>JAESFT010000906.1_pt1 | contig 10317 bp, 16 predicted proteins | sample 9269451 | NCBI WGS metagenome assembly JAESFT01 (sample SAMN14502557, study PRJNA617106) | algae metagenome | isolation source: Scytonema hyalinum WJT4-NPBG1 and co-occurring heterotrophs from well... | place: USA: Mojave Desert, Joshua Tree National Park, California | collected 2006-05-25
GAGATGATCGTCGGAGAAGAAGGTTGCTTGTCCATGCCTGGGTACGGAATTCCGGTACCCCGCCACCGCGAAGTCGAGGTTCACTATCGCGGGCTCGATGGCCAATTGTGTCGACTGCTCGCGACAGGACCACTGGCCGTTTGCGTCCAGCACGAGGTCGATCACACAAATGGCGTCCTGTTCCTTGATCGAGTATCAAGGCTGCGACGACAGCGTGCGAGAGACTACTTCCGGAAAGTCCGTCGTCAGCACGAAGCGCGGACATCGCGACGCTGATCGGCACCGATGTATTTCGCACTATTGGAACTGTCGCACACACAGCCGTGACTTTTGCTTCTCAGCAAGAGTATCAAGACCGGGGAGCGATTATGGATATCACTCGCTCATTGTATCTTGACCGGAGGTCTGACACAACAGAACAATGCTTGTTCCTACGTTGCAAAGAGATGACGTACTTAAGTCGGGATACGATAGTGTCAGCCCCGGTCGTTGCGTTTCGATACTATGAGAAGCAGTCGCGAACTAATCCTTGGGGCTGACACTCTCAGTCGCACGTTCACATCATATATTTCCGCAACTTAGGGTGTTGCTTTCAGGCGGCCTTTTTCTCAGACGGATTTACCTGTAGCTTGCTCGCGATATAGCGACGCTCCTGTGTTAGGCCACCAAAGCCGTAAGCATCTGCTGAGACCTCGTGGACGTGAACGTAGCTCTCATAGTGAAGGCTTCCCAGAAGATCTCCGAACCGCTCGAAGATCGCCGCTATGAATGTCTCCTTCTCATCCTTTGTATTCGTCCCATCGACAACCTTGATCTCAAGCCAGAAGCTGGAGGCGGACTGCTGAGCGAGGGAGGGTCCACCGGCAAACCAGGACCCAGGGTCAATGCGCTCGACCACCACGGCTGTAACTTCCGCTTTCTTGCGAAGGATTTGCGTTGAAGCCTCGACCGCGATGGCTGCCAGCCTCCGCTCAAGGTCATCTATTGGCTGATGCGGGGCAACTTTCACTGTAATGATCGGCATTGTGTGCTCCAGTGTTGAACCAACGCACTGAGGTTAGTTTATGCCTATCTATTTCCAAAATGAATGTTGCTCGTCTCTATGATTTCAGATACTCATATATAAATGCGCAATCTGGATCTGGATCAAGTTCGAGCCTTCCTCGCGGTTGCCGACCTGAGGGGGTTCTCCGCGGCAGGAGAGATGCTTGGGGCGACCCAATCTGCAATCAGCCTCCGGATCGCAAAGCTCGAACAGCACCTGGGCAAACGTCTTCTTGCTCGCAGCCCGCGCTCAGTCGCGCTGACCCCTCATGGATACCAGTTTCTGGCATTCGCAAGAGAGATTATTCTGGCTCATGATCGGGCCCTAGCTAATATGGATGGAACCGCGACTGAGACAACGACCCTCAGGCTCGCGATCAGCGATCATGCCGTCGGAGCCAAGCTTGCAAACGCATTGGTAAGGCTCCGAGCGTCAGCTCCACAACATGTTCTCGATGTGACCGTCGGCCTTTCGGCGGAGATGCGAGCCGTCTATGATGCGGGAGAGGCCGATGCTGCTATCGTGCGCCAAGACGCCGACAGGCGTGAGGGGGTTCATCTTTTCAGCGATCCGCTTGTCTGGGTCTCAGCTAAGAACGATCAAGCAACATTCAACTATCCAGTGAATCTGGTTGCTCTGCGTGGTCCATGCGGCGTCAAAGCGGCAATGACGAAAGCACTTGATGAGGCTAGAATCCCATGGCGCATGTCCTTTCAAAGTGGCTCGACTATGGCCCTTCAAGCCGCCGTGGAGGCAGGAATAGGCATCAGCGCATTCGGCAAGGCTCACATACCGGAGAATGGCATGCGGGTCATAAAGGGCCTGCCCTCGCTTCCCCCAGGGCGAGTCGTATTGCACACCCGTCTTCCGATGCCGTTGCGCGGGATGTTAGCTGCAGCGTTCAAAGGAGCCATAGATTTGGAGAATGCGCCATCAGACCTACGTGGTGGGCTACAACGCGCAGATGGCGGTGGAGACAAAGCACCATCTCATCGTGGCGCATGAGGTGACCAATGATGGCTGAGATTACGCCCAACTTACCACCATGGGTCAGGAGGACAAAACCGTCCTGGAGGTGGAGGATCTCGAAGCGGTAACTGATCGTGGTTACTGGGACAGCCGGGAGATCCTGGCCTGCTGTCCCATAAATGGCATTAATGGGTTTGATCACGAAACGGAATTTCGTCGGAATGCTGAATCTCGCTAATCTTTACTGAGGCTGATGCTCAGTCTGCATTGTCTTCCCTTCTAAAATTCGGAGACGCACTGCTCTTCGCACCTTGGACCGCTGCTCCTCCTTCGCGGCGGTCTTTTTGTGTGAACATAGCAGCTTTCTCCTATCTGCAATCGTTCGTTAAAAAGATTCGGGCTAGAAGCGTCTGACCGAAGGCCGAAGGAGGTCCCTATCTCTCCCTCCGGTCTGAGAGCCTCAACCTGGGCCGCTTCCCTATGAGCGGCCCTTTTGACGTTTGTGCTCATAGTTACACCTCACGTGCAACGACAATCGCAGCGAACAGGAGGCATGCCGCAGCGAAGAACCAAGGGAACCAGCGGGGAGGGACGAAGATCGTCCTCAGGGATCATGCGGCCCCTCGGACGTTGAGTTGAGCAGTTGGAAATCATTCGGAAGAGGGAACCTCTGATGGAATTGGCTCTGTTTGTACTGATCGTCGCCACTTCCGCGGCTTTGATCCTGCCTTCGTTCTTGGGCGTGTTCTTAGATCCGGAACAGTTCAAGGGCAGACCGGTCCCGTCGCGCTTTGCTCCATACAAGGGAGCGCGGTCGATTTGGTTTGCCGCACTGGCTGCTCAGGCCGCGCCTCCAAAAAGTTTCTTCCTCACAACCTCAACATCAGGCTTCGCCCTATCCTCCTGGGCGATCTACTTTCTCATTGCCAGTTGCTCGTCTGCAAACGCCCGAGTCATTCAGCGTTCCTCGAACCACCGCAGATAAACGCGAGAGTGTTGCTTCACTATCGGTTCGGCGCAAGTAGCCCGCTGATTTGCTGTGAAGGTTATGACGCTCTCCGACCCTGTCCGATACCACTGAGCTTCAGGTGATGTTTTGCGGTGTAGCGCTTGTTCGCATCCATGCGCTCGTTCATGCAGCCCTCTCGACAGTCCGGGTTAGCGTCTTCGGTTGAGTGCCGATCATCTCTGCCAATACGTCGAGAACCTTGCTCTTGCTCTCCTGAAAGAGCTGCTTGCCCATGGCCGCTTTGGCCTGGCCCTTGACTGTTCAGACCATCACGACTGCTTCGAAAGTTGTCACAATAGCGAACTCATCGATCGGTTTGATGAAGGCAGCGATGCATTGCGCATGTGTCGATGTTCCAGACCAACTCGGTCGTCTTCCGCGTAGAGCGGTTCATGAACTGGGCGCGCCGTCGTCCCTCCGCTGTCGCGATCCTGACCGGCGCGACCTGGGGCACTGCGGCTCCCGTGACCCCTAATCCATTGCCCGAACATCACGGCCGGTCGCGCCCGTGATCCCCGCTAAGTCCGCATCCTCGCCAAGCTCGGATACGGCCGCCGCGACGCGCAAGCACACCAAGCTCCGGACCCGGGAGAGGAGCTAAACGCACTGCGCGGGAGTATCAGGATGTAATCGGCAGGAAGCCTTACTACGGCTGGGATGCCGATACTCTTAAAGCCAAGACTGCTGAAGCGAAGGGCTGATCCATGCGACGGCCTGTATTCGCGCCTGAGAAGCGGTTGAACAATGACCGGGGTCGTACCGCTTGGATAGTGGTAACGTGGCGGAAAAGGAGGTTGATCTATGACGATCCTGAGGCCGCGGCTAGGGTCAGGACTCATTTATCAGAGCAAGAAGATGACTGTGGCGAACAACTTTGACGTTGGTTTCGGTCAGATTTCCAGTATTAGGGGGCAGTGATCCGACACCTCAGGCTCGGCAACGACCGTAAACCTCGCGTTCTCGACGGCATCATTGACGAGCATATAGTCCGCAAAGCGACCTGGCTTCTTGTAGTGAGACGTGCGGGTGCCCTTGAAGCCGTGCGTCGTCACCAAGTCTGTCAGCCCGAGACTGGCAAGTACCTTGAATGTCTCGCTATTTGGCTCGACATTGAAGTCTCCGCACACCACCAGCGGGTCGCCCGGCGCAGCGATCATGGCTGCCAACTCCGCCAGACGGTGCGCCTGGACCAGTCGCTCGGGCGTATCCATCTTCCCGTTTAGGTCACGCAATCCGTGCACATGAGCAATGCTGACGGGCCGATCCTGCGTGTAGTCATAGACCCTGATTGCATGCGCGTTCCGTGATCTAGGATGATCGCCATATCCGTGTGGCGAATAGGATTTGTGAACGAAATCCTGCACTTGGGCGATTATCGGAAAGGATGTCCGGACGAAAGTGGCAAGTCCCCACTGGGACGGCACTGACTTGTTTTCGTCCCATAGAACACCCTGGGCCGCGGGACAGAAGATTGCCACATGCTCTGGAAGGGCTTCTGCGACGTCGCGAAAGAAATTCGCTCGCTGAGGTAAGACGTGGTCGTCATCCCAGTACGTTAGCCAATCTCTACTTGTCGCAGGGCTATGGACCACCTCCTGAAGACAAAGGACGTCAGGTGAAGCCGTTTGAACGTAAGGAACCAACTGGTCGTGCAGTTTGCCGCCCCAGCCATTGAGACACATGATCTTCAAGTCGAACTCCTGACTCTTTCAATCCGCCTGATCCCCAAAATCACGCACAGGAGCACGGATCAACATGGCACAGCCTCACCACACGCCGGACTGCCCGCAGCTTCCACTGTCTGCACCGGGATTGAAGCGGTCTTGATACGCTTTCGAATTAACAGATCCTGATGCTGGAGGGCACTCAGAAGAGGTCGGCCGGGATCGGGTGGATGCAAAGATGGCCCTATTCAGGCCCAGCAATCTTGATGTGAGCATTCGGCATCGTCAGTCGTAAATATATCGAGATCAGATGCAAATACCTTTGTGCGTCTAAGGTAACTCCCGAAAAGCCGTTTCCTAGCGGCTTGGCGCACGCTTTCATCTAGCAACAGGTTCTACGGGAGGGAGCTATGACCGTATATATCTACAGGCTCCGATGCTCGCTACGCGGCGACATCCGCTATATCGGGAAGAAAATGAATGACGTGAACTTCAGGCTGGCATGGTCTGCCTGGCTGACTTCAGTCGGCGAGGCACCCATCAGACCCGCCTTCCTCAACTATTTGTCAAACCCAAGCCGCTTGTTCACGCTTTAGCCCTTGTAGGATCCTACAGGGTGCCTGTGTCGGTCATATGCGCTAAAGCTTCCCGAAAGACACTTTATTACGGGGCAGGGCCGTGAACTACAAACCACCCCAGGATAGGCCAGTTCCTTCGTGGGTTGCCTTACTGCTGATATTCCTTGCCGCGCTCGTGATCGGTGGAGCTTTCAGTCTCCTGCCCTAAGCCAAGAGTGGAACTGGAGGCAGCATCGCCAATACCTCAATGATCGTCATCAAACTGTCATATAACCTTCACTGTTTCTGAGGTCGTGGGGCTGCTAGTGAGGCCGCTCGCGACACAATGAAGGTTCCTTATGACTAAGAAGTCCAAGATCGTTGGTGATGAACTCGTTCTAATTGCGAAAGCGATCCGCCGTGGCGAGAAGTTGGAGCGGACTCTAACGAAGCTTGTCGCACTCAGCGAGCCGCAGTCTCACGCTGAGGTGTTTCTAAAAGCCGTGCAAAAGGGTCTCGCGCGCCTCCGCACAGACGAGACATCCCTCAAGGATGAAGGGATGAGCCGCACGAAGAAGTCCAAACCGAGTGGGGATCAGAAGTCAAAAGACGATACCTCAGCTCCTGTCGTGGTGAAGCGGGTCCCAAGGCAAACAAAGTCTGATACTCCCGGGGCGCCTGAACCAGAATTAACTCACGCAGATCAGTAACTCCCAACCAGAATCTGTGCTCATCGAAATTTTTCTGCCCCGATGGCTCAGGTTGGCGGGCTATCTGCTTGTGAAGCTGGTCCCGTGCGTCCTCGTATACATCTCGACTACGTTGAGCATGACCTTGATGCTTCGGCTGCCGCACCTTGAGCACCGGAGTTTCAGGGTCATGTCGGGGATCGGAATCTGATCCGGCCGGTTATCGAGCAGGATGGTGGCGTCATGGCTGCATCTGATTGCCTCGCAGAAGGCGGCCACGGTCTTCATGTCCTGGGCTCGGGTCGCGGCAACTTTGGCGGGAGGGATCTCGCTCCCAACCTCGTTGTATTCGCGGCGGGGATTGCGGGGTGCCTTGGACATGCCTGATCCTGTAAACGGATCGGGAACATGCCTTGTGGGGATCAGCCAAGCCTATAGGGGAGGGCGCCTTGACCCCGCAGTCCACAGTGGCACGGCCAGGGAAGATGCCATTGTCAGCGGCGGCCGCCCGTTTCGAGGAGAAGGTAAGCAACTATCGCTGTGCCAATGATCATGAGCATGAGGATGGCAGCCAGAGCAGGCCAGCCAACTCGAGTTTCCCGTGCCAAGCGCTCTGTCACTTGGTGCCGCTTCTGCTCTAGTAGCATATCCGTCTCGTCGTGCTCGTTGATCATTGCAACTCCGTCCTAGCACATCTCCGGCACGGGCCGCCAAGCACACACAGGGCGCCAAATTTAAGACAGCCTCAGACGGCGTGGCCATGCCACTGAATTTGAAGAGGGCCCCGACTGTAGGGCGAGCCCAGGGTTGGCAGGAAGGGACGAAAGGATTGTTAGTGCGAGAGCCATGGCACGCCCGCGATATGGCCAATCAGCAGCCCAAGGGCCGGAGCAACTGTGACGGTGAGGATTGTAAGGATAATCCCAGCCCAGCCTTCAGCCGGGAAAGCTTGGCCTGAGTGCGCGCCAGCCTTTACAGCGTTTCGTCCTTACCTTGAATATCATTCATTATCCCAGAACCCTGCGCTGGGAATAAAACCCACAACGCGCGGAGCGAATCTCAACAATAGTCTCAGGATGCCAGGGTAAGGTGCGACACGGACTTTGGTGTCACAGCTGACCAGTAAGCTGCCATTTGGTGGTTAAACGTGATGATAGCCATCCGAGCAAGCTCCCGGAAATACTCCTGGGTAGATTTGGAAGCCTCGCGCCAGTTGCAAGGGTGCTCAGCCTCGTAGAATGCTCGTGCCACACGCTCGACTTGCTCTTGTGTCATGCAAGCCCCCGATGTTCACGAGGTAGACTATCCTATTTAGGAATACCCATCCTTAACTCCGCCGAGGTACTCCTTTCGATAAAGCAGGACGAAATCAGGCCTTGCTTATGGCAGGACATCATGGGCTGAAGAGAGGCGAGGCGATGGGCAGGGAGGCAGGACTTGTAAACTGCATCTGTGGGCACGGAATTCCGGCGTTCTGGCGTTGAGCTATCCCCTATCCGGCCAGATATTCACTCACTGCGCCGCGAACACAATTGTTCTGAGGGGGTAAACGGTTGCTCTCGATTGGAAGTCTGGAGCTGTGCCTCAGACTAGGTGCTGATACGGCGTCAGCTGAGATTGTAACGCCGATACACGTCTCGCGACACTTCTTGGCTTAGATGTTCTGCGGGTTGGCCAGCGACTCGCTTCCTTCGGAATAAGCTTCATTATAGTTATGCTTTTAGGAAGTATATTGACGCCTACAAGTCTCGATCTTCACCACCTTTCCCCCTTTGCGTCGGTATAGATATTACCTTGGCAGGCGTACCTGTCGGCGCTTATTATGAAATGGTTCTCTCTTTAAGAGGCCAGGGGTATTATTTCGAAATCTATTACCAGTCTGTAAGGGTTTTCTTGAACAATACGTAGCGTGGCCAGGGAGCCTCGCACGCGCTGGGAGAACTGTCCGGGAATTTCGCAGAACCCCTTTTGCGGAACCTGATTTTGAATGCGCTTTGGGATTGATCGCCGAAATAGTGCGGTGATTATGAATCTCGTCCTGCTCTCGAGGCGCAGGGTATGGGCTGGTCACAATGAAACGGATGGCAGGGTATCACTGGGCAGTAACAGGCGCGGCAGCAGCCTTTTCCGTCGTTGTCTTTGTCCAATCTGGTACCGATGTTTGGGTAGCCCGTAGCGGCTTAGACTTCCTTACCGAACTTGCGGGGCGATGCTCGTATTGGTTCTATTTGGCGCGTATGGCTGGGTGATCCTCTTCTTGATCGTATGGCCCTTGATCCTTCTGACAACCTCCGTGGCCCAAGCCTTCAAGACTAGGAGGCTGGTCTACTTCATCACCTGCGGGGGCCTGGCAGGAGCCCTTCTCAGCGCGCTCCTCCTGGCTCACCCACGAGAGACCTCGGACGAGCGTTCGATAATCGAAATCGCTAGGTGGGTCGTCCCCTCGTGCGTCGTCTACGGGATGAGCGGTGCATGGCTGTTTTGGTGCAAGGCAATCAGGCACAAGCCCGCCGCGAATTCCCGATTCCCCTTTATGGAACCGGATAGCGTGTCTTTTTGAAGAATTCTAAGATGAGTGCAGCGGTTCAGGCGAGAGGCGTGTAAAATGCCAACTGAGCCCGCCCGCCTTTTCAGGTCGTCCGCGCGGCGCCCGACTACTTGCTTATTCTATGCCAGAGCAGCCAGCAGTTTAACTCCTTGCTGCTCAACCATAGTTGTCGTTAGGCATGCCGCTATTGCTTCTATCGGCGCTGGCGTGACGGCCAGATTTCGGCCTTATCGGGGACCGGGTGATCTCTTGTCTCGGCGGCCGCGATATGGCTTGTTTGCATAAAGCCAATTGAGGATAAAATTCATGCCCGACCTGACCTTATGGGGATTATTCGTTGTTGCGTCGCTGGTGCTGCTGCTGACGCCCGGCCCAGCCGTGCTCTTTATCGTCGCGCGCTCGATCCAGCAGGGGCGGACAGCCGGGCTGGTCTCAGTAGTCGGCATCCATCTCGGCACTATCGTCCACATCACCGCGGCGGCGGTCGGACTCTCAGCCCTTATTGTGTCCTCGGCGCTCGCCTTCGCGATCATCAAGTATCTGGGAGCTGCCTATCTGATCTGGATGGGCATCCGCACTTTGTTGGCCAAGGACCCAAATCCCAAACTGCCTGTGGTGCCGACCGAGCCGCTGCACCGCGCCTTCCGCGATGGCTTCGTGGTCAATCTCTTCAATCCGAAGACGGCAATCTTTTTCCTCGCCTTCCTGCCGCAATTCGTCGATCCGGCGCGTGGCGGTCTGCATTGGCAGATCCTCATTCTCGGCCTCACCTTCATGGGGCTCGGCATCCTTAGCGATGGGGTATTCGCGCTGGTGGCCGGGGCCGCCGGCGATTTCCTGCGCCGGAGCCGGCGCTTTCAGCGCTTCTTGCGCTGGTTCTCGGGCACCTCGTTCATCGGCCTCGGGGTGACCGCAGCACTGGCGACGCGCAAGTAACCCGCCTCAGTTCAGGTCAACGGCAGTTGCGCGACGTACAGAGGGGTCCGGTTGATCCGGAGCCTAAGAATGGGCGAGGGGCATCCCTGCCAGGGTGGCACAAAGAATCCAATTCCGCGGAACGGATTGTATCAAAATTGCCATTCCTCAGACCAAGTGCTGACAGGCTTGCCGGTGAGATCGAATTGGCGGTGGTGTCCCGGGAGTAGGTCATGCAGCTGATCTTTGAGACGCAAACCTGACCAAACGGTCCTGTTCTTGGATGAGGGCAAGGGGGACTAGATCAAGCGGCAGGACAGGATGGTACGCCCAGGCGCGACCTTTCCCATGGCTCGCTGTGATCCGCTCACGAGTGATTAGCCCGAGCGCTTCCAACCTCTCCGTCAAGGCAATCAAGCAGGCAGGGGTAACACGGGTCTGCTGCCCGAGCTTGGCTGTTGTAATGACGGTGCCAGCCTTCGTCCCGCCGATGATCAGCCAATAGAGGGCAAAGCACTCGAGGGCCTTGTTCGGTACCGTGGGCGGTTGGATGCTGGCAATAATGCGCTGGAAAATTGCGTTTGTGAGGGAGGGGCTGTGGTAGGGTGGCGTTATGCCGGCATTTTGCATCGACATAGTGAAAGACCGGTTGATCTCAGCTATCCGATGAACCGTGCTCCATAATGGTTTCCGCTGTTCCAGACGAGGCGGACCCAGGCAGCTGCACCCTCGCTCGGGATCTTAAGTTCGAACTCAAGAGGCACATCGGCCGGAGGAGGGATCTCGAGACGGACCTCGGTTTCCGACATGTGTGGACGCCCCTGGTGACGCAAGAAGAATCTTTAGGATCGGTGCAGCGCGTGGTCGGGGTCGGACATGTGTGCGGCCTCGAATGCGGCTCACATGCCGCGGGCCCGGATG
>JAESFT010000907.1_pt1 | contig 10311 bp, 7 predicted proteins | sample 9269451 | NCBI WGS metagenome assembly JAESFT01 (sample SAMN14502557, study PRJNA617106) | algae metagenome | isolation source: Scytonema hyalinum WJT4-NPBG1 and co-occurring heterotrophs from well... | place: USA: Mojave Desert, Joshua Tree National Park, California | collected 2006-05-25
TACGAGTCCCATATAAATCGACAAGTTCGCGAACGAAGACATGAAGGCTGCGGAAAGGAACAAGGGAATCGTCGAAATACACTTTCGCTCGCCGATAACCTTCACCCTTTTTTTTGCCGGGCTTTTTCTCGTACTCTTCAATTACCGCTTCTGGCATGAAACTGTTGCTGCATTCTGGCAAGGCAATCTGCAGGATGCTCTTTTCCTCTTTTCACTCTGCATACTGCTCCTGATTTTTTACGCAGCGGTACTGCTAATGGTTCCGGGGAAACGTTTGATGCTCACCGTCACCGGCCTGCTTTTCCCGATTGGTGCCGCCGCTTCGTTTTCCGCCGACAGCTTCGGAATCGCCATCGATCAGGAAATGATCCGCAGCCTCGTGAACGCGAACCGGGGCGAAGCGACGTCCATGATCAGTCCGCGGCTTCTTCTCTACACGTTGGGCCTGGGCGTTCTGCCGCTGTTCCTTGTCGGAGGGACCCGGATGCCGTCGCTGCCTCTGCGCAGCCATCTGCGGCAGCGCGGCATGTTCCTTGCGGCGGCATGCACATTTGCGGCCATCGTCATGATGGCCTTTCCATCACGATTCAGCGCTTTCGCATCGGACCATAAACATCTCCACTACTTTTCCGTTCCGGGCGCTGCGGTGCATGGCGCGATCCAGTTCGCGCGGTCGAGCATCCAGGGAATCGGTCACGACCGCCCAGGCGATTTGGCTGGTGCGCCACGGCGAATCGAGAAGGCAGCGGGCGCCAAACCGCTGCTGGTGTTCCTGGTCATCGGCGAAACCGCCCGGCATGCAAACTTCCAGTTGGGCGGCTATGCGCTCCACACCAATCCGCGGCTGAGCGGCACCGGCAATCTCCTGTACTTCCGCAATGTCGAGTCCTGCGGCACTTCCACCGTCGTGTCGCTGCCGTGCATGTTCTCGCCGCTCGGCCGCGAACGGTTCAATGTGGCGAAAGCGCAATACGACAGGAATGCGCTGGATACCCTGACGAAGGCCGGAATCCACACTGAATGGCGTGCCAACAATTCCGGCAGCAGGATCTTCAGCGAACGGGTCCGGTCATTCACCTACCTTGACCGGGGCCCGGCACATCTTTGCAACGATGAATCCTGTTTCGATGAACTCCTGCTCGAAGGACTGGAGGAGCGTATTGCCGGCCTCGCGGGCGATACGGTGATCGCGTTTCACCAGATGGGCAGCCACGGACCGGCCTACTTCAAGCGCTATCCGCCGGCGTTCGAAATCTTCAAGCCTGCCTGCAAAAGCAATGCGCTCGATTCATGCAGCCTGGAAGAGGTTCGCAACGCGTATGACAACACCATTTTGTACACCGATCATGTTCTGGCAAGGAAGATCGAGATCCTGAAGAAGGCATCCCGCTTCGATACGGCGCTTCTCTACGTTTCCGACCATGGCGAATCGTTGGGAGAGAAAGGAGTATTCCTGCATGGCGCACCTTATCCGGTCGCACCGGACGAGCAGAAGCGGATTCCGCTCATCTTCTGGATGTCGGATGGATATGCGCAAAGAATGAAGCTGGATCAAGCCTGCCTGCAGCGCCAGTTGCCGCTGCGATTCAGCCACGACAACATCTATCACACCCTCCTCGGCGCAACGGAGACGAGAAGCGATGCCTACCGGAGCGGGATGGATATGCTTGCGCCCTGCCGCGTGGAGCCGCAATGACTTGATGAGCATGTAGCGCTTTGCGCCGATGGTACGGTCGATTGAGGCGGAATATCCTTCCGACTACAGGATGATCGTCACATTTTCACCTGGCGCCACGCCCGGTATTGCGCTTTGATACCAATGTGATTGGACCTTGGCAAGCAGCCAGCCTTTGAGCAAAACTGGTCACATGCTTGCTATGAAAATACATGCGATTCAACTGCGCAGGCTCGCCGCCAGTTTCCTTCTGCTCTCCTTCGCTGGCGACGCAAGCGCAAATATGGGCGTTCCGATGCTCGCCCTGACGCTTCCCGCCATGGTCGTCGCGATGCTTCCCGTGATCGCACTGGAAGCGTTCGTATTGGGCCGCATGCTTGGAACAAGGGTGATTTCGAGGGTCAGGTCGGTTGCGATAGCGAATGTGTTATCGACCGTAGCGGGAATCCCTTTTACTTGGGCGGGGCTATTTGCCTTGCAGGGAGGTACGGGCGGAGGCACGGCGTATGGCATAGCCACGCCCGCAGAAAAGCTGCTTGCCGTCACTTGGCAGGCACCATGGCTAATTCCATACGAGGGCGAGTTGTACTGGATGGTGCCAACGGCTTCGCTCGCCTTACTGACTCCGTTCTTTTTTGCGTCCTATATCACGGAGGCGCACGTAATCGGTCACTACGAACCTCGGTATTCCAAAAACCAGTTAAGGCCCGCCGTGTTTCGTGCGAACCTGCTTAGTTACATTCTGCTGGCAGTTGCAAATCTCATCTGGTTGGGTTGGGCACTTGCTCATGCTCGTTGACTGGGTTCAACTCCCCGAGAAAGCAACCGTGCTGTGCTAGCGGCTCTGTCACTGAGGTCGGTTCGGGAGTATTCACTCTTGCCATGACAAATGCGCGCATCCGAACCGACCGCGCTACTCAATCTCGCTTTGGAATCGACAAGCCCTTCTCCACCGCGGGACGCGCGACGAACAGCTCGACCGCCCTTGTGACATGCGGGAAATCCTTGATGCCGACGAGATCGCCCGCGGCATAGAAGCCGATCAGGTTGCGAACCCATGGGAAGGTGGCAATATCGGCGATGGTGTAGTCGTCGCCCATGATCCATGTTCGGTCCGCGAGGCGCTGATTGAGCACACCGAGCAGCCGCTTCGATTCCGCGACGTAGCGGTCGCGGGGCCGCTTGTCTTCATAATCCTTGCCGGCGAACTTGTGGAAGAAGCCGAGCTGTCCGAACATCGGCCCGACGCCGCCCATCTGGAACATCAGCCACTGGATCGTTTCGTAACGCCCGGCGGCATCCTGGGGAATGAAGCGGCCGGTCTTCTCGGCAAGATAGATCAGGATCGCGCCGGACTCGAACAGGGCGAGCGGCTTGCCGCCGGGCCCGTCGGGGTCGAGGATGGCCGGTATCTTGTTATTCGGATTGAGGGACAGGAATTCCGGCGAGGTCTGGTCGTTCTTTTCGAAGCTGACGAGATGGGGTTCGTAAGGCAATCCCGTCTCTTCCAGCATGATCGACACCTTGACGCCGTTCGGCGTGGGCAGGGAATAAAGCTGCAGTCGATCGGGATGGGCTGCGGGCCACTTCTTTGTAATGGGAAATGCGGATAGATCGGGCATGGGGAGTCCTTTGATTGATGGAAAGCCGCCGCTTGCAACGGGATAGGACTTTACCTGGGACACTATCCCGACACACCGATGCATCGGCGTGGCATGTTACGGACGGTTAGGGTACATGATTTGCGCATTTCGCGATGTTGACGCGACAAGGCAAGCAAGCCATCCGCTGTAAATGCGCGAGCGGTTCATCGCGGCAGGTCCGAACCACGAACGCCACGGCACATCGGCGCCGCTGAAAACAATGCGGTCGAACTGCTATCCGGCGTTATGCCTGCTCTGCTGTTCCGGTGAACGCTGCGGTGTCGAAGTTCGCCTGGCGTCCGCAAGAATTTTCATGATTACCTGCGTATCCGCCGGCTTCACGAGATGGTGGTCAAAGCCGGCGGCTTGCGACATATCGCGGTCCTGTGGCTGACCGTAGCCGGTAAGCGCGATAAGCATCGCATGGCTGCATTCCGCACGAGCGCGCAGCAGTTTGGCCAGGTCATAGCCGCTTATATCCGGCAGGCCGATATCGAGGATGAACGCGTCCGGCGGATTCAGAACCGCATCATCCAATGCGTCTCTCGCATTCGTCTTTACAGTGACGAAATGGCCGAGTGCCTGAAGCAGGACCGCCAGCGAATGCGCCGCGTCGGCGTTGTCGTCGACCACCATGATGTGAAGCACATCCACGTCATACAAGGACTCGCCATTCTCGGACCGGACAGTGACGATCTCGGCTTGCGGCAAGGAGACGGTAAAGGTGCTTCCTTTGCCGAGCCCCTCGCTCGCGGCTGAAATATGGCCTTCGTGGAGAGCGACGATTGCCTTTACCAGTGCAAGTCCGATTCCCAGTCCGCCCTGTGAACGGTCAAGGTCACGCGTGCCCTGGGTGAACAAATCAAAAACATGCGGCACCAGGGATGAATCCATGCCGTTGCCATTGTCGGTCACACTGACCCGCACCTGCTTGTCCGCCGTTTCAACGCGAAGGCCGATTTCTCCACCGGCAGGCGTATATTTCGCGGCATTGTTCAGCAGATTGGTGACGACCTGCACCAGTCGCGTGCGGTCGCCATGCACAAATGCACGCTCTGCATCGATTTGGGTGCCGAGAATATGCCGGCGCGCTTCGATCAGCGGCCGCGCCTGTTCGATGGCACTTGCGATAATCGATCGGATGTCCAGCGTCTCCTTCTCGAGCTGGATCAGCCCGCGCGTTACTCTCGACACGTCCATCAGGTCATCGATCAGGTGCGTCATATGAACCACCTGTCTTGAAATGATGGCGCTGGCCTGGCGCACGCGCGGTTCGTCGTTTGGCGCCAGCTTCAGCATTTGCGCCGCTGCGCTGACCGGAGCAAGGGGATTGCGCAGTTCGTGCGCAAGCATGGCCAGAAATTCATCCTTTGCGCGGATAAGCCTTTCCGCTTCGGCACGTGCGGCTCGCTCGCTCGACAGGAGCACCTGGCGCTCCAGCGCGGATTTCTGGGCGACGTCATAAAGGCGCGCATTGTCGATCGCAATCGCGGCCTGCGCCGCAACGCCTTCGATGATTCTTTCCGCCTTTTCGTTGAAGACACCGGCATCGGGATGACCGAAAAAGAGCCCGCCGATGACTTCACCGTTTCGGGAAATGACCGACGCGGCAAGGTAGCTCCTTACCGGCAGATGACCTTCGGGCATGCCATGATGCGGCGCCATCTGCCCGTATCGCGGGTCCGTGGTGATGTCGTCGCTGCGTAAAGGTTTTGCGCCATGAAGCGTTGGCCTGAAGACCTGCGTCGCCCTCGGATACCCGAATTTTTCGAAGGCTTCGCGCGGCGCACCCGAGAGCGTATAAAGCATATACGTCTCGCCGTTGGCATCGATATTGTTATAGAAAAATGCCCCGTACTTCGCGCCGACCAATTGGGTTCCGGCATCCGTGATCGATTGCAGCAGATCCGACAGATTCAGCGTCGATGCCAGCAGCTGGCCCGTTTTATTCAGGATTTCGAGAATACGCGTTTCATCGCGCAATGCTTTTTCCACGCGTGCGCGCCGAACTGCATCCCAGGTCCGTTTCGCCACGTCCTCCACCAGGGCCACTTCTTCGTCCGTCCAATTGCGTGGCGCGGCTTCATGAACATGAAAGGCGGCCGTCAATCCGTTTGCTTCCAGCAGAGGCGCAACGAGAACCGCGCGAGCGCCGATGCTGGCATACCCTTCTGCATAATGCATCGATTTCGGGTGCAGATATACATCGTTGATCTGCAAGGTGTTGCCATGCCTGAGTTCGCTGATGATGGCCGGCCCGAAACTATCCAACGGCCTCGACTCGCCGGCCAGCGTGAAGAGCATGCCGTTGGTCCAGTCCAGATATACGCTTGCCATTCCTTTCTCTTCGTCGATTTCCGAATAACCGACCCGGCCTGCCGCGAGATATTCCCCGGTCAACCGCGATGCCACTTCCATAATCTCGTTCGGTTCGGATAATTCACGCAAGCTATCGGCCATCTGCAGCTGGAAGGCCTTGCGCTTTTCCGCCATGACGCGGTTGGTCGTGTCGATTAGCACACTGTGCATGCCCATAATAGTGCCATCGTCACCATATGCCGGCGCATAGTTGAATGTCACCCACACGATGTCACGTTGTCCATTACGGATGATGGAGAACGGCATGTCTTCAAAATAGGAAGAGTGTCCGCTTAATGCCTTGTGAAGAATCGGCTCGACGTCCTGAATAATTTCGGGCCAGATTTCCTTGAATGGCTTTCCGAACGCGGCCGGGTGTTTATCGCCGAGAAAAGCAATGTAGGCGTCGTTATACAGGCAGGCGAGATCGGGTCCCCACAAAGTGAGAATCGGGAATCCCGATGAGAGCATGTTCCTAACATAAATTTGCAGGGAGACCGGCCATTCCGCAGGGTGCGAAACGTTCGTGGTTGACCAGTCCAGGCCGTACATCAAATGCATGACGTCGCTGTCCGTCTGTGCCGGATCGACAATAAATGGGCTTATGCGGCTGGCCGAAAAATGGTCCATGTATAACTTTTTATCAGTGATTGATGAAGCGCCGCAGTTCATTCGCCCGGACTGGGAAAGCCAATAATTGTCCGGATATATTCTCTGGGGAAATTGAGCTTGCGCAAGGCAAAGGACCTTAGCCATGTGCCGCAATCTTAGTTGGTATCGGCATCTTTTCATAGAGAAAAAACCGGCTGGAAGGAATGGACAAGCGCGCTTATGAAACTGGCAAGGAGATGGTGTTTTTACCTGGACCTACGTGCATCCATTTCGCCCACGGATACGGTGCAAATGCTTCACCCGCCTTATGCCGTCCGTCTCAAAGGTCCTGTGCAGCGGATGCTCACACTGCCTGTTGGCTCCGCACTTCCGTCCGGTTTGAGATAACGCAATAGTCACAGTGATCGGCGCCTTTCGAAAAGGGCATTTCGCCATACACTGGCATTCCCTTCCTCCAACCGGCCCCGGTTGTCATACCCAAGGTGATATATGTTCAACATTGCCACGTATGGAACCCTTGAAAAACTCATCAATACAACCTTCTCGTATATGACGATGGTTGTGCTGCTGCTGCTGATGCCGACTCTTGCCGACGCGGCAAAGAAGCCCGGCACACCGGCGACGCCCTACACCTATTATTCGGTTGGCAATCCGGACATGACGCCTTCCGTTGCACAGACACGGCCCGATCCTTCCTACGTATTGATGGGCGGCGGACCGGATGTGGACGAGGCTTTCCGCTGGATGATTCAACGCGCGGGAATCACGCCCGCGACGGGCGGCCGCCTGGTGGTCATCCGCGCGACGGGCGACGGCGGTTACAACCCCTACATTTATTACAGCGGCAGGAAATCGTCGGTGTCCAATACGTATCAGGACGGTTGGGTCGGCGGGGCATCCCTCGGCCTGACGTCGGTCGAGACCCTGGTGATACCGAGCACAGCGGCGGCCAACGATCCTTTTGTGAATGCCGTTGTAAGCAGAGCGAATGCGGTCTGGATTGCCGGCGGCGATCAGACTGACTACTTCAGGTACTGGAAAGGCCAGGCTCTCGAAACGACCTTGAATGGGTTGATGCAAAAGAATGTGCCGATCGGCGGGACCAGCGCGGGCCTGGCAGTCCTGGGCGGGTTCGACTTTTCCGGGTTCAACGGCACCGTCACTTCCACCCAGGCACTCACGGATCCCTATAACCTGTACATGACATTTGATCCGAGTCCGTTGAGCACCAGCGGAGGTTTCATTGCTCCGCCGGTGTTTGCCAACATGATCATGGATTCGCATCTCGATTCCCGGGACCGCATGGGCCGCCTCGTCACCTTCGTGTCCCGGTTGATATCGTTACACACCATGGCGGGAACGCAGCAACTCGGCTGCACGGGAGGCGTACTTCAGAACAATACAGCCAGGGGTATCGGCGTCGGTGTCGAAGCGGCATTGCTCGTTCAACGCAATTCTGACGGCAGCCATACAGGACGACGGGTAACGAATGTATCGACGACGACTGAAAGCGCAATATATTTTGTGAATGTGACCCAGGGTCCGACGGTATGCGCTTCAGGCAGGCCCTTATCGATCCCGACTTCAGCGATCCAGATCCGGAAACTGGCAGACGACACGTCGAGGATCAACCTGAGCGATTGGTCAGCCTACCCCGTCTATAAATCCGGCGGCGTTGAATCAGGCAGCCTTTTCCCGACCAACCCATACTGAGGATCAGTGCCGTCGCCGGTGCTGCCACCACTGCCGCAGCGCCACCCATTTGCGCTCAAGCCAGAGGGTGAATTCACCGACGGGCTTGCGCAGGAAAGGCACGTCCTGCGCAATGAGCAGCAATCCCAGCGGTATGAACTCGAAGCCGAGAACAGGCAGGAAGCCGAAAATGCCTCCGGCAATGAGCAGCAGTCCGAGAGGAATCCGGATCCAGCGCGATTCCGGTCGGCGCAGCCAGCGGATGGCACGGGCCACCCGATCAGGCGTTTCCCGCTCAAGTCCCTCGTAGGCCTGGTCCAGTTTTCCGCTTCCGTCGCTATTCATGATTCACCTCCGGGTTGAAGACGCCATCGTGCCCGGGCATTGGAGAACTTGCATGGGCCGGGATAATTTTTACCGGTGTACCCACGACCTTTGCACTTCGGCCAGATTGCTTGTTCCCGACATGATCTGCCCCTCGATTTTTCCGATGACTGGTTTCACGAACCATGTACAACGGACAAGCAATTTCAATGCCGCACCGCTCTTTCCGCATGGCAGCGATCGTGCTTTTTGCATGGAACCCGGACGTGGACGGATGCATCGAACCGGCATGCCGTGTTCAAACCATTTCAGCAACCAGGAGCTTTTATGACCGTACAGACACTTGCCAATGAGATCGCCATCGTGACCGGGGCCGATTCAGGCATCGGGCAGGCAACCGCCATTGAATTCGCCAGGGAAGGCGCCGATGTGGTTGCGGTGTACTTCCATGACCGCGAAGGTGCTGAAAAGACGGCGCAGGAAGTCGAAAAGGCAGGCCGGAAATGCGCCGTGCTCCAGCTGGATCAGCGCAATCCCGCCGAGGTCGCGAACCTGTTCAGGCAGGTGAAGGACACGCTCGGCATGCCGACCATCCTGGTCAACAACGCCGGTGTCAACGCATTGGGAAAGCCGGTCAGCGACATGACCGATGAGGACTGGGACACCACGCTCAAGACCAATCTGTACGGCCCGTTCTACTGCTGCCGCGAATTCATCCGCGCCATGGAAGGAAGCGGCAGGCACGGCAGCATCATCAACATCACCAGCGTCCACCAGGAAATTCCCCGTGCGGGCGGGTCGGCCTACGACGCCTCGAAAGGCGGCTTGCGCAATCTGACGACCACGCTAGCATTGGAGCTCGCGGAGAAGAACATCAATGTCAACAATATCGCGCCGGGCATGATACTCACCCCGATGAACCAGAAGGCGCTGGACGATCCGGAGCACCGCAAGCGGCAGGTCGAGAACATTCCGATGAAACGCGCCGGCGAGCCGGAGGAAATTGCCCATGTGGCGGTGTTTCTGGCGTCCGCCAAGGCGCGCTATATCCAGGGTGCGACCATCGTCGTCGACGGCGCGCTGATGCTGTTCCAGGGCCAGGGCGCATAGGGGCGGCAAACCGGAACGGGTCCCGGCGACTCGCGCCGGGTACGATGCGTTGCGCGCCGGTCAGATGGGCAGCTTGACGGACGCCGGCCTCCTGGCGACCGCATCGATCGCCGTGTTGAAGGCCGCCGCGTTGAGCGGTTTATAGAAGTGAAATCCCTGCATGGTGTCGCATCCGGCCTGCTGCAGATAGCGGGCCTGGATTTCCGTTTCCACGCCCTCGGCGATGACGTTCAGGCCGATGCTGCGCGCAATCGATATCACCGCCAGCACGACCGGATAATGCCCGTCGGGATCGACGATATCGCGCACGAAGGACTGGTCGATCTTTAGCGTCTTCACCGGGAAACGCTGCAGGTAGGCGAGCGACGAATAGCCGATGCCGAAATCGTCGATGGCGATGCCGATGCCCATGTCGGCCAGCTTGTTCAGGTGATGCAGGGCCTGCTGCGGATTGCCGATGCAGACATTCTCGGTGATCTCGACTTCGAGCTGCGCCGGCGCGATGCCGTAGCGGGTCATCGCATTCGCCAGTTTCTGCACCGTGTCGCCGCGATCCAGGCATTGCGGCGACAGGTTGATCGACACCCGCGAGACCGGCTTTCCGGCGGCATTCCATTTCTGCAGATCGCGGCACACCATCTGGATCATCCATGCCGACAAGGGCAGCATGAGGTTGTTTTCCTCGGCGAACGGCAGGAAGTCGCCGGCCGGCAGCAACCCGCGCTCGGGATGGTTCCAGCGCATCAGCACCTCGGCGCCGACGATTTCGCCGGTGCGGAAATCCACCTGCGGCTGGTAATGAAGCTCAAGCTGGTTTTCCTCGATGGCGAGACGCAGCGTCTGCGCCAGCGTGATCTTGTAGTTGGCCGCCACCTCCATCGATTTCTCGTAGAAACC
>JAESFT010000908.1_pt1 | contig 10246 bp, 15 predicted proteins | sample 9269451 | NCBI WGS metagenome assembly JAESFT01 (sample SAMN14502557, study PRJNA617106) | algae metagenome | isolation source: Scytonema hyalinum WJT4-NPBG1 and co-occurring heterotrophs from well... | place: USA: Mojave Desert, Joshua Tree National Park, California | collected 2006-05-25
CGCAGGCACTCGCGGCGCAGCTCGGGCTCCCGACCGACGTGCTCGACCTTCGCGAGCTTCCCCCCTCATCCTTTCCGCGGATGTCTGCGCGCGGTGCCGAACGTGGCGTTGCAGCTGACGTGGGCGCCACGGAAGCGGCGGCTGCGCCGCCGCAGTGGTAGCCCTGCCCACGCAGCTGAACTTGGGCGTTATGCCGCGTCGAGCATCGTCGTACCACATCTGAGGCGCTTATGCCCGTCCCGGACCTGCGTGGTGCCCAGGTCGTGCTCCGCGCGCCGCGGCCCACGGACGTGGATGACCGCCTGGCAGCGGGACGCGACCCGGAGTTCCGACGCATGGTAGGCGCGACCCGACCCGTCGCTGGGCCGCTGACCCGTGCCGACGCGGAGCGATGGTACGCGGCGTTGCGCGACGAGCCGCAGGCGTGGGTCATCGAACTCGAGGGGCGGTGCATCGGCGAGGCGCGCCTGCACCACGTGGACGCCGCCGCCGGCGAGGGGTGGGTCGCCCTCGGGCTCTTCGCGCCGGAGCACCGAGGCCGGGGGCTTGGCACCGAGGCGGTGCGGCTGCTGCTCGCCTACGCTTTCGGCGCGCTCGGGTTGGCGACGATCCGGTTGCGCGTGCTGGTGTTCAACGCGCCGGCGCTAGCGTGTTATCGCCGGTGTGGGTTCCGCGAGGTGGGCCGCGAGCCCGTGCGGCTGGGTGCGGAGGCAACCGAGGACGTGCTCATGGCGGTCACCCGCGAGGAGGTGGAGCAAGCGCACGCCGAGTGCCGGTGAAGCCGCGGCATAACGTGGCGTTGCAGCAGACGTGGGCGCTGCGGAGTGCGGGCTGCGCCCGCATCTTGTGGGATGTCCACGCAGCTGAACTTGGGCGTTAGATCGCCACGACCCACACGCACCCAATGAGCTGGGCCCACCACGCGAAGGAGGCGCTTCGGCGCGGCGAGACGGTCCGCGTGCGCCCGCGCGGCCACTCGATGCGGGGGAAGGTGAACGACGGCGCGCTGGTCACGCTCGTCCCGTGCGACCCCGACACCCTGGCCGTCGGCGACATCGTCTTGGTGCGAGTCCACGGCGCCGACTACCTCCACCTGGTGAAGGCGGTGGACCGCGGGCGCTTCCTGATCGGCAACAATCGTGGGGGCGTCAACGGGTGGGTAGGCCGGCAGGCGATCTACGGTCGAGCGACCGAGATCGAGGGCTGAGCGGGTCGCGCCGGCGATCTAACGTGGCGTTGCAGCAGACGGCGGGGCTATGGTACGCCTCGCTGCGCTCGGCTCTCGTGAGATCCCGCTGCAGCTGAACTCGGGCGTTAGCCGGCTCACGCGCGTCTTCGTGGCGGCGGGTGCGCCGCACTAGGTTGGGGCGTGCGCCTCCACGTCCTCAGTGACCTCCACCTCGAGTTCGCGCCGTTCGCCCCACCGCCCGTCGATGCGGATGTCGTCGTGCTCGCGGGCGACACGCACCCCGGCCTCCGGAGCGTGCGCTGGGCGGCGGAGCACTGGCCGGACCGGCCGGTGCTCCTGGTGCCGGGCAACCACGAGTTCTACGGCCACACCTACCCGGCGCTCGTCCGAAAGCTGGAGGCCGAGGCCGAGACGCGGGGCCCACACCTCCACGTCCTCTCCGACCGGGCGGTGGTCATCGGCGGCGTACGCTTCCTCGGCGCGACGCTCTGGACGGACTTCGCGCTGCTGGCCGACCCGGCGGCCGGTATGGCCGCCGCCCAAGTGCAGATGACGGACTTCCGCCGGATACGCGTGGAGCCGCGGTACGGGAAGGCACGCCCGACCGACACAGTGCTGTGGCACCGGCGGTCGGTCCGCTGGCTGCGCGAGACGCTTGCTGGCCCGCACGACGGACCGACCGTGGTCGTGACCCACCACGCGCCGAGCGGGCACTCCGTGAACCCGCTGTACGCCGACCCGGCGGCGGCCGCGTACGCGTCGCATCTCGACGAGCTGGTGGCGGAGAGTGGGGCGACGTTGTGGGTCCATGGCCACACGCACTACTGTGTCGACTACCCGCTCGGCGGCACGCGAGTGCTCAGCAACCAGCGCGGCTACCCCGATGAGCCGGTTGGCGGCTTCGCCCCCGACCTGGTCGTCGCGGTGTGAGGCGAGCCAGTACGAGCCGCCAGCTAACGAAGCGTTGTAGCTGACGTAGGCGTTTCGGCCTGCGTCGCTGCGCTCGGCTTGATTGCCTTCCTACGCAGCTGACCTTGGGCGTTAGCCGGCGAGTGCTCCCGCCAGTATGCTTGTTCCAACACGCCAACACACCCCAGAACACACTCCTGAATGCGTCGCCGCGCCGCTCTCCTCAGCCTCATCCTCGCATCCGCCGCGCCCGCAGCTGCCCAGACCGTGTATGCGCCTGGACCGGACACGCTGCGCTTCCGCGACGTCACACGAGGGGAGATTCGGCTGACGACGCCGCAGGGTGAACTCCCAATGCGCAGTGAACACGACGCCACCGTGGCAGTCGTTCGGCTGCGGGGCGATACCGCACGTGCATGGTACGAGGCCCTGACGCTCGGCATGACGGGACCAATGGGCGAGCGGCGACCGGCGACCGATGCGGCTCTGCGGGCGCCGTTCACGCTTCGGCTGGATGATCGCGGCAGGACGAGACTGATCTCCGCTCCGACGTTCCCCGCCGGCTTCGAGGGAGTGACGGACCTGTCGCACCAGTTCGACGACTTTTTCGTGCGTCTGCCGGCACAGCCACTGCGCATTGGGTTGGCGTGGAGCGACACCTCGACCCGAACCGACAGTACGGCGGAGAAGTTCATGCGTTGGCATGCCGTGGTGGAGTACCGCGTTGAGCGTGATACGGTTGTAGCGGGCGTGCCGGCACTGGTGGTCAGCATGCGACAGCAGTTACAGTCGCGCGCCGAAGGGCCGGTCCCTGGGCAGCCGGTCCGCGCCCACACCACGATGACGGGTACGGACGAGGGATACTTCATCTTCGCGCCGAAGCCTGGGCGGTTGATCGCGCGGCGGCGCGAGGGTCGCCTGGCGGGCGACCTGGTTATGCGCGGCGAGGCAGGCGACATGGCGTTGAAGCAGACGTACACGTACTCCAACGCACTGGACGCCGTCCAGTAGGGACGGGCTCGCCGGCTAACGAGGCGTTGCAGCTGACGTGTGGTCGGCGGAGTTGCCTCGGCTGCGCCTCGGCTCTTGTATGATCCCCACGCAGCTGAACTTGAGCGTTAGCTCGCCCCGACTCGACTCACGCACGCAACGATGAGCCGCCGGCTGTTTCCTGCCACCTTCGCGCTTCGCCATGGTTCCTTGTCATGGCGCGAGGCGAGCGCCGCCTGGCAGGCTGGCTGGCTGCTTCCCGCCGATCTCCGCGCGGTGGCGGACCACAACGTCTCGACTCAGGACTCCGCGCACTCGCTCGAGTACGAACTGGCGTTCCAGTCCGCGGCGGAGCCGGCTGCCGGTTTGGCCGCCGAGCTCGCGGCACTTGATCCACCGCTGGACGAGCAGGCGTTCCAGGCCAAGTGGTTCCGGCTGGCGGTGCTTTGGGCAACAGAGGCGCTTACGGCGACCGACATCGCGCAGCGCCTGGACCAGGCGTACTGTGCCCTTGATCATCCCGCCGCGTTCGACGCCGTATCCGAGTACCTGCCAGGTCATGCTGGTCGTGCCCCGACGGTAGGTGCAGATGAGGCTCGGTTTCGGCGCATCGTGGCGAGTCTCATCGAGCACTCGGAGACCGAAGGCAGGCGCCAAACACCGGCGATCTAACGTGGCGTTGCAGCAGACGGGTAGGCTACGGAGTCGCCTCGGCTACGCTTCGGCATCTTGGTGTCCGCCCGCAGCCGAACTCGGGCGTTAGGACGCGCTCGTGGCAGTCGAACCGCATCCATCGTCATGGCTCCAAGAGCCCCGGACATTCTCTCGCTCGGCAGCGCGGCGTCAGTGCTCGGCTTTACCCGCACCGGTGGTGGGCAGTGGGCTGAGTGGGACCGCTTCCTGACGCTCGACGGCGTCCCAGCCTACCACCTCGGCAACATCTGCAACACTTGCGAAGTGTTGTTCCAGCGGCGTGACGGCGCGAACCATACGCTGTCGGCGGAGGGGCTCGGCGCGGCGCTCGGGACCGGGCGGCCGTCCATGGAGCCGGCGTGGCTCCGAGCGGTCGGCGAGCTCCTGCCGCCCGGCGACTACCTGCCGTTCTACGCAGAGGTACCGCTCACGCTCGTGCGGCCGGGCGGGTCGGGTGACTACTTCGCCGAGGAGCAGGTGGCGACCTGGGGACTCGACGCGTTCTGGGCGCTGCCCCACGACCCGCGCACCGAGTACTACCGCGGCCGCCGGGTTGGGCTGCCGCGCAGCCGCTCCTGGAACCGCGCAATTTTCGAGTTCGTCGTCCCCATGGTGCCGCACACTTGGCTCGACGCCGGGCGCGTCGCCGAGTACCGCGACCGCACCTCGGGAGAGCCCCCGACGGCGCTGGCGCTGTCCGTCTTGGACGTGAAGATGCCGGCCGTCTGGGACCGGGAGCCGGAGGTGGCGGAGCACTGGTGTCTCGTGCACTACCTGCTGGACGGGCATCACAAGTCGTACGCGTCCTCGGTCGCCGGCACTCCGGCCGGTGTTCTATCATATCTCGCGGTGAGCCAGAGCATCGCCGATGCCGGCGAGGCGCGTGAAGCCGTCGCGAGGCTGGCCTCGCGCGTCGCGTCCTAACGTGGCGTTGCAGCTGACGTGAGCGCCGCGGACTCGCCTCGGCTCCGCCTCGGCGCTAGCCTCGGTACTATTGGTTGCCTGCGCAGCTGGACTTCGGCGTTGGCGAGGTACGTCCGTGCATCGGCGGGAGGTCACCACTCCTGGCCCCGAAGGCGGTTGCTCTTCGGGGTGGCGGATTCAACGCACCGCCTTCTCGCCGGCGCGCCCTGACCTCGAGGAACACGGCATGGTGCCCGGCGCCGCGAGGGGTGACTCGCTCGTGCGTCGGCCGGTCCTTGAAGAAGGGCGCCCGACGCCGAGCGCCGCCGCCGACCTCGACGCCCTGCCGACCCCAGCCATGATGGGACGCCCGCTCCTCGCGCTCGCTCTGCTCGCCGTCACCGCGCCTTCCATGCGCGCCCAGCAGCACGCTGGCTCCGGCGACCCGCTTCCCGCTGGCCGGTTCGTACTCGGGGTCGGCGTTGACCCGCTCGCGTCGCAGCGTACGGTACTGGATGACCTGAGCACCATCGCGCTGCACGGCGGCTACGAGCGGCGGCTCGGAAGCTCGCGCTTCGCGGCACGGCTCGAGGGCACCTACCAGCGGGCGGTGGCGCGCATCGCCGTGCCGCACGGTGACGCCTTCGTGCCGGGCTTCGACCGGCACAGCGTGGGTGGGGCGAGCCTGATCGGGACCGCGCTCTTGACGCGCCACGGCCGCGCGCGTCCGTATCTGCTCGGCGGTGTGGGAGTCCACCACTACTCGATGCGCGTCGAGAGCGACTGGATCCGGGCGTCCGACGGCGGCGCGAGCAAGCTGGTCCCCGACCCGCCGGCTCGGAACACCCTGCCGACGCTCACCGGTGGGGCAGGGCTGGGCGTCTCCGTGGGGCGCGTCGGACTGTTCGTGGAAGGGCGGGTCCTGTACGCGCCCTCTGGGGGGATGCGCGCGGTGCGTGGCAGCTCCACGCCGCTCACCTTCGGCATCCGACTCTGAACGGAACGCATCGGGGGGCGGACCCCGAGGGCAGCCGTCCCCCGCATCGCATGGTGCCGCGCGCTCGCGGCTGGTGCCAGCAGCGTAGAGCCTGCGACGGCCGCGAGTCATGTGTAGGCCAACGTGACGTTGCAGCTGACGAGGGCGCTGCGGAGCGGCGCCTTCGGCGCCAGAATGGCGGCCGGTGTTCCCGCGGCGACTGCGCTCGGCGCGCGGGTGCTCCTCCTCACGCCGGCGGCTCGCACACCGTAGGTCGTGTGGCGCCAAGCAGCGCGCGGGCGCCGCTCCCTCGCCGCTCCCTCGCCGCTCCCTCGCCGCTCGCGCGAAACCTGGTCGCGCGCGACCGGTAGGGGCGGAGGTTCGCTCGTCGTGTCGCCTACTGGATGCGGAGCCCGATTGCGAAGGCGCTCATCCCGAGCGACCCGCCCTGATCGCCCGACTCGTATCGGTCGACCAGCGAATCCGAGAAGTTCGGCACGAGCGTGTGGCGCAGCGACGTGACGAACGCCAAGTGCCGCCCCACCGGCAGGCCGACGTCGACGCGCCCGTGCGCGCCGTACGCGTCCCCCCGGTTCCCGTTCGCCCGCACGTACGCCGGCCCCGCGAGCACGCGCACGACCGGCGCTTGCCCGCGCTCCGCGCGTGCGAACTCCCAGCCTCCCACCGCGACGGCCGACCGGAGATCGGGGAAGGTCCAGGGGCAGTTGTCCGTGCGATCCGTGACACAGGTCCCACCCAGGCCGCTGCGTCCCTGCCACCCACCGCCCACACCCAGCACCAGCGAGCCGCGGGTCGTGGTCAGTGCCCGAGCGGCGAGGACGCCGTCCACCGACGTGCCACGTCGGTTCGTGTAGTCGTCCCCACCGCCGAAGCCGTACCCGACACCGCCGCTCACGTCCAGCGTGACGCGGGAGGGCGCCGGCGACTGCGCGGCCGAGCGGCCGGGCGTCAGCGCGAGCCCGGCGAGCCCGGCGAGCCCGGCGAGCCCGGCGAGCCCGGCGAGGACGACGAGGGTCAGACGATGCAGTGCCATACCGGTGATTGGCCTGAGGTCGCGCCAGATGTCGCCAGCCAATGCCCCGCGTCGAGCGCTGCACCGCAAGCATCCGCGCCGGGAACATATCGGCGGCGCCACGATGCACGAACCCGAGCCTGCGCCGCGTGTCGCGCGCGGCGGATTTTCACAGTCGCGCCGTGCAGGAGCTCTCCGGGGACGCGGATGCGAGCACGTCGCTGCTCTACATGCACGCACTGAACCGGGGCGGGTGCGGAGTGCCGAGTGCGGAGTCTGGCGGACCGCGTGGCTGAGTAGGAGTGGCGCCGTGAACTCAGGACGAGCGCCTCACCGCGCGCGTCTTCTGCACTACGCTATGCTGCTGTCGCTCCGGAACGCCGGACGCTAAGTCTTCGCGTAGGCGGAACTTGCAGCGGGCTCCGGCGCCACGGGCTCCGCGTTATGCTGCACTGGGCGCCGCATAATCCGCGTTAGGTGGGTGCACGCATCACGGGGGGCGCGCATGGAGGAAGGGCTCCCGCACGATCAGGCAGGGGCGCACGAGGCCCTACTGGCGGACGTCGAGCGCGAGCTGACACGCGTCGGCGTGGACTTCGAGGCTGCGGCGACCGCGCTCCTGGCCGACAGGCCCGATGCGAACGTCGCCGCCGCCGCCGACGATGACGGATGGGCGACGGTGGTTGGGCTCGACGCCGCCGGGCTCCGGGCGGTGCTGCGGACGCTGTCCGCGGGCGCCGGGACGGCGGCCTTCGTCGCGGCGTTCCGGGCGCAGGAGGGATGGCCCGGTCCCGCCACCACCTAACGTAGCGTTGCAGCTGACGGGCGCGTCACGCATCAGGTCTCGTCCTGGCGCACCTCCTCGCGCGGCGCGAGCTTCCGGGCGCGAGGCGTACGAAGCGCCCGCAGCTGAACTTGGGCGTTAGGGAGTCGAATGCTTTTCACCGTAACCGCAACCTTCTCCGACTTCACGCTCGCCGTCGAACAGTACGCCGCCGACTCTCCCGAGATGGCGGTGAAGCGGTTCGTCGAGCGCGCGGTCGCCTTGGCCGAGTACGACCGGTCGGCGTGGCTCGCCGCCCCGGATGACGCACTCGGCCTCGTCCACATCGGCGGCGGCCTTCGGGGCGCCTGGATCTGGTCGTCGCGCGTGGACCTGACACACGACGACGTGGCGCTGCATGGCGGAGTCGTGGTGCAGACCGATCCCGGGGGGCCAGTTCGGCGCGACGCTCCCTAACGTGGCGTTGCAGCAGACGGCGCACGTAGCGCATCATGGGGCGACGCCCGCCAGCCTCCGCGTCCGCAGCATCACGGCGTCGCGCCGGCGGGGGCGCCGCAGCTGAACTCGGGCGTTAGAGTGCAACGGAGGTCAGCATGCGAGCACAGGCACGGGACATTCGCACGGCACGCCCCGCTTCCGGCACCCAAGCCGCTATCGTGCAGGCGTTCGTCCACGCCGGCGCCCACTCCGCGGACACGGCGCGCCCGCTCGACCGCCTGGGGCTGCGCTACACGCCCGTGGTCCAGGAGCTCGCCGCGCGCGGCCTCCTCGTCCAGACCACCGCGGGCGGGTGGTTCTTCGATCCGCGCGGCTATCTCGCACGCCGGTGCGGGTCGCTCCGCCTGGTTCTCGGCCTCGGCGCGGCAGCGGTCGCGCTGATCGCGTGGCTGCTCGCGCATGCACTCTAACGTGGCGTTGCAGCTGACGGCGCGTCATGCATCCGGTGAACCCCTGGCGTCCTCCGACGAGCGGAGCGGCCCTCCAGTGCGCGCGTCCGATGCGGGGCGCCGCAGCTGAACTTGGGCGTTAGGTCACCATCGATAATCTCGGAGATCATGTGACGCGACTCCGTCGTGCTCGCGCTGCGTTGGTGATGGCGGCCACTTGGGCGCTCTCGTGGGCGGTGGCCAGCCTCCTCCTCGGCCCGCACCAGGGACTGCGCTCCGACGTGCTGGGCACCGCGTGGTCGCTCGTACGGGTGGGCGCCATCAAGGGGGCCCTGAGCGGCGCCGTCTTCGCGCTGCTCCTCGCCTGGCTCGAGCGGCGTCAGCGCATCGCGACCCTCAGCGCGCCACGCCTGGCGCTGTGGGGCGGTGTGGCAGGCGTGCTCTGGACGCTGGCGCTCATGGGCGCCTCGCTCGTCGTGAACCCCGGCTGGCGACCAGGCCCCAATACGCGTGTGACCTTGCTCAACCAGGGCATGTTCGCCACGCTCTCCGCGCTGGCAAGCCTCTGGCTAGCTCGCCGTGGGGATCGCCGCGCGCTGAATGCGCCATCGGCCCACGAGGTCACGTCGGGTCCGCGCGCCGCAGGGGCGCTGCCGGGCGAGTCGGTGCGCTCAGCCCCGAGGGCGGACGGACGGCTCCGAGACGCGGTGACCTAACGAGGCGTTGCAGCTGACGTGGCGACTGCGGAAGCGGCTACGCCGCTCTTGTGGTAATCGCCACGCAGCTGAACTTGGGCGTTAGACCTCCACAGCCTCCGCGATCCGCACCCCGAATGGGCTCCTCCCTCGCCGAGCTTCAGCGGCTCGTGGACGACTTCTTGGACGGTGGGCCGTTCTGGCCCTTCTGGAATGCGTTCATGGAGCACATGGAAGGCTTTGAGCCGGAGTGGGTGCTCTCCCCGGCGGGCCAGCGGGCGTACGATGAGCTGTACGAGCTGGTCTGCATGGGCGCGCCCGATCCTGTCCCTGTCGACGACCGGGCACTGGGTGTGATCGGCGAGACCGAGCTCCGTGCGCGACTCAGAGCGATCCGCCTAGAAGCCACCGCTGAGCGGAAGGTCTAACGAACCGTTGCAGCTGACGTAGGAGCTGGGGATTTGCCTCGCCTGCGGCTCGGCTCAATTTCCTTCCTACGCAGCTGAACGTGGGCGTTGGACAGCAACAGGAGTCATCGACCGTGAAGGGATGGAAGGGGGCCGTGCCCGTGCTGGCCGTGTGTGCGGCCGGGTGCCGCGCGGTGTTCGGGGGCGGTGATGACGTCTGTCTGACCTACGCCGCGCCCGCGATCACCGTCGAGATCCTCGATTCGGCGAGCCGGACACCAGTCGTCGGGGCCGGCACCCTGGTGATCGCTCGTGAGGGCGCCTACGCCGACTCGGTGCGTACGGGCCCAGGCGATCCGGCCACGACCCCGAGGCCTGCCCTCGCCCACGAGCGGGCCGGCACCTACGAGGTCACGGTCGAGCGCGATGGGTTCCGGCCCTGGCGGCGCGCCGGCGTGCGGGTGACGCGGGACGAGTGTCACGTGCGGACCGTCGCCCTGATCGCGCTCCTCCAGCGGCTGCCGTGAGTGGGCGGGGGCCCGGCCGCGGCGCCCACCGTGCTGCTGTCCAACGTGGCGTTGCAGCAGACGTGGGCGCTGCGGAAGCGGCGGCTGCGCCGCCGCGGTGGTATCCTTGCCCACGCAGCTGAACTCGGGCGTTAGACAGCTACACACATCGTTCGCACGCACCCACATGTACCTCGGCCCGGACATTGACGACGCGGAGATCCTTGCCGGGCTGCCGGCCGAGTACGCGGAGCTCCTGACGCGCGCAAACGGG
>JAESFT010000909.1_pt1 | contig 10244 bp, 8 predicted proteins | sample 9269451 | NCBI WGS metagenome assembly JAESFT01 (sample SAMN14502557, study PRJNA617106) | algae metagenome | isolation source: Scytonema hyalinum WJT4-NPBG1 and co-occurring heterotrophs from well... | place: USA: Mojave Desert, Joshua Tree National Park, California | collected 2006-05-25
GCCGTCCTCCGGCAAGGTGCTCACCGGCGGTGTCGACGCCAACGCCCTGCAGCGCCCGAAGCGCTTCTTCGGTGCGGCGCGCAACATCGAGGAGGGCGGCTCGCTCACCATCATCGCGACCGCGCTGATCGACACCGGCTCGCGCATGGACGAGGTGATCTTCGAAGAGTTCAAGGGCACCGGCAACTCGGAAATCATCCTGGACCGCAAGGTCGCCGACAAGCGCACCTTCCCGGCGATCGACATCACCCGCTCCGGCACCCGCAAGGAGGAGCTGCTGGTCCCGAGCGACACGCTCAAGAAGATGTACGTGCTGCGCCGCATCCTCAATCCGATGGGCACGGTCGACGCCATCGAGTTCCTGCTCGACAAGCTGCGCCAGACCAAGTCGAACCAGGAATTCTTCGATTCGATGAACACCTGAGGCGGCCGGACCGTCCGGCCCCGAACATCAGCCCCATCCTTCTCGCGGAGGATGGGGTTTTTGTTTGCCGTCAGAACACCCCCATCAATGCGAGCACGATCACCGTCAGCACGGCGGAAATCAGGAGCGAGCCCGCGCAGCCCAGCCGGTTCGAGAAGAAAAAGAACATCGTCGCTCCTGTGCCGTGACGGGCGCCCTCGTCATGCCCGCGTGGAGGAATTGAAGACGCCGCTTGCCAGCACAACGCCCAGCGTCGCCAATGTTATCCCGACGAGAGCGGCAATATCCGGGATCTCGCCGAGGACGGGAACGGCGAGCACCGCCGCCAGCACGATCGACAGGGGCGAGACCGCGGCGGCCCTTGAGGTGCCGAGACGATCGACCGCGATGCCGTAGAGAATGATGCCCGCGACGCCGGACAGGAAACCCTGAAGCACTGCCTGCACGATCACGGGTCCGGCCAAACCGTCGCCGAGCGCCCGGACCAGGGACGGGGCGCCGAAGGGGAGAAGGATCAGGAAGGACCACAGCCCGATGAGCGCGGCGGCCTGGAGGGCGGAGAGACCGCTGCGGCGATAGGCGTGGGTGTAGACGCCCCACAGGCAGGCGCCCGTGAGCAGCAGAAGATGCCCGCGCCAGGCGCCGTTGCCCGCATAGAGCAGGCCATGGCCCCCGATGCAGAGGACACCGACCAGGATGAGGGCGAAACCGGCGACCCTGAAGCGCCCAAGCCGCTCGCCAAAGACGAGCCAGCCGATCAGCGCCACGAAGAGCGGCATGGTGCCCGGCAGCAGCGGCCCGATCTCGGCCGCCGGGGCGAATTGCATGCCCAGCGCCACGACCAGGAAGAACGGGGCGCCGGAGCCGAGGAGCCCGAGCCCTTTGACGATTCCGAGACCTTTCGGAAACAGGCCGATCCGCCAGCTGATCGGGACGAGCAGGACGGCCGGGAGGCCGAAGCGCACGAGACCGAGGGCGGCCGGCGGCAGGTCATGGGTCACCGCATGGCGGGTGGCGACCGCCCAGACGGCCCAGATCGTCACGGTGGCGAGGGCGGCGAGCCAGCCGATGAGGGCAGGGCGGCGTCGCGCCAGAGGTGCCGGACAGGCAAGATCGGACATGATGAGCCTCCTTGTTGCTACTGAGCATAGCCTTCCAGCCCAAGGCATGTCCTTGCGAAGTTCGGCTTGATGATTGCATGTTCTTGGCAGAAAATTGCGCGAGAACGGGTCACACGCATCCATGCCCTATATCAATGTCGACGCCATCGACCTCAGGATCCTGAACGCCCTCCAGACCGACGGGCGGCTGACCAATCAGGAATTGGCCGATCAGGTCGGGCTCTCGCCTTCGCCCTGCCTGCGGCGGGTCCGGCGCCTGGAGCGCGACGGCTTCATCCGCAGCTACCGGGCCGTGCTCGACCGGGACTCGGTCGGTCTCGGGCTCACGGTCTTCGTCGAGATCAAGGTGGAGAAGCATTCCCGCGACAATGCGCAGGCGCTCCAGCAGGCGCTGGCCGCCATGCCCGAGGTGGTGGCCTGCCACATGGTCTCAGGCACGGCCGATTTCATCGCCGAGATCGTGGTGACCAATCTGAAGGCCTACGAGACGCTGCTGACCGAAAAACTCCTCGTCCTGCCGATGATCGGCGACATCCGGTCGAATTTCGCCCTCACCCGGGTGAAATCCGACGCGACCCTGCCGCTCTCCCATCTGAAGCGCGGGGTGGAGCGACCGGAGCCGGATTGCTGAGGGTTGGCAACATCGTTCCGTCAGGTTCGAATCGGGACGAAGCGGACGAGGCACCGTCTTCCGTCGTGGCCGGGCTCGTCCGGTCCATGACGGAAGAGCGGCGCGCTGCAATCCATCGGGATCGCCGGCACAAGGCCGGTGATGACGTCGAGGACAGAGTTCTCGCTCACTCTGCCGGAAGCGCGGCAAGCATGTCCCGCGCCCGTGCCTTCAGCCCATCCGCATCCGTCACCGGCAGCGAGCAGCGTGTGCCGGCACAGACGAGGGCCTGGGCCTCCGGGCTCGATGCGGCGAGGGCTTTGGCCGGGTGGTTGTCGTCGAGCGCCTCGTCGGGGCCCAGACGGTGCACGCTCCGATCGAGGTAGGGGATTTTCTGCGCAGCCTCGAACAGGGTATCGGCCCCGCGTCCCGTGACGAGGATGCTCAGGCCGCGCAGGTGCAGGTCGAGGGCATTGAGGATCGAGGTGTGGCCGAGCGGGGAGGATCGCGCAAGGCCCACCAGCCGGCTCAGCACATCCGAGGCCCGTTCGAGATCCTCCTGCGTCTCGGTGATCTGCGCCAGCCGGACGAGCGCCTCGGCGAAGACGCCGTTGGCGTTGGGCACCGCGTCGTCATGGGTCGGCTGCGGACGGACCACGAGCGGATCGGCCCCCCGGGCCGTCATGGCGAGGCAGCCGGTCTCATCGACCATGAAGTCCGACAGCAGCCCGTCGCGCCAGGTTTGCGCGTCCCGGAGATAGGCGGGATCCGACGTGGCTTCGTGGAGGGCGAGCGCCGCCCGCATCATGGCGGCGTGGTCGAGGGCGAAGCCCGGGAAGATCAGGGCGCCGCCGCGCCAGGAATGACCGAGCCGGCCGTCGCGGCTCATCGATTCAGAGACGAAACGATAGGCCCGGGCCGCGAGGGCGACCCAATCCGGCCGGTCGAGGAGGGCGGCGGCCCGCACGAGAGCCCCGATCATCAGGCCGTTCCAATCGGCCAGCACCTTGTCGTCGAGGCCCGGCCTCACCCGCGAGGCGCGCCGGTCCAGAAGCTTGCCCCGCATGGCGGCAAGCCGTTCCTCTACGGCAGGCGGCGCCTCGCCGGAGACGAGCCGGTTCGGGATGTTGTGACCCTCAAAGTTGCCCGCCGGGCTGATGTCGTAGACACGCGCGAAGAAGGCCGCATCCTCATCGCCCAGAACCTCGCGGATCTCCGGCAGGCTCCAGACATAGAAGCGGCCTTCCTCACCTTCGGAATCCGCATCCAGGCTCGACGCGAAGGCGCCCTCCGGCGTGGTCATCTCCCGCTCGAGCCAGGCAACGATGCCGGTGGCGGCATCCCGGAACAGGGCGCGGCCGGTCTCGGCATAGGCCAGCGCGTAGAGCTCCAGGAGCTGCGCGTTGTCGTAGAGCATCTTCTCGAAATGCGGCACGAGCCAGCGCTCGTCGACGGAATAACGGGCAAAGCCGCCGCCGAGATGATCGTGAATGCCCCCGAGCGCCATGCGCTCCAGCGTGAGGAGGAAACGCCTTTCCGCCTCCGCATCGCCGGTGCGGCGGGCATAACGGACAAGGTATTCGAGGATTGGCGGGTTGGGGAATTTCGGCGCGCCCTGCAGGCCGCCGTTGTCCGTGTCGATCAGCTCGGAGAGCCGCAGCCCCATCCGGTCGAGATCGGCGGGGCCCAGCGTGCCGCCGTCGCCCCGGTCGGTCTTCGCGAGGTGCTGCTTGATGGCGTCCCGGTTCTTGAGGATGCGCTCCGGCTCGGCATGATACAGGCGGCTGATCTCCCGCAGCACGCCGACGAAGCCGGGGCGCCCGAACCGCGGCTCCTTCGGAAAATAGGTGCCGCCCCAGAAGGGCTCGCCGTCGGGCGTCAGGAACATGGTGAGCGGCCAGCCGCCGGGCTCGCCCAGGAGGTGGAGCGCGCTCATGTAGACGTGGTCCACATCAGGCCGCTCCTCGCGGTCGACCTTGATGTTGACGAAGAGCTCGTTCATGACCGCGGCCACGTCTGGGTCCTCGAAGCTCTCATGGGCCATCACGTGGCACCAGTGGCAGGCGGCATAGCCGATGGAGATCAGGATCGGCTTGTCGAGGCGTTTGGCCTCGGCCAGGGCCTCGGGCCCCCATTCCCACCAATGGACAGGATTGTCCCGGTGCTGCAGAAGGTAGGGGGAACTGGCCTGCGTCAGGCGGTTCATCGGTCCTGCTCCGGCGTTGGGGCGATCGATTCGGATCAGAACCGATCCGAACCGCGCGTTCAGCTTCTATTGCGTCATCACGGTCAATCCTCTTCTCGTCACCAGGTTCACCCGCATGCGTTCCGACGATACCATCTTCGCCATCGCGTCCGGCCACGGCCGCGCCGCCGTGTGCCTGATCCGGATCAGCGGAGGTCAGTGCCGCACGATTCTGGAGCGGATGGCGGGCGGAGTGCCCGAAGCCCGCCGCGCGGTGGTGCGGACATTGAAGGACCCGTCGAGCGGTGAGGCTCTCGACCAGGCCCTGGTCCTGTGGATGCCGGGACCGGGGAGCTTCACCGGCGAGGATCAGGCCGAGCTCCACATCCATGGCGGGCTGGCGACCCGGGCGGCGGTGCTGCGCGTTCTCGGATCCGTGGAGAACTGCCGCCCGGCCGAGGCCGGCGAGTTCACCCGCCGGGCCTTCCTCAACGGCCGGATGGACCTGGCCCAGGTGGAGGGCCTGGCCGATATCATCGACGCCGAGACGGAGGCCCAGCGCCGGCAGGCCATGCGCCAGCTCGGCGGCCGGCTGGGCAACGCGGCCGAGGGCTGGCGGGAAGGCGTGCTGCAGGTCCTGGCCCTGCTCGAAGCGAGCCTCGACTTCTCCGACGAGGGCGACGTGCCGGAGGATCTCGAGGCGGAGATCCTGCAGATGATCGACCGGGTGGCGGGCGAGATCGGTCGGGCCATGGCGGATCGCAGCGGCGAGCGCCTGCGCGAGGGGCTGACCGTGGTGCTGGCGGGCCCGCCCAATGCGGGCAAGTCGACCTTGCTGAATGCCTTGGCCCGGCGGGACGTGGCCATCGTATCGCCGATCGCCGGCACCACCCGGGACGTGATCGAGGTCCATTGCGACCTCGGCGGCCTGCCCGTGATCGTCGTCGACACGGCCGGCCTGCGGGAGAGCGGCGACCTGATCGAGCAGGAGGGGGTTTCCCGCGCCCGGGCCCGGGCGCAGGATGCGGACCTCGTGCTCTGGCTCGTGCCGCCGGAGGGCGAGGAGAGCAATCCGCCCGAGGCGCGGCGCCTCCTCCGCGTCGGGACGAAGGCGGATTTGAATCGGACCCGGCACGATTGCGACCTGATGATCGCGGCCGCGACCGGCGAGGGGCTGCGGGACCTGATCGCGCGGTTGGAGCAGGAGGCCGGTGTCCTGATGGGGCAGGGGGACGCCCTCGTCACCCGCGAACGCCATCGCAAGGCGCTGGAGCGGGCTCATGCGGCGCTGGAGCGGGCCCGGCTCATGCTGGTCAACCGCGGCCCGCTCGAATTGGCTGCCGAGGAGGTGCGCCTGGCGGCGCGGGCGGTGGGCGAGATTACCGGCCGGGTGGACGTGGAGGATGTGCTCGACCGCCTGTTCTCCAGCTTCTGCATCGGGAAGTGACGGGTTTCGTCGGTAACCGTGAATCGAATTGGTGGGAGTCGCGATTTCCGCTGTTCACGAATCGGTGGAACAATGCTGAATCGCCGGGGCACAGGGTGTGAACAGCCTGTGCAGAAGCGGGGTCGGGCCCAAAATGTTTCACGTGAAACATTTTGCCCTTTTGACCTCCGTCGCGCCCGGTCTTAGATCCAGGCGCACGAGACAAAACAGCGTTTTTCGAGCGTCCCGCATCGGGCTGAGCTCGGCAGGACCGAGGAGCATCGGGCATTCCCAGAGGGGTTTGCTGATTTGGCCGATGCTCCGGCATGGAGATCAGGATGGGTGAGGTGTTCGATGTGATCGTCGTGGGCGGCGGCCACGCGGGGTCCGAGGCGGCCGCTGCGGCCGCGCGCATAGGCGCGCGGACGGCCCTCGTCACCCATAAGCTGTCCACCGTCGGCGCCATGTCCTGCAATCCGGCCATCGGCGGTCTCGGCAAGGGGCATCTCGTGCGCGAGATCGATGCCCTCGACGGGGTGATGGGCCGCATCGCCGACCGCGCCGGCATCCAGTTCCGCCTGCTCAACCGCCGCAAGGGGCCGGCCGTGCGCGGGCCGCGCACCCAGGCCGACCGCAAGCTCTATGCCCGGGCCATGCAGGCCGAGTTGCTGCACACCCCGAACCTGACCGTCGTGGAGGGAGAAGCCGATGATCTCCTGGTTCAGGAGGGCCGTGTCGCGGGCCTTCTTCTGACCGACGGACGGACCCTTGCCGCCGGGGCCGTGGTCATCACCACCGGCACCTTCCTGTCCGGCCTGATCCATATCGGCGAGAAGAAGATCCCGGCGGGCCGCATGGGCGAACGCCCGTCGCTTGGTCTGCCGAAGACCTTCGAGCGGCTCGGCTTCACCCTCGGACGCCTGAAGACCGGCACTCCACCCCGCCTTGACGGCCGGACCATCGACTGGGCCGGAGTCGACAAGCAGGCGGCGGACGACGAGCCGGTGCCGTTCTCCCTGCTCACCACCCGGATCGTGAACCCGCAGATCGAGTGCGGCGTCACCCGCACGACGGCCAAGGCTCACGACCTGATCCGAAACAACCTGCACCGTTCGGCCATGTATTCCGGCGAGATCCAGGGTAGGGGTCCGCGCTACTGTCCGTCCATCGAGGACAAGGTGGTGCGCTTCGGCGACCGGGACGGGCATCAGATCTTCCTTGAGCCCGAAGGGCTCGACGACATCACCGTCTATCCCAACGGGATCTCGACCTCCCTGCCGGAGGACGTGCAGCTTGCCTTCCTGGCCCATATTCCGGGCCTGGAGAAGGTCAGGATGCTCCAGCCGGCCTATGCCATCGAGTACGACTACGTCGATCCGCGCAACCTGACCGCCGCGCTTGAAACCAAGGCCGTGCAGGGGCTGTTCCTGGCCGGCCAGATCAACGGGACGACTGGCTATGAGGAGGCAGCCGCCCAGGGCTTGGTCGCCGGTCTCAATGCCGCGCGCCGGGCCGCGGGCCAGGACGGCATTGTGTTCGACCGGGCGGAATCCTATATCGGCGTGCTGATCGACGACCTGATCACCCGGGGGGTGAGCGAGCCTTACCGGATGTTCACCTCGCGCTCCGAGTACCGCCTGAGCCTGCGCATCGACAACGTGGACGAGCGCCTGACCGGCAAGGGTCTGGAGATCGGCTGCGTCGGGTCCCGGCGCGAGAGCCATTTCCGGCAATCTCAGGCGGAGATCCGTGAGACGCGGCAGCGACTGCAAGCTCTGACCCTCACGCCGCAGGAGGCGTCTCGTCACGGTTTCGAGCTGAACCAGGACGGCATCCGCCGCTCCGCCTATCAGCTCCTCTCCTATCCGAACATCGGCTGGAGCGACCTCATCCGGGTCTGGCCTGACCTCGCCGAGGTGAGCGCACCGGTGCGGGAGCGGCTCGAAACGGACGCAACTTATGCGGTCTATCTCGACCGGCAGCAGGCCGACATCGCCGCCTATCGCCGCGACGAGGGCGTGGTGCTGGCAGAGAGCATCGACTTTCAGGGTCTTCCCGGCCTGTCGAACGAGATCAAGGCCAAGCTTGATCTGGTCCGCCCCAAGACCCTCGGTCAAGCGGCCCGGATCGAGGGCATCACGCCGGCTGCGCTCACGCTTCTGGCCGCCCACGCCCGCAAGGTGCCCAGCCGGAAGGACCGCGCCGCCGAGGTGCTTTCGTGACGAAACCGGCACCGGCCACCGCATCCGACCTGAATGTTTCACGTGAAACATTCGAGAAGCTTGAGCTCTTGGAGCGCGAACTCCGGCGCTGGCAGGCGATCAAGAACCTGGTCGGTCCGGCCACCCTCGACCAGATCTGGGAGCGCCACATCGTCGATTCGCTCCAGCTCCTCGATCTCGCGCCCGACGCCCGGACCTGGCTCGATCTCGGGTCCGGCGCCGGCTTCCCCGGTCTCGTGCTCGCCATCGCGGGGGCGGAGAGGGGGCTCGCCGTTCACCTCGTCGAGAGCAATTCTCGCAAATGCGCCTTCCTCCGCCACATCGCCCGACTGACCGGAGTCTCGGCCACAATCCATGAGGCGCGGCTCGAGACCGTCGTGCCGGGCTTCGTCGGCAGGACCGATGTGGTCTCCGCCCGCGCCCTGGCCTCCCTCGCCATGCTCCTGGACTGGACCGCACCCTTGTTGAAAGCGGGGACAAGGGGCCTGTTCCCCAAGGGGCGAGACGCCGAGATCGAATTGACCGAGGCCCGGAAAAAGTGGACATTCGAGGCAGAGATCCTGCCGAGCCTGACCGATTCCGACGCCAGGATTCTTCGCATAACCTCCATCGAGAGCCATTCATGATGACCGACCGCAACGGACCCGAAGCAGGCGCGCGTGGCGTGAAGCCGCGCGTTCTCGTGCTCGCCAACCAGAAGGGGGGCGTCGGCAAGACGACGACGGCGATCAACCTCGGCACGGCGCTCGCCGCCATCGGCGAGAAAGTGCTGATCATCGATCTTGACCCGCAGGGCAACGCTTCGACGGGCCTCGGCATCGACCGCAAGAGCCGTCAAGTCTCCACCTATCACGTGCTCGCCGGCGAAGCGTCGCTGGCCGAGAGCATCACCGAGACCGTGGTGCCGGGTTTATCCGTCGCGCCCTCGACCCTCGACCTGCTCGGCGTCGAACTGGAGATCGCGAACGAGCGGAACCGGTCGCATCGCCTGCGCTCGGCGATCCAGAGCCTTTCGAGCTCCGAGGTAACCGAACCTTTTACCTATATTTTGATCGATTGCCCGCCATCGCTCAATCTTTTGACCATCAATGCGTTGACGGCTGCTGACGCGGTCCTGGTGCCACTCCAATGCGAATTTTTTGCTCTGGAAGGTCTCAGCCAGCTGCTCAAGACGGTCGAGCAGGTCCGTTCGGCGCTCAATCCGGATTTGTCGATCCACGGGGTCGTGCTGACCATGTTCGACCCGCGCAACAACCTCTCGGGGCAGGTCGTGGCCGACGTGCGCGAGTTCATGGGAGCGAAGGTCTACGAGACCATGATCCCGCGCAACGTCCGCGTGTCGGAGGCGCCGTCGCACGGCAAGCCGGTGCTGCTCTACGACCTGAAATGCGCGGGCTCGCAGGCCTATCTCCGTTTGGCCTCGGAAGTCATTCAGCGTGAACGCGCCCTGCGCGCGGCTTGAACAACAATTTGAGAGAGACAATGGCAGAAGAAGGTAAGTCGCGCCTGGGCCGGGGACTGGCCGCCCTGATCGGGGAGGTCGGGGACGAGATGGGCAATCTCGAGCGCAAGGGCTTCGTGCCCCGCCATGTGCCGGTGGAGTTCCTGCGCCCGAACCCGCGCAATCCGCGCAAGCGGTTCGACGAGGAGGATCTGCAGGAGCTGACCCAGTCGATCAAGGATCGCGGCATCATCCAGCCCATCGTGGTGCGCTCGATGCCGACCAACACCGAGCAGTACGAGATCGTCGCCGGCGAGCGTCGTTGGCGCGCCGCGCAGAAGGCCGGCCTGCACAAGGTGCCGGTGGTGATCGTCTCGATCGACGACAAGACCTCGCTCGAATACGCGATCCTCGAGAACGTCCAGCGCGCCGACCTCAACCCGATCGAGGAGTCGGAGGGCTATTCGCGGCTCATGGTCGAGTTCTCCTACACGCAGGAGAACCTCTCGAAGATCATCGGCAAGAGCCGCAGCCATATCGCCAACATGCTGCGCCTCGCCGATCTGCCCGTCGGCGTGCGCAAGCTCCTGATGGAGCGCAAGCTCACCGCGGGCCACGGCCGCGCGCTCTTGTCCGTGAAGGATCCGGTCCAGGTGGCCAACCGTATCCTCGCGGAGGGCCTGAGCGTACGCCAGGTCGAGGAGATCGCCCAGAACGACAATGCCGATCCGGACAAGGCCGAGGCCAAGGCAGCCAAGCCCGCCAAGGCCGAGAAGGACCCGGACACCCGCGCCCTCGAAAAGGCCCTGCAGGAC
>JAESFT010000910.1_pt1 | contig 10242 bp, 11 predicted proteins | sample 9269451 | NCBI WGS metagenome assembly JAESFT01 (sample SAMN14502557, study PRJNA617106) | algae metagenome | isolation source: Scytonema hyalinum WJT4-NPBG1 and co-occurring heterotrophs from well... | place: USA: Mojave Desert, Joshua Tree National Park, California | collected 2006-05-25
CGGGGCTGGCGCCTGTGAGATCATCGTGCACGGGGCGCGTGCGGCACCGCTCGTCCGGTGCCCTCCCTCCCTGTTTCTCACGCCGCCGGCTTGCCGGGGCTGCATGCGCCCCGTGCCCCCACCAGGGGCACAGAGCACCACGGCCATGCCTCGCACCTACACAGGTGGCGAGGTCACAGGCGCATCCGCCGTGCAGGCGCCCGCCTTCATCATCAACATTGTTGCGCCCCCGCAACACCCACGAATGTTCCTGATCCTGCCGCGGGCTGCCCCAAGCTCCGCCGCGAAGCCGCCATAAACCGGCAGCACTTGAACGGCGCCAACAAAGTGCTTTGCTCACAAGGCCTTGGAGCACGATGCGTGGGCACCGGAACCGCTTGACGAGCCGTTCACCGTTCCCGCACCCCATCGTTGCACCCCGCGGCGCGCGCGTGGCAGATCACAATGGCTCCGCTTCGCGGCGGACCGACCAAAAAGGTGACGGCCGGAGAGGGGCTTAGGCCCGCTTCAGCCGCCACGACAACAAGGACCCCAGGGCCGGACATGGACGCGCGCATCATCGACAAGTCGAAGCTCCCGAGCCGCCATGTCACCCAGGGGCCGGAGCGCGCGCCGCATCGCTCGTACCTCTATGCGATGGGCCTGACGACTCAGCAGATCAACCAGCCCCTCGTCGGCGTGGCGACCTGCTGGAACGAGGCCGCCCCCTGCAACATCTCGCTCATGCGCCAGGCGCAATCGGTGAAGAAGGGCGTGGCGTCCGCAGGCGGCACCCCGCGCGAATTCTGCACCATCACGGTCACCGACGGCATCGCCATGGGCCATGCGGGCATGAAGGCCTCGCTGCCCTCCCGCGAGGTGATCGCCGATTCGGTGGAGCTCACCATGCGGGGCCACGCCTACGACGCGCTTGTCGGCATGGCGGGCTGCGACAAGTCCCTGCCCGGCATGATGATGGCGATGGTGCGCCTCAACGTGCCCGCGATCTTCATCTACGGTGGCTCGATCCTCCCCGGCACCTTCAAGGGCCGCCCCGTCACCGTGCAGGACGTGTTCGAGGCCGTGGGCAAGCACTCGGTCGGCGACATGTCGGACGCCGATCTCCATGAGCTGGAGCAGGTGGCCTGCCCCTCGGCCGGCGCCTGCGGCGCGCAGTTCACGGCGAACACGATGGCGATGGTGTCCGAGGCCATCGGCCTGGCGCTGCCCTATTCCGCCGGCGCGCCGGCGCCGTACGAGATCCGCGACCGGTTCTGCGCCACGGCCGGCGAGATGGTCATGGACCTCGTCGCCAAGCAGATCCGCCCGCGCGACATCGTCACCCGCCAGTCGCTCGAGAACGCCGCCATGGCGGTCGCGGCCTCCGGGGGCTCCACCAATGCGGCCCTGCACCTGCCCGCCATCGCGCACGAAGCGGGCATCACGTTCGACCTGTTCGACGTCGCCGAGATCTTCAAGCGCACGCCCTACATCGCGGACCTCAAGCCCGGCGGCCGCTACGTCGCCAAGGACCTGTTCGAGGTCGGCGGCATCCCGCTCGTGCTCAAGGCGCTCCACGACGGCGGCTACCTCCACGGCGATTGCATGACGGTGACGGGCCGCACCATGGCCGAGAACCTCAGCCACGTGCAGTGGAACGACGACCAGGACGTGGTGCGCAAGACCTCGAACCCGATCACGGCCACGGGCGGCGTGGTGGGCCTCAAAGGCAGCCTCGCGCCCGAAGGCGCGATCGTGAAGGTCGCGGGCATGGCCGTCGACAAGCAGACCTTCCGCGGCCCCGCCCGCTGCTTCGACGGCGAGGAGGCCTGCTTCGAGGCCGTGAAGAACCGCCAATACGCGGAAGGCGACGTGCTCGTGATCCGCTACGAGGGCCCGAAGGGCGGCCCCGGCATGCGCGAGATGCTGTCCACGACGGCGGCGCTCTACGGCCAGGGCATGGGCGACAAGGTGGCCCTCATCACCGACGGCCGCTTCTCCGGCGCGACCCGCGGCTTCTGCATCGGGCATGTGGGGCCCGAAGCGGCGGTCGGCGGCCCCATCGGCCTCATCCGCGACGGCGACATCATCGTGCTGGACGCCATCAACGGCACCATGGACGTGGAGCTCTCCGAGGACGAACTCGCCCGTCGCCGCGCCGAATGGACCCCGCGCGAGGCACCGGCGGCTTCAGGTTATCTCTGGAAATATGCGCAGACCGTCGGGCCGGCCCGGGACGGCGCCGTCACCCATCCGGGCGGCGGGGTGGAGAAGACGACCTATGCGGACGTCTAGTCTCCTCATCGCGGCGCTCGGCGCGTGGCTCGGCGGGGCGGGCGCGGCCCAGGCCCTCGACGTGACCGCCCGCGCGCAGGCGCTCGCGCCCCTGCCGGCGCCGAAATACGGCTCGGCCCGCGAGGCCCTGCGCGACGGCATGCGCGTCTACAATTCGGGCGACAAGCTCGGGGCAGCCCAAGCCCTCGAATACGCCGCCACGCAGGGCCATACCCTGGCCCTGTGGAAGCTCGGGCGCATGTATGCCGACGGCGACGGCGTCAAGCACGACGACCTGAAGGCCTTCGAGTACTTCTCGCGGCTTGCCGACCAGAACGCCGACGAGAGCCCGGATTCGCCCAATGCGGGCGTGGTCTCCAGCGCCTTCGTGGCGCTCGGCACCTATTTCCTCGACGGCATCAAGGGGAGCTACGTGGTGGCGAACCCCGCCCGTGCCTTCGAGATGTTCCATTATGCGGCGTCGTATTTCAGCGACCCGAACGCCCAGTACAGCCTCGCGCGGCTCTACCTCGACGGCATGGGCGTCGAGAAGGATTCCCGCCAGGCCGCGCGCTGGTTCAACCTCGCGGCCGAGAAGGGGCATTATCCCTCCCAGGCCCTGCTCGGGCATCTCCTGATCAACGGGCAGGGCGTTCCGCGCCAGCGCGCCAAGGGCCTCATGTGGCTGACGCTCGCCCGCGAGGCGGCCGATCCCGCGAAGGACACCTGGGTGTCGGATCTCTACGACAAGGCCTTCGCGGCGGCGGCGGAAGGGGACCGCAAGCTCGCCCTCGCGCTCCTCGAGCAGCACCTGCGCCGGCGCTGACCGGCGTTCCGGTGCGGGCGCCGGCGTTGATCCGCCGACGCCCCAGGCGCCTCAATCCAGGTCGAGGTCCACCATCACGGGCACATGATCGGACGGCTTGTCCCAGCCGCGCGTCTCCTTGCGGATCGAGGCGGTCTTGAGCCGGTCGGCGGCCTGCGAGGAGAGCAGCAGGTGGTCGATGCGGATGCCGTTGTTGCGCTGGAACGACATCGCCTGATAATCCCAGAAGGTGTAGAGGGCCGGGGCCTCGCTGCAGGCGCGGACGGCGTCCGTGAGGCCGAGATGCAGGAGCTCGCGGAACTTCTGGCGACTCTCGGGGCGAAAGAGCGCATCGTTCGCCCAGGCCTCCGGATTGGCCACGTCGCGGGGCTCGGGGATCACGTTGTAATCGCCGCAGAGCACCAGGGCATCCTCAAGCTTGAGGAGTTCGCGGGCATGGGCGATGAGGCGGTCCATCCAGGCGAGCTTGTAGCTGAACTTTTCGGTGCCGATGGGATTGCCGTTGGGCAGATAGATCGAGGCCACGCGCACCGCCTCTGATCCCGTCCGGATCACGCCCTCGATGTAGCGGGCCTGCTCGTCGGCCTCGTTCCCCGGCAGGCCCCGGCGCACCTCCTCCAGCGGCTGCTTCGAGATGATCGCGACGCCGTTGTAGGCCTTCTGACCATGGGTCTCCACATGGTAGCCGAGCGCCTCGATCTCCGCCCTCGGGAAGGCCTCGTCGACCCCCTTCAGTTCCTGCAAGCAGATCACGTCGGGCTCGGCGGTCTTGAGCACGGTGACGAGGTGATCAAGCCGCTGCTTGATCGAGTTGACGTTCCACGTGGCGATCCGCATGCGCTTGGCTCTCGCGTCCTGAGGCCTCTTGGGGCAACCTGTGTCATCGGATGTTCGCCTCGCCCTGGCAAGGCATCCTGCCCATATCCGCCAGAACCCCCACCATGAACTGGTCTGCTCCCATCGATCATTACTGCGAGCGCACGGACCCGTCCTTCTGGTCCGAACCGCTGAACGCGGTCTCGAACGCCGCCTTCATCGTGGCGGCGCTCCTGGCGTTCGCGCTGTGGCGCCGGGCCGGCAGCCGCGACGGGGCGGCGCTTTTCCTGATCGTCGTCACAACGACGGTCGGCATCGGCAGCTTCCTGTTCCACACCCTCGCCAATCGCTGGTCGCTTCTCGCCGACGTGCTGCCGATCGCGGTTTTCATCTACGGCTATTTCCTGATCAGCATGCGCCGCTATGTCGGCCTCAATGCCGCCGCGGCCGCCGCCGCAACGCTGGCGTTCTTCGCCTTCAACGTGGGCTTCGAGTGGGTTTGGGAACGCGTGAGCGGAGGTCTCACCCTCAACGGGTCCGTGGGTTACCTGCCGGCGGCGTTAGCCCTCATGGGCGTCGGAGCCGTGGTTCGCAGGCGTGCCCCATTGGCTTCGCGAGCGCTGCTCCTCGCCGCCGCGGTCTTCCTGGTGTCGCTCACCTTCCGGAGCTTCGACAAGACGGTCTGCGGCAGCCTGCCGATCGGGCTGCACTATTTCTGGCATGGGCTAAACGCCGTCGTGCTGTTCATCCTCATGCGAGCGGCGATCCAGCACGGCGCCTCGGCACGAGCGGCTTAAGCCCTGGGGCGGGCCAAAGCTCGGCGCGGAGCCTTGGCCCCGTATTCGGATCCCCGACGGGCGCCCGACGCAGAAGCGGTGATGCGCAGCAGAAGCCGCGCATCACGGTGGGTCGCGTCACGCTGCGCGGTCGAGGAGGGGGTAATCCGTGTAGCCTTCCGCTCCCCCGCCATAGAAGGTGGTGCGGTCCGGCTCGTTCAGGGGCGCATTGAGGCGCAGCCGCTCCACCAGATCAGGGTTGGCGATGAACGGACGCCCGAACGCCACAAGATCGGCCGCGCCCGCGTCGAGAGCAGCCTGCGCCCTCTCCCCGGTGTACCCGCCGTTCGCGATGTAGGCGCCCTGGAAGGCGCGGCGCAGCGCGCCGTAGTCCAGCCCCTCCATGGGCGTCTCGATCACGTGCACGTAAGCCAGGCCATAGCGGTTGAGTGCGCCCAGCAGATGCCCAAACAGCGCCTGCGGGTTCGAGTCCACCACATCGTTGGCCGGCCCAGGCGAGAGGCGAATGCCCACGCGCCCCGGCTCCCACACCTTGAGCACCGCCTCGACCACCTCCAGCACGAGGCGCACGCGGTTCTCGATGGAACCGCCATAGGCGTCGGTGCGCTGGTTGGCGTTGTCGCTCAGGAACTGGGCCAGCAGGTACCCGTTCGCGGCATGGATCTCCACGCCGTCGAAGCCCGCCGCCTTGGCGTTGCGCGCCGCCTGCTCGTGGTCGCGCACGATCCCGGGGATCTGGTCGAGAGCAAGCGCCCGCGGCTCGGAGACGTCGACGAAGCCGCCCTCGATGAAGGTCTGCGTCTTGGCACGGATCGCGGAGGGAGCCACGGGGGCAGCCCCGTTCTGCTGCAGGGAGGTGTGGGAGACCCGGCCCACATGCCAGAGCTGGTTGACGATGCGCCCGCCGGCGGCATGCACCGCATCGGTAACCTTGCGCCAGCCGGCGACGTGCTCGGGGGTGTAGATGCCGGGCGTCCAGATGTAGCCCTGGCCCTGCTGCGAGATCTGGGTCGCTTCCGAGATGATGAGGCCGGCCGACGCGCGCTGGGCATAGTAGCGGGCGTTGAGCTCGTGGGGCGCACCGGTCGCGCGATCGGCCCGGTTGCGCGTCAAAGGTGCCATCACGATCCGGTTCGGAAGAACCAACGAGCCGAGACGAAAGGGTTCGAAGAGACTGGCCTGCGAGGACATCGTAATCCCCATTCCTTGCTGTGAATGCACTTGAATTCCAAGTGTGCAGGGGATGTGGGGAGAGAAGCTCGGCCACAAGGTGCGCTGGCGCACATCGAGAGCGGAACGTCGGCGACGAGCGCGCGCAAAAAAGCGGGGCCCGCAGGCCCCGCTCCCGAAAAGGCTTCAACCCGCTTTAGCGCACGCGAACGCGGCTGGTGGGCTCGTCCTGCATCATCATCTGTCCAGGAGGTTGCCCATTCCCGGCGCCGGGAGAGAACTCGCGCGCCGACCGGGTCACGGTCGTGGACTGCTTTTTCATCTGCCCGGGCGCATAGGCCGAAGCGCCTCGGCTCCTCGTCACCGTTCCGGTCGTGCGCGGCTCGCGCACCGTGCGGGTTTCCGTCGTGTCCATCCGCTCCATGCGCTGGGTCCGCATCTCGGCACGATCCATCGTCATCATGCCGCCATCGCGGTCCATCCGCTGTGCCGAGGCACCGGTGGCCATACCCACCACCATCGCGCCGGCGAGGGCCATCAGCCCCATCTTGTGAGCTCGTATTGATCTCGACTCCTTCTGTGCGACTGGGTCCCGGGCCGTGCAGGCCGCAAGAACCGTCCTGAGAAGCCAACTTCCCCCGGTTGGGGCCGTTCCGGCGCGCGGCAAGGTCATTTCGTGGCGGCTTGGCTTTGCAGGAGTTCGGATTGTCCCGTTGGCCCCAACGAGAAAGGGCTGGGAATGACCCAGCCCTCGCAAGTCCCTGAAGCAGAATGGAGCGGTGCGCTCAAACCCGGCGGCGTCGGCGCAGGAGGCCCCACACCATGCGGATGAGAGTGAGATTTCTGAGCAGTCTGAACATTGTCACGATCCCGGTTGGCCGCACCCGGCGGCTGGAAGCATCTGACCGGGCAACCGACGAAGCGGGCGGCTTGTTCCAGAGGCCGCCCGCTCCCGGCATCAAGGCTCCGCCGACCCGGGTGCAGTCAGCCGGAGTTCCACCGCCCCCGACGGCAGGACGGTGAGGTCCGCCGTGACCCCGCTCGCATCGCCGGCAAGGTGTAGGAACGCCATCAAGCGCATGCGTTCGGGGGCTGGCAGGGCGAGCGCCTGCCGCACGAATTCGAGGGTCACGGCCTGGTCTCCGCTCTCCTGCAAGCGACGAAACGTTTCGTCGGCCGTCCGCAGGCGCCCCTCGAGCGAGATGACCACGCCCCATTCCCCTTTAGTGGTTCCGGCCTCGTCGGCCTGTCGTTGTGCTGACATTGGAATCTCTGTTCCCTCCCAGGGCGTTCGTTGTTGATGAGGCGGTCGAGGCCACGCGGATCTGCCGCGTCGATGAAGCCGCCGAGGCCACGCGGATGTGCCGCGTCGATCAGGCAGCCGAGGCCACGCGGGCGCGCCGCCCCTCGCGCAAGCGGATGGTGATCGACATCTCCGGTGGGATCAGCGTCACGGAGGGCTTCGGCAGGGGTGCCGGGTAGGGCGTGACGCTCTCGAACCGGTAGGCCGACGCGATCTCCAGAGCGAGCAGCTGCAATTCCAGCATGGCGACGCCCAACCCGATGCAGGCGCGCGGACCGGCGCCGAAGGGCACGTAGGCTTTCGAGGTGTAGGAGCGGTCGAGCCGGAACGCGTTCGGGTCGTCCCAGTGCTTGGGGTCCCGGTGCAACTGCCAGGGGCTGATGATCAGCGAGGTGCCGGGCTTGAGATCCTGGCCGCCGAAATGCATCGGCTGCTTGACCTCCCGCGAGAACCACCAGGCCGAGGGGTAGAGGCGAAGCACTTCGCGGGTGAGGGCGAGGCTCAGCGGCGCCTGCTTCAATCCGGCCGCGGTGATCTCGCCGTTGCGGTCGCTGACCGCCGCCGCTTCGTCGGCGATCGCATCCATGAGCCCAGGCTCGGAGGCGAGGTGGTAGAGGAGCCAGGCCGCGCTGGAGCCCGTCGTATGATGGCCCGCGAGGAGGAGCGTGAGGATTTCGTCGCGGACCTGATCCTCGGTGAGCCCGAGGTCTTCCAGCGCCTTGATGGCGCTGGCATTGCCGGCCGCCTGCCGGAGCCGCTGGACCACCACCGACATGGTGGTGCGCCCGAACGCGCGGCGGCGCTGCCGGGCCCACCAGGCCCAGGGCATGAGTGGGATCATGCGGAACATGTCTTCCGCGAGTTCGTCCTCGACGGTGTTCACGGCGCCGACCAGGGCCTGCTCGTCGGCCTCTGCGAGCACCTGGCGCCCGAAGACCGCAATGCAGATCATGCGAAGGGCCAGCGGCGCGGTGACCCGGTGCGGATCGAAGCTCCCCTCCCTGGCAAGTTGCGCGGCGAGGCGACGAATCTCGGCCGCCATCTGGGGCACGAGCTTCTCGGCGCCGCTGCGGGCCATATGGCCGTGCAGAGCCTCCCGCCGCCGGCGGTGATCCTCGCCGCTGATCACGAGCGAGCTCATGCCCACGATAGGACGGAGCTTGTGGATGAGCCGGCCCTTGTCGGCGTCGGCTTCGTCGGCCTTGAGCAGCGGCTTGATGAGGTCCGGGTCCGTCAACAGGAGCACCGGCTTCGGCCCGAGCGCCATGGGCTCCAGGGCCCGCGTCGCCTTGGCGCCCCGCTCGGTGAGAAAGCCCAGCGGATCACGCTGAAATGCGGGAACGTCCGAGAACCAGTGTTTCATCGTTGATCTCCACGTGGCGGGCGAGTTCGAGGATGGATGCGAAGCGGTGGCCGCGCTGCTCGGGCAGGGGGATTTCGCCGGCGACGACCCACATGGGCTCGCCGTCGGCGCGGCTTCCGATGCATTGCGGCGGGCCGTAGCGGCGGGTGCGGATGCCGATCTGGGTGAGAAAGCGCTCATAGATGAGGTCCGCGAGAGCCACGAGGGTGGTGGCCTGGCGGGTCTGCGCGAGGCGGAACATGAGCGAGTAGTTCACCCGCGCGGCCTCGATCCGGTGCTCCACCGGCATCACCCCGAAGCGGCTGATCTCCCAGGCGTCCCGGCGCTGCGGGAAGCTCTTGAGGGTGGCGAGATGCGGGAAGACGCTGCGGACGAGGTAATCCTCGTCCGTGCGGATCGCCCGGAAGCATCCGATGAGGGCATCGTCCCGGAACAGGGCCGAGTAGATGGCGGCCGGGGTATCGAACTGGTTCCGCTCGCAGCCGTCCGCGACCGTGAGGTCCCAGCCCATCAGATCGACGAAAAGGCGCTTGCGGAACCCGAAGAGAGCCTCGACGAGGCCCGGATTCAGCTCACTGGTGGTGAAAACGGCACGATATCGGTGGCTAATCGCCTGCATGCTGCACCGGCCCGGACTTCGATGACCGGGCTAGCTTCGGCGAGGCGCGGCTGACATTGTATCCCGGAAACCCGGGAGTTTTGCGGTGCGGGTCGAAGAGGCCGTGGCCGCCATTGAGGCGTGTGAGACCGTGGACGAACTCCGCGATACGCTTCAGCGCGTCGTTGCCGATTACGGCTTCTCGGGGTTCGGCTTCGTGGATGCGGGCCAGCCCCACAAGGACGAGCCCTTCTATTTCGGCACCACCGGCCCGGCCTGGGAAGAGGAATACCGCTCGAACGGGTTCGCCCAAGTGGACCCGGCGCTCGTGCGGGTGAGGCGGACCAACACCCCTTTCACATGGGGCATGCTCGAGTTGCCGCCTGTCACCGGCAAGCGCAAGCCCGGCGCCGTCAAGACCATGGAGGCCGCCCGGGACCACGGCTTCACCGAGGGCTTCGTGCTCCCGTTCCATTTCCGCGACCGGCTCGGGAATCTGCACTCGACATCGACGGCCTTCTTCTGGAAAGACAAGGCGAGCCAGTTGCGATTCCTGCTCGGCGACAAGAAACACGAGCTTCACCTCGTCATGATCTATTGGGTGCAGCGCGCCATGGACATCGTGGCTCGCGATCATCGCGGCAATCCGGTGACCCCGTCCCCAGGCGCCGGGGAGGGCGGGGTGTTCCTCACGGATCGGGAGCGGGACGTGATGGCCTGGGCGGCCCGGGGCAAGACCGTCTCTGATACGGCCGATATCCTCAAGATTTCAGATGAAACGGTAGAGACGCACGTCCGCAATGCCTTGCGCAAACTGGAAGCGACGAACAAAACTCATGGGGTCGCCAAGTGCCTTTCGCTCGGGCTGATTGATCTGTAGGGGCGGGACGCTCGTACACTGGTGGGTTGAAGCATAACCCCGGGCCTGCCGTGCCTGGGATGAATTGTGAGCTGGGGAAGTAGTCATGGGTGTGAAGTCACCAAGCGTGATCGACAAGCATGTGGGCAGCCGTGTTCGGATGCGTCGGATGCTGATTGGGATGAGCCAGGAGAAGCTGGGGGAGGCTCTGAAGATCACCTTCCAGCAGGTGCAGAAGTACGAGAAGGGCACCAACC
>JAESFT010000911.1_pt1 | contig 10241 bp, 9 predicted proteins | sample 9269451 | NCBI WGS metagenome assembly JAESFT01 (sample SAMN14502557, study PRJNA617106) | algae metagenome | isolation source: Scytonema hyalinum WJT4-NPBG1 and co-occurring heterotrophs from well... | place: USA: Mojave Desert, Joshua Tree National Park, California | collected 2006-05-25
TTGGTGGCAGCGAGGTCGAGCCGCTGCCGCTTGGGCGACACCAGGGCCTCGGGGCTCGGCAGGGCCCGGGCCGTGGCGCGCAGGTCCGACCGGCGGCGCTCCACGAGGCGAAGGGCCGCCTCCACAGGGCGCCGGGAAAGGTCGTTCACGGCGGCCATGAGCTCCACGCGCACCGGCACCACCATCTCGGCGGCGCCCGTGGGGGTCGGGGCTCGCATGTCGGCCGCATGGTCGATGAGGGTCCAATCGGTCTCGTGGCCGACCGCCGAGACGAGCGGGATGCCGCTCTCGGCCGCCGCCCGCACCACGATCTCCTCGTTGAAGCCCCACAGATCTTCGATGGATCCGCCCCCGCGGGCGACGATCAGAACGTCCGGCCGCGGGATCCGCCCGCCGGGCTCCAGCGCATTGAAGCCCCGGATGGCGGCGGCGACCTCCGCCGCACAGGTTTCGCCTTGCACGCGCACGGGCCACACCAGCACCCGGCGTGGGAAACGATCCTCCAGCCGATGGAGGATGTCGCGGATCACCGCGCCGGTCGGCGACGTGACGACGCCGATCACCTGCGGCAGGAAGGGCAGCCGGCGCTTGCGCCCCTGGGCGAAGAGCCCCTCGGCATTGAGCTTGCGGCGGCGCTCCTCGAGCAGCGCCATGAGCGCTCCTATGCCGGCCGGTTCGAGCGTCTCGATGACGATCTGGTACTTGGACGAGCCCGGGAAGGTGGTGATGCGCCCAGTCGCGATGACCTCCATCCCCTCCTCGGGGCGGATCTTGAGCTTGGCGAAAGCTCCTTTCCAGATCACCGCATCGATGCGGGCATTCTGATCTTTCAGGCAGAAATAGGCATGTCCCGAGGAATGGGGCCCACGGTAGCCGGACACCTCGCCCCGCAGGCGTACGTGGCCGAATGCATCCTCCAGGGTGCGCTTGAGGGCGCCTGCCAGGTCCGAAACCGACCATTCGGGAGCATTCGAGGGAGCTTTTGCTGCGAACATGACGTGAACCTAATCCCCCTGCCCCGGGCCTGCCAAGGACATCAACGCAACACGCCGTCACAATGGCAAACTATCCCCTGTGCATTTCGCCGCGCCCGCAAAACAGGTCTTGAACGCACACTTTCAAGACTAGGCGCAACAGCCCTTAGGCGCTAAGAGCGCAGGCGTCATCAGGGAGGGCTCAAGGCCATGAACATCCTTCTCATCGGATCGGGCGGACGCGAGCACGCATTGGCGAGAAGCCTCTCGGCAAGCCCTCTCTGCGACAAGCTTCTCGTCGCCCCAGGCAATCCCGGCACGGCGCAGCACGGCACCAATGTGGTGCTCGATGTGACGGACCATCGGGCCGTGATCGATCTGTGCCGGGTGATGCAGGTCGATTTCGTCGTGGTCGGTCCGGAGGCGCCCCTGGTGGCCGGTCTCGTGGACGATCTCTCGGCTGCAGGCATCAAGGCCTTCGGACCGAGCAAGGCCGCCGCCCAGCTCGAGGGCTCGAAGGCCTTCACCAAGGATCTCTGCGCGGAGTTCAACATCCCCACCGCCGCCTACAGGCGCTTCACCGACGCGGAGGCGGCCAAGACCTACGTTCGCAATTACGGCGTGCCGATCGTGGTGAAGGCGGACGGGCTTGCCGCCGGCAAAGGGGTGGTCGTTGCCGCGTCCTTCGAAGAGGCTGAGGAAGCCATTGACATGATGATCGGCGGCGGTTTGGGCGCAGCAGGAGCCGAGGTGGTAATCGAGGCTTTTCTCGAGGGCGAGGAGGCGAGCTTCTTCGCGCTCTGCGACGGGACGCACGCGATCCCCTTCGGTACGGCGCAGGACCACAAGCGCGTCTTCGACGGCGACAAGGGACCGAACACCGGCGGCATGGGCGCCTATTCGCCGGCTGCCGTGATGACGCCGGAGCTTCAGGCCCGCGCCATGCGTGAAATCATCGAGCCGACCCTGGCCGGCATGAAGGCACGCGGCATGCCCTATACCGGCATCCTTTATGCGGGATTGATGCTCACCAAGGACGGCCCTCAGCTCATCGAATACAATGCCCGCCTCGGCGACCCCGAAACCCAGGTTCTGCTGCCGCGCCTGACATCCGATCTGGCGACGGCTCTGCTCGCCGCTTGCGACGGTGTGCTGAACAGCATCTCGCTGCAATGGTCCGAACAGGCGGCGCTCACCGTCGTCATGGCGGCTCAAGGCTATCCGGGTGCGGTCGAGAAGGGTTCGGAAATCAGCGGCATCGCGAGGGCTGAAGAACTCGACGACGTCATCGTCTTTCATGCCGGCACGAAACGCGACGGCGACAGGATCGTTGCCAATGGCGGGCGCGTGCTCAACGTCACCGCATTGGGACGCACGATCTCGGACGCGCAAAGGAAGGCCTATGAGGCTGTTGCCAGGATCGAATGGCCGCAAGGCTTCTGCCGCAAGGATATCGGCTGGCGCGCAGTGGAACGCGAGCGGCGCGGAGTGGCGTCTGATTCCATCGGAGGATGACGAAACGGAAGTTTCTCCACTGATAGTTGTAACTCTTTTTTTTCCTAAGTTGCCTCATCCCTTTCGCAGGAGAATGCTCTAGCTTCTCAGCATTCTTTTTTGCAACCAGCGAGCGGCATCCATGAGCGACGATCTCTTTCCCGATTTCGAAAGCCACTGGATCGATACGGAGGTCGGGCGCATCTTCGCGCGCTCGAAAGGCAGCGGAAAGCCGCTCGTCCTGCTGCACGGTTTTCCTCAGACGCATGCCATGTGGCACCACCTCGCGCCGGCATTGGCGGAAACCCACAAGGTCGTCTGCATGGATCTGCGCGGTTATGGCTGGTCCGTTGCCCCCAAGGGCGATCCGAAGCACGAGACCTATTCCAAACGCGCCATGGGCCGAGACGTCGTTCAAGTGATGGAGGCGCTGGGACACGTTCATTTCGCCGTGGCTGGACACGACCGCGGAGCCCGCGTGGCCTACCGGCTCGCGCTCGACCATCCCGGTCGCGTGGAGCGGCTCGCCCTTCTCGACATCCTGCCGACCTACCACGTGTGGGAGCAGATGCGTGCCGGGACGATTCCGGAAGTCCACTGGGGTTATCTCTCACAAGCCTATCCGAAGCCGGAAGAAGAGATCGGGCGCGACCCGATTCCCTATTTCGAAGGCCTGATGCGGCAATGGTCGGCCGCGGGCGATCTCAGCGCCTTCGACCCTCGCGCACTGCACGCCTATTGGCAGAGCTGCAACGAACCCGGCCGCATCCATGCCTTCTGCGAGGATTATCGGGCCGGCGCCACCCGGGACATCGAGGCTGACGAAGCGGATCTTGCCGCCGGCAAGACGATCCAGTGCCCGACCTACGTGGTCTGGAGCGATTATTATCTCGTCAGCGGCCCTGTCGGCGACAGGAAGCAGCCGCTGGAAATCTGGCGCAGGAGTTTCGCTCCTGGAGCGACCGGCATCGGCGTGACGTCAGGACACTTCGTAGCGGAGGAAAATCCCAGCGCGACCTTGGAAGCCCTGCAGAGCTTCCTGCAGAGCTGAGATTCCGACTGGCGCCTGCTCCTGAGGAACTCGTCCGATCAGCGCACGTTCACCGCTGCAGACGGGATCCATTTCCATGACAAAGCGCGACCCAGACCAGCCGATCCCACCGACCGCGTCGTCCGAGACAGAGGTCCTCGCGCTTGCCGAAGAGGAAGTGCGACTCGGCAAGCGCATGGTGACAACGGGCAAGGTTCGCGTCCGCACTGTCGTAGATATCGAAACCGAGTTGGCGAAAGCGACGCTCACTGGCGAGACGGTCGAAGTGACACGCACGCCTGTCGACCGCATCGTGGATACGGCTCCCGGCATTCGTGTCGAAGACGATGTGACGATTATTCCTGTGATGGAAGAAGTTCTCATCGTCGAAAAGCGGCTTGTCCTGAAAGAGGAAGTCCGCATCCGCAGGGTTGCGACGACGGAAGACGTCGAAATTCCGGTTGAGCTTCGCAAGCAGCATGCCGTCATCGAACGCCTCCCCGCGAACGAGGACGACACGAACACCAATTCGTGAAACAGCACCCGCAAACAACGGTTTCGGGAACGAAGTCCTCAACCCGCTATTGGTAAGTCAGTGCGCGTGAAGCCGTGATGATCTTAGTAGCGCGGCAGCAGAGATCGAGCATCAGCCGGACTTGCAAACTGAACCGATCGTTTATCGATCGTCTCTGGAGATCTTCGTAATGGCCAAGACTGTAACCTGCCTCTATGGCAGCGACTCTCAAGCTTCTGCAGTCGCTCGCGAGCTGGAGCAATCCGGGATCTCGCAGGGAAAAATCTGCATGTTCACCAACTCAGGCAGCGATCGCTTCTGGGATGACGCCAACAGCTTCGACGAAAGCTCCGGCGGGTCGCATCACGATCGCGTCGAGAGGTACCTCGTCACCAACGGCGTGCCCCAAGACGATGCGCGCGCTTACGCCGAAGGCGTACATCGCGGCCACGCCCTCATCGCCGTGCGCTGTGATGATGACGAAGCGGACCGGGTGGTGGATATCCTCGATACCGACGATGTCCTCGACATCGACGAGCGACAGGATGCCTGGCGCTCCGAAGGCTGGAGCGATTACGGCTCGGGCGTCTCGGATATAGGCACAGGGGGCGCGACGACGTCCGCCGGCATGATGGGCGGCGCAGGTCTCGCGAGCGGCAGCGGCACGCGCGACAACGACGTCGCACAGGATCGGACCTATGCGGCGTCCGATGAGCGTATGAACCTCGGTTCCGACCTCGAGTCTGACCGGACCCGGCTTCACGGCAGCGACGTCGGCCGCGGCGACGAAGTGATCCCCGTCGCCGAGGAAGAACTGCATGTGGGCAAGCGCGAGGTCAGCCATGGCCGCGTGCGCATCCGCTCTCACGTGATCGAGCGCCCCGTGCAGGAGCAGGTGACCCTCTCCGAAGAACGCGTCGCTGTGGAGCGTCGTCCGGTTGAAGGCTCCATGCGGACCGGAGCGGTCGGCGACGACCTGTTCCAGGAGCGCACCATCGAGGTGGAGGAGCGGGCAGAGGAAGCCGTCGTCTCCAAGGAAGCCCGTGTCGTCGAAGAGGTCGTCGTGCGCAAGGAAGCCGACCAGCGCACCGAGACGATCTCCGACACCGTCCGCAAGACGGAGGTCGAGGTTGAGGACGAGCGTGGCAACACCGTGTCCCGCACGGGCACGACGGACACCGACCGCTAGGCGCTGATGAGAAGGCCCGGGGCAAAGCGCCCCGGGCTTTTCAAGCGCCTCTCACCGACGACCCTCGAAGAACCCTTTCAGCAGAGCCGCCGCCTCCCTTTCCCGGATTCCTCCGTAGACCTCAGGCGCATGGTGACAGGTGGGCTGGTCGAAGAAGCGCACCCCGCTGTCGACCGCGCCGCCCTTCGGATCATAGGCTGCATAATAAACGCGCCGGATGCGGGCGAAGGAAATGGCAGCCGCGCACATGGTGCAGGGCTCGAGCGTCACGTAAAGATCGCAGCCGGAAAGTCGCTCGTCGTCCAAAGCCTCGCAGGCACGCCGGATGGCGAGCATCTCCGCATGGGCCGAGGGATCGCGCAGCTCCCGAGGACGATTGCCCGCCATGGCGATGATCCGGCCCTCCTTGACGATGGCGGCTCCCACCGGCACCTCCCCGCGGGCGGCCGCGGCACGGGCCTCCTCGAAGGCCGCGCTCATGGGATCCAGCAGCCCCGGATCAAGCGGTTCATGATCGGCGTTATCCGTCAATCGGGTCGTTCCTCTTAGTTCTCGCTTCTCTGACCCTCCTCTGCTATCAGGCTCCGATGACCGACCGCAACGACGATAATCGCAGGGGCCGCCCCTCCGGACGCTCCGACCGCAGCCGCACTTCCGGGGACAAGCCCTTCCGCAAACCCCGCGAGGGCGGCGAGCGCCCCTTCCGCGCCCGAGGTGACGACGACCGCCCGCGCAAGCCCCGTGAGGGCGGCGACAGGCCCTTTCGCAACCGCGACGGCGATGAGCGCCCACGCCGCTTCGAGAGCGGAGACAAGAAGTTCTCCCGCCCCCGTGGCGAGGGTGGCGAAAAGCCTTTCCGCAGCCGTTCGGGCGACGAGCGTCCGCGCCGCTTCGATCGCGCCTCTGAGGATCGTCCGCGCCGCACCCGCGAGGATCGCCCCGAGGTGCAGGCCGAGCCGCAGGAGCCCACCGAGGACCGGATCGCCAAGGTCATCGCCCGTGCCGGCATCGCGTCCCGCCGCGACGCGGAGGTGCTGATCGCGGAAGGCCGCGTCACCCTCAATGGCAAGGTGCTGGAATCCCCAGCGGTCAACGTGACGGCCGCCGATAAGATCACCGTGGACGGCGAGCCCCTGCCGGCCAAGGAACGCACGCGCCTGTGGCTCTTCCACAAGCCGCGCGGCCTCGTGACCACGGCCCGTGACCCGGAGGGCCGCCCGACCGTGTTCGAGAATCTGCCCGAGGATCTGCCCCGCGTGGTGGCGGTCGGCCGGCTCGACATCAACACCGAAGGCCTGCTGCTGCTGACCAACGACGGCGGCCTTGCCCGCGTGATCGCCCATCCCGATACCGGCTGGCTGCGACGCTACAAGGTGCGCGCGCATGGCGAGATCAACCAGGCGGATCTCGACCGCTTGCGCGACGGCATCAGCATCGACGGCATCGATTACGGCCCCGTCGAGGCGCGTCTCGACCGGGTGCAGGGCGACAACGCGTGGATCACGATGGGTCTGCGCGAAGGCAAGAACCGCGAGATCAAGCGCATCCTCGAGCATCTCGGCGTGCAGGTGAACCGTCTGATCCGCGTGTCATTCGGTCCCTTCCAGCTCGGCGACCTCGAGGTGGGCCTCGTGGAAGAGGTGCGCACCAAGGTGCTGAAGGATCAGCTTGGGGACGCGCTTGCCGCCGAGGCCGGCGTCGATTTCGAAAGCCCGGTGCGCGAGCCCATCGCCCCCTTCGGCTCCCCGAAGACGCAGGATCGTGACGAGCGCGGCGAGCGTACCGCCCGCTTCGGCCGCGACCGGGACGAGGATCGTTCGCGTCGCCGCCGCACCGATGATGAGCGGCCGTCGCGCGGCCGCGGTGCCGACCGTTTCGAGCGCGAGGACGAGGAGCCCAGGAAACGCCCCTCCCGTCTCGATGTGAAGACGAGCGTGTGGCGCGCCGGCGAGACGGACGAGGATGCGCCGCGCCGGAAGGTTCCACGCCGCGGAGCCGATCCGAAGGAAGCGCGTACGGCCAGCGCCGAGCGCCAGCGCGAGCGTGTCGGCGCGATCGCGTCGAGGGAAGGCCGCAAGGTCGTGGTGGAGCGCCTCGTGCGCCAGCCTCAGGACGAGGAAGCGCCTGCTCCGCGCAGGGGCCGTGGCGCTGCCGCTGGCGAGGATCGCCCCCGCCGCGACGACCGCGATGCGGCTCCAGCCCGCCGCAGCCGCGAGGGCGGCGAACGCCCATCGCGCCGGGATGACGAGCGGCCACGGCGTCCAGCCGGAGACGGGCCCTTCCGTGCGCGCTCCGAAGGAGCCGAGGATCGTCCTCGCAGGCCGCAAGGCGAGCGCCCGTTCCGCTCCCGCGAGGGAGGCGACGACCGTCCGCGCAAGCCGCAGGGGGATCGTCCTTTCCGCGCCCGTGGTGACGATGACCGTCCCCGTCGCGGGCCTCCCCGGGGGGATGCGCCCTCGCGCGGCGGTCCGAGGGGCGGCGGCTTCAAGGGTGGTCCGAGAGGCGCATCCAAAGGTGGAGCCTCGAAGGGCGGCTTCAAAGGCGGCGGGTCCAAGGGCGGTCCGCGCGGCCGCCGTTGATGGGGGTTAAACCATGAGAATCGTGGGCGGGCGCTGGCGCGGCCGCTCGCTCAAGGGGCCGAGCTCGGACGCGATCCGCCCGACCTCGGACCGCCTGCGCGAGACGCTCTTCAACATCCTCCAGCACGGCTACGACGATCCCGTCGAGGGAGCGCGCGTGCTCGACCTCTTCGCCGGCACCGGCGCCCTGGGGCTGGAGGCGCTCTCGCGCGGCGCGGCCTTCGCGCTCTTCGTGGACGACGGCGCACAGTCCCGCGGCATCATCCGCGAGAACGTGGAAGCCCTCGGCATCGGCGGCGCCACCCGCCTCTTCCGCCGCGACGCCACCCGTATGGGCGACGCCGCGCCCAACGCGCCCTTCTCCGTGGTGTTCTGCGATCCGCCCTACGGCAAGGACTTGGCACCGAAAGCTCTCCGCTCCTGCGCCGAGGGCGGCTGGCTCACGCCCGATGCCCTCGTGATCGTGGAAGAGGCGCAGGGCGCCGAGGTCACGCTGCCCGAACGTTTCGAGGAAATCGAGCGGCGGGATTATGGGGAGACGAAGGTGGTGTTCGGGCGGTTCAGGGGGGGACGCCTATTCTGAGGCCGTTCGTGTTCCGCTCCGCTTTCGAATCCGAATACCCACAACAACGAAAGCTCCCCCCAGACAAAGCGAAGCGAGCCAGGGACCTGAGGTCAATCCTCCAAGCATGCTGAAGAAGCCTGACACCAGAATAAGAAACAACCCCATTCCTGCGATCAGCACGACTGCTAGGGCAGCCATGAAGGTCTCGAAGTATCGAGTTCTTACCTCTCGCATGATGACGATAGCAGCTGCCGCCAACAGAGCGCATAGAGCGCCGATGACCCCGTTGAATATTATTCCGGCCAGTCTGCTGGACAGCATCGTTCTATAACTTAGGATCTTTTCCCGAAAATTCGGATCCCGGCGCGCAAATCCCCAGCTTTCTGAACCATCCTCCAGCTCCCATAATCCGTCGCGTTCATCATCTGAACGGCTCGGGACAACTGGTCCTTGCTGAAAAGTCGAGGGATCAGGATCAAGGATTTCTCCGGCCGAGAAATCAAAGATGAGGCATCGTCCTTCATCAGAACAGTCGAGCGCCATCGAACGTGACTTATGGCTTCGTGCCAGCAAGCGTCCCTGCGCATCCAGGATGAGGACACGCACAGGATCAGGACCGAAAATCCCGTCTCCGTTCAAGAGCCTTGCCTCTCCCATCTCGCCGTTGGGAAGTCGGATCTTCTCGACCTGTGTGAAGTAAGGTCGGTGCGCGAAAGCCGGAGAAGCGCCCATGACAGCGGTGACGAGCATCAGAATGAAGGTAGCGATCTGCTTCATGAAGCAAGCGTAGCAATAATATATTGCTCAGTCATCTCGATGGACGGCGTCAGCATTTGCCCCATCATTGCCGGCCCGCTATACCGCTCGTCCCTGTTGGTCGCGTAGGAAAGGCTCATCATGAAAGCTGTCCTCTTCGAGCGGTTCGGTCAGCCGCCGCGGGTGCAGAACGTGCCGGATCCCACACCGTCGCCGGAAGGCGTGGTGATCAAGGTGGAAGCCACGGGCCTGTGCCGCAGTGACTGGCACGGCTGGATGGGCCACGATCCCGACGTGGTGCTGCCGCATGTGCCGGGGCACGAGCTCGCCGGTACGGTGCTCGCCACCGGGAGCCAGGTCACGCGCTGGAGGAAGGGCGATCGCGTCACGGTGCCGTTCGTCGGCGGCTGCGGCCATTGCCATGAATGCCATTCGGGCAACCATCAGGTCTGCGAGCAGCAGTTCCAGCCGGGCTTCACCGCCTGGGGATCCTTCGCCGAATATGTGGCGGTCGATTACGCCGACACCAACCTCGTGGCGCTGCCGGAGGAGCTCGACTTCGCCACCGCCGCGAGCCTCGGCTGCCGCTTTGTCACGTCGTTCCGCGCCATCGTCGACCAGGGCCGCGTGAAGCCCGGCGAATGGGTGGCCGTTCACGGCTGCGGCGGGGTGGGACTGTCCGCGATCATGATCGCGACCGCCATGGGGGCGAACGTGATCGCCGTCGATCTCACCGACGAGAAGCTCGCATTCGCAAAGGCGATGGGGGCCGGGGCGACGGTCAACGCGCGCGACGGGAAGGATGTGGTCGGTGCCGTGAAGGAGATCACCAAGGGCGGCGCTCATGTGTCCATCGATGCGCTGGGGCACCCGGCCACATGCTTCAATTCCATCGCGAACCTGCGTCGCCGAGGACGTCACGTGCAGGTCGGCCTGATGGTGGGCGAGCATGCCCGTGCATCGGTGCCGATGGCGCAGATCATCGCGCATGAGCTTGAGGTCTACGGCAGCCACGGCATGCAGGCCTTCCGCTACCAGGACATGATGGCCATGATCCGCACCGGCAAGCTCGCGCCGCAGAAGCTCGTCGGCAAGCACATCAGCCTCGACGAAGCGCCCGCCGCCCTCATGGCCATGGAC
>JAESFT010000912.1_pt1 | contig 10228 bp, 11 predicted proteins | sample 9269451 | NCBI WGS metagenome assembly JAESFT01 (sample SAMN14502557, study PRJNA617106) | algae metagenome | isolation source: Scytonema hyalinum WJT4-NPBG1 and co-occurring heterotrophs from well... | place: USA: Mojave Desert, Joshua Tree National Park, California | collected 2006-05-25
GAGTGGAGAGCGGTCGCAACCCGCTACGAGAAGACCGCCTCATCCTTCATGGGCGTGCTCTGCCTCGCCGCTACTCTCGACTGGCTCAAGCGATGACACACCCTAGTGGGTGCAGACCCGAATAGCCCTGAATGGGCGGAGCACATCCGGTGCGTCCACGCCCATCAGACTTTCCGCCACTTCGAGTTCACGGCGGTTCTCGATGGCCGAACCTATCATCTATCCAGCTGTGGCAAGCCCCTGTTTGATCACAACGGCTGCTTCGTCGGCTATCGCGGAGTAACGGCCGATATCACAGCGCGCAAGCAGGCTGAACTCCTCGCCAAGGAGAAAGCCGCTCTTCTCGCAGCCACCCTGGAGAACATGGACCAGGGCCTCTTGATGTTCGATGCCTCCGAGACCATCCAGGTTTACAACGACCGGGCCGTGGAGCTGCTCGGTTTTTCGAAGGAGCTCCTCGAGCAACGCCCGACCTTCCGGCAACTCGTCAGCCATCAGGTTCAGACGGGCGAGTTCGTGAGAGGCGACGAGGCGCTACGCCGCTACGCTGGCGGCATCAACGAGACGCGTCATGCCTACGAGCGCGAGCGCCCCGACGGCTCTGTGCTCGAAATCCGTACTGTTCCACTCCCCAGCGGCGGGGCAGTCCGCACCTATACAGACGTGACTGCTCGCCGGAAGGCGGAGGCCGAGCTCAGAGACAGCGAGGCGCGCTATCGGCTTTTGGCCGAGAACTCGACTGATATGATTGCTCGCACGAGCATCGAGGGTGTGCGCCTCTACCTTTCCCCAGCGTCCCGCGAGCTCCTCGGGTATGAGCCTGACGAGCTCGTTGGCTCCGAGCTGACGCGCATTATTCATCCAGATGACCAGGCCTTCGCCTTGTCGAGTATTGCTGAGCTTCTCGCGCACCCTGAGCGCGAGCAGACCGTCACCTACCGTCTGCAGCATAGGGATGGGCGGTGGGTCTGGCTCGAGTCCCGTCGTAAGCTCGTAAGGGATGCCAACGGCAATCCAGTTGAGTTTGTGAGCGTCGGGCGCGATGTGACCGAGCGCCGCCAGCTTGAGGAGCAACTCCGACAGGCGCAGAAGATGGAAGCCGTGGGCCAGCTCACGGGCGGCATCGCGCACGACTTCAATAACCTGCTCACCGTTATTCTTGGCAATGCCGAGCTTCTGACGGAAGATCCCTCCGACCCTGCTCTGACCTACACCCTCGCTCGGCAGATCCTGGAAACGGCCGAGCGCGGTGCTGACCTGAACCAGAAGCTGCTCGCCTTCGGGCGGCGGCAATCGCTGAAGCCCGAGAGGCTTAAGGCAGAGACCGTCGTGAACGAGATGGTGCCCCTGCTGTATCGCACGATCGGCGAGCACATTGAGCTGAGAACCGAGCTTGGCGTAACACCGTATTGTGCGCTGACGGATCGGACACTGCTGGAGAGTGCCGTGCTCAACCTGGCTGTGAATGCGCGCGACGCCATGCCCGCAGGGGGGACACTGACGATCAGGACCGGGGAGCGCCTGGCTGGTCGAGGCGACGGCCCGCTGCCGATCGGCCAGCCCGTAATCTTTGTGAGCGTGTCCGACACGGGAACCGGCATGGCACCTGAGGTGCTGGAGCGGGTGTTCGAGCCCTTCTTCACCACCAAGGACGCTGGCAAGGGGTCAGGGCTCGGGCTCTCGATGGTGTTTGGCTTTGCCGAGCAATCGGCCGGTCACGTCAGCATCGAGAGCAAGGTGGGCGAGGGCACCACGGTCACGATCGTTCTTCCAGGCGTCCTTGCCGGCAGCCTACCCTCTGCTCATGAGGAGACCAAGGCGCCAGCAGCGGGGCCCACGGGCGCAAGGGTGTTGCTCGTCGAGGATGAGCAGCCTGTCCTGCAGTATGTGTCGGGACAGCTGACGAGCCTTGGCTACCAAGTCACCGCTGTTTCGACTGGCCTCGACGCCTTAGATCTCCTCCAGCAGGGTCAGTGCTTTGACCTGCTTTTCACGGATGTGGTCCTGCCGAAGGGGTTGAGCGGTGTGCAGGTGGCTCAGCAGGCCTCACAGCTCTGCCCGCAGATCAAGGTTCTCCTCACCTCAGGCTACCCTGAAGAGGTGTTCCAGCAGCACGGCAGCCTAGCCGATGACACGATCCTGCTGCGCAAGCCATACCGGCGCAAGGAACTGGAGAGTGCTCTCAGCAAGACGCTGTCTCGGGCAGCGTGATGCCGTTGCGGCGATGGCGAGAAGTACGTCCTCCTCAGACACCAAATAGAAGTCGGGGCCTAAAGGTCGGCTGCGGTGGTCCGGTCACATTGGGCCGGAAGCTTGGCGGCTGACCAGAACGAGAGGCGATATAAGATACCAGGTCGCCAGATCTGACGCCTCCCATCCTGCCCCGTTCGATACTGGTAATGCACGCGCCCGTCAGGCAGGACCGCGATGACCTGCATAATGCGTGGCCTTCGTTTGGTGTTGCTGAGGTAGCAATGGACGACCTGGATGCTCTCGGGTGGGATGCTCATAGCACTGGAAGGCTACCGGAGATCAGGGAAGCGGAACTCCGCAGGCCATTTAGCGGAGTAGGATAGGAGGTCGGCGCCAACGATATCCGGCATCCGGTTGGCGTAGAGCCAGAAGGCGACCAAACAGCCTGTGCTGATCGCGAGGTCGATGGCCAGAAGTGTGCGCCAGTTCATCGTCAACTTCATCCAGTGTGCTCAGGTGCTAAAGCCCTTGATGGAGGCGAACGGGAGCGGTCGCAAGCCGTGAGAGGCAGCGCGTACTCAGTGTCTGGCATGATCGCTTTCGCCTGGAGCAGCCTGAGAGGCGATGTCTTCCAACGCTTCGTGTTTAGCCACAATGGAGGTGATCCGCTCGGAGCGGTGCCAGACCTCCACTGGCCGGCCTTGTTGGGCCCGCTCGCGCCCTGCGGCGAGTGCCTCTTCCTCGCTGGCGAGGCTGAGAACCTCCGCCTTGGCGATATGCCCCTGTTCATCCAGGGTGTAGAGCCGGTAGTCCTTGAGCGGCGGCATCTCCTGACGTTTACCGTGTTCTCGATCTCCTGAAGGAGGCTCTGAGGTGGGGTCACGTTAACTTACCTCAGAAATCGAGCGGATTCAGCCTCGTGGCCTAGGCTAGCAGGTGGCTTGCTACCACGGCAGCGATGGCTAAGCTTTGCTAGCTATGCACAGTGGGGGCTGGGCGTGGGTACGCAACAGTGTCGTGGCAAGTATAGCTACTTCCGCTGGGTTCGGCGGCCGCGACTGATCTGCGCTGTTGAAGCCAGCCAGCCGCTTCCGCACTTCATTCGCGCTGGCACATGGGTTAAGTTCGAGCCCAGTCCGGGAGACGGTGACTGGCCTTCTGGCTTTGATCCGGGTGCAGCGGAGTTCGCCTGCGGCCTTCAGGGTTTCTACCTGTTCCATCTCGGCGCCAGACCCAAGCGGGTATCAGCCGCTGCGACCTCTCCCAAAATGCGACCGGCTCCCAGGGCTTTCATTATCACGTGAGTGTTGCCCTTCGTCGTTGCTTTCCGGCATCCAGTCGCAGGGCACGAGCCGCTCGGCTGCCAGAGCAAACTCACGTTGGTCGAGGATCCCAGACTTCCACTTCCGCCGATGCCCGCCGCGCCATTCGTACTGAATACGACCGTCTGGCATGACCCGAACGACCCGCCACACATGCAGATCCCGTGTGAGGTAGCACTGGCCAACTTGGATGCTCTCTGGCGGGACGCTCACGAGCAACCCTTACCCGGGATGCCGTTCAGATCTACTGCAACGATCAGGTCCATTCCGAGAGGTTGAAGGGCTTCTTGCACCTGTTGCAGCACCTCATCGCACTTGCCAAGGTCTGCCACCGCCACAGCCACATCAGGCTTGTCGCTCCGGTCCTTGTCGAACAGGTCTGTCCTGAAGGACGTGATCACGCCGTCTCGCACCAGCTTGTTCAGTGTTGCAATCACATCACCTCGGGTGGGCCGCCTCGCCATTGCCTCAGCCCCTGCTCCTGTGCCGGGACCACTCTGGGGTACGAACAGGTGCGGTCGCAAGCCGGTATCACCTGCATTGCCCCTCAACGCGGTGTGAAGCGACGGAGACCATCGTACCGTAAGTGTCGGGTGCACGATGAGAGCGGCAAGGCGGTGCTCTTGGCCTCGCTGGGGCTTATGATCCATGAGATCCCTGAACGTGAATAGCCCCGCGCGGCCTGAGCCAACTAGCGGGGCCAGTCACTAACTCAGGTCTATCGCAGTCCGAGGAACGACAGGATTGCGATAACGACGACAACAGCGCCAATAATGTAGATGATCTTGTTCATGGCTGAAGCCTGCTGTGGCTTGGCACCGACCGCTCCGCTTCGCCGTGTTCCAATCGAGCAAGATCCCTGGAATGCCAAAAAGCCCCACGCGGTCTGAGCCAACCGGCGGGGCTAGTCGATAGGTCGGATCAGAAGCGATACGTGGCCCGTGAGGCTGGGTAGGCGACGCAGGTTAGGCACGCCCTGAACGTCACAAGGCAAAGGCCTTGCGCGGGGAGAGCAGGGCCTCTGGTTCGTTGCGGGAGCCGCTAGGCTCCAGTCTCGGGTGATCAGGCCGGCCGTAGCGCGTCGAGTTGTACAACTAACTTAAGTTAGTCTCTCCGGGTTCCAGTGGAGGGCTTTCACTTAAGCAGAAGGCCCGGCGCTTTCCATTCACCGAGCCTTCCGGGTCCTTTGGGGGCCAGACAGGGTGGAGTTAGGCCCCGTCTGTCAGACAAACGGCCCAGCTTCACGCATGTTCCAAGCGGCCTAGGCGATCTGGCCTAGATCCTCTCAGGCTCGAAGAGTACGATGCCTGCCAGATGGTCCGCGCGGGCGGGCATGAAACAGTGGATGGAGGCGAGCCATGACCACCGCAGACCGTGTGCTCATTCCTGTGACTGTGGCGCTCTTCGTGTCCGTCTTTGGCCTTCTCGCGCTGCTTGCCATCGCACCCTAAGCGATCCGGACGCCTCCAGCGCTCTAACGCGAGTGCGCCAGCAGCGCTGTACGCAAACGGGCGACCTCATCGTTCAGCTCTGCAAGGCGGCTCTCGGTCTGAGCAAGAGCGCACACCAGCTCTGGCATGATGCTGCCGGCCCGCTCCTCTAGTGCTCGCCCGCTCTTCGTCAGCCTCACCCTCACCTGACGTTCGTCATTCGCATCGCGTGTTCTCTCGATAACGCCAGCCGCTTGCAGCCGCTTCAGCAAGGGCGTGAGCGTGCCCGAGTCCAAGAAGAGCCGCTCGCCTATGTCGCTGACGGTGAGCCCCTCTTCATCCCAAAGCACCAGCATGACGAGGTACTGTGGATAGGTGAGGCCCAGCGGCTCCAGCAGAGGCTTGTAGACCCGGTTGAAGGCACGGCCAGCCGAGTAGGTGGCAAAGCACAGCATCCTGTTCATACGAGGGGAGGATGCTTCAGCGACGTGCTTGTGGGGTTCTGAGAACGTCATCTTAATTGCATAGCGCGCAATCTACTTTATCGCAATCCATCCATTGGACTGGGTCCGAGGGCTGCGCCGTTGTGCTGTGGTCTTCCACGTTTCAGAGAGCCCGCGCCTGCCACGGAAGTTCCAAGATCCTCCTCAAACACCTTTTTCATGAGGCTGAGACTCGTCAGGGCGGGTGAGGGGCGCATCCACGTTGCAAACGAGGCCCGTGGGCTCGAACGAGATTCGGACCTCCCCATCGAGGTCGCTCGCGAGGCTGCGCTCAATGAGGCGCGTACCAAAGCCACGCCGACTCGGGACCTTAACGGGCGGACCTCCGGTCTCAGCCCAGGTGAGGTGAAGTCGGTCGTCACCATCGCGCCATGTGATGCGGACCTCGCCAGTTTCGTTGGAGAGCGCGCCGTACTTCACCGCGTTAGTGGCGAGTTCCTGAAGGGCCATCGCAAGTGCGAGCGCCATGCGCGGCGGCAAGCGGATGGTCTCGCCTGATAGGTGCAACCGGTCCTCGCCAGGGTTCGAATAAGGCTCCACCGCGTCAGCCACGATCTCGAAGAGGTCCGCGCCTTCCCAGTTCTCACGCGTGAGCACGTCATGAGCACGAGATAGCGCTAGGAGCCGGCTCTCCAGGGCCGCACGGGCCTCCTCAGCTGTTTCGGCATTGCGCAGAGTCTGGCTCGCGACAGATTGCACGGTCGCAAGGGTGTTCTTCACCCGGTGGTTCAGCTCGTTGATGAGAAGCCGCTGGTGCTCCTCAGCCTTCTTTGCCTGAGTGATGTCCCGTTGGACACACAGCCAATGCGGGCGCCCCTCGATCTCTACAGCGCTAATTCGTGAGGCAGTAACGAACTCTGTCCCATCCTTCCGCTGGTTGTGCCACTCACCATCCCATGAACCGCTGGCCTGCAACTCGGCAATCACAGCCTCGACGCGCCTCTTGTTCTCCTCAGGAGGGTACGCATTCTGCACCGAGACGTGCTGCCCAACGAGTTCTCCAGGGCCATATCCGAACATCCTGTCTTCCGCCGGATTGGTATAAACGATGACGCCATTCTCATCGGAAAGGCTCACACCTTCGGTCATGCTCTCCACAAGGACCGCGTACTGGCGAAGGGTATCTTCCGCTCGTCGGTGCTCGGTCCGGTCCCGCATCACCTTGACGAAGCCGGTGATTGTCCCAGCGTCATCTTCAAGGGGGGTGAGTTCACCGCTGGCCCAAAAGCGCTCGCCACTCTTGCGCACGTGCCAGCGCTCGTCGATGCCCCGGCCCTCAGTGAGTGCCCCCTCCATTTCCTTCCGCGACTGACCCGCCGCCACATCTTCGGGGGTGAAGAACAGGTCCACCGGCTGGCCCAACATTTCCTCTTCGGTCCATCCGAGGACACGCCGCGCACCCGAGTTCCAGCTTGTCACCCGACCATCCATGTCAGTGGCGATGATGGCGTAGTCTGTGGCGCTGTTCAGGATTTGGCGGTGGCGTGCCTCACGCTCGCGTAGCTCCGCAGCGGTGCCGACGCGCTCGACATGGGCCCAGGAGCGCGCGGTCACCTCGCGCAACAATGCTAGCTCCGCCTCAGGCCAGACACGAGGAACGCGGTCGTGGATCGCCATCAGCGCGGTAAGGCGGCCTTCCTTCACCAGTGGCATGCAGATCGTCGCGGCAATGCCGATGCTCTGGAAGGTTTCAGCTTCCTCAGGGGCGAGTTCGTTCAGGTTGTCATTCACAACCAGGGGCAGGCCGGCACTGAGGTTTTTCACCGCTAACCGGCCGAAGTCGGCGAGGCTGTAGTGGCCGACGATGCTCATCGAGCCCGGCGCTGCCCAATCGCCCCGGATGGTGAAGCCGTCCTGGTCTTCATCCATATCGGCATAGGCGCAAACAGACAGGTTCAGGTGCTCGCCCAAGAGGCGCGTTGTCGTCGCAAGGACCGCATCAGCGTCGGCAAGTGGCGCCGTGTCCATACTGAGCCTGTCGAGGAACGCAAGGCGTGCCTCACTTTCGCGTAGTCGGCGGTCCGCTGCAGCGCGCTGCGTTGTTTCGACCACGACGCCGAGCACGCCCGCCGGGTGGCCGCTCTCGTCGAGCACGGGGCTGTAGTCGAGGTTCATGAAAACGCGCTCAGCCACTCCGTTGCGATAGACCGTCAGTTCCTGATCACGGTAGGAGAGCGTCCCGCCCGCGAGACCAACCTTCATGATATTGTCACTGAAGTCCGCGCCCTCGGGCCAGCCCTCGCGCACCTTCGATCCGAGAAGATTGGGATGACGCCCACCAGCAACCTTCGAGAGAGCGTTGTTGTAGATCATGACGCCCTCCTGCCCCCACAGCAGTACCATCGCGACCGGTGAGCGGAGCAAAAGCCCTACCGTGCTCACGAGGCTTTGCGGCCAGTCCTCTGTTCGACCGAGGGGCGTCGCTGTCCAATCGAACGTGCGGATGAGCGTACTCATCTCGTTGCTGCCCTGGAGGAAGGCAGGGATAGGGCGGCTATGGTGCATGGCATCGCCCCACGACCGGCATGAATATGGATCGTCGCTCAGCTTCCGAGCGACCCGGCGGCTCCGACCTACGCGTAAGACACACACTCAGATCAGACTTGAACGGCATCACGAGCGGTCCTGACAGAGGTTGGGGAGGCGCACATGCTGTGTAGCACCTTCCCCTGCGGCATCAATGCGGAGGTGACGCTTCCCCCCTGATCTTAACCGGCCCCTCAGTGTCCAACGCGCCTTTGCGATTGCGCCAGAGGTGGTCCGAAGTGGAAGATGCCGATTCTAGGAGATTCGCCTCAGCTGTTAGGTTCTGCTCTCACTAGCGTTTGCAGCTTTGCATTTTTGTCATTCCGGCTTCGCTCGATTTTGGCAGGTGTGCAACGATATCAACGGTTTCAGATGCGAGATTGGGCGGCGCCGGGAACGGTTAGCGCCTTTATCTTTCTTGTATCCACGACACCGCTGGGGGTTGCGCGTCACCCTCGGCCGGTGGGGGCCTGGAGGGACTCAAAGGTCTGGGGGAGGGAGTGGCCTAGCCGGGACCAGGCAGGCGGGTCAAACGCCAGGCTGAGCACGGATCAGGGCAGTGAAGCGGTAAAATTTGGTGCTTCAGGCTAGGTGGCCCAACTAGCTGCGGCTGGTCTGCACTTGAGGTGGCGCTGCCTCTGCCGCGCCATCATCGTTGGCAACGGTCGGCCATGACACCCATGAGGAACTTCGATGATGAGAAGCCAGCATCTCACCGTGCTTGCCGCCGCCCTTTGCTTTGGCCTAGCAGCGCCCGCACTCGCCCAAGAGGTCACGCAGACTAAGGCTGTCGTTCTGACGGGCAAGCAGGAGCGTGTTGCTCACCATTTCCTTGCACGAAAGGACTGCACAGCCGCCCCACGACCGGACGTTCGCCTTTTGGAAACAGCAAAGCACGGAACGGTCACACTCAGACCCGCGACGGTGAAGACCAACAGCATCGCAGGTTGTCCTACTATTGAGGTGCCGGCCGTGTTGGTTCTCTAGCAAAGCCGACAGGGATATGAGGGAGGCGACTCCATCCGCTACGAGTTGAAGAGTGCCACGGGTCAGTCGCAGACGGTCGCCGTCAGCATCGACGTGGAGCCGGGCTCCTAAGTCGATTGCTGCCCGACCCGTGTCGTTGCTGCCATTCCCCAACCGGCCGCCGCATGACGAAACGGTAATGCTTTAGCCATGAGCCGTTATGGAGACCGGCAGTAGGTTGCTGTCAATCGCTGCCGGTCCCGACCCCAAGCTTCGGCAGCGGTTCTATAGAAGCCCGCTCAGCCTTGCGCTGCGGCGGGCTTTTTCATTCTGAGACCGGCACCTATACCGATCGGCTAGTGGCGCCTGGCCGTATCTGGGCGGGGGTCATTCACCATCGCCGCTGACGGGGGCACATCGGCCTGCATATCTGCGCAACGTTCGAGCACCCATCTCTGCACATCGCCAAGCGTACTGAAGATGAGGTCAGTTCCGGGTGGCTGAGCGCAAGGGCCATAGCCGGTTTCAAGGTACCACCGGCCATGCAAGTCTAAGTCAGTGACAGAGGCGTCTAGCTGCATGACGACAGCTACCAGCACGTCTTCGGCAAAGACCAACAAGCCCCGTTCGACTGTGCTCGTCGGGGTGGCTGGGACCAAGACTGTCTGAAGGCTGATTTTCGGAGCCATGCCTTACCTTGCCTAACGGCAGGCGGGCGTGCTTTTACATCGATCAGGTTCGCTGCTTATCGTACTGGCCGCCGCAGGCCGGTGCACGTGCTACATGGAGGGCTGAGGCCGCCCAACCTATTTGCACCTATCCGCCGCTGTTCAACACCTACTTGCTGAACTCGCAGGTGAGGGCCGCAAGAGGACGCAAACCCAAGTAGTGCAACGGTTTGCACGCTGCGCGGCGGCCCCGACGTGAGCTACTTGACCTATTTGCATCGCTTCCGATCTTATGCCGTGAGCGAGCGGGCAAGCGTGGGGGGCAGATACAGGGAATGTACCCTTTTTGTTCACCTGCTAGGTGTTGTATTAGCATCAAGTATTCGGGTTAAACAGGGTTGCACTTAGCTCGGGTACGGGAAGACCATAGGCGCGCCGAATAGATATCGACACTACGTGCTCAGCCAACCTGGTGAGTTCACTCTGTTCCGCTCGCGAGAACGTACGCGGCCTGAAGTCGATCAGACACAGAGAGCCTAGGCGGTTCGTTCCCTCGTAGATAAGTGGCGCGCCCGCATAGAACCGAATATAGGGCTCCCCTGCTACGAAGGGGTTGCTCC
>JAESFT010000913.1_pt1 | contig 10205 bp, 9 predicted proteins | sample 9269451 | NCBI WGS metagenome assembly JAESFT01 (sample SAMN14502557, study PRJNA617106) | algae metagenome | isolation source: Scytonema hyalinum WJT4-NPBG1 and co-occurring heterotrophs from well... | place: USA: Mojave Desert, Joshua Tree National Park, California | collected 2006-05-25
TATGCGTTCAACCATTACACCGGCGTGAACCGGCAGACCAGGGATCTCGATCTGTTCATCTGCCGCCGCGACTACGAGCGGATCAGCCAGGTGCTGTTGCCCGCCGGATTCGAGACCGAACTGACTTTTCCGCACTGGCTGGGAAAAATACGTTTCCGCGATACCTACATCGACCTGATCTTCAGTTCAGGCAACGCCATCGCGGAAGTGGACGATGCGTGGTTCGATCATGCGATCGATGCGGAAGTAATGGGCATCCCGACGAAGTTTTGCCCTGTCGAAGAAATGATCTGGTCCAAGGCTTTCATCATGGAAAGGGAGCGATTCGACGGTGCCGATGTCATTCACCTTTTATTGACGCGCGCCGAGGAAATGGATTGGCAGCGCCTGCTGGACCGTTTCGAACCGCACTGGCGGATATTGCTGAGCCATTTTATTCTCTTCGGTTTTATCTACCCTGCCCACCGCAACCTGATTCCGACATGGATCATGGATAACCTGCTCGAACGCCTGGAGCATGAAGTACATACCGATCCTCCGGAAACCGATATCTGCCAGGGCACGCTTCTTTCACGTGAACAGTACCTCACCGACATACACCAGCAGGGATTGAAGGACGGACGCATCATGCCCTTCGGCAACATGACGCCCAAGGATACCAAGAGATGGACCGATGCAATCGCGGGTGATCATGACCCGAACTGAATGCGATCATGGTCTGCGGCGCGACCGGAACCAGCATGCTCCGGCCAAGCGCCCTGCTCTTCAACCCGGTGCCACCCCATCTCTTATCCTGCTTGCCAATGCTGATTGCAACTCACTCCGGAAAATTTCACGCCGATGACGTCTGGGCCGTGACGGTGCTGGACATCGTCTTTCCCGGCTGCGACCTGATCCGTACCCGCGACCCGGAAAAAATCCGTGCAGCCGATTTCGCGGTCGACGTCGGCGGCATCTGGGACCCGCAAACCGGCCGATTCGATCATCATCAAAAAGGCTTCGATGGCGCACGGCTTTCGGGCGTGGTGTATGCCAGTGCCGGCCTCGTATGGAAGGAGCACGGCGCGCGCTGCGTGGAAATCATTGCCCGGGCGAAGACCGGATATGACATACCACCGGAGCAGGCGCGCGAGATTGCCTATGCGATCGACAACGACCTGGTGCAGTATCTCGACATGGCCGATACCGGCGCGGCGCGGAATGCGCCGGGCGGCTATGGCTTGTCGGCGGTCGTGTCCGGTTTCAATCCCACCTGGATCGACGAACAGCAGGCCGGCGACGTAGCAGCCGCCGATGCGCTTCGCCTGGAACGTTTTCGCCGCGCAATGGATTTCATGGCCGACATCATTGCGAATGCCGTGGCATATCGCGTCGGCAGCATGCACGCGGTGGAATTGGTGCGGCAGTCGGAACGTCTGGAGGACGGACAGATCCTGCTACTGAAGAACGGCGCAATGCCATGGTCGACGGTGGTACGCCGGGAAATGCCGAAGGTGCTGTTCGTCATCGGCTATCACCTCGGGGAACAGCGCTACATGATCAATACCGTGCCGGCGAATACCGAGAACTTCGAAGCCCGCAAAGATTTGCCCGCAGCCTGGGCTGGCTTGAGGGACGCGGATCTCGCGGCCGTCACCGGCGTGGCCGACGCGGTGTTCTGCCACAACGGCCGCTTCATTGCCGCGGCCAAGTCCTTCGACGGCATCATGGCAATGGCACGCCAGGCACTGGCGGCATGATCCTTATCCGCGCCGCTTCAGACCACCTCTGATTCCTGCGAGCGAAGTGAACCACTGCGCCGGGTTGTCACACCGGCAGCGGGTTCAATGCCTTTTCGAAGCGTTTGCTGGATTCAATGGAATCGCTCAACAGGCTTTCAACATCGATGGCCACATCGCCTTCCGGCCGGCTATCCATATCACGGCTGTTCCCGGATGTGCGGGCCTTCCACATAGCGCTGCAGGTCGTCCCCGAGCTTTTTCAGCTCTTCCTTCAACGCCATGGCCGCAACCGGATCTCCCGGCCGCTCCTGCTTTTTTTCCGGTTCGTTCCTCAGGCGAATATAGTCGAGCGTGGCAACCGGGTCCGCCTTCTTGCAGTCAGCGGCTTTCAGCCTGCTGAAAAAATTGATGATGCGTTGCCGATGGCGGCCAATGGCGGCCGGCTGCTCTGCTGGCGGTGATGCCGGCACGGCTGTTGGAATATCGAGGGATGGATTGACGGTGTAAGCAGTGCGCGCGCACGGCGTGGAAGAACCGGGCTGGGAATTCATTCAACTGCCTTTCTTTTGATGGATGGATGCACGCTGCGATGGAATGCAGCGTGCTCCTATGTGGCAGCAGGATGGAATTTGTCCTTAGAATATGTATGCATTTCGATCATCGGAAACCGGATAAAGTTGACCGGACGCTGGATAACAGCTATTTCCGCACTTAAAAGGAGGGGCAATCATGCAAGACAAACGCGTTACCTTCTATCACTCTCCCAATACCCGCTCGACCGCCACGCTGGTGCTGCTCGATGAACTCGGCGCCGATTACGAATTGAAAGTACTCAACATGAAGGCCGGCGAGAATCGCGCGCCCGAGTATCTCGCCATCAACCCGATGGGCAAGGTGCCGGCGATCGTGCATGGCGATGCGCTCGTCACCGAGCAGGCCGCGATCTTCATCTACCTTGCCGACCTGTATCCGCAGGCCGGGCTTGCACCGGCTATCGGCGATCCGCTGCGCGGCCCGTATCTGCGGTGGATGGTGTATTACGGTTCCTGCTTCGAACCGGCGGTTGTCGACCGTGCCATGCAACGCGAACCTGCACCAGCTTCCACCAGTCCCTACGGCGACTTCGACACGGTGCTCAACACCCTCATCGCGCAGCTGGGCAAAGGACCTTACTTGCTCGGCGAAAAATTTTCCGCGGCGGATGTGCTGTGGGGCATGGCGCTGACCTGGACCACCATGTTCAAACTGGTGCCGGAACTGCCGGAGATAAAAGCCTATATGGACCGCGTCAACGCCCGTCCCTCCGTCGGAAAGATGCGTGCGAAGGATGCCGAATTCGCGGCGGCGCAAGCTCAAGGCGCAGCTTGACTGAACGTTTTCGGAGAATGTGCGCCCAATCGTGATTTGGGAGGCAACATGGCGCAACATCATCCTGACGAAATAAACCGCCTGATCACTGAATTCATGGATATGCAGGAAGCCTGGAACCAGGATCAGGAACGCTTCGACTGGGGCGCACTGGAAGCGCTCGCCCAACGCGGCGCGCATGCCTATAACGAAGGCACGGGCCCCTCCTTCCCTTCGCTTGCTCTCGACGGCATGCGGCATAGCGAGTTGCACGAACGCTTTCTCGCCTCTCTGCTGCAGGCTGGATTCGATCCCTTCAAAACCACCTCCACCGGCGATGCTGTTGATGCGGTACCCGTCATCGATCATGCAAGCCTGGCGGAAGCGGCGGAAACGAATCCCACCTCGGCAAGGATGCGTGCAACCCTGATGGATCTGGCGCGCGAGCGTTTCGAGCCGCTTGCAAGGGACGTCGAGTCCGGGCAGGACCCCTCGTCATTGCCGCTGTATGAAGTCGTTAAAGCCTGTGCCGAATCGGTACCCGATGAATTGATGCGGCGCATCGCGCCGGAATTGGCCAGTCGCGACGACTCCGGAAACGGCCTTGAGGAAGACGCGCCCCAGCGTCCTGGTGACGGATTCCTGAGTTCTGCCGAAGCACAAGTGGAGAACCGGTTGCCGCCTGTAGGTTGATACGCATGCCGATTGCGACCGTGCCTTGATCAGCCTGGCCCGGTGCTTTGGATGCGCCGCAGCAGATTTCCTGCGGCATGCATCGAGTTGTTCCCCCTTGTGCGCAAAAGCTGTTGTCAAATGGGGAACTTTTACGCCAGGCAGGTCGCCTATCAGTATTTAATCACTGGAGATCGCCATGCCCAAATCCACCCTCGCCGGTCATCCGCTGCACCCGATGGTCATCGTCGTTCCGGCCGCCCTGATTCCTTTCGGCTTCGTACTGGATGCGATGTATCGCTCGACCGGCAAAGAGTCCTACTCAAATGCTGCTTACTATAGTTTGGTGGGTGGATTGGCCGGCGGTGTTGCAGCCGGCATAACGGGCGCGATGGACTACCTCACCATCGAATCGGAAACCGATATCAAGCGTACCGCCAACGTCCACGCGAGCCTGAACGGCGCCGCACTGGTGTTGACGGCGGTGAACGTGCTCAGCCGCCGGAACCAGCCGGATCATCAGGGGGGATCGCTCGCCCTGTCCGCCCTGTCGGCACTGGGTGTGGCGGTATCGGGATGGTTCGGCGCGCGCATGGTGTACGAACAGGGAATGCGGGTGGAAGGCGTGAGCCCGGTGGCGCATGCGCCGGAGGTAAAGCCGCCGCTGGATGACGCGATCCATGATGCCCTGATGGCCCAGGAGAAAATCGCGCCGGTATCAGGGCCGGTGCTGCAATGATGAGATAGGCAAAGATATGGCACCTGGTCGGCGCGCGTCATCCTGCGACGACCTGCGCTCCCCGCCGTGTGCCGACCGGCTCGGTCACGGCCTTCACGATTGCCCTGGCGATCTTTTCCCCGCCGACGCTTGATGGCTCTATCGGATTGGCATAATCCTCCGGACTGGTGCATATCTGCCGCAACTCGATCGTCTTGAGTTGCTTCTCTACGCCAACGCGAATAATGGCATCGTCGAATCCGGCGATGGCGACGTTCACGCGTTGCTGATAGGCAGGATCCGGAAAGCGTCCGTTATAGATGGTGCAGATGACCAGAGGCAGCGACGGTTTCATGCAGGCGGCAATCGCCTTGCGGTAAGCGGCTTCGAATTCCTGTACCGTCCTGGCAAACAGCGTGAATGCTTCCGCGCTTGATCGCACCGGCTTGTCGAGAATCTCCTGCCTCATGAGCGCATTGTTCCCGCCCACGCTGAGTACGAGATGCGTGGCGTCGGCAGGCAATCGCGCAAGTTGGGCGGGGATGCCTTCCGTCGTTGCGCCATCCACTGCCAGGAGCGTCACCTTCCAGCCGGCGGGCAGGTTGTTCTTTACTTGATCGATGACGGCGGGCTTGCCGCCGGTGTAGCTGGCGTTATCGAAAATCGAATCGCCCAGAAGAATGACATGAGGCATGGATGCAATGAGCGGCGCAGCGGCAAGCAAGGTGCCCGACTGAATCAGGAAGCGCCTGCGTAACGGACTGACCGGTTTGTCTATTGGATACATCTGGTTCAGATGACATTATTGCGCGCCGGTTCCGGCTTCCTTCTGGCCAACCCATCGTCATCGCCCGAAGTCCGGCTAAAGGGGCCGAGGCGCGATGTCCAGCCAAGTTGACCAAACACAAGTTGACGAACTTTCAATCATTTCCTCCGCCTAACAAAAGCAGCAGATATTGCCACACTAATACTGACAAACAACCGTTGATGCAAAGGGGGAGTACATGAACCAGATTATTTACATCGTTGGCCTGATCGTTGTCATTGCAGCCGTTTTGAAGTTCTTCGGCCTGTGGTGACAGACAGGAACGCCAGCACATGAGCGAAAGCGGCTTTGCACCATCGGGCCGCTTCATGCCTGATCAAAGCTGCCGCTGGCGCGCGGACTCGTCTGTCCATTTTGCGTTACGCAACGCAACGATGCGTGCACCGTGCTCCTTTGCAAGCTCCCTGGCTTCCTCGGTAAAGACCGTACCCACGACGATGATGCCGTCGGGTGCGGGCGTATCCATTCTCCGGAAGGCGCGATCGAGTTCCGGCGAGGACACCACATCCCGTTCCGCATGTGCGCAGAGGATGACGGTATATTCACCGTCCGCCTTGATGCCTTTCACCACCTCCGACCGGTAAGGCGGCGGTACGCTGTCGCGCAAGCGCGCTCCGGCCACTTTCGGCCGGATGGTTGCTTTCATTCCCATGCTCCTGCGTTCATCCTGTGCTCGTTGAACCCTGCTAATGCCAGTTCCGATCAGGCTGCGGCTTCAGCCTCCGCGCCGCATCGATCACGTCCTGCAGTTCGACCGGATCGCTGAACGGATCGGCGTCCACCTCGGTGCTGCGGTTCAATTCCTTCTGCCAGCGACGCAATTCCTCGACGTATGGCTGATGGGGTACCCGCTTCAGGTTTCCGTCGCTGTCGACAAGGTCGCAGATACCGTTGTGCAGCCATTCGCCGGTATGCCAGTCCGGCATGTCCACCGCCGGGAACAGGCAAACCCCGTGCAGGTCCATGCCCTGGTTGACCGCCGCGAGCGATTCCTGCATCACGTCCCGCAGCCACTCGGGACGGCCCTTGCCCATGCCGCTGGTTTCACCGATGACCATGGGCCGGCGATAGCGCTCCCAGATGCGCTGCAGCAGTACGCATAGCGGCTCGATGCCTTCATGCTCCGGCTCCAGCGCCGCATGCGGTCCTTGTTCACGGTACTCCATCTGGCCGAACGAGTAATTATTCGCGCCGACGATGTCGAGGATGTCGGGTGCGCCGCCCAGCTCAGGATGCTCCTTGCCGTACAGGATGTCCCAGGCAAGGAAGGTATCGACATGGGTTTCGTGCGCGGCCTCGTCGATCAGATCCGGACGGTCCGGCGGCGCCACGACCTGGACCAGCGGATCGACATGGACCATGCGGGACTCCGGCAGTATTTCGCGGATTGCCTTGACGCCGGCGATGGATGCCTTGCAAAGGGCGAGCCGCAGCGCCTCCCTGTCGGCGCGTGTCTTTCTGTAGGGCGCGATCCAGCCCCACTCGCCGCCGCTGAACGCGAAGAAGGTGATTTCATTGATGGGCGTGAAGTAGTACGGTCCGGACAGGCGCTGCGATACGTATTCCGCCGCGGCACGGCAATATCTGGCGAAGCGCTGCGTGAAGTCTTCCGAAAACGGGTCGAGACCGTCGGGATAGCCGTAGTGACACAGGTCCCAGATGGGTACTACCCTGGTTTCCCGCATCGCGGCGATCATCGGGTCGATCGATGAAAAGTCGTATCGACCGTCGTGATCCACCATCGGCCAGGGGATGCCTTCGCGCGCCACCGCGATGCCGAGACTCTGAAGTATCCGGTAATCTTCCAGCGCATGCAGGCGGTGCTGCGTCTCTTCGCAGAGGTCGCGGCGCTGGCCCTCCTTCCACAGGAAGGTCGAGCACTCGAAGCCCGAGAGAAAGAATGTGGGAAAGATGCCGGGGCGGTTTGTCATCCTGTTATGACGCCACGCCGGCGGCGTGGTTCCTGCACTGCCACCGCACCCGCATTGTTGGTGCATACGGACAATAGCGGCGCGCAAGAAACCGCAGGCACGGCGACGGTCGCCTTGCCTGCGGTTCGGGTGCGTCACTCCGTGCCGGACAACAATCAGCCGATGGTGACCGGAACGAATATTCTGGCGTCGCCCCGTTGCACCAGTATGGCGAGCTGCTTGTCCTGCTTCGCCACCACCGACTTCAGTTCGTCCACCGATTTCACCGGCGTGCCGTTCACGGCGAGGATGATGTCGCCCGCTTCGATACCGGCCTTGGCAGCCGGCCCGCTGCTGCGTTCCACCAGCACGCCGGACGCCGATGCGCCCGCGCTCTTTTCTTCCGCGGACAGCGGGCGCACTGCCAGTCCCAGCCGACCTTGCGGCACGCCCTTCTCCGCCGTATCGCCGGACGCCAGCCTGTCGTTTACCGCGCCGAGCGAGGCCGACAACTCGATCTGCTTGCCGCCGCGCCAGACGCCTAGCGTCACCTTGTCGCCGGGTTTTCCAAGCGACACCATGGCAGGCAGGTCGGTCGAGCTGGCGATCGGCCGGCCGTTGTATTGCAGGATCACGTCGCCCGGCTCCAGGCCCGCCTTGGCCGCCGCGCTGCCCGGCGCGACCGAGGATACGAGGGCGCCGTCGGGCTGCTTCAGCCTGAACGATTCCGCCAGGGTCTGATTGAGTTCCTGAATCGTCACGCCCAGCCGCGGATGCGTCACCTTGCCGGTCGATACGATCTGGTCCTTGATCTGCAGGGCGACGTTGATCGGGATCGCAAACGACACGCCCTGGTAGCCGCCGGTACGGCTGTAGATCTGTGAATTGATGCCGATCACCGCGCCGCTTGTGTCGAACAGCGGACCGCCCGAATTGCCGGGATTGACCGCGACGTCGGTCTGGATGAACGGCACGTGCCCGTCGCCCGGCAGCGAGCGCCCCTTTGCGCTCACGATGCCGGCGGTGGCGCTTTGCTCGAAGCCGAACGGCGAACCGATGGCCAGCACGTAGTCGCCGACACCAAGCTTCGCGGGATCGCCGAGATTGACCACCGGAAGATTCTCCGCATTGATCTTGAGCACGGCAACGTCGGTGACAGGGTCGCTGCCAAGCACCTTCGCCTTGTATTCGCGCCGGTCGCTCAGCTTCACGGTGACTTCATCCGCATCCTGCACGACGTGGGCGTTGGTGAGAATCATGCCGTCCTTGCTGACGATGAAACCGGAACCCTGCCCGCGCACCGGCGCGTCGCCACGCGGCATTTGACCTCCGAAGCCCGGCATGCCGCCGAACCGTTCGAAGAAGGGATGGTTTTCAGGCCCGTCGGGAATGCTCCTGCTGCTTGCCCTGGAAGTGCTTTCCGTCCTGATACCGACCACCGCCGGGCCATATTGCTCCACGATGGCGCGGTAGTTGGGTACGGCCGTCGCCGGTATCGCCGCGCCGGATGCGTTATTTGCCGATCCTGTTGTCGACGCCGTCGAAGCGCCGGATGTTCCTCCCGCCGATGCGGAAGTCTGATTGAACCACGTCGCCGGGCTCCATCCCACTGCATTCGCAGTTCCAGTGGCAATGGCGCCAGTAGCGATGAGGGCCAACGTCAGTGATTTCAGTTTCATGTCGATTTCCTTTTCCCATCAATGAGCCGATCACTCGGTACGGAGGTGAGATTAGGGACCGAAAATTAAACCAGACTTAACGCAGAGCGACGGATGCCGTTGCCGGAAAGGCATGGCAGGCGGCATGGCAATCGATGGTTGCCTTCCTTTACGCGCAAGGCGTTACCGCGAAAACATGACAACCGCCCTGAGCCCGCCGAGCGGCGAGTCGGCAAGCTCTACGCGACCGCCGTGCTGGTCGACGATGTTCCTGACGATCGACATACCGAGGCCGGTGCCGGTCTGTCCGTCGACTTCGCGACGATAGAAGCGATCGAAAACGCGCTCCCTTTCCGGTTCGGGAATGCCGGGGCCGGAATCGTCGACCGTGAGACGGATGCCCTCGCCGGACGGTGAAATCGAAACGAGCACATTGCCGCCACGCGGCGTATAGCGGATGGCGTTATCAAGCAGGTTGCGCGCCAGGATGCGCAGCGCCGGCGCATCTGCTTCGACGGTGACCTGTTCCGGTGTGTCGAGTGCAATGTCGATATCCCGTGCCTGTGCCAGGGCGAACAGATCGCCGATCACACGCCGCACCAGTTCGGCAAGATCGACGGGCAGGCGCGTGACCGCGGTATCGCTCGGATCGGTGCGCGCAGCTGCCAGCAATTGCTCGATCAGATGCGTCGCACGGTCAACACCCTGGTTGAGTTCGCTGAATGCCCGGTCGCGTTGGATCTCGTCCGGCGCCCGCTGCAGCAGTTGCAACTGCAGCTTGAGCGCGGTAAGCGGTGACCTCAGTTCATGCGCTGCGTCGGCGACGAACGCACGCTGGTTGGCCAGCGCCCGCTTGAGCTTGTCGAGCAGCATATTGAGCGAGGACACCAGCGGCGAGATTTCCGCCGGCACATCGCCGACCGACACCTGGTTCAGCGACGCGGCATCGCGCTGCCTGAGTTCCGTCGACAGGCGCGTCAGTGCCGACAGCGATTGTCCGACCAGCCACCAGATCAGGATCGCCATGACAGGGGCAAATGCCAGCAGTGGCAGCAGGCTGCGCAGGGCCGCCCTTGCGGCGAGATCGCGCCGCTGCTCGAAGGGTTGGGCCACCTGGATGACCTGGTCTTCTCCAGGCAAGGCATAGACGCGCCAGCGTCTGCCTTTCGCATCCATATTGGTAAAGCCGGGCGTCGCACGGTCCGGCACCGGGTTGCTTGGGTCCGACAGGTAGGCGATGGTTCCCCGCATGGTCCAGATCTGCACGACCACGTCGGGTCGGTCGCCCGAAGTCGACGCGGGACGCTCGGCAAAACCATGGTCGCGCAATGACAGCGCGATCTGGCGCAGTTG
>JAESFT010000914.1_pt1 | contig 10205 bp, 10 predicted proteins | sample 9269451 | NCBI WGS metagenome assembly JAESFT01 (sample SAMN14502557, study PRJNA617106) | algae metagenome | isolation source: Scytonema hyalinum WJT4-NPBG1 and co-occurring heterotrophs from well... | place: USA: Mojave Desert, Joshua Tree National Park, California | collected 2006-05-25
CTGCACGGGTTTCGTCTATGCCGTGGCGACGGCGGACAAGTTCCTGCAGTCCGGCTCGCATAAGCGCGCTCTTGTGATCGGGGCCGAGACGTTCTCCCGGATCCTCGATTGGAATGACCGCACCACCTGCGTGCTGTTCGGCGACGGGGCAGGGGCCATCGTGCTCGAGGCTCAGGAGGGGGAGGGCACGTCCGCCGACCGTGGCGTCCTGACATCGCACCTGCGCTCCGACGGCCGCTACCGGGATAAGCTCTACGTTGATGGGGGGCCGGGCTCGACGAAGACCACCGGCGTCCTGAAGATGGAAGGGCGCGAAGTCTTCAAATTCGCCGTCGGCATGGTGGCCGACGTGGTGCAGGATGCATTCAGGGCTACGGGCACGAGCGCCGATGACCTGAAGTGGTTTGTGCCGCATCAGGCCAACAAGCGCATCATCACGGCGAGTGCAGACAAGCTCGGAATCGCGCCGGAGAAGGTCGTCATCACCGTCGACAAGCACGGCAACACCTCGGCGGCCTCGATCCCTCTCGCCTTGGATGCCGCGAGAAAGGATGGGCGGATCAGAGATGGGGATCTCGTGATGATCGAGGCCATCGGCGGCGGTTTTACCTGGGGAAGTGCCTTAATTCGCTGGTAGCTCCGTGAGAGCATCGACTCTGGTGGTATCGGGTATTTCGACCTTGGCGGTTGACCATAGGGAGCCATCTGCATAGCGTCGTGCGGGACGACAAGACCGACGAACTCATTCGCGCTGGGGAGCTCAATGGCTGGCAAGACGATAACGAGAGCGGATCTGAGCGAGGCCGTCTATCAGAAGGTGGGTCTCTCGCGGACCGAATCGGCTGAACTGGTGGAGCGGGTTCTGGCGGAAATCTGTGACAGCTTGGCCGCCGGAGAGACCGTGAAGCTCTCGTCCTTCGGCTCGTTCATCGTACGCAGCAAAGGCGAGCGGGTCGGCCGCAATCCCAAGACCGGCGTCGAGGTTCCGATCGACCCTCGTAGGGTGATGGTGTTCAAGCCTTCGAATGTCTTGAAGGCTCATATCAATGGTGAGACCTTCGAAGGCGAGGATTAATACGGTTATGGCGAGCGGCGTCATGGACAAGAGCCCCGACGCATTCCGCACGATCAGCGAGGTTGCCGAGGACCTCGATGTGCCTCAGCATGTGCTGCGCTTCTGGGAAACCCGCTTCAACCATATCAAGCCGCTCAAGCGCGGTGGCGGACGGCGCTATTACCGTCCTGACGACGTCGATCTGCTCAAGGGCATCCGCCAGCTTCTTTACGGGGAAGGCTACACGATCAAAGGGGTTCAGCGGATCCTGAAAGAGGAGGGAGTCCGCTTTGTCCAGGGCGTCGGACGCGGAGAGCAGAGCGTCACAGCGCTTCATCCCGAGACCCTCCCGGCGAGTGCCGAGGACATCGGGGCCTCGAACGGCAAACACCTATACGAGGAAGAGGATGCAGCCTGCGCTCCTCCGCGACCGGGCCTGACCCCAGAGGCGATCCGCGGACTTCAGGCAGCTCTTGACGATCTTTATGAGTGTGACCGGGTCATCTCGTCCCTCAGGACTTTGGCCGAGATTCCTGCGGGTGAGTGAAACCTCTTCCCGGTCCGATGGGCCTCATCGCCTAAGCGGTTGGTTTTTTTGCAGGGTTTCCAAAATGAGTGCATTGAACCCTTGACAGGGGTCCGGGGCGCTTTTAAACCCCAGCCACACCGCTTCGGCGGTCCGATGCGCGGGCGTAGCTCAGTCGGTTAGAGTGCCGGCCTGTCACGCCGGAGGTCGCGGGTTCGAGCCCCGTCGCCCGCGCCACTTACTCCTCTGGAATCAGGGTCTAGACCAGTTCGGATCAATGATCCTGAGCTGGGCAGATCGCTCCCGCAGCTGCACTTGTTGTTCTGAGCGCGGCACTTTTTGGCTGCAAGCGCATTCTTCTAACGGTTCCGGAAGTTTGATGAAGCTGAGCGTTGTTGAGACGTGGGCGAGAGGCCGCGTATGGTGACGCCCAGATGGGGCATCGGATTCTCGGACTAGGTCGCCCAGATGGATGAGCGACCTATCACCTTTCATTCAGGCCAAGCTTGACGGCCCGACCCGGCCCAGCGCCGCCCAGAACGTGTTCATTGGGATCGAACATTTGACCCTGGAGGGGCTCGACCAGATTCGCGCCAAGTGCAAGGCCAAGGCGGACATCGTCGTCGACCAGGCCGAGGCCGCCGCCAACCCAAAGGCGGCGAAAGCGGCCGAAAAGGCCACATCCTAGTTTGGAATGGTTCTTTTTGCGGCAGTGCAAACACTTGTCAGGGAAGGGGAACTCAGCTAAGCCTCCCGCGCAATCAGCGTGTTGTCGCAGGGGCTTTTATCGGGCCATTCTGCGGCTTAAATGCGTTTCAGGTTGCCGGCTCTCGGCCGCGCTCCGTTCGTTCTAGGTGTCGTATGACGAATCTCCTCGCCGACTACCTGCCTCTCGTAATCTTCATCGGCGTGTCGCTCCTGATCGGGGTGGCGCTGCTCGTGGCGCCTTTCATCGTCGCCTATAGCCGCCCCGATACCGAGAAACTGTCCGCCTACGAGTGCGGTTTCAATGCCTTCGACGATGCCCGCATGAAGTTCGATGTGCGGTTCTACCTCGTCGCGATCCTTTTCATCATCTTCGACCTCGAAGTGGCATTCCTGTTCCCCTGGGCCATCACCTTTGGGAACCTAGGCTGGTTCGGCTTCATCTCCATGATGATCTTCCTCGGTGTCCTGACGGTCGGTTTCATTTACGAGTGGAAGAAGGGGGCCCTTGAATGGGATTGATCTCCGATACTCAATCGACCCTGGTCGCTCCTGCCCCGCGCGGCATCATCGATCCGAATACGGGCAAGCCGGCTGGTTCGACGGACCCTTATTTCGTGTCCATCAACGAGGAGTTGTCCGACAAGGGCTTCCTCGTCACCTCGACCGAAGATCTCATCACCTGGGCCCGCACCGGCTCGCTCATGTGGATGACCTTCGGCCTGGCGTGCTGCGCCGTCGAGATGATGCAGATGTCCATGCCGCGGTATGATGTCGAGCGCTTCGGCTTCGCGCCTCGCGCCTCTCCGCGCCAGTCCGACGTGATGATCGTGGCCGGCACGCTCACCAACAAGATGGCTCCTGCGCTCCGCAAGGTCTACGACCAGATGCCGGAGCCCCGCTACGTCATCTCCATGGGCTCCTGCGCCAACGGCGGCGGCTATTACCACTACTCCTACTCCGTGGTTCGTGGTTGCGACCGCATCGTGCCGGTCGACATCTACGTGCCGGGCTGCCCGCCGACGGCTGAGGCGCTCCTCTATGGGGTGCTGCTTCTGCAGAAGAAAATCCGCCGGACCGGCACCATCGAGCGCTGAGCAAAGGTCACTGCATGAGTGCTGATCTCCAAGCCCTGAGCGATCACATCGCCTCGTCCCTCGGCGAGGCGATCGAAAGCCGGGCCATTGCCTTCGACGAGCTGACGATCGTCGCCCGCCGCGAAGACATCATCCGGGTGGCGACCTTCCTGCGAGACGACCCGCAGTGCCGCTTCGTCTGCTTCATCGATATCTGCGGCGCCGATTATCCGGCCCGCGAAAAGCGTTTCGATGTGGTTTATCATTTCCTCGCTCCTCACCGTAACCAGCGCATCCGCGTGAAGGTGGAAACGGATGAGGTGACCCCGGTCCCCTCGCTGGTCGGGCTCTGGCCGGCTGCGAATTGGTATGAGCGCGAGGCCTACGATCTGTACGGAATTCTGTTCTCCGGTCATCCGGACCTGCGCCGGATCCTGACCGATTACGGCTTCGAAGGGCACCCGCTCCGCAAGGACTTCCCGATGACCGGATACGTCGAGGTTCGCTACGACGACGGCCAGGGGCGCGTGGTCTACGAGCCGGTAAAGCTCAGCCAGGAATTCCGCAACTTCGATTTCCTCTCGCCCTGGGAAGGCACGGATTACGTGCTGCCGGGCGACGAGAAGGCCAAGGCATAAGGAGCGGAGAGGCGACCCATGGGCGAGCATAACATCCGCAACTTCACGATCAATTTCGGCCCACAGCACCCGGCGGCGCACGGCGTTCTGCGCCTCGTGCTGGAACTCGACGGCGAGGTCGTCGAGCGAGTCGACCCGCATATCGGCCTGCTGCATCGCGGCACCGAGAAGCTGATCGAGTACAAGACCTACGTTCAGGCCAATCCTTATTTTGATCGGCTCGACTACGTGGCGCCGATGAACCAGGAGCATGCCTATTGCCTCGCTATCGAGAAGCTTCTCGGGATTGAGGTGCCAAGGCGTGCCCAGCTCATCCGAGTTCTCTTTTCCGAAATCGGGCGCCTTCTGTCTCACCTCCTCAACGTGACCACGCAGGCGATGGATGTCGGCGCTCTCACGCCGCCCCTCTGGGGCTTTGAGGAGCGCGAGAAGCTGATGATCTTCTATGAGAGGATCTCCGGCTCGCGGATGCACGCCAACTACTTCCGCCCTGGCGGCGTGAATATGGACATCCAGCCGGAGCTGATCGACGATATCGAGGCCTTCTGCGATCCGTTCCTGCAGGTTCTGGACGATCTCGACACCCTCGTGATCGGCAACCGCATCTTCAAGCAGCGTAACGTCGACATCGGCACGATCACCCTCGACGACTGCTTCCGTTGGGGCTTCTCTGGCCCGATCATCCGCAGCTGCGGCGTGGCCTGGGACCTGCGCAAGTCGCAGCCCTACGAGTGTTACGAGGAGATGGAGTTCGACATCCCCGTCGGAAAGAATGGCGACAATTACGACCGCCAGGTCATCCGCATGGAGGAGATGCGTCAGAGCGTGCGCATCATGCGCCAGTGTCTCGACAAGCTTCGAGCTCCGGACGGACAGGGGCCGGTCACGACCCTCGATGGCAAGATCGCACCTCCGTCGCGCAAGGACATGAAGCGCTCCATGGAAGCGCTGATTCACCACTTCAAGCTCTATACGGAAGGCTTCCACGTCCCGGCAGGCGAGGTCTATGCCGCCGTGGAGGCTCCCAAGGGCGAATTCGGCGTCTATCTCGTCTCGGACGGCACCAACAAGGCCTACCGCTGCAGGATCCGCGCCCCGGGCTTTGCCCATCTCCAGGGCATGGATTTCATGTGCCGTGGCCACATGCTGGCGGATGTCGCAGGCGTTCTGGGCTCCCTCGACATCGTGTTCGGCGAGGTCGATCGCTAAAGCAACAGCCGTCCCGGTCTCGGGGCGGGGATCCACGCTCTTTCAGGGCGTGTTGGACAAGTTCAAGTCGCGAATGGCCGGGCCTTACGCCCGGCCATGGCGATGAGGAGAAGAGTGTATGGCCGTTCGCAAGCTCGCGCCTGAAGACATCCAGCCCGAGAGCTTCGTTCTCTCCGCCGAGACCGAAGCTTTCGCGGATAAGGAAATCGCCAAGTATCCGCCAGGCCGCCAGGCTTCGGCCGTGATCGCTCTCCTGGGCAAGGCTCAGGAGCAGGCGGGCGGCTGGCTGCCACGAAAAGCCATCGAGGCTGTCGCGGCAAAGCTCGACATGCCCGTCATCCGCGTGATGGAGGTGGCGACCTTCTACACGATGTTCAACCTCGAGCCGGTCGGAAAGTACTTCATCCAATTCTGCGGCACCACGCCCTGCGTGCTGCGCGGCGCGGGCGACATCAAAAAGGTGCTGGAACGCCGGATCGGTGATCAGAACCATGTGACACCCGACGGCAACTTCTCCTGGCTCGAGGTCGAGTGCCTGGGAGCCTGCTCCAACGCACCAATGGTGCAGATCAACGACGACTACTACGAAGACCTGACTACCGAGAACTTCGAGAAGCTCCTCGACGATCTGGCCGCTGGTCGCCCTGTGAAGGTAGGTTCGCAGATCGGCCGTAACAGGTCGGAGCCCTTCCAGGCGGTCAACACCCTGCAGGATCCTTCACTCTACGACGGTTCCGTGGTCGGCGCCTGGCGCAAGCGCTTCGAGGAGCAGGCGAAACCCGCCGAGACCGGCGAGGCGGAGGCAGCCGAGGCGAGCGTGCCGGCCCAGGCCAGAGCTGCCAAGCCCGGGGCTGGACGCGCTATCGAGAGTGACGCGGCCGATACGCCGGCCAAGCGCGCCAAGGAAGGCGAGACGCCGATCAATCCGGTGGACCGCAAGGAAGCCGCCGACCCGTCGACAGCCACCAAGGGGCAATCGCACACGGAAGCCGAGCCAAGGCCGGCACCGCAGAGCGGCAAGTCCTACGTGGCGAATCCGAGCAAGGAAGGCGAAGCCGTGCCGAGCAGCTCGACGACGCCGGTCGCCGGTACACCGCCTGCACAAGCCGAGACACGCCGCGACGGCAGCGAGAGCAAGCCGGACGTGGTCGTCGACAAAGACAACAAGTCGTCCTGATGGAGTGATCGGGAATGCTTCAGGACAAAGATCGTATCTTCACCAATCTCTACGGCTTCCATTCGCCCGACCTCAAGGCCGCGAAGATGCGCGGGGCCTGGGACGGAACGAAGTTCCTCCTGGAGCAGGGGCGCGACTGGATCATCAACGAGATGAAGGCGTCGGGCCTGCGCGGTCGCGGCGGCGCCGGCTTTCCGACGGGCCTGAAATGGTCCTTCATGCCCAAGCAGTCGGACGGACGTCCGCACTACCTCGTCGTGAACGCGGACGAGTCCGAGCCGGGCACCTGTAAGGACCGCGAGATCATGCGGAACGATCCGCATCTCCTCGTCGAGGGCTGCCTCATCGCCTCCTTCGCAATGGGAGCACATGCGGCCTACATCTATATTCGCGGCGAGTACGTGGCCGAGCGTCATGCTCTCCAGCGGGCGGTGGACGAGGCCTACGAGGCCAAGCTGATCGGCAAGGACAACATCCACGGCTATCCCTTCGACCTCTACGTCCACCACGGCGCGGGGGCCTATATCTGCGGCGAGGAGACGGCTCTCATCGAGAGCATGGAGGGCAAGAAGGGCATGCCGCGCCTCAAGCCGCCGTTCCCGGCCAATATGGGCCTCTACGGCTGCCCGACCACCGTCAACAACGTGGAGTCGATCGCCGTCGCCGGCACGATCCTGCGCCGCGGGGCATCCTGGTTCTCCGGCATCGGCCGCCCCAACAACGTGGGCACCAAGCTTTTCTGCGTGTCGGGCCATGTGAACAAGCCCTGCAACGTGGAAGAGGCTATGGGTCTCACCTTCCGTGAGCTGATCGACCGACATTGCGGCGGCATCCGCGGCGGCTGGGACAACCTGCTCGGCGTCATCCCGGGTGGCTCATCCGTGCCGATCGTTCCGGCCGAGCAGATCGCCGATGCCTACATGGATTTCGATACGCTGCGGAACCTGAAATCCGGCCTCGGCACCGCCGCCGTGATTGTCATGGACAAGTCCACCGACATCGTCCGTGCGATCGCTCGCATCTCGTATTTCTACAAGCACGAGAGCTGCGGTCAGTGCACCCCGTGCCGTGAGGGTACGGGCTGGATGTGGCGCGTGCTCACCCGCATGGCCGAAGGCCGTGCCCAGAAGCGCGAGATCGACATGCTGCTCGAAGTCTCGACCCAGATCGAAGGCCACACCATCTGCGCGCTCGGCGACGCGGCGGCATGGCCGGTCCAGGGCCTGATCCGCCACTTCCGTCACGAGATCGAGAAGCGGATCGACGATTACGCGGCAAACCCGCATTCCGAATCCGTCCTGATTGCGGCGGAGTGAGATTGAAGATGGCGAAAATCATCGTTGATGGCGTCGAGGTCGACGTTCCCGCGGAATACACCCTGCTCCAGGCCGCCGAAGCGGCGGGAGCGGAAATTCCGCGTTTCTGCTACCATGAGCGGCTCTCGATCGCCGGCAACTGCCGCATGTGCCTCGTCGAGGTGAAGGGTGCGCCCAAGCCGGTGGCCTCCTGCGCCTGGGGCGTGCGCGATTGCCGTCCGGGCCCGAACGGCGAGCCGCCGGAGATCTCCACCAAGTCGCCGACGGTGAAGAAGGCCAGGGAAGGAGTGATGGAGTTTCTCCTCATCAACCACCCGCTCGACTGCCCGATCTGCGACCAGGGCGGCCAGTGCGACCTGCAGGACCAGGCCATGGCCTACGGGGTCGATACCAGCCGCTATCACGAGAACAAGCGCGCGGTCACCGACAAGTATCTCGGCCCGCTGGTGCGCACCTCCATGAACCGGTGCATTCACTGCACCCGCTGCGTGCGCTTCTCCGCCGAGGTGGCGGGGGTGCCGGATCTTGGCGCCCTCTGGCGCGGCGAGGACATGGAGATCACCAGCTATCTCGAGCGGGCTCTTGGCTCCGAGCTGCAGGCCAACGTGGCGGATCTCTGCCCGGTCGGCGCGCTCACCCATAAGCCGGAAGCCTTCCACTACCGTCCATGGGAGCTCACGAAGACCGATTCCGTCGACGTGATGGACGCGGTCGGCTCCTCGATCCGCGTCGATTCCCGCGGCCGTGAGGTCATGCGCATCCTGCCGCGCGTGAACGAGGCGGTGAACGAAGAGTGGATCACCGACAAGACCCGCCAGATCGTCGATGGCCTGCGGCTGCAGCGGCTCGACCGTCCCTTCGTGCGTGAAAACGGCCGCCTGCGTCCCGCATCCTGGCAGGAGGCTTTCGCCACCATCGCGGCCCGTGTGAAGGGGGCGGATCCGAAGCGCGTCGGTGCCATCGTGGGCGATCTTGCCGCCGTGGAGGAGATGTATGCGCTGAAGCTGCTCATGCAGAGCCTTGGCGTGACCAACATCGACGCCCGCCAGGACGGCTCGGTGCTGACCCCGGTCTACGGCCGCGGCTCCTACCTGTTCAACAGCACGATCGCCGGCATCGAGGACGCGGATGCGATCCTGATCGTGGGCTCGAACCCGCGCATCGAGGCTTCGCTCGTCAACGTGCGGATTCGCAAGCGCTGGCGCATGGCTCCGCCGCCGATTGCCATGATCGGCGAGCATGCGGATCTGACCTACCCTTACGATTACCTTGGCGCCGGTCCCGAGACCTTGGCTGAGCTGGCGGGCGGGCGTCACAGCTTCATCGAGAAGCTCCGCGGCGCCGAGCGTCCGCTCATAATCGTGGGGCAGGGTGCTCTCTCCCGTCCGGACGGTCTGGCCGTCCTCTCGGCTGCCGCGCAGCTCGCCCGCGATGTGGGCGCCGTCAAGGACGGCTGGAACGGCTTCTCGGTCCTGCACACTGCCGCGTCCCGCGTCGGTGCGCTCGATCTTGGCCTCGTCCCGGGCGAGTGGGGCCTGAACGCTCAGACGATGGCTCAGGGCGAAGTGGACGTATTGTTCAACCTCGGCGCAGACGAGATCGATATCGCTCCCGGCGCCTTCGTGATCTACCAGGGCACCCATGGCGACCGCGGCGCTCACCGGGCCGACGTGATCCTGCCGGGCGCGACCTACACGGAGAAGTCCGGCACTTACGTGAATACGGAAGGCCGGGTTCAGCTCGCCAACCGGGCGGCCTTCGCTCCGGGCGAGGCTCGGGAGGACTGGGCGATCCTGCGCGCGCTCTCGGACGTGCTCGGTCACCGTCTGCCGTTCGATTCGCTGAATGCGTTGCGGGCAAAGCTCTATGCGCAATTTCCGCACTTCGCAGCGATCGATACGGTCCAACGGGCCGACGGGTTCGCCGCCGTCCAGGCGCTTGCCGGCCTCGGCGGCACCCTTGGCCGGGAGCCATTCGCGAGCCCGGTGAAGGACTTTTATCTGACGAACCCGATTGCCCGCGCCTCCGGCGTCATGGCCGAGTGCTCCGCGCTCGCCCGTGAGCTGAAGCTCGAGGCGGCTGAGTAAGAGGAACGGATCATGGAATTTGGAGATATCCTCCTCGCAGTCGCGATCATGCTGGGCAAGAGCCTGCTCATGCTGGTGGCGCTGCTCATCTTCATCGCCTATGCGCTCTATGCGGACCGCAAAGTCTGGGCGGCCGTGCAGCTCCGTCGCGGCCCGAACGTGGTCGGTCCCTGGGGCTTGCTCCAGTCCTTTGCCGATCTGCTCAAGTTCGTGCTGAAGGAGCCGGTGATCCCGGCTCCCGCCAACAAGGGCATGTTCCTGCTGGCCCCGCTGGTGATGTGCACCCTGTCGCTGGCGGCCTGGGCGGTCATCCCGCTCAATGCCGGCTGGGCGATTGCCGACATCAATGTGGGCATCCTCTACATCTTCGCGATCTCGTCGCTGGGCGTCTATGGCGTCATCATGGGCGGCTGGGCC
>JAESFT010000915.1_pt1 | contig 10201 bp, 10 predicted proteins | sample 9269451 | NCBI WGS metagenome assembly JAESFT01 (sample SAMN14502557, study PRJNA617106) | algae metagenome | isolation source: Scytonema hyalinum WJT4-NPBG1 and co-occurring heterotrophs from well... | place: USA: Mojave Desert, Joshua Tree National Park, California | collected 2006-05-25
CGAGAACTTCAACGTCTACACGACGGATCTCGGCGAGGAGGGCATCGACCTCGGCAAGCTCTACGATTACGACATCATCCTGCTCGACCTGAATCTGCCCGACATGTCGGGCTACGAGGTTCTGCGCACGTTGCGCGTCGCGAAGGTGAAGACCCCGATCCTCATCCTCTCCGGGATGGCCGGCATCGAGGACAAGGTGAAGGGTCTGGGCTTCGGTGCGGACGACTACCTCACGAAGCCCTTCCACAAGGACGAGCTCGTCGCCCGCATCCAGGCCATCGTGCGCCGCTCGAAGGGTCATGCCCAGTCGGTGATCACCACGGGTGACCTCGTGGTGAACCTCGACACGAAGACCGTGGAAGTCGGCGGCGCCCGTGTGCATCTCACGGGCAAGGAATACCAGATGCTGGAGCTGCTCTCGCTCCGCAAAGGCACGACGCTCACGAAGGAGATGTTCCTCAACCATCTCTACGGCGGCATGGACGAGCCGGAACTGAAGATCATCGACGTGTTCATCTGCAAGCTCCGCAAGAAGCTTGCCAATGCCAGCCAGGGCAAGAACTACATCGAAACCGTCTGGGGCCGCGGCTACGTACTACGCGAGCCCGCGGACAGCGACGAGCGGATCGCGGTGTAAGCTGCGCGAGGCCCAGTCCCTCGATAAGAAAGCCCCGCTCATCGCGGGGCTTTTTGCATTGCAGAACAGGCTAGGTCTAACGCCTCTACGTCGCGGCCCGAATGGTCACCTCGTCGCCCTCCAGCGCGAACGTCACCCGCATGCCTGCGGCGCGGGCCACCATGCCGGCGTAGAAGGGCTGGATGCCGTGGGCGTCGACCGTGCCGCCCTCGGGCGAGCCGGCGATCAGCGCCTCCACGTGGGGAGGGATGCGGGCGTTGAGGCCCTTGGAGCGCAGGACGAACTCGCAGCGCTCGGCGTCGCCCGATACGGCCACGGCGACCGAGCCGCCGCGGGGGACCGCGTTGATGGCGATCATCATGAGGTTGAGGAGAAGCTTCACCCGGTTTTTCGGGAACAGCGCCCGGGGCGCGCTCCACGAAAAGGTGAGCTTGTCGTCCTGGAACATGCCGCGCGCCACCTGCTCGGCATCGCCGAGATCGATGGAGGCGCCGGCCGATCCCGCGGCCCCGAAGGCGAGGCGCGCGAATTGCAGGCGGGCGGAGGCCTGTTTCGCGCTCTTGCGGATGAGATCGAAGGCGAAATCGCGCATGGACGCGTCGTTCTCGTCCTCCAGCACCTCAAGCCCGTTCACGATGGCGCCCACGGGCGAGATCACGTCGTGGCACACGCGGGAGCACAGGAGCGCGGCAAGATCGAGGGAGTCGAGGGTGACGGTGGCCATGCGGTCTCCGGCGGAGGTGGGGTGCCGCGGATCGGGCACGGGTCGTCGCGACCGCTCATCGGCCGCTACCGCGCTCCTACAGGCAGCGATGGGAACGCCCCCCGATAGCCGGCCTCAAGCGGTTTGAAAAGCAGGGGCTGCACCCCGCGGCAGCCCTGGAGAGCGGCAAATGGGCACAAAGCGCCGCTCCACCGAGGCGGATTGCGGCCAATCCAACGGCGCGCTAAAGCGTCCGTTCGCAATGGGCGGGGAGGCCGACGCCGTGATGACGCCGGACCAACAGCAAGCAGATGCGATATCCGAGGATCTGGCGCAGATTGCGCTGAAAGCCGGCCGCCTTCTGCAGATGCTTCAAGCAGCCGCCGGCAATCACCGGATCAAGAGCGACGGCTCGCCCACCACGCAAGCCGATCTTGCGGCGGAGCATCTCATCATCGAAGCCCTTGGCGAAATGTGGCCGGGAATCCCGGTCATCGCCGAGGAAACATCCAATGCGGAGCAGCCCGACAAGTTCTTCTTTCTCGTCGACCCGCTCGATGGGACGCGCGACTACATCAGCGGCACAGGCGAATACAGCGTGAACATCGCCCTGGTGCAGGGTGATCGGCCCATCGCCTCGGTTGTGTCGGCGCCCGCGCTCGGTCGCATCTGGATCGCGGGGCAAACGGCCCGCGAAGGCAACATCCCGGACCAGGGTGGATCCATCGCCTGGAAGAGCGTTCGCGTCAGGCCTGCGCCGGGTGACGATCTCATTGCGCTGATGAGCCGGCGCCACGGCGACACCGCGACCGAAGCCTGTCTGGCAACCCTGTCGATCGGCACCCGCCGGATGGCATCGTCGTCCGTGAAATTCTGCCTCATCGCGTCGGGGGAGGCGGATGTTTACGTCCGCTGCGGCCCCACGATGGAGTGGGATACGGCGGCAGGCGATCACATTCTGAGCAGCGCGGGCGGGTGTGTCATCGGTGTGGGCGGGACGGTGCTGACCTACGGCCATGAAGATCGCGGCTATCGTAACGGGGCCTTCGCGGCCTTGGGCGACAGCGCTCTCGCCCCGCAATTGTCGTTGCGCCTCAGCTAGGGTTGCTGAGTTCGCTTAGGGCCTGCGGCAGTTCGCCGAGGGTCTTGATGCGCGCACGCACCTCCGCGGCTTCGAGCCAGCCCGCCTGAATGACGCCCCAGGGTCCGCGCTCGACGAAGACCGCCCGCATGCCCAAGCGTAGCGCCAGCAGCACATCGTTGTCGATGCGGTCGCCGATATAGACGATCTCGCAGGGCTCAAGCCCAGCCTCCGTGACGATGCGCGCGAAGAAGCGGGGATCGGGCTTCGCCACGCCCCAGCGACCCGACGATCCCACGATCGCGCCCTCGATCCCAAGCCCGCGCACGAAGCCTTCCGTGCGCTCGGAGTGGTTCCCGGCAAAGCCCAGACGATAGCCCTGCTCGACGGCCCAGAGGAGAGCCGGGATGGTATCAGGATAGAGATCCTCGTCCAGAAAGCCCGTGGTCTGCCCCGCCGCGCGTCGCGCGGCAGCTTCCGCGTCGAGATCAATGCCGGGACGCACGAGGCGGAAAACGGCCTCGTGATGCTGGCGAGCCCCGATGACGCTGCCGAGGGCGGCAAAGAACGTGAAGTCCGGGATGCCGAGCCAATCCGCCCAGGCGCGCCACATGCGCGCTTCGCTGACCAGGGTCTCGCCCACATCGAAGAACAGCAGTTTCGGCTTCATGGGGCGGCACCAACCAGGGCGCCCGCTCATCGCAGCAGCGGCACGTGCATGGCAGGGCCAATCCCGGCTCGGGTCGCAAAAAGGCAGGATCGTGGTGAGGGTTTGTTAGGGTTGATGAGCCTAGGCTCACCCCCGGATCCCGATCGGAAGCGCGCCTTGACTGCGCCCGTGAAGGGCTCCCTTCGTCACGGACCAGCAGGAACAAGCTCGCATGCGCTCAACCGTTGCTCGTCTCGCCGCCAGCCTAGCGCTCGGCGTCGCTCTCCTCGGCCTGGCCGGCCCTGCCCAGGCGCAGACCCACGGCGCCCAGGTGCAGCCCGCCGATCCTGGCAATCCGCAGACCTTTCGGGCGCGGGAATTGGTGGATTCCGGGCACCAGCTCTTCGGCGGAGTCTCCCGCGGCCTCGCGCTCGCGATCCAGGAGGCGGTGCGCCGCTGGGGCGAGCCCAACGGCTATATTCTGGGCCAGGAGGCGTCTGGCGCTCTGTTCGGAGGCCTGCGCTACGGCGAGGGCCGGCTCCACACCCGCAATGCTGGGCAGCGCCGGGTGTTCTGGCAGGGGCCGTCGCTTGGCCTCGATATCGGCGGCGAAGGTGCCCGCACCATGATGCTCGTCTACAACCTCCCCTCCTCGGCGGCGCTCTACCAGCGTTTCGGCGGCATGGACGGGTCGGCCTATGTGGTCGGCGGCTTCGGCGTGACGGCGGTGGGCGGCGACGGCATTCTGGTGGTGCCCATCCGCTCCGGCGTCGGTGCCCGCCTCGGGATCAATGTGGGCTACCTCAAGTTCACCGAGCAGCCGACCTGGAACCCCTTCTAAGTCAGCCTTCGGCGTCGCCTGACCGCACCTTGAAGCCGCTTCCGGCTTGCGGCAGGCGCCTCCGGCCCTAGAACAGCCCGGGACGGGCTTGCTGCCCTGGAAAGCCGCGCGGGCACATGGCAGGGTGCTCCAGCGTTATCGAAGGCGTCGCCTGGGCTCCCGCCTGGCGGCGCGCATCGGCACCTTGGAGTTTTAGGCCCGCGTGATCGAAACCATCATGATCTTCGCGCTGGGGTTCCTTGCGGCAACCCTTCTCGCGCTTCTTGTCATTCCCGCCCTCAACGCCCGGGCCGAGCGGTTGGCCCGCCGGCGCGCGGAAGCGCTGTTTCCGCTGTCCATCTCGGAGCTCACGGCCGAGAAGGACCATCTGCGGGCCGAGTTCGCGGTGATGCAGCGCAAGATCGAGCGCAAGGCCGAGGAGGCGCTCGCGACGAAACACCAGAGCATGGAGGAACTGGGGCGTCGCGCGGTGCGCATCGAGGCTCTGGAAACCACCCTGGCCGAACGCGACCAGCACATCTCCAACCTGCAAAACGACATCGCGGAGCTTCGTCATCGCATCGCGGCGACCGAGCAGGAGCTGTCGGCCACGAAGATCACCCTCTCGACGACGCGGGATACCCTCGCGGCGGTGGAGACCGCTCACCGCCGCACCCTGGAGGATCTTGCCACCACGCGCGGCGAGCTGGAGCGCACGAACGTCACCCTGGCGTCCACCCGGGCGGAGCTCGGCCTCACGCAGGACAGGCTCGCCGCGCGCGAATCCGCCTTCGTCGACTTGGAGCAGCGCCATACGGAAGCCCTGGGTCAGCTCGATGCCAAACGCATCACGATCTCGGACCTCGAAACCCGCCTGGCGACCCAGACCGCCCGGGGCGACGAATTCGAGCGCACCCTCTCCGACCGGCACAGCGAACTCTCCGACGAGCGCAAGCGTCTGGCGGAACTCGCCAAGAGCCTCATCGCGGAGCAGGAGCGCGGCCTCGTCCTCGACCAACGCATCCGCGAACTCGAGGGTGAGCGCGACGAACGGGCCGCGGAGGCCACGTCCCTGTCCGAGCGCCTTGCCGCCCTTGCCAGCGAAGGCGGCAGCCACACGAACCTTCTCGGTGAGCGGGACGAAACCATCCGCCAACTGGAGCGGCAGATGGAGGATGCCCGCAGCCGCGCCGCCTCGCCTCAAGAAAGCGCCGCCCCCGACACCGAGTTGCGGGCCCTCTCCGACCGCTACGAGAACTTGAGAGCCGAAAAGGCATCCCTGGAAGGCGCGCTCGCAACCGCCCGGGAGGAGCGCGCGAGGCTTGCGCGCGAGATGAAAGCGCTCCGCCGCAGTGCCGGCACGCCCCCCGAGGAGATCCGCGCCGAGAATGCGGAGCTGCGCCGGCGGATCGACGAGATCGCCGATCAGATGATGCGGACCAGCGAGGCCCCGGAACCGGCAGCCGATCGCCGCGCCGCCACGCGATAGCGCAAGCCTCCCTCGATCCCCTCCGGTGAAGCGGGGCCGGGAAGGTCCCGCTTTCGTTTGCGGGGAGCGGCGGCCGGGTGCTACGAAGCGGGCCCGCTTTTTTGCAGCCCTTCAGGAGCCCGCCCATGGATCTCGGCCTCGCCGGCAAACGCGCCCTCGTTCTCTCCTCGAGCCGCGGCCTTGGACTGGGGGTGGCGCAGAGCCTCGCCGCCGAGGGCGCCCAGGTGATGATGACCGCTCGCAGCGGCGACCGGTTGGCGGCTGCGGCCGAAGCCATCAACGCCAAAGGGGCGGGCCGGGCACACACCTTTGTGGGCGACCTCACCACGAGCGTGGACGCGATCCACGGCGCCGCCATGGAGGCGTTGGGCGGAGTCGACATCCTGGTCGCCAATACCGGCGGACCACCGGCCCGAACGGCCTTGAACGTGAAGCCGGAGGAATGGGCGCCGCACTTCGAAGCCATGGTCGTGCCGGTCTTCAGGCTCGCCGGGCTCGTCCTGCCCGGCATGCAGGAGCGGCAATGGGGCCGCATCCTCACCATCGCCTCCATGGGTGTGGAGCAGCCGATCCCGAACCTCGTGATCTCCAATGCCCTGCGGGCCTCGATCCGCGGCTGGGCCAAAACCCTGGCAAGCGAGGTCGCAAAGGACGGGATCACGGTCAACCTGGTGCTGCCCGGCCGCATCGAGACCGATCGGACCGGCGAACTCGATGCAGCAAACGCCAAGGCCCAGGGCAAATCGGTCGACGAGATTGCGGCAGCCGCACGGGCGACGATCCCGGCCGGACGCTACGGCCGGGTGCAGGAATTTGCCGATACCGTTTGCTTCCTGGCCTCGGATCGGGCGAGCTACATCACAGGCTCGTCGATCCGCGTCGATGGCGGGGCAATTCGCGCCGTCTAGGAAAAACCCGCCCCTATTCCGCAGCCACCGCCTGCCGCCCGCCGCGATGGTGGGCGGTCTGGCGCCCTTGAATGTGCCTGGCCGCCGGGCGGCGATTGTCATTCGCCATGGTGCCGCTCACATGCTGCACGGCCTTCCAGGCCTCCGGCATGGCGATGCCGACCGAGACGAGCGAGGCCACCGTTGCGGCTTGGCAATAACCGCAAAGCGCATGGTTTTCCTGCCACTCTTCCTGGCCGAGCTTGAGGGCGACACCGAGGTCGTAGAGAGCCTTGGCGGCCATCGCGATCGGCAGCGCCGGATTCTCGCGAGCGCGGTCCTTGCCGCCCGCGCCTGCCAGGATGGCTGTGACCGCGTAGCTTGCGATCATGAGCAGCGCGTCCGGGGTCTGCAGGCGCTTGTAGGCGTAGTTCGATTTGTCGACCTTGGTGGCGTTGAAATAGCGCGAGGGCAGATCGGGCAGCCGGCGCAGGATGCCCATCTGGTAGAGCGACACGATCATGCCGGCGCCGACGCCGACGAAGGACAGCCCAACGAGCCAGCGCCGGCGCTGCAGGTCGTCCGAGCGGCCTTTGCGAAGCTCATAGGACAGGCGGGCGGGGGACGGGGCCATGATGCGCTCCTCACAAAGGGATCTGATCAGGGTCAACGGTATGCCCTGCGCTGGGATCCCTTGGGCCCGATCACACGAATGCAAGGCGCCGGAACGAATCCCGGCGCCCCGAGGGAGCGTTCCCGTTCCTACTTCGGATCGTCCTACTTCGGATCGATCTGCTGATTGCCTCCTGGGCTGCCGGGGGCCGGGATGACCGGCGTGGTGCCGGGATTCGGCACGGGAGCGCGGGTGTTCATGTCGGGCGAGATCCCGGCCGGAGGCCGGATGACGCCATCGCTGCGCTGCAGCTTGTCGCTCAAGGATTCACCGGAGCCGGAGGTGGCCGTGGACCCTGTGGTGCAGGGCTGCGAGCCCGGGGGACAGGTGGGGTCCGGCTCGATCTTTTCCGGAATCGTGGAGTTGTTCTGCGGCGCCGGTAGGACCGGCGGCTGCGTGGATTGAGCCGCGGCCCCGGTCGCAAGGCCGCCCGTCAACACCACGGACAAGGCTAAACTGCGATATCGCCACATGTTTCCGCTCCTTTGCAGGGGAACGGGCGAGGGCAGGAGGGGTTCCGGTCGATCCGGCTCTTGCGGCTTTGTTCACTCCCCTCTTGGCGAAGGGCCATCGGCTTGCGCATGATGGCGGCAAGGCTCTTCGCCCAACGAGGCAGGCCTCTTCGCAGCAGCGATACACAAGTGGGGTCCGTGATGCAGGTGGATGGTCCGTATCTGATGTTCCTGGGCGACGTCCCGGACCAACTCGCCGCCAAGACGGCGCACGGCATCGTGGACTGGCGCCCGGAAATGTGCCTCGGCCAGTTGCGGCTTCCCGGCTGCGGGGCCGACCTCGGCATTCCGGACCTTACCATCGCGGACGCGGCCTCGCAGGGCGCGCGAACGCTGATCGTCGGCGTGGCCAATGCCGGCGGCGTGCTCCCCGACCACTGGAGCGCGCCCATCGTGCAAGCGATTGAGGCGGGCATGGACGTGGCGAGCGGCCTTCACACGAGGCTATCGTCGAACGCGGCCATCAAGACCGCCGCCGAGCGGCACGGACGCAAGCTCCTCGACGTGCGCCATTCCGACCAGCGCTTCGACACCGGCAAAGGCACCAAGCGCTCCGGCCTGCGCCTGCTGACGGTGGGGACCGACTGCTCGGCCGGCAAGAAGTACACGGCGTTGGCGCTGGAGCGTGAAATGCGGGCCCGCGGCTTCGACGCGGATTTTCGGGCCACGGGCCAGACCGGAGTGTTCATCTCCGGCCGCGGCGTGGCTATCGACGCGGTGGTGGCGGACTTCATTTCCGGCGCCGTGGAGTGGCTTTCGCCCCCGGCGGCCGCGAACCATTGGGACCTGATCGAAGGTCAGGGCTCGCTCTTCCATCCCTCATTCGCGGGGGTGAGCTTGGGGCTTCTGCACGGCGCGCAACCCGATGCCTTCGTGGTCTGCCACGAGCCCACCCGCACCAATATGCGCGGCGTCAAGCATCCGCTGCCGTCGATCCAGGAGGTGATCGATCTCACGATCGCCTGCGGGCGGCTCACGAACCCCGCCATTCGCCCGGTTGGGATTGCGGTGAACACCAAGGCGTTGGGCGATGCGGAGGCACGCGCGTGCCTCCATAAGCTGGCTGCTGATCACGAGCTGCCAGCCACGGATCCAGTGCGCTACGGCGTTTCGTCCATTGTCGATAGACTCAGTGCAGATTTTTCAACACGCGTTCGAGCAACAGCGACGGCATAAGCTTCTGTTACTCACCAGCGTCAGCTCGAGCAGAGTTCTGTTCTGCAGGTCTGGCCTCAGAATCGTTTGAGCAGCTCAACCGGCACCGTGATCCCGCCCCATAATCGCCCCCTGAGGCCGTGAGTAGGGCAAGAGTTTTTGTCGAATGTGATCGCTTTTTAAGTTCGATCCGCTCCCCAGTGTTCATGCTTCATGTTGGGAGCGAATTGGCTTCGTTCTGCACATTTTGTTGTGTTTATATCATGGCGTGCTGGCGCACTCCCGAGCGACCTGGGATGAGTACCGCCGTCGGCCGTCAGCTCTGGAGCGCCGGGCAGGTTGGCTGTGACCCGGTTGCTGGCAGCTGTGGGGAGGTTGGCTGCAGCATCGAGGGCTGTGAGGGCGCGCGCTCTGCGGGCAAGAGCTTGGCGCTCATAGCGCTCGAGGCGGCGCAGGGCTTGGATGAGACCTGGGCCCGGAGGCGTGCGGGCGTGAGCTTTGGCCTTCTCGCCCGCAACGCGGTGCAGCGCGAGAATGGCGAGGGCCGCCTCCTGAGCCAAGCTCGAGCGGGTGGCGCCTCCCTCCTCCTGGGCCAGGCTCACGCTGCTGGGGCTGGCCGTCTCGACCTCTGCGACAGCAGGGGAGCTGGTGGGGCTTGCTCCCGTGGCCTGTGCGATTGCCAGCGCCAGCACCTGGAGGGGTGAGGCTGGACCAAGCGAGATCAGATCTGATGGCGGGGCACAGGACAGGCCGTGCTTGAGGGCGTTCTGGGCGGAGCGGGCCTTGCCCTCTCGCGTGCGGGGGCCCGTGCTCCTTTGCGCGTTGCGGCGGTTGGCAGCGATCTGGCGCTCAGTGGCCATCAGGAGCCTCCCCTGCGAGTGCGGGTCGGGGAGAGTACCAGTTCAGGAGGCGCTTAGCATCCCGGGCTTGCAGTCGATGCCGGCCTACCTCCTCCTGCAGCAGCGCCAGCTCCCGCTGAGTGTGTGCATCCAGCTGCGCGCGCTCGAGCTCAGCTGGTGGGCGCTCGACCTCGTGCAGCGGAGGGGAATCGCGCCGCAGAGTCTCATCCTCCGGCAGAGTAGCATCCCGTTGGAGGCGCTTGTCCTTGTGCTCTGGAGGGGGCTCGTGTCGCAGGCGTGCATCCTCATGGACGAGAGCAGCATATTCTGCTCGCCCGCGTCCGCCCTCTTGAGCTGGCTCGTGGACCCACCGCAGGCGCTCATCCTGCTCGGGTGCAGCACCGCTCCTCATCGGCTCGACCTCCGATGAGGCGGCGTTGGACGGGTGCGCCAGCACAGGCTGATCGTCAGCTCGATGCGAGCTCCGCGGCTTCCCGTCATCATCGGTCTGGACGTAAGCCACGCCCTGCAGCCGCGCGGCAAAGGCCTTGCGGCGCCGCTCCACCTCCCGCAGCAGGCGGTCGCGCTGCTTGCGGGTGCCCGCCATCAGGCGCTCCACCTCCTGCAGCCTCTTCAGATCCCTCGCGTAGGCCTTGGCGCTGATCTGGCTGGTGCTGTGGCCGCGTCGCTCCAGGCGCAGTGCGACGGTGGCCTGCGCGTCCCGATCACCAGCCACGAAAGCCTCAGCCAGGCGCT
>JAESFT010000916.1_pt1 | contig 10201 bp, 8 predicted proteins | sample 9269451 | NCBI WGS metagenome assembly JAESFT01 (sample SAMN14502557, study PRJNA617106) | algae metagenome | isolation source: Scytonema hyalinum WJT4-NPBG1 and co-occurring heterotrophs from well... | place: USA: Mojave Desert, Joshua Tree National Park, California | collected 2006-05-25
ATCGAGAGAGGCGCACGCTAATGCCGGCCATAATCCCCACGGACAGCGGATTGAAGCTGGTCAGCCGGCTGTAGTCACCTCCCGCGCCATTCCCGCCCGCCATCCCGGTGCCGATCGGATCAATTCCCGTGATCTCAACCCGTGTGTTCTCGGCCCCTTCCACCATGACAAGATCAAACAGGATGCTCGCGTGCCTGGGCGCCAAGCGTACGCAGCCATGTGAGGCTGGGGTCCCGAGGTGGGTCGTGGCATGGCTGCCGTGAATGGCGTGGCCCGCGTCGGTGAAGAAGATCGAGTGCGGCATAGGGGCGTTGTCCCACTCCCGTGAGTAATGCACCCTGGCCAGCCGCGCCGGCGTGAATGTGCCGGTCGGCGTGGAGTAATCGGCCGTGCCCGTCGACACAGGCCAGGAATGGCGCTGCTGCCCGTTGACGGACACGGTCATGCGCTGGGTCGTCTTATCGATCACAATCGACACCTCAGCCACCGCTGGCCCGGCCAAGACAATGCTGCCGAGCAGTGCAATCACGGATAAAATGGCTCTGCACATCCATCAGTCTCCAGTGTTGTTCAGATCTGGCTTGAGGCGCTGCACAGGGATGACTTCTGAGAACGGCTAAGGTTCCAATCGCCTGAAGGTTGGCACCTTGAGCCGGCAGACACTCACATGCCATCAGGGTTCCTTGAGCTGCTCCCGCTCCGCCTCGATGATCACATTGGGCGGCATCGGCTCGGATCCGATCTCAACCAGATCCTGCAAGTCACCCTGCGCTACGGCCTCTGCCGTCCTTGTCGGCGTAGACTTCTGAATGCCGTAGGTCTGCGACTCAGGCTCGGTCAGATCGGTAGCCGTTCTCTCGTTCCGGACTTCAGAGACAGTCTCTGGAGAAACGAGGCCAAGGCTCACGGCGTGCTCCGCGATTACGACACTGTCGGCCGCCAGCACTAGGCTGCTTCCCGCGCCCGCCACCACCTTGGCGAGATCCTCAATCTCTCTGATCCTCTTGGGATCCCGTGAGACATTGCGAATGTAGACCGCCAGCACCCGTCCGGGATGCTCCGAGACAACCTGACGGTAGATCTCGGGATCGTGCTGACCGCTGTCGCCGATGAGAATGAAGGGCAGGTCACTGTAGAGCGCCAGCATGTTGTGGATCAGCTCGCGCTTGTGGTCCTCAGCCTTGCGCGGCAGCGGACTGGTCCAGGAGACACCCCATTCACGCAGGAACAGGATTGGGCCGATCGGGATGCCGTGCCGATCGAAGAACTCCTCCAACACCTCGTAGATGCCCCAAGGGGCTCGTGAGACATAGAGCATCGGGTTCTGCTGATCGCCAGAAGCGCCGGCGTGCAGGGCCCGGTACAAGGCCCCTACCCCGGGAAAAGCCACCCGGCTCTGCGCGTCCTCGACGAACAGGTGCCAGAGCATCCGGAGCTTGTTGGCGACACCGGTGTGCATGACTGTGTCATCGATGTCGCTGATGACCACATACCGGCAACTGGCGGGTGGGATGAAGATCTGGGCCTGCGCCCGAGCCACCTGGGGCTGTGGCAGTGTCAGATCCATGATGTGCCACGATCGGGAGGGTGGTAGCGGCAGGGCAGCGGAGAGATGAATCCGGAAGTAGCCGTCCTTGTCAGTGGTGAAGGTCCCTTCAGCACCATAGAATCGGGCGGTTACAATGGCATCAGGGATTGCGCGGCGGGCAATGCGCTGACCGATGTCGCGCAAGTTGGTCAGGAGGGCTCCTCGTCGGGCCGCTGAGTGCGGGCTCGATTGTCGGAACACCCGACCGATCAGGAAGACCTCGGAGCGGGATCCGTATCCGCGGTAGGGCTGGATGACCACGCCTCTTTTGCCTTGCGCCTCCTGCACAGGCCGAGCAGCGATGCCCAGCATCCGGATCAGTCCGCTCAGCCATTTCCTAACTGCACCGGTGAGGCTCATCGCGTTCACCCCGTATCTTTGTCTGGTCTCCCAATGAGGTGGGCCGTGGAAAAGATCCTCGCAGTACTGCTCTGTTGAGCCATGATACTCTTGCACCAACTGCGGTAGGCCAGGCTCGGTTCGCCACAATAGCCGAAGAACTTCGGACTTCAATCAGAGGGTTCTGGGTTCGAGTCCCAGCACGCTCACCAACAATATCAAAGGTTTACCAGCATTTGATCTTTTAGCTGTTTTCGTCCATGTAGCCAAACGTCAGGACAGCAGCGGCTTGCATATATCCAAGTCTTGCCCAACCGCAGAAAGGAAACACCGGGCGGAGTCGTTCAAGTCTAGCCCTCCGCAGGCCCTAAATTAACTGGAGCGCTATCCCCGGCCCGGTCTGTAATGACAAGAAGAAAGTCAGATCTCGGGTTATGAGCAGACATTCATCTGCCCTGCCTAAACTTCTCAGTTTGACCCGATGCAGACCTCTACGTGCTCGACGGCTTCTTCGAGCTTGCCCCAACCTTCTGTGCAACCACAAAAGAGACCAGAAGCAGAAGCCCACCATTGAAGGCGTGAAGAGCCTGAAGGACACCAGAGCCCGTGTCCTGTCCGACGATGATTAGGACAACCTGAGCGACATAGATCCCCATCTGGACCAAAGCCCAGCCCCGCAGGTGGGGGGCGTAACTGCTGACAAAGGCTTTGAAGGTAACCCCTCCGATGGGCAGGGCCAGAGCCGAGCCCAGTATCGCATGGGCCGCCCAGAGTTGCGTATCATGGAAGAGAGACAGACCAGCCAACAGAAACTGTGTGAGGATTGCTCCCGGAGCACACCAGGCCAGTAAGGTGATAAAGGTCAGCTGCTGCATCAGGGCCTCCCTTGGCCATGCATTGCGCCAGAAATGTTCTGCGCCGGGCGCTCGCTCTGCTTCAGGCATCCCAAGCCCAGCAGAGTAGCCCTAACGGCCTCGTCGAGCGGCGTGTGGGGCTCTTCGCCGATTTCACTCAGCAGGCAGGCATTGGTCATTCGGACCGGTTGCTCCCAGAGATACTTCACCTCACGTAATTCCCGGAACAAGGGCACGAAGGGCGAGGCAAGAGCCATCAGGCGCCACGGCAGCGGCCGGACGGGAAGGTCGAACCTGCCGACCACCCGCTTGATGGCTTCGATCATCTGTCGACCGTCATGATCCCAGTGGCCCTCCATATGGAAGGTGGCGAAGGCATCCAAATCGGCGCGCTCGACAAGGCGCACCATGGTCTCGGCGACATCCGGCAAGTAGGCCCACTGGTGGCCAACGCCTGGCCTGCCGGGATAGGTGACCGCCGTGACAGGACGGCCCGGCCTCACGAGCCCTTGCGAGAACCAGTTGTTGCCAGGGTGCGGGCCGAAGTAGTCGCCTGCACGTACGATCAGCGCCTTTGCCCCTTGCATCGTCGCGCCGCGCAGGCGCGCTTCCATCTCGACCCTGATGCGACCCTTGCGGCTGACGGGTTGCTGGACCGAGTGCTCATCCAGGAGCGGGAAGGCAGAAGGGCCATAGTTGTAGATGGTACCTGGAAGGAGGATGCGAGCTCCATTCTGCCGTGCGGCGGCGATCGCATTGTCCAGCATCGGCAGCACGACCTTGCCCCAGTTCCGATAGCCCGGCGGGTTGACTGCATGCACGATGAGGGCGCAGCCCTCAGCCGCGGCGGCAACATCTGACGCGACCAGCGCATCGCCCGGCACCCAGATGAGACCGTCACGGCTGCCGATCCGGGATGGATCGCGGTGCAAAGCCCGGATCGTCCACCCACGTCCCTTCAACCGCCGCGCGACCTCTCCGCCGATTCCTCCAGTTGCGCCAAGCACCAGAGCGATTCTGTCAGCCATCATGTCCTCCTGTGTTCATGGACGGAGCCAAGATGGCGTGGAGCCCTGATCAACAAAATTGAGGAAATCCGTAGGGTCGCTATACTGAAATATATGAGCACGATCGAACCGAGCTGGGATCTCTACCGCACCTTCCTTGCCGTTCTCACGGAAAATTCCCTTTCTGGAGCGGCCCGGGCGCTCGGCTTGACGCAGCCGACGGTGGCCCGTCACATCGATGCCCTTGAAGCCACCGTCGGGTATGACCTGTTCGTGCGCTCACAGCGTGGACTAGCGCCGACAGACGCCGCGCTCGAGCTGAAGCCCTATGCGGAGACGTTGGCCTCTACCTCCGCAGCGCTGCTGCGGGCAGCGTCCGGTCATGGCACGGCTGTTAGGGGAACGGTCCGGATCAGTGCCAGCGAGGTAGTGGGCGTCGAAGTTCTGCCCGCAATCCTGACGGATCTTCGGGCGCTGTATCCCGAACTCGTCATCGAGTTGGTGCTGTCGAACAGCCTCGACGATCTGCTCCGACGTGAGGCCGACATCGCGGTTCGGATGGTCGAGCCTGTGCATGAGGCGCTGGTGGCGCGGCCTGTGGGATCGATCACGCTCGGGCTTCACGCGCACAGGCGCTACCTGGATCAACGAGGCATTCCCCCCACCCTCAACGACCTGGGCCGGCATGACCTCATCGGGTTTGCCCGTGAGACCCCGGCAATCCGCAGCATGCTCCAGCGCGTGAGCGGCTTCCAGCACCCCCATTTTGCGTTGAGGGCCGACAGCGACTTGGCGCAGCTTGCTGCCATTCGAGCGGGGTTTGGCATCGGGGTGTGTCAGGTTCCGCTGGCTGCCCGACACCCTGATCTTGCTCGGGTTCTGGCGGAGGAGTTCAGGCTAGATCTTAAAACTTGGATTGTGATGCATGAGGATCTCCGGTCCAGCCCCCGCTGCCGCGTCACCTTCGATGCCTTGGTTGACGGCCTAGCCAAGTATACAGGAGCCGCTCAGCCTCTTCCGTGAGAGCGCTGTTACATCAACTTGTTCCAGTCATAGAAACTCGCAGATGCTTCCGGGATGCGGAACATTGCCATCCCAGTCTGTCATCCCGAAGCGAAGTCGGCGTGTCCAACGAAACGCTGAATCAGGAAGGGCAGCTTCTGGCACACCTGAGACGAAGGCTAGGGCAGCAATCCTCACGGAACCAGACATTCCGACAAGTGAATGGACTTCACCGCCTGACCAAAGTCGGACCTTACGGCTCTCTGTGCTTCTCCACTTACCCCTCGGCGCCTAGCTGCTTCTTCAGATGGATACGCATAACGATATCCTGATCATAGTTTCCAAAACCGCGGCCAAAGATATTGATTCCACCAGGGTGGCGGGCCGCCTCGTCAATCCCGATCCTTAACCGAATGCCGTGATGCTTATCGAGTTCGAGCTTGTCGAGTGTCACCCCCGATATCTGGACGTCGTTCACCGAAGTTCCACTCCGGGAGATCTGCCAAGTGACAAGCTTTCCATATTGCGACCCCTCGAGCTTCCACCATTGTGGTGTGTAGAAACCGCGCTTGTCGCCAAAGTCGCTCGGTGAGATCCAGCTTCCAACTTTCACATTGTTCACCCAGAGGCTGATCTCAGACGGCCAGTTAAGGCTTGTGCCCGGAACCTCAGACGACAGCTCCATGACGAATTCAAGTTTGTCGATCTTTGCCCCAAGAACCTTGCCGTTATTAGGAAATTTGTATTCGACGAAGCCACGTCTGAACCAAATCAGCGATGCGCTCATGCGATTTGGATCCAGAAAGAAATCCGGCACGTCTAGAACACCCAAGACATTCTCAGTTGAACAGAGGCCGCAAGGCGCGCTCACATCACAACTAGTGTAAAGCCCGATCGGCATTGATACCTCGACATGGTCCTTACTCTTGAGCGCATCCTGATCATCAAATCGGATGATGATCTCGTCATAGCGGATTGAGCAGACCTTCTGCTGTCCCTTAGAAGCTTTGAGTGTCTCTGTCTCAATCAGCCCCGAGCGCTCCAGAACTTGGATGTGAGTCGCTATTGTCGACTGCGGCAAATCTAGTGCATCGCTAATTTCGTTGACGTTCAGCGGCCCGCGGATGCGCAGGAGCTTGAGGATCCTGACCCGGGCGGGCGAGGCGATCCCTCGGAGAGTCTCGGAGCTTTCCTCTGCTACCAGAGTTAGAAATTTTCTTTTGAAATTGGACATTTAGCTGCTCAACACGGATGCTCCCGCCGGGGAAGTCTTACCGCCTTGCAAATATGTATCGAATGTTTGGATATATATCAATGATGCCATTGACCGATCCGGAAAACTAAGGGCTAACTAAGAAAAAAGAATAAAGACCAAATATGGAGGAGCCAAAATGCGAGTTCTACGCCTGCTTACTGTTGCGACGGGTCTGGCTCTGGCTGCGACCACTGCGTTGTCCCAGACAACTGTCCCGGGTGTGCCCCGGAACGAGACAATCATTCTCGAAAACCCTGAAGGCACGATCAAAAACCCTAGTTGGTTCAACATCTGGACCATCAATGCGGGCGGCCAGTATACCGGTCTGCATCAACTCGCCCTCGACACGCTCTGGTACATCGATCCAGAGCGCGGACTTGATGGAGTTTGGGAAAATTCACTTGCGGCGGACAAGCCGATTTACAACGCCGATTTCACCGAGATGACGGTGAAGCTACGCCCTGGGATCTACTGGAGCGATGGTGTCGAGTTCACTGCCGATGATCTCATCTACACAGTCGAGACTCAGATCAAAAACCCGGGTATGCGCTGGAGTGCTCTGCTGGCGTTGAACGTAGAGAGCGTATCGTCGCCGGAGCCTTGGACAGTTCGATTCAAGCTCAAGAAGCCGAACTCACGTTTCCACTCGCTGTTTACAGTTCGATTCAACGCAATTTGGATAATGCCAAAGCATATATTCGAGAAAGCCGCCGATCCTCGGAAGTTCGACTTCAACCCGCCGGTTTCTCTCGGCGCCTATAAAATCCATAGCCATGACCCTGACGGCAAGTGGTACATCTGGCAAAAGCGCGATGACTGGCAGCGTACGACACTCGGGCGCTATGGCGAACCCGGCCCGAAGTATGCAGCCTATATCGATCCGGGGCCGCCAGATAAGCGCGTGATTGCGCAGCTCAATCACAACCTGGATGTCGTGCACGACATTGCCCCAGAGGGCATGTTCACTCTGACCAAGCAATCGCCAAGCCTCAAGACCTGGTTCCCGAACTTCCCGTTCGCGCACCCCGATCCGACTTTGCCGTCGGTGATTTTCAACATGCAGAATCCTGCCTTCCAGAACCGCGACGTGAGGTGGGCTCTGGCTCTGCTAATCGATATCAAGGCTGTCTCAATGGCATCCTATCGTGGTGCCGCGACACTCTCACCGATCGGCATCCCACCAACGGGAACTCATCCCGACGATTACCACATCCCCCTTCAGGATTGGCTTGCTTCCTATGAGATCGACACCGGCAAGAGCAAGGTCAAGCCGTACGATCCTAACATCGGCAACCAAATTGCCGATATGCTGCGTCCCACGATGAAGGAGCAGATTCCGACTAAGCCGGAAGAGATCAGGAAAGCATTCGGCTACGGGTGGTGGAAGCCCAATCCGCAGGCGGCCGCGGAACTCCTCGAGAAGGCCGGCTACACGAAACGTGGAAATACCTGGTACACGCCGGATGGCAAGCTGTTCTCCATCAAGCTTATGGTTGAGGGCGATACCCGCCCGATCTTGACCCGAGCCGGAACCATGATCGTCCAGCAATGGCGGCAGTTCGGCATCGATGCGAAGACGGAGGTCGCCCAGGGCACCACGATGCTCGACCGACGCATCGCGGGCGACTTCGAGACGCTGATTTCCTGGAGCGTTGAGACCTACGGCGGACACCCTGACCTGTCCTTTTTCCTCGACAGCTGGCACTCGCAGTTCGTCGCAGCTCCAGGCAAGACGCAATCACCTCGCAATTGGCAGCGTTGGAGCAATCCTGAACTCGATAAAATCATCGAGGAGGTTCGCCGAATTTCCTTCGACGACAAGCGCACAGTCGAACTTGGCCGGGACTACGCGAAGCTCATGGTTCGTGAAATGCCGATCATTCCGCTCATGGCGTACAATGTCTTCACAGCCATGGACGAGACATATTGGACAGGATACCCGACTGCGGAAAATCCCTACGCCAATCCCGTCCCGAACTGGGGCAACTCCCGCTCGATGATGGTGAATCTTAAGCCCAAGCAGCGGTAGCGCATAGACGTCTCCTTACTCCTCTCAGACAAGGAGCGGTCCATGAGAGCTTACCTGGCTTACCTGTCCAAGCGGCTCGTGCAGTTCGCGGTCGTCGTCTTCGTCGGGATCAACATCACCTATCTGGTGACGCATATGACCCCGATTAATCCGGTGGATCAATCGATTTCGGCCGCAACGTCCTACGGGGCGACCAGTCCGGAAGCCATCGAGATGATGCGGCAGTCGCTGCGCCAGCTCTATGGTCTCGAGGGCTCGCCTTGGGAACAGTACGTCACGTTCTGGAAGCGTGTCATGGTCGGCGACTTCGGACCCTCCCTGTCAGCCTTTCCAACTCCGGTCTCGCAGCTCATCCTGCGAGCCCTTCCCTGGACCGTCGGACTTCTGCTGGTTTCGACGCTCCTGACGTGGATCCTTGGTAACTTGCTTGGCGGACTTGCTGGCTACTACAGGAACAGCCGGATCCTCAGGGCATTCGGCGTGATCAGCATGGGACTTAAACCCATTCCGTATTACATCGTGGCTTTGGTGCTCCTCATCATATTCGGTTTCCTTTGGCCTATTCTGCCGATCAGCGGCGGCGCCACAATGGCGTCGGACCGTTCTAACACGTTTGCATTCGCGCTCGACGTGGCGGTCCACTCAATATTACCGGTTCTATCCCTCATGGTCGTTGGCATCGGCGGGTGGTTCATGGGTATGCGCTCGCTCGTATCAAACGTCGTGACCGAAGACTACGTGATCTACGCAGAGCTCGCTGGCGTGAATCGCAATAGGATCCTGAGATCCTACGTGATGCGGAACGCTCTCGGCCCTCAGGTGACGGGGCTCGCATTGCAGCTAGGGGCCATTTTCAACGGTGCGATCATCACTGAGTACGTCTTTGGCTACCCGGGTGTCGGATCTCTCCTGATCAGCGCAGTCCATGCTGGTGACTACAGTTTGGTTCTCGGTATCACTACCATCTCAATTGTGGCCGTCTCCGCCACCGTCCTGCTGATTGATCTTCTCTATCCATTGATCGATCCGCGCGTGGAGGCACGATAATGAATACTTTCGCAATACTTCGGGATCTCTTCCGCCACAATGGTGAGTTCGCCATTGGCCTAGTGCTGCTGCTCGTCGTGCTGGCGGTCGCCGCTTGCTCCTTCTTCTCGCCCTATCCGCCGATGGATGTTTATGTTGTCCCGCCCGATGTGCCACCCTCATGGGAGCATCCGCTGGGCACAACATCCCGAGGGCAGGACGTATTCTGGCAGCTCACCTTCGCGATCCGGAACACTCTCCTCTTCGGGATTGTAGTGGCGTTTCTCAGCCGCATCATATCTCTCTTTGTCGGGCTGATCTCAGGTTACAAGGGGGGCTGGGTGGATCGCATCCTGATGTCGATTAACGACACGTTCGTTGTCATCCCACTCTTTCCTATTTTAGTGCTGTTCTACTTCATCATGCGGGACCAGATGTCCTGGGCATTACTCGCAGTGATCACCGCCCTGCTGGGATGGGCGTACGACGCGCGATTGATCCGATCCATCGCTATGAGCCTGCGGACGCGCGAGTTTACCCGCCAAGCCGTATTCTCGGGTATGAGCACCGCTAAGATCGTTCTTCAGGAGCACCTGCCATTCGTCTTGCCAATCGTGTTCTCGACCACCATGAACAACATCAACTGGTCGATCGGCATTGAGGTGACGCTCTCTGTCCTCGGTTTCACCGACATCAATACGCCTACTATTGGCGGCATGATCTACTGGGCAAACCAGCACACGGCCTTGGTATCCGGCATCTGGTGGTGGGTCACCTTCCCGGTTGTTATCGTCATCATGCTGTTCATCGGCCTGTTCCTGCTCGCGATATCGATGAACGAGTACATCGACCCGCGCAGCCGCCTCAGCCGCCTTGGAGGTCAGGCATGATCACTGAACTACGCCCTATGCCTCCGACTCCCGAATCGAGAGCGCCGCAGACGGCTCCTCTGCTCGAAGTGGACCGTCTGAAGGCCTATTATAAGACGCAGCTGTTCGGTGTTGACCGCGAGGTGAGGGCGGTTGACGACGTCAGCCTTAAAATCAACCGCAACGAGATCTATGGCCTTGCAGGCGAGTCGAGTTCGGGAAAGAGCTCCCT
>JAESFT010000917.1_pt1 | contig 10182 bp, 8 predicted proteins | sample 9269451 | NCBI WGS metagenome assembly JAESFT01 (sample SAMN14502557, study PRJNA617106) | algae metagenome | isolation source: Scytonema hyalinum WJT4-NPBG1 and co-occurring heterotrophs from well... | place: USA: Mojave Desert, Joshua Tree National Park, California | collected 2006-05-25
CGACACGGCGACGATGTTGAACACGTCGAGGTCGTATTCGCGGCCGAAGACCCGCTCGTCCCAGCGCATGGAGCGCTCGAGCGCGTCGAGGGCGTAGCCGGCGCGGTCCTCCTTGCCGGGCTCCACGTAGATCGCCAGCTCCACCTCGCGCCCGCTCATGGTCGTGAAGGCTTTCGACACCCGGCCGAGGCGTCCGCCCACCAGGGCGAACAGATAGGACGGCTTCGGGTGCGGGTCGTGCCAGACGGCATAATGCCTGTCCGCGCCGTCGACGGAACCGCTGTCCACGGGGTTGCCGTTGCCCAGAAGAACCGGGGCGTCCTCGCGATCCGCTTCGATCCGGGTGGTATAGACGGCCATGACGTCGGGCCGGTCGAGGAAATAGGTGATGCGCCGGAAGCCCTCGGCCTCGCATTGCGTGCAGTAATTGCCGCTCGACCGGTAAAGACCCATGAGCTTGGTGTTGGCTGTCGGGTTGATCTCGGTCTCGATGGTGAGCGTGAAGGGCTGGCGGGGCGCCTGCGCGATCGTGAGGGATTGCGGCGAGGCTTCGAATTCCTCGGCGGACAGGGCGCGGCCGTTCAGAGCCAGGGCCTTCAGGTTCAGTTCGTCGCCGTCAAGGACGAGCGGGGCGTCCGGACGCCCCTCCGGGTTGGGTCTCACGATCAGGTTCGCGACGACCCGGGTCTCGGTGGGATGAAGCTTGACGTCGAGCTCGACGCGGTCGATCAGGAAGTCGCTGGGCCGGTAATCCTCAAGGCGAACGATCTGGTTTGTGTCGGTGCGCATCAACGACTCACTCGAAACTGAGTTGCATGGGAGCTAGGGCCTTGGGGAGGGACCGCCAGTCTGCTTGGGGCAGCATTCATAAAAAGTCACCTGATCTTGAGCAAATCCAAGGCATTTTCCGCGCAAGAAAAAGGTACCTCTTGATCTCCCGGGCAAATACGCCATGACCTATCCCCGACCATAGGGAAACTGAACATGGAATACCTGCACACGATGGTTCGCGTCTCGAACCTCGACGAAGCTCTCGATTTCTACTGCAACAAGTTCGGGCTGGTTGAGGTGCGCCGGACCGAGAACGAGAAGGGTCGCTACACCCTCGTCTTCCTGGCGGCTCCGGGCGACGTGGAGAAGTCCAAGGACACGAAGGCCCCGTTGCTGGAACTCACCTACAACTGGGACGAGCATGAGTATTCCGGAGGGCGCAACTTCGGCCATCTCGCCTATCGGGTCGACGACATCTACGAGACCTGCCGCAAGCTGATGGAAGCGGGCGTGACCATCAACCGTCCGCCCCGCGACGGCTACATGGCCTTCGTCAAATCTCCGGACAACATCTCCATCGAGCTGCTCCAGCGCGGTGAGCCGAAGCCGGTGCAGGAGCCCTGGGCCTCCATGCCGAATACCGGCACCTGGTAAGCGGGCCCGGCGCTCTGTTAGGAAATGCTCCGGCTCGTGGGGCCCTCACGCGACGAGGGCCCCTTGGCGAAAAAGCCTTGCTCCGTCATTCTACCCGGCTCACCATAACAAGGCCGGGTTCAACCGGCGGAGGATCATCGTGGTACGAGACACAATCCGCTTCTGGCGGAACGGACAGGCAGTCGAGGTTTCAGGTTTTCACCCCCGCACCACGCTTCTGGACTATCTGAGGCTTCAGGAGCGTCGCGTCGGCACCAAGGAGGGGTGCGCGGAGGGCGATTGCGGCGCCTGCACTGTGGCCCTGGGACGTGTCAGGGGCGGGCGCGTCCATTACGAGCCCATCAATGCCTGCATTCTACTGCTCGGCCAGATTGATGGGGCGGAACTCGTCACCGTCGAAGATCTGGCCGCAAGCGGCGAATTGCATCCGGTCCAGTCCGCCATGGTGGCGCACCACGGGTCCCAGTGCGGCTTCTGCACCCCGGGAATCGTGATGAGCCTGTTTACCCTCTATCACGAGGGTGAGAGGCCCCTGAGCCGCGAGAACGTCAACGATGCGCTCGCCGGCAATCTCTGCCGCTGCACAGGCTACCGGCCGATCGTCGATGCGGCGCTCCAAGCTTGCAGCGGGCAGGCCGATGACACCTTCTCCGCCAACAGAGAGCAGACCATACAGGGTCTCATGAGCCTTGCCGATGGACGCGATGTCTTCGTCGGAAACGAGACGCGCTTCTTCGCCGCACCGGCGAGCGAAGCATCCCTGGCGGCGCTCTATGCGCAGCATCCCGATGCGACGCTGGTCGCCGGCTGCACGGATGTCGGGCTCTGGATCACCAAGGCCATGATGGAAATCGAGAAGATCATCTGGCTCGGGCACGTGGCCGGCCTCGATGCGATCGAGGAATCCTCCGATGCCCTCGGAATCGGCGCGACGGTGACGCACTCCCAGGTTTATCCGTCGCTGGCGCGGATCGATCCCGATCTCGGCGAGATCATGCGCCGCTTCGGATCGGTGCAGGTGCGCGCCTCGGGGACGGTCGGCGGCAGCATCGCCAACGGTTCGCCCATCGGCGATCTCGCACCGGTCTTCATTGCGCTCAGCGCGGAGCTGGAGCTGCGCCACAGCGACGCCGCCCGCACCCTGCCACTCGAAGACTTCTTCATCGCCTATCGCCGCCAGGACCGGATGCCGGGCGAGTTCGTGCGCCGGGTGAGCGTGCCGAAGCTCAAAGCCAATGAGGTCTTCCGCGCCTACAAGATCTCGAAACGCTTCGACGAGGACATCTCCTCGGCGCTCGGCGCCTTCAAGTTCACCCTCGACGGACGGCGCATCGCCGACGCTCGCATCGCTTTCGGCGGCATGGCCGGCACGCCGAAGCGCGCTTGTGAGACGGAGCGTTCGCTCGTCGGCGTGTCTCTCGACGAGCCCGCGTCCTGGGGCGAGGCCATGGCGGCCATCGCACGCGACTATCAACCCCTCGACGATCACCGGGCGTCATCGGCGTACCGCTCGACGGTCGCCCGCAATCTCGTCTTCAAGGCCTTGAGCGAAACCGCATCGGGCGAGGCGAGGGCGACGCGCATCGTCGGCCGGCGCGAAGCGCTCCAGGCGGCGGAGTAGCGCCATGAACGCACCCGCCAAACCGACCTTGGATGCGGAAGCGCTCCGCCATGTCCGCCGGCCGCTCCCGCACGATTCCGGCATCAAGCACGTGCAGGGCTTGGCGCAGTACATCGACGACATCCGCGAGCCCGAGGGCACGTTGCATGTCGCGATCGGGCAATCGCCGAAAGCGCGCGGCCGTTTGATCTCCCTCGACGTCTCCGCTGTGCGGGCCGTGCCCGGCGTCGTGGCAGTTCTGACCGCTGCCGACGTTCCGGGCGAGAACGACGTGTCGCCCGCTTTCGGCGACGATCCGCTCTTCGTCGACCAGGATGTCAGCTTTCTGGGACAGGCCCTGTTCGCCGTCGTCGCAACGAACCGCGACGTGGCGCGCCGTGCCGTCAAGAAGGCCGTGATGGAAATCGAGGCCGAGACGCCCAGCATCACCGTCGAGGACGCGCTGGAGCGCGGCGAGACCGTGCTGCCGGATTATGCCTATGGCCGCGGCGATCCGAATGCGGCGATTGCCCAGGCACCCGAGAGGCTGGAGGGCCAGTTCCGCGTCGGCGGGCAGGAGCATTTCTATCTGGAAGGGCAGATCGCTCTGGCGATCCCGGGCGAGGACGGCGACATCCATGTCTATTCCTCGACCCAGCATCCTACGGAGGTGCAGCATGTGGTGGCGCGCGTGCTCGACATTCCCGATGCCTACGTGACCTGCGAGACGCGCCGCATGGGCGGCGGCTTCGGCGGCAAGGAAAGCCAAGCGACGCAATGGGCCGTCACGGCCGCTCTCGCGGCGCGCGTGACGGGGCGGCCGTGCAAGCTGCGTCTCGATCGGGACGACGATTTCATCCTCACCGGCAAGCGCCACGATTTCCGCTGCGACTGGAATGTCGGATTCAATGCGGACGGTCGCATCCAGGGCTATTCGGTCGATCTGCTGGCCCGCTGCGGTTACTCGGCGGATCTGTCCAGCGGCGTCGTCGACAGGGCCATGTTCCATGCGGACAATGCTTATTGGATGCCCACCGTCCGCATCGCGTCGAAACGGCTGAAAACCAACACGGTCTCGAACACCGCCTTCCGCGGCTTCGGCGGCCCGCAGGGCATGCTCGCCATCGAGCATGTGATGGACCAGATCGCCTGGGCGACGGGGCGCGATCCGCTCGACGTGCGCTACGCCAATTTCTATCGGCCTGGTGAAAACCTCACGCCCTACGGCATGGAGGTGGAGGAGACCGATACGCTCATCAACCTCGTGCGCACCCTCGAGGAGACCTCGAACTACCGCGCGCGCCGCGAGGAGATCGCAGCCTTCAACGCCTCCTCGCCGATCATGAAGCGTGGGCTGGCGCTCACGCCGGTCAAGTTCGGCATCAGCTTCACGCTCACCCACATGAACCAGGCCGGCGCCCTGGTGCATGTGTATCAGGATGGCTCCGTGCATCTGAACCACGGCGGCACCGAGATGGGGCAGGGGCTTTACATCAAGGTGGCCCAGGTGGTGGCCGAGGAGTTCGGCATCGCCATGGAGAGGGTGCGCATCACCGCGACCACCACGGCGAAGGTGCCGAACACCTCGCCGACGGCCGCCTCCTCCGGGTCCGATCTCAACGGCATGGCGGCGCGGATCGCGGCAGGGGCGATCAAGAGGCGGATGACGGCCTATGCGTCGGAGGCGTACGGCGTTCCCGAGGAGCAGATCGACTTCCGCGACGACCGCGTGTTCGTCGGCAACCAGAGCCTGTCCTTCGACGAACTGGCGAAGAAATGCATCGCAGCCCGCGTGCCGCTCTCGGAAGCCGGGCATTACAAGACGCCGAAGATCACCTGGAACCGCGAGAAGGGGACCGGACGGCCCTTCTTCTACTTCGCCTATGGGGCGGCGTGTTCCGAAGTGATCGTCGACACGCTCACCGGCGAGAACCGCCTGCTGCGCACCGACATCCTCCACGATGTCGGGCGGTCCCTCAATCCAGCCATCGATATCGGTCAGATCGAAGGCGGCTTCGTGCAGGGTATGGGCTGGCTCACCACCGAGGAACTGGTCTTCAGCAAGGAAGGACACCTGCTCACCCATGCGCCCTCGACCTACAAGATCCCGGTCGCCTCCGACGTGCCGGCCGATTTCAACGTGGCGCTCTATCCCAACGAGAATCGGGAGGAGACGATCTACCGCTCCAAGGCCGTGGGCGAGCCGCCGATCATGCTGGCGAACAGCGTGTTCTGCGCGCTGGCCGACGCCATCCATGCGCTCGATCCGTCGAAGCCCGTGCCGCTCAACGCGCCGGCGACGCCCGAGGCGATCCTGCGCGCCTGCGAGGCGCTCCGGGGGAGGCCGATGGGGTGAGGGTCTGGCACCAGCTGGCCGATTTCGTCACGCGGCACGGATCCGCCGCCCTCATCACCGTGCACGATGTGAAAGGGTCCGCACCCCGGGAGGCCGGCGCCCGCATGGTCGTTCGGCCGGACGGGGCATTCCACGGCACCATCGGCGGCGGGCAGCTCGAATTTCGCATGCTCGACATCGCGCGCGAGATGCTGGCGGCAGGCCGCGGGCCGGCCAGGATCGTCGATCAGGCTCTCGGGCCCGATCTCGGCCAGTGCTGCGGCGGGCGGGTGAAGATCCTGATCGAAACCTTCGACAAACGGGACCTGCAGGATCTTGCGTCCCTGGTGGAGACCGAGGGATCGGGCGGGCTGTTCGAGGTCGAATGCCGGATGGAGGAGGGGCGCGTGACGCGCGAATTCTCCTCTGCTGTTGGCGACGACCATTGGAGCGGCTGGCGCGAGACCCATGGCGAGGTGCGCACGCCGGTTCTCATTTTCGGCTCAGGCCATGTGGGCCGCGCCCTCGTCCTGTCGCTCGCGCCGCTGCCCTTTGCCGTGCGCTGGCTCGACGACCGGGAGGATGCTTTTCCGGCTCACCTGCCGCCGAACGCCCAGGCCGTGCGCATGCGCGACCCCGAGGCCGAGATCGCGGAGGCTGATCCTCGATCCTTCGTCCTCGTCATGACCCACGACCATCCCCTCGACATGGCGATCACGGCGGCGGCCCTGCGGCGGGACTTTCCCTATGTGGGGCTCATCGGCAGCGCCACGAAGCGCGCGCGCTTCGAGAAGCGGTTCCGCGAGCTGGGCCTGCCCGAGGAGAAGATCCGTTCCCTCGTCTGCCCGATCGGGCTCCTCGGCATCGCCGACAAGGATCCGGCAGTCATCGCCGCCTCCGTGACGGCGCAGCTGCTGCAGGTTCGGGAAGGGGGCGGGCTTGCGCAAAACCTCTCGCCTCCCGCGGCCTCAAACGATACATAAGCCTCCATGAGCACCATGAAGACCGACGATCAGCGCCATCTGGCGCGCGCCATCGAATTGTCCCGCGAGCATATGGACCGGGGAGCCGGGGGTCCGTTCGGCGCCGTGATCGTGCGCGACGGGCAGGTTCTGGCCGAGGGCTGGAATCAGGTGACCTCCGCCAACGACCCGACGGCCCATGCGGAGGTCACTGCGATCCGCCGCGCCTGCGAGGCGATCGGCGACTACTCGCTCGAGGGCGCCACGCTCTATACGAGCTGCGAGCCGTGCCCCATGTGCCTCGCCTCCGCCTATTGGGCCAGGGTGAGCCGGATCGTGTTCGCGAACACCCGGCAGGATGCGGCCGATATCGGCTTCGACGACAGCCTGATCTACGACGAGATCCCCAAGCCCATCGCCGAGCGCATCCTCCCGATGGACCATCTGCCGAGCCTGGAGGCGAAGGCGGTGTTCGACGCCTGGGCGGACAAGGACGACAAGATCGCCTATTAATATCCGGCCACGCTTCCTATCTGAGCCTCACCTGACATTCACCGAGACAAGCCCATGCCCCGCGTCACCACCATCGTCCGCAAGCCCGCCGTGAAGGCCGACCGCGTCGTCGACACGATCACCCTCGACCACGAGGCCCGCAACCGCCGCCAGGGGACACTCAAGGGCGAGCGCGGGACCGAAATCCTGCTCGATCTCGACATGGAGACGACGGTCAACGACGGCGATGCCCTGCGGCTTGAGGACGGCCGGCTCGTCCAGGTCAAGGCGGCGGCCGAGCCGCTCTTGGAGGTGAAGGCCGAAAATCCCCTGCGCCTCACGCGTCTCGCCTGGCATCTCGGCAGCAGCCATGGCCTGGTCGAGGTCACGGCGGATGCTCTCTATGTGGAGAACAATCCGGCCGTGGCGGAACTCGTGCGCGGGCAGGGTTGCACGGCGACGCCGGTGGAGCGCCCCTTCCGGCCGGAGCGCAGCGCCCATGTCTGCGACCACGATCATGGCCACCACCACCATCATGGTCACGGCCACAGTCACGCCGAGAGCCATAGCCATGCCCATTCGCACGCACACAGCCATGATCATCACGACCACGGGCATGATCATGCCCATGACCACAAGCATGATCACGACCATCATCACGATCATGCCCGTCGCCATGAGCACGGCCCCGGCTGCGGTCACCACCACGGTCACAAGCACGATCACTGATCGGGCCTGACGCTCACTCATCGCGACCATGTCCAAGACCACCCGCGCCACCCAGGCGCTGCAGCAGGCCGGAGTTGCCTTCTCGGTTCACTCCTACGAATACGATCCGAATGCGGAGCGCATCGGCCTGCAGGCGGCCGAGGCCATGGGGGCCGACCCGTCGAGCGTGCTCAAGACCCTGATGGTGCTGGTGGACGGCAGGCCGGCCTGCGTGATCCTGCCGTCGGACCAGGAAGTGAACCTGAAGAAGCTCGCGGCCGCTCTGGGCGGCAAGGCGGCCCAGATGATGAAGCCCGCGGATGCCGAGCGCATCACCGGCTATCACGTCGGCGGGATCAGCCCGTTCGGCCAGAAGAAGCGCGTCCCGACCGTGCTCGAGCAATCGGCCTTCGGGCACGCCCAGGTGTTCATCAACGGCGGCCAACGCGGCCTGCAGGTCAAGCTCGATCCCGGCGCAGCGGCGTCCGTGCTGGATGCGAAGGTGGCCGGGGTGATCTGAGACCGCCCGCTTCGCCCCACGGTGTCGGGGCTCACGTCTATTTGCCTTGCGGCCGCCATCCCCATATGAAAGGGCCTTCTCCCGAGCCCGACCGTCAGTTCTGCTGAAGATGATCGATAAATTTCTCACCGTGGCCCCGATGATGGATTGGACCGATCGGCATTGCCGGGCGTTCCATCGAGTCCTGTCGCGCCGGGCGCGGCTTTATACGGAGATGGTCACCACGGGGGCGGTCATCCATGGGCCGCGGGAGCGGCTCTTGGGCTTCGACCCCTCGGAGCATCCGGTGGCGGTGCAGCTGGGCGGGTCCAACCCGGCGGAGCTGGCTCAGGCCGCCAAAATCTGTGCCGATTTCGGCTATGACGAGATCAACCTCAATGTGGGCTGCCCGTCCGACCGGGTGCAGAACGGCCGCTTCGGCGCCTGCCTGATGCAGGAGCCGGTGCTGGTGGGGGAGTGCGTGGCCGCCATGAAGGCCGCCGTGTCCCTGCCCGTGACGGTGAAGTGCCGGATCGGCGTCGACGATCAGGACACCGAAGAGGCTCTCGACCGCCTCACCGAATCCGTGGTGGCCGCCGGCTGCGACGAGCTGACGGTCCATGCCCGCAAGGCTTGGCTCAAGGGCCTTTCCCCGAAGGAAAACCGGGACATTCCGCCGCTCGATTACCCCAGGGTTTATCGCCTCAAGGCGGCGCGGCCCGATCTGCCAGTCGCCATCAACGGCGGCATCAAGACCTGGACCGAGATCCACGAGCACCTGAAGCACGTGGACGGCGTCATGCTCGGTCGCGTGGCCTATCATGAACCCGAGATCCTGCTCGGCGTCGACCGCGAGCTCTACGGCGAGGAGCCGCCGGTGGCGGACGGATTCGAGGCCGTCGAGGCTTACGAGCCCTACATTGCGGCCCAGCTGGAGAGAGGCGAGCGCCTGAGCAGCATCACCCGCCACATGCTGGGGCTCTTCACCGGCCGGCCGGGGGCGCGCGCCTACCGCCGTCACCTCGCGACCGAGGCGGTCAAGCCGGGAGCCGGTCTCGCTACGCTTCGCGAGGCGGTGGGGCATGTCTCGCGGGCTCTTGAACCCATGGCCCCGGCGGCCTCACCGGCGAACGCGGCCTGACCGTTCGGCCGAATGGTCCATGTCGTTTCGGCGCTGTGAAGGGCCCAGGTTCCGAACCGTGTCCTGAGAGCCTCGTCCAAGCACGCTGGAGGTCTGTGCCAGCGAAAGCCGGGTTCGCCCGTCCGCCGGGGAGCCCGATCTTGCGCTTTTGGTGCACCTTGAGCCCTGCCAACGGTGATTCCCTAGAGGCAGAAACAATAAACCTTTGAAAAGTCTAAGCTACCAGCAAGATGCAAGGGTTGTACTTATAACATTACACATTCGATGCTCGGATTCGCTTGGCTTATCTCAAGTTGGAATCTCAGCGTGACTCAACAGCAAGTTTGTAGTTCTTAGAACCTGATGTTTAGTCGATGCGATGTTGTTTAACCCACGATTGCAAAATGATATGAAATCCACTTTCCAGCTTTACAAAAACGTTATCACATTTATTCTCCTCTACGAGAGTTGAAAAACTCTGGAGATGGTCTCTAGGGAAGCTCTCGTAAAGCAACGACAAAGGGGAATATTATGGTGGTGCACATTTATCCTGCTTCCGTCTATCCTGCCGCTCGTTATCCGGAACAACTTCCCCGTTGAACTAGTCTAAACTCGATCATCATGCGTGATGATCTAGCTCCAGTCATCTATCGATGATCATCTGGAGCAAGGAGCTTCTCTCTCACGAGAGAAGCTCCTCTTTATGTCAGTCTTTCGACCGTCAGTGCTGTTTCCCGGTCGATACGCCCTCACCAGGTGTGGCGGGTAGTCCCGTCCGAGGTGTCTCGCTGGCTGCCGGCCCATCCCGTTCGCAAAAAATGATAATCGAGAGAAAAGATCATGTTTGAACGAATTTATATTTCGGTTCTTGCGGTCGCGTTTGGACTTTTGATCGCGACAGGAGCAAGCGCCCTCGACACCGCAAATGGCCTGAGCGTGAACGGCCTGAGTGTGAATGGTCTCAGCGTGAACGGGCTCAGCGTGAACGGAACCGAACAATCCGCCGAACCCAGGTTGAAGGCGATCGTCTTGCAGGACGGA
>JAESFT010000918.1_pt1 | contig 10173 bp, 7 predicted proteins | sample 9269451 | NCBI WGS metagenome assembly JAESFT01 (sample SAMN14502557, study PRJNA617106) | algae metagenome | isolation source: Scytonema hyalinum WJT4-NPBG1 and co-occurring heterotrophs from well... | place: USA: Mojave Desert, Joshua Tree National Park, California | collected 2006-05-25
TGCGGATGTGCGAGCCGTCCACGTCCGCATCGGTCATGATGATGATGCGGTGGTAGCGCAGCTTGTCGAGGTTGAACTCCTCGCGGCCGATGCCCGTGCCGAGCGCGGTGATCAGCGTGCCGATCTCCTGGCTGGACAGCATCTTGTCGAAGCGCGCGCGCTCGACGTTCAGGATCTTGCCGCGCAGGGGAAGAACGGCCTGGAACGCGCGGTCGCGGCCCTGCTTGGCGGAGCCGCCTGCGGAGTCGCCCTCGACGAGGAGCAACTCGCATTTCGACGGATCGCGCTCCTGGCAGTCGGCGAGCTTGCCGGGAAGAGACGCGATGTCGAGCGCGCCCTTGCGGCGGGTGAGCTCGCGCGCCTTGCGGGCGGCCTCGCGGGCGGCGGCGGCTTCCACCACCTTGCCGACGAGGGTGCGGGCCTCCTGCGGATGCTCCTCGAGCCAGTTGTTGAGGGCTTCGTTGACCACGTTCTCGACGGCGGGACGGACCTCCGACGAGACGAGCTTGTCCTTCGTCTGCGACGAGAACTTCGGATCGGGCACCTTCACGGACACGACGGCGGTCAGGCCCTCGCGGCAATCGTCGCCGGTGAGGGAGACCTTCTCCTTCTTCGTCAGGCCGGAGGATTCCGCATAGCCGTTCACCTGTCGCGTCAGCGCCGCGCGGAAGCCCGCGAGGTGCGTGCCGCCATCCCGCTGCGGGATGTTGTTGGTGAAGCAGAGCACGTTCTCGTGGTACGAGTCGTTCCACCACAGGGCGACCTCGACGCCGATGCCGTCCTTCTCGGAGTTGATCATGATCGGCCGCTGGATCAGCGGGGTCTTGGCGCGGTCGAGATAGCGCACGAAAGCTTCGACGCCGCCCTCGTACATCAGCTCCTCGCGCTTGTGCTCCGCGTGGCGCTTGTCGGTGAGGATGATGCGCACGCCCGAGTTCAGGAAGGCCAGCTCGCGCAGGCGGTGCTCGAGGGTCGCGTAATCGAACTCCACCATGGTGAAGGTTTCAGTCGAGGGCGTGAAGGTCACTTCCGTGCCGCGCTTGTCCGGCGCATCGCCCACGACGGCGAGCGGAGCCACCGCATCACCGTGACGGAACTCCATGAAGTGTTCCTTGCCGTTGCGGTAGATGCGCAGCTTCAGCGAGGTGGAGAGCGCGTTCACCACGGACACGCCCACGCCGTGCAGGCCGCCCGAGACCTTGTAGGAGTTCTGGTCGAACTTACCGCCCGCGTGCAGCTGGGTCATGATGACCTCGGCCGCCGAGACGCCCTCGCCCGGATGGATGTCGGTGGGGATGCCGCGGCCGTTGTCGGTGACGGTCACCGAGCCGTCCGCGTTGAGCGTGACGGTGACTTCCGTTGCGTGACCGGCGAGGGCTTCGTCGATGGCGTTGTCCACCACCTCGTAGACCATGTGGTGCAGGCCCGAGCCGTCATCGGTATCGCCGATATACATGCCCGGCCGCTTGCGCACCGCATCAAGGCCCTTGAGCACCTTGATCGATTCCGCGCCATAGGCGTCGGCATTCACGTTGATAGCAGGTTCGGCCATTTGGGATCCTTCAAGACGCGCGGAAAGGAGCAGGCGCGCCCGGGTTTTGATTCGTCAGATCAGTTATTTAGGGACGAATGGTTGAAATTTCACCCCCACGCGCCTACGCGCGCGCGGATTGGGGCAGAAAAATCCACCAAAAACTGCCGAATCGGGTGGTTTCAGGGGCGGTTCATTGCCTCAGGCAGAGCAGGCCTTATCGCGACGCAACGGCAGCCGCCGCGCCCGCCAGCAGCGCGCCCGTGGTGCGGTTGAGGATCCGGATCGCCCTCGGGGTGGTGAAAAGCTGCCGGGCCCGGGCGGCGAGCACGATATAGCCGGCAAAGACCACCCCCAGCACGGCGAGGGTCGCCGCCGCCAGCTCCACGAAACCCAGAACCGTGATCCGGGTGAGATCGAGGATGGTGGGCAGGAGGGCGAGATAGAAAACGATGGTCTTCGGGTTGCCTAGGGTCAGCGCAAGCCCGCCGAGCAGAAGCTTGGCCGGGTGCTCGGCTCGTCTTTCCGCCTTCACGTCCTGGGCCAGAGCAGGGGCCGTCCAGATCTTGTAGGCGATGTAGAGCAGATAGGCGGCGCCAGCATATTTGACGACCAGGAACACTCCGTGGAAGGCCTGAGCCAGGGCGGCGAGCCCGAGGATCGCGAAGGTCAGCCAGGCCACGTCCCCGAGCGCCACGCCGATGCTGAAGACCACGGCCTCCTTCGGCCCCCTTCCCAGAACCCGCGCCACGATGGCGGCGATGCCCGGCCCCGGCGAAGCCGCGGCGATGAAGAGGGCCGAGGAGAAGAGCAGCAGGCCGGCGAGGTCCATGGTTTTCACCCGGAAGAGACAATGTTCGCCAGCATAGGGCAGGGCGGCTTTCGGAACCATCAAGGAGTTGTGATGGGTTCGATCACAACCATTGCTCGCCGGGTGATCATTTCGTCAGAGCGGCCCCCACTTGGAGGAGGACGGGGGTTACCGTCCAGAAGGTCAGATGTGTCAGGGCATGAGCCAGCATGGCGTGTTCGAGACTGTGGCGCCAATAGAGCCAGCCATAGACCAGTCCTGCCAGCGTATTGAGGACGACGATATGCAGGATGAGGGCTGTCGAGGGTCGTGTTGAGGCAAAGAGCTGAGGCAGATGCCCAAGACCGAACAGCAGAGCCGAGATGACGATTGCCGCTCCGATCGGGAGGCCGGGATGACAGGTGAGAGCGCCTGGAAACACTAGGCTCGCAAGCCAGACGAGAAGCGTCATGAGGCCAAAGCGCATCATGAGTTCTTCGGTGATGCCCCCGTAGAGAATGGCGCTTGCCCGGACCGTCCAATTCGGCGGACCGGAGGCTGCGCCAAGGCGGCCGACAGAGCCGGGATCCGTTATTTCCTTGAAGACGAGATCCAACATGATGATGGCTGTCCCGACCACGATGGCCAGGACGATTGCCATCGGAACACCGGAGCCGAAGCGGGCGGGAAGTGATAGGCCCCGCGTCCATGCTAGGAGATGAGACCGCAGGCCGACCCGGTCAGCTAAAAGGACCCCCGCCATGATGGTCAGCAGAACCAGGATCGTCGGCTGAGCCAGGGCAAGAACAATCAATCCGAAATCCGACCGTGCGGGCGGGTTCGGCAGCGACCGCAGCCTGTCCAGGATGGGCCCGAGCGTTAGAATGAGCGAGGCTACCCCAAGGAGCCCCATGGTGCCGAAAAGCGCGAAGGGGGCGAAGAACCACATGTCACGCTTCAATCCGGCCCGGGAGCACCCGCAGAATATCCGCCCGCCCCCGCAGCTCCGCAAAAAGGCCCGGATCCGCCCCCGTCATCCAGACCTGTCCGCCCAGAGTCTCGAGGGCATCGTACAGCCCGGCCCGGCGGCGGGGATCGAGATGGGCGGCCACCTCGTCGAGGAGCACGAAGGGGGCGATCCCGCTCATGCTGGCGACGAGCCGGGCATGGGCGAGCACGAGCCCGATCAGCAACGCCTTCTGCTCGCCGGTGGAGGCCGTGTTGGCCGGAATGTCCTTGGGCCCGTGGCGCACGAGAAGGTCCGAGGCCTGGGGCCCCACGAGGGTGCGTCCGGCCGCCCGGTCGCGGGCCCGGTGGTCGCGCAGGATCGCCCGGTAGCGATCCTCGGCATCGACGGCCGGCAGGGTGGCGACGAGCATGTCGAGTTCGCCTTCGAGTCCCATCGTGGCGAAGGGGAAGGGAGATTCCTCCTCGCGCGTTTCGAGGATGAGGCTGGCCAGCCGCTCCACGGTTTCGCGCCGGGCGGCGGCGACCGCGATGGCGAGCTCCGCCACCTCGCGTTCGAGCGCATCGAGCCACAGGCGGTCCTCCGGGTTTTCCTCGAGAACGCGGTTGCGCGAGCGCAACGCCCGCTCCAGCGCATTCACCCGCGTGCCGTGCTCAGCGTCGACCGCGAGCACGAGCCGGTCGAGAAACCGCCGCCGGTCGCCGGCCGGACCCCGGAACAGGGCATCGAGATCGGGAGTGAGCCAGACGATGCGCAGATACTCGGCAAAGGCCGTCGGCGACGAGGCGGGCATGCCGTCGATGCGGCAGACGCGCGACGCGCGGGAGCCTTCGTTCTGATGCTCGATTCCCGTCCCGAGGCGATGCTCGCCGTAGGACGCGTCGAGGGTCACGGAAATGGCGAACGAGCCCGGCCCCTCGTTGCGCGCCATCTCTCCAAGCTCCGCGCGTCGCAGACCCCGACCGGGCATGAAGAGCGAGATCGCCTCCAGCACATTGGTCTTGCCGGCTCCGTTCTCGCCCACCAGCGCCACGAGCGGGCGCGAGACGGCGAGATCCAGGCTCGCATAGGTGCGGAAATCCTGGAGGATCAGACGGGCGATTCGGGACGCGGCAACGGGCGAGGAAGACATGCGCCCCCTTCATTCAGGAGCGGGCGCGAAAGATCAAGCGTTGCTGCGGCCCAAGCGCATTTGGATTGTCTACGCAACAACGATGTCTGCGCTGATGCGTCATGGTCCAGCTCGCCCGGCCATCTCGGTTGGAAACGTGTAGCGCTCGATAGATGTGAGATCACCGGCCTTGTGCCGGTGACGACGTGGAGGTTCGTTCTGAAGGCGATCCCGGATAGAGCGCAGCGAAGATCTGGGATGACCAACACGGAAGCGGATTACACCCGCATCGGCATCAAAACGTAAAGCGCGGAGGCGCCTTCGCGGTCTTGCACGATGGTGGGGGAGCCGGGATCGGCGAGCTTGAACAGGGCGGTGTCGCCGTCGAGTTGGGCCGTGATATCGAGCAGATAGCGGGCGTTGAAGCCGATATCGATCGGCGTCGCATCGTAATCGACCTCGATCTCCTCCGTGGCGCTCCCCGAATCGGGGTTGTTGACAGTGAGCGTCAGGCGGCCGTCATTGAGCGCGAGCTTCACCGCGCGGCCACGCTCGGACGAGATGGTGGAGACGCGATCCACGGCCTTGGAGAAGTCGTTGCGTTCCACCACGAGAACCTTGTCGTTCCCGGCGGGGATGACGCGCTGGTAATCGGGGAAGGTGCCGTCGATGAGCTTGGAGGTCAGCACCACGCCGTCGAAGGTCAGCCGCACCTTGGCGGAGGACAATTCAATGGTGATGTTCTCGGAGCCGTCCTCCACGAGCTTGACGATCTCGGCTACGGCCTTGCGCGGCACGATCACGCCGGGCATGCCCTCCGAACCCGTCGGCGCCGGGATCTCGACGCGGGCGAGACGGTGACCGTCCGTGGCGACCGCCCGCATGACGATGGAGCCGCCCGCATCGAGGGTGTGGAGATAGATGCCGTTGAGGTAGTAGCGCGTCTCCTCCGTCGAGATCGCGAACTGCGTTTTCTCGATCAGGCGCTTGAGATCGGCGGCCGCCAACGTGAAGCGGTGCGGCAGGTCGCCGGCGGCGAGATCCGGGAAGTCGCTTTCCGGCAGAGCCTGCAGCATGAAGCGCGAACGGCCGGAGCGGATCTGCATCTGGCCCATGTCGGCGGTCATTTCGAGCGAAACCTGGGCACCGTCCGAGAGCTTGCGCACGATGTCGTAGATCATGTAGGCCGGCACCGTGGTCGAACCGGCCTCCGTGATCTCGGCGGGGATCGTTTCCGTCACTTCGATATCGAGATCCGTGGCCTTGAGACGAAGCGACCCTTCGTCCGCGCGTAGCAGGACGTTCGACAAGATCGGAATGGTGTTGCGGCGCTCGACGACGCGGTGCACATGCCCCAGCGCCTTCAGCAGAGCGGCGCGCTCAACGGTAACTCTCATAACCTAGCACCCGGTTTCGGTGAAATTCTTGGCCCGATCCCGCTCAGGACGAGCCTCGGGCGGGATAAGCAGGGCAGCAATGTTGGCTTTTGTCGCCAGAGAAAGCAAGGCCGGGGCTGACCCGGCCCGGAAGGCTTACTCCTGCAGCATCCGCTTGAGGAGTTCGACCTCGTCGGAGAGGGCGTGGTCCTCGCCCAGGGCTTTCTCGATCTTGCGCACGGCATGGAGCACCGTGGTGTGATCGCGCCCGCCGAAACGGCGGCCGATCTCCGGCAGGGAACGCAGCGTCAACACCTTGGACAGGTACATGGCGATCTGGCGCGGGCGCACCACCGCGGCGGTGCGGCGCTCCGAGAGGATGTCGGAGCGGGAGACGTTGTAGCGGGAGGCCACCAGCTTCTGGATGTCCTCGATCTTGACCCGTTTGGGTTCCCGGTTGCGCACCAGGTCGCGGATGGCCGTCTCGGCGGTTTCCAGCGTGATGGCGGAGCCTGTGAGCGTCGCATGGGCGAGCAGGCGGTTCACGGCGCCTTCGAGGTCGCGTCCGTTGGCCGTGATGGCGCGGGCCACGTAGGCGATCACGTTCGGGCCCACCTCGAAGGTGGGATGGATCGTCCTCAGGGCCTCGATCCGGGTGGTGAGGATCGAGGTGCGCAGCGCCTCGTCGAGAGCGCTGACCTCGACCACGAGGCCGCCGGCGAGGCGCGAGCGCACACGCTCGTCCAGGTTCTCAAGATCCGCCGGCGGACGGTCGGCGGCGATCACGATCTGGCGGCCCGCATCGATGAGGGCGTTCAGCGTATGGCCGAATTCCTGCTGGATCTGCTTGCCTTGGATGAACTGCACGTCGTCGATGATGAGCAGGTCGATGCCGCGAAGACGTTCCTTGAAGGCGAGCGACGTCTGGGCCTTCAGCGAGGCCACGAAGCCGTACATGAAGCGGTCGGCCGTCAGGTAGATGACGCGGCGGCCTTGGGCACGGACCTCATGGCCGATGGCATGAAGAAGGTGCGTCTTGCCGAGACCCACGCCCGCATGAAGATAAAGCGGGTTGTAGATCGCCTGGCCGTTCTGCGCATGGGCGACCCGGTCCGCCGCCGCATGGGCGAGAGCGTTGGAGCGTCCGACGATGAAGCTCTCGAAGGTGAGGCGGGAATCGAGCGGCGCACCGCCGAGATCGCCGTTCTCGCCGCGCTCCTCCTGGGGGGCGGCCGTCGAGGGAGCTTTGATCTCTCCGGCCATGCTCGGCATCGCCATGGATGCGGCTGGGGCCGGACGGGGCGCTTCGCTCGCCCGGCGCTGGGCCGCAGGATCGCGCCCGAGGGTGCTGCGCACGCCGATGGACACGCGCTCCACATCGCCTGCCTCGGAGCGGTAAACCGCCAGCACCCGGTCGGCGTAATGGGATTCGATCCAGCTCTTCAGGAAGCGGGTCGGAACGGTGAGATAGGCGCAGCCCTCGACCACCGAATCCAGCTCCAGGCGACCGAACCAGCTCGCGAAGATGTCCTCCCCCAACTCGGCCCGGAGACGGCGCTTGACCCGCGCCCACACATCCGATGCCGATTGTTCGCCCGGAGCCTCCATGCCGTTCTCGCTGGGAGCGGCAAAGGTGCGGTGATCTTCGCTGCGATACATCAATGTTCCTCCACGAGGTTCCGCCTCCTTTAAGGTCGGAAACCCCCACGCATGACCCGTTTCGAACACCAGGACACAAAGGCCTCACTGGTTATCCGAAACGTGGCGCCCCCAATTGTACTAAAGATTATTTTAACGCTTTTAAGTGGAGACGATCGCTGACTGTCGTCTCCTTTGTCTTCACTCAAGGTCTATCAAGTTTACCTCTCGGTAATGGACGAGCCTTCGCTTGCTTCTTGAGAGAATGAAACAACGACTGATCCCCGCACATGGTGGCTTTAGTTCGAGCTTTGAGTGAATGACTTCCCGGCGAGCCGTTGAAGCACATTGACCTTACACAGGGTGCGGGACGGGGTGCAATACGGCCGAGTCGGCTAGCAGGCGCTTGCAAGCCTCTTGCTGCGTTCACAGCCTCGTCCACAGCTTTTGAATCTGGGCTTTAAAGTCCTGACTCTTCAACTGATTCACTGTTCCACCACAGCCTGTCCGCAGGGCCGAAAAAAGAGTCTTTTCGCAACCTTGATTCAGAACCGATTCGCCTCGACTCCGGAGGTGATTCTGATGCTTCGCGATGCTTTGCCTGCTAAGCTGTTGAAGAAGCTAAATGTTTTATGTGCGGTTTGAATCTGGCCTGTGGAGCTTTCAACCGGTCGGCCGAGGATAAAGTCAAGCTGTCGTGTGGATAAAATTTGAAGCCGGAATTCCAGCTCAGAAACGAAAAAACCCGGCCTTGCGGCCGGGTCTGATCGACGATGAAAAGTCAGCTCTGGAAGCTGCTTTTAAGCGCTCAGCGTCTTGATGCGGCTCGCGAGGCGCGAGACCTTCCGGGACGCGGTGTTCTTGTGCACGATGCCCTTCTGAGCCGCGCGCATCATCTCCGGCTCGGCGGCGCGCAGGGCGGCGACGGCCTCGGTCTGGTTGCCGGCGGCGATCGCCTCTTCAACCTTGCGGACGAAGGTCCGCATCCGGCTGCGACGCGACTTGTTGATCGCGGTGCGCTTCGCGATCTTGCGGGTCATCTTCTTGGCGGACACGGTGTTGGCCATGGCCCATCCTCGTTCTTTTCAAAATCCCGATGCGCCAAGCTCGAGCCCGTCGTGAGCTCCGGCAGCGATCGGTTGATTGCATGGAAACCGAAGAGCCCGCGGGACGCGCGGGCTCATGTGTGGCGGCTTATAGACGCGATGCCTGCGAACGTCAACGTCCATGGGCCTTTGCGCGTCAAAAAAGCGCCTGAAGGGCTTGGCGCCACGGGTTCGTTGGGTCGAGAAGGAGCCTCAGCGCCATGAGGCTTGACACCACGACCAGGAGCGGACGGATGACCCGGGAGCCCAGCCGCATGGCGAGCCGGGAGCCGATCTGGGCGCCGAGAAACGAGGCTCCCGCCATGATGAGCCCGACAGGCCAGATCACGGCACCCGTTGCCGCATAGAGAAGAAGGCTGCCGAAATTGCTGGCGAAATTGACAAGCTTGGTATGGGCGGTCGCCTTCACCACCCCGTAGCCGAGGAGCGTTACGAAGGCGAGCATATAGAAGGAGCCGGCGCCCGGTCCGAAGATGCCGTCATAGAAACCGATGGCGACCGGCGCGGTCAGCCCGAAGCCGAGCGCCGTCATCCGAGCCTGGGCATCCTCGTCCTTCATCCTGCGCGACAAGGCGAAGAAGAACGCGATGGCGATCAGCAGGATCGGGATCAGCGCCTCGAGCACGGAGCGCGGCAGGAACTGCACGCAAAGCGCCCCCGCGATGCTGCTGAGGAAGGCCACCAGGGTGAAGCCCCCGGCCTTGCGCCAATCGATCAATCCCTTGCGTGCGAAGCTGTAGGTCGCGGAGGCCGCCGCGAAAGATCCCTGCACCTTGTTGGTGGCGATCGCCTGGGCCGGATCGAGACCGGCGAGCAGAAGAGCCGGCACGGTCAGGAGCCCGCCGCCTCCGGCGATGGCGTCCACGAAGCCCGCGAGAAAGGAGACCGCGGCAAGAACCGCGATCATGTCGAAGCCGATATCGATCACGGTCTACTGGTTCTTGAACTCGGCCGCGCGCTTGCCCACGAAGGCCGCCATGCCCTCCTTCTGGTCGGCAGTGGCGAACATGGCGTGGAACAGGCGCCGCTCGAACCGGATGCCCTCGGCGAGCGACACCTCGTCGGCCCGGTTGATGGTTTCCTTCGTCATCATGGCGATGGGCAGCGACATGGACGCGATGGTCTCGGCCGTTTTCAAGGCCTCGGTGAGAAGATCGGCGAGCGGCACCACCCGGGCCACGAGACCGGAGCGCTCGGCCTCCTCGGCTCCCATCGTCCGGCCCGTCAGGCACATCTCCATGGCCTTGGCCTTGCCGATGAGCCGGGTCAGGCGCTGGGTGCCGCCCATGCCCGGCATGACGCCGAGCTTGATCTCCGGCTGGCCGAACTTGGCGTTGTCCGCCGCGATGATGAAATCGCACATCATGGCGAACTCGCAGCCGCCGCCGAGCGCGAAGCCCGCCACCGCGGCGATCATGGGCTTGCGCCGGCCGGACACCTTCTCCCAGCCGGAGAAGAAATCGGCCATGTAGGTGTGCGGGTAGGTGAGCTCGGCCATCTCCTTGATGTCGGCGCCTGCGGCAAAGGCTTTCTCCGAGCCGGTGATGACGATGCAGCCGATGTTCGGATCCGCCTCGAAGGCGTCGAGCGCTTGGTTCACCTCGTTCAGCAGAGCCGAATTGAGGGCGTTCAGGGCCTGGGGCCGGTTGAGGGT
>JAESFT010000919.1_pt1 | contig 10138 bp, 10 predicted proteins | sample 9269451 | NCBI WGS metagenome assembly JAESFT01 (sample SAMN14502557, study PRJNA617106) | algae metagenome | isolation source: Scytonema hyalinum WJT4-NPBG1 and co-occurring heterotrophs from well... | place: USA: Mojave Desert, Joshua Tree National Park, California | collected 2006-05-25
GGCCAGGATGCGACACAGCAGGATATTGCTGTTGTCCGTGCGGCGCTCGGACTCGACCGACCCTTGTGGGAACAGTACGTCACCTATTTATGGAACGTTCTGCATGGGGACTTCGGCATCTCTCTCAAAACGCGACGCCCAGTCTCGGAGGAGATCGGCGAGCGCTTCTTCCCGACCTTCTGGTTGACGATCATCAGTATGGTCTGGGCAACCCTGTTTGGCCTCATCATCGGTGTGTCGTCCGCAATGAGGCGAGGGCGTTGGCAGGATCATGGCGGCATGCTCGTCGCCGTTTCTGGCATCTCTCTGCCATCCTTCTGGCTCGGACTGCTCCTGATCGACTGGTTTTCCGTAAGGTTGGGGTGGTTTCCAACAAGCGGCTACGGAACGCTCGCACATTTCGTGCTGCCATCCATCACTCTCGGCGTGGGCGTTGCCGCAGTCATGGCGCGCTTCACTCGCTCCTCTTTCATTGAGATTGCAAGAGAGGACTACATCAGAACCGCAAGGGCCAAAGGAGCCTTCGAGCGGCTGGTCGTGTGGAAACACGTTCTGCGCAATGCACTTATTCCCATCATCACCATGGTCGGCCTTCAGTTCGGCTTCCTTCTTGGTGGCTCAATCGTCGTCGAAACTGTTTTTGCCTGGCCAGGGCTCGGTCGGCTCCTGGTCGACTCGGTCTCGTTCCGGGATTACCCTGTCATTCAGGCGGAAATCCTTTTATTTTCTCTTGAATTCATCCTCATCAACCTCATCGTCGACGTACTTTACGCGATGGTGAATCCGGAGATCCGCTATCGATGAGCAGCGCTGCTCTGTCTTCCACTGCTGGGCCAGCTGCCGAGCGCATCCGTACGCCCTGGTCTGAGTTTTGGCGCAAGTTCCGACGACAGAAGCTGGCCGTTGCCTCAGGCATCTTTTTGCTGCTGCTGACTCTCGTTGCACTTCTGGCACCTTGGATTGCTCCATACGATCCTGCCGCTCCGGATTACGAACATGTTCTCGAGGGTCCGTCCTGGTTGCACTGGGCTGGGACGGACGATTACGGTCGAGACATTCTCAGCCGTATCCTTCATGGAGCAGGTATCTCCCTGATGGTCGGCTTCTTGGCGGTTACGGTGGGTGGCATCGTCGGTGTCGTGATGGGGCTGCTGAGTGGCTTCTATGAAGGCTGGATCGATCGCATCATTATGCGGATCTGCGATGTCCTCCTTGCCTTTCCCGGGATTCTGCTCGCTATCGGGATCGTGGCTATCCTGGGTCCGGGCGTCGGTAATGTGATCTGGGCGGTTGCCGTGTTCAGCGTTCCCGTCTTTGCCCGGCTCGTGCGAGGCTCGGCACTGGCGCTCAAGCGGGCAGTCTATGTGGACGCCGCGCGAGCCATCGGCGTGCGCAACGTCGTCCTCATGGCTCGTCATATTCTGCCTGGAGCTCTGCCAAGCGTCATCGTCTACTTCTCGATGCGGTTCGGGACCTCGATCCTGACGGCGGCAAGCCTGAGCTTCATCGGCCTCGGAGCTCAGCCTCCGACTCCGGAGTGGGGTGCCATGCTCTCGGCGGGCCGAAGCTTTATCGGAGTTGCCGATCATCTGACCTTCTTTCCGGGATTGGCCATCTTCGTCACCGTTCTCGCCTTCAACCTTCTCGGCGATGGACTGCGTGATGCACTCGACCCCAAGCTGAGCCAGCTCTGATGCCAGCGGCCCCAAACAGGAAACAGATGATCCTATGAAGATCTACATCTCGGCCGATATTGAGGGCGTAGCGGGCGTCGTGAGTCCGCAGCAAGGCAGCATGGGCAACGGCGAATACGAGCGCGCCCGCCGGCTCATGACACAGGAGACCAACGCGGCCATCGAGGGATCCTTCGCCGGTGGAGCCACTGAGGTTCTGGTCAATGACGCCCATGGCGACATGCGCAATCTGCTTCCCGACGAACTCGATCCGCGCGCGGAACTGATCTCCGGCAAGCCGAAACCGCTCAACATGTTCGAGGGGCTGGCGCCCAATTATGCGGGCGTGATCTGCCTTGGATACCACGCCAGGGCACGGGAGGCCGGTGTTCTGGCCCACACTACGAACGGCTTTGCCTTCGGCCGCATTCGGTTAAACGAGACGGAGCTCGGGGAGGCCGGGCTGTACGGCGCCTATGCCGGCAGCCTTGGTGTTCCGGTCATCATGCTAAGCGGCGATGATCGCCTGAAATCCGAGACGCAGCAGCTTTTCCCTGACGCTCGATATGCGGTGGTGAAACAATCCATCAGCCAACGCGCGGCACGCAGTCTTTCACCGGAGCGGGCGCACGACCTCATACGCAGCCAGACTGAGGAAGCCGTCCGGCATGCATCCTTGATCCGGCCTTTCACAATCGAAGGACCGTACCGGCTGGAGGTTGAGCTTAACACGCCAGCACTCTGCGACCTCGCATCGGTCATTCCCTCCGCGACACGCCTGGATGCCGTGACGGTGGCGTTCGTGCCTGCAAGCGTCGAGCACGCAGTCCGCTGGGTCAATACGCTGTCCGCCATTTCAGCGGCGCTGCGCTGAATGCTGCCGTATCTCTCCGAGTTGATGCAGTGCCTTGTCCAGGCTAAATGCCCAATCATGGTATAACCGGGACCTAAGCCAGTTTCCTCGGGGAGCTTTCCATGGCAATAGCAGCCTCGGCGTGGATCCACGATGCCTACGCCCAGTGCCCTCGTTTCGCCCCAGAGGATTAATCGGTATGGAAGCCTTGGATGCTCTCGATCACATCGCCATCAACGACGTCCTCTGCCGCTTCTTCCTCGCTTTCGATAAGCGAGATTGGCCGGTCATGGAGAATTGTCTCGCATCCGAGGTGTTCATCGACTACTCCTCCTCGGGCCGCGAACAGCCCAGCACCATGAGCGGCGCCGAGTTCGTTCAACGCCGGCGAGATGCGTTCGACACCCTGGCAAAGCATCACAGCTTCTCGAACTTGCAGCTGTCGAAGGATGAGGATGGCGTGACGGGGCGATGTAACTAACTGATTCTGAGGTTCGCTCGCCACTTCAAGGGGGAGGGCGAAGACTTCTACCACTCCTGCGGGGCCTACGAGTTTGGCTTCCGTAAGGCCGAGAATGCATGGAAGATCACGAGCATCACGCAGCGGGCGCTGCGAAGCTGGGGGAACCGGCAACTCCACGGCGGCACCCGCGGGGCTGGCGGCGAACACACGAAGGTGTAGCACTAACCTTCCGCATCACTGCCCTCGCGTAGGATTCCAAGCGATTGCAGGAGACACAGCTGTTTACCGTGTTGCCATGTACACGAGAGAGCGGCTCCAGTCGGCGATGAACCGCCGGCGTCTCTCATCGTCCTGAACCGCAAGCAAGGCAGGGCTGATCGCGATAGGACGAGCAATGCCTGTCCGAACGATAGAGGCCGCTCCTTCGATGCCGGCGGGAGCCTCCCCGGCAAACCCGAAGAAAAAGGCCTCGCGCTGTGCCAACGCTTGGCCTCGGGCTGACAGAAGGTAACTGATGAAACGAGCACCTGCGGCAGCATTGTCCGTTCCAGCGGGGATCATTGCTCCTCGGCTGAGCACAAGCGTGTAGTCGGCTGGCATGACCAGCCCAAGATTAGCTCCAGCCCGAACACGGGCGTAGGCATAGGATGCCAGCATGTTGTAGCCGATGAGAATGCGACCCGCCTCAAGCTCATCGAGGATCTCACCCGTGCAGCAGCGTACAACTGCTTGAGCACGCCCAAGGCTTTCAAGGAGTCGGCCGTAAGTGGTGGTCGTCTGCTGGGAGTCGTTGAACGCAAGCAGATAGCCGATGCCCGACTGCCGAATGTCATAGGTGCCGACTCGGCCCTGATAGGTTTCAGGCTTCAATCGCAGAAGGTCGGCGATCGCAAGGTGAGTTTTTGGAACATCCTCGGCAGGGACCTTCTCGCGATTGTAGACGAATACGACCGGCTCAAAGGTAAAACCGAACACTTCATCCCGCCAATTGGCCCAGCGTGGCACCGTCTGGGTTTCCGGTGAGCTGACACTGCGTGCACAGCCGTCGTTAGCGAGTTTCACTAGCTGGTCCACGCCCGAGGATAGAAGGACATCGCCCAAGGTACGGCCCTCCTGACAGGCCTTCGACGCAGCAGCGAAGAGATCGTTCGTGACGTATTCCACGAACTCGACCCGGGTGTTTGGGTTCAAAAGTTGGAAGTCACGTATCAGCGGCTCCATCGCTGGAAGATCGGTAGCGGCGTGGATGGACAGAACCACTTGCTCAGCCTGTAGGGCGGGGAAAGTTGGCGTTTGGCTTCCCTGCGCAAAGCTGGCAAGTGGCTGAACCGCAGCCCAGAAGAGACAGAGGCACAGTAACATGGTCCGACGCAGCGGCATCTTCTGTCCACTCATGGTTTGGATCCAGCCTCGCTTGGCAGGCTCAAAATGACGGAGAAGCCGTTTCCATCTGCGGTGCGGAAGCTCAGGCTTCCACCATGAGCAGCCAGCACGTCTGCAGCAATGGATAGCCCAAGCCCGGATCCGCTTGGCGAAGGTGCGCCGAACCTTTTGGTCACTTGAAGCCAGAGCTCAGGCGGGATGCCCGGTCCATCATCCTCGACCTCGATTTCCACCGTCTGGAGTTCGCGGCGCACGCGAAGCGTGAGTCGCGTTGGGGCGCCATGGCGAACCGCATTGTCGACCACATTCTTGACCGCCTCCTTGAGGCTAATGGCATCCCCAGCAATCGTCATTGGCACTTGAGGCAACTCCAGGGAGGTCAGGACATCACGGTCTAGCGTCTCTGGCACTGCCTCGCGGATGGCGCGCCGAACCACTTCAACCACATCGACAGTCTCAAGCGGTACGGCTCCCGCACGGTGGTTGACCATGGCGTGGCTGAGCAACTGGCCTGCAAGGCGGGATAGCTGGTCGACACGCTCCTGCACCCGAGTAAGGTGTTGCAGACCCTGCGGCTCCATAGGCTGTCGCGAGAGGAGCTGAAGCTGAGCCTTCAAGGCTGTCAGAGGCGTGCGTATCTGGTGGGCGGCGTCGGCGATGAACTGCTGCATCAGATCCATTCGGTTCCTGAGGCGCGTGATGAACTCGTTCGTGGCCGACACGAAGGGACGCAGTTCGCGTGGAGTGCTGACGGTGATCAGCGTCACGTCATGGGGATCGCGGTTCCGAAGTATGGCTCCAACGCGTCCGATGGGTCTGAGGGCGTACCGGATCGCAAAAACAGCTCCCCCTAAAGCCAACACACTCATGGTGAGGATGAGTGCCACGGCTCGTAAGGTCAGCTCGCGGGCCAACGCCGTTCGTGCCTCGGTAGTTTGGGCTACGACCACATCAGCACGTCCTTGAACAGAGGGGTCGGAAAAGTAGCGGCCGACCTTTGTCATGCGAACATCGACCCCTTTGAATCGGCTGTCCTGGACGTCTGGGCTTGCCATGGCAGGAGCATCGCTGTCGGGTGTCACCAGATCAGCATAACCAGTCAATGTGCGTCCAGCAGGATCGACGATCTTGTAGAAGATCCGATCACGCTCCGAATTTGCCAACAATTCGAAGGCTGATACCGGAAGCTCGACCGTTAATGTTCCGCCCTGCACATTGAGGGCTTCCGCCATCTGGTACGCTGCGCCGACCAACAAACGGTCATAGGCGTCGTTTGCAGCCTCCCGGGCATAGTACCAAGCTGCCGTTGTCAGGGCAGCGGCCCCCGCCATCAGCACCAGCGAGATTAGGACGATCAGACGGGTGAACAGGGATGGTTCACGGCGCGCCATGGGGAACCATCTGATAGCCGAAACCTCGCACTGTCACGATCTGGGCATTTGCCCCCTGCAGTTTCTTACGCAGGCGGCCGATGTAAAGCTCAACGGCGTTGAACGAGGGAGCCTCCTCGTCAAAGCCGAAGACCTGGTCCAGCAACTCCTCCTTGCTGAACACCCGACCGGGACGTGAGGCCAGGATTTCGAGCAGGGTCACCTCACGGCGGGTCAGGTGTACTTCGCGCTGGCCTACCCGAACGGCACGGGCCGACCGGTCGATGCAGATGTCGCCGCATTCGAGCAGGTTCGTAGCCTCGCCATGCCGGCGGCGGAGCAGAGCCCGAGCCCGGGCTTCCAACTCGCGAAAGTCAAACGGCTTCACTAGGTAGTCATCGGCACCAATGTCGAGGGCACTCACCCGATCCTCAACTTCGGACCGGGCAGTGAGCATCAGGACAGGGGTCGTGCCGCCGGCCGCTCGAAGCCGTTGCAGGATCGAGAACCCGCTCCGGCCTGGCAGCATGACATCAAGGATGATCAGGTCGTACGATACTTCATCGAGTGTGGCGGCGGCCGCTTCCCCGTCAGTTTCCCAGTCCACGACATGACCGATCCGGGCGAAGTGTTCGACAATCGCCTCCCCGACATCATGGGTATCCTCAACCAGAAAGATGCGCATGCCTTCCGTCACGTTGGATGACAGGTGAATGACAGGATTCGACCCTACCGTACCCAGTAAGCTCGGGCCACACCGAGCGTAAGACCGATTTATAACGGGATAATACAATGAGAGCGCTCCAACCGCAGGTCCTTGCACGCGACCCAACCGATGCTCGGGCTAACGTCGCGGCACCTGTCTCTGAGCGTCAGATCCAATCAGCCCGGTCCGCTGGTGCGCATGGTTGGAGTCATCCTTCAGGCTACGTTCCAGTAAATAAATAAATAAATAACATTTCGTTTCTCCTCGTGTTGAGGAGAACGTACGTGGGAGACAAGAAATGACCTTAGATCGTCGCAGCTTCACCAAGGCCCTCCTTGCCGCCGCCTCAGCCGGCCTTCTGCCGGCATTGCCTGCATGGGCCCAGCAGCTCAAGAGCCTCAAGATCGTCGCTCCCGCTGGTCCTGGGGGCGGATACGATCAGCTCGCCCGCGCGGTGCAGGAGGTGCTGATGAGCGAAAAAATCGCCACCAGCATACAGGTTCAGAATGTGCCGGGCGCCGGTGGCACCATCGGACTGGCCCAGTTCATCAACGCCAAGGATCGGGATCCGTCGCTGATGGTCGCCGGTTTCGGTCTCGTGGGCGCGCCCGTGATCAACAAGTCCCCGGTGACGCTGGAACAGACTACGCCTCTTGCTCGGCTCCAGGGCGAGTACCAGCCACTGTTCGTTGCTGCTGAATCTCCCATCAAAACCGTCACGGACCTGGTGAACAAGTTCAAGCAGGACCCTGGCTCGGTCACCTGGGGCGGCTTCGCGCACGGCTCTCCCGACCACGTCCTATGCGGCTTGGTCGTCAAGGCCGCCGGCGGTGATGTAAAGAAGATGAACTACATTCCCGTGGGCACCGGCGGCGAGATGCTGCCGCTGGTGATGAACGGCAAGATCACCGTCGCTACCGGCGGCCTCAACGAGGTAGCAGGTCAGCTCAAGGCCGGCAAGCTCAGGCCGATTGGCATCTCGTCGCCTGAACGGCTCCCAGGCGTCGACATCCCCACGTTTCGGGAACAGGGCGTCGATGCCTCGCTCGTCAACTGGCGCGGATTGATGGCTCCTCCCGGTGTCAGCGCCGAGGACAAGCGGGTGCTCGAAGCGGCGGTGGCCAAGCTGGTGCAGAGTGCGTCCTGGAAGAAGCTCCTTCAGGAACGTGAATGGGTCGATCTATATATGCCGTCCGCCCAGTTCACGACGTTCATTAAGGAGGAGCAGAGCCGCATCTCGGCCATCCTGAAAGAGCTTGGTCTCGGTTAGGAAGCGAGTGCACATCTGACTCATCGGCAACGGCGATGGCAGGCCATCTTCGGCAGCGTGCCCGATCGATGAGCATTGGTTGAGACCTGCGGATCAACGTAGCCGGCGAGCGCGCTCAAGGTGCCGCCTGCTGCGGAGGATTAATGTGACACCGAACGTCATCATCCGGTAGACATATGCGGTTGTTCTCGGGGCAACATGAAGCCCGTTTGAAGTGCCGCGTTTCCAGAGCGCGGCGCTTCCTTTTTGGGATATTCTATGACCACATCTCCCCAGCTGCGCGTCGATGTGGCAGGCCTCGTCATCGCACTCGTTCTTCTCGGCCTCGCCGGTCTCGTCTGGTGGGATATGACCAAGAGCATTGTCACGAGAACGGCTGACTGGTTATCCGATGCGCAATAGGGTAGGGGCATGCAGCCCATCTCCTATGCTCGTCACCAGTTCCCACCCGAGATCATGCAGCACGCCGTCTGGCTCTACCTGCGCTTTACGCTCAGATACGGTGATGTCGAGGATCTGCTCACCGAACCGGGTCTCGATGCCTCGTGTGAGACAGTCCGGCAGTGGGTACTCAATATCGGACCAGCCGTTTCCCGCAATCTCCGCCGGTTGCGGCGTCGCCCCGCCGGCACTTGGCACCTGGATGAGATGGTGGTCTCGATCCAGGGCAGACGCATGTTTCTGTGGCGAGCGGTCGGCAGCGAGGGCGAGATCCTAGACGCTCTTGTCCAGCCTAAGCAGGACAAAGCCGCAGCAATGAGGCTCATGCGCAGACTGCTCAAGAAGCAGGGATTTGCTCCAGCCGTGCTCGTAATTGACAAGCTGCCATCCTATTCGGCAGCACGATGCCAATTACCCATTCCTGCCCACCATGAGCAAGGCCTGCGTAAGTAGACCCGGGTCGAGAATGCTCATCAGGTGGTACGACGACGAGAGTGCTAGATGCAGGGCTTCAAGCCTCCAGGGTCAGCCCAACGAATCCTTTCGATCCATTCCGCCGTCTACAATACCTTCAATCTGCAACGCCACCTCATCTCCCGCAGTTCTTTACTAGTTTTCAGGGCCGAGGCTGCGGAGCAGTGGCAATCAGCGACCGCCACCGCCTGAATGAGGCCACACATCAGGCCTTGAAGGCTCCACTTCAGCTCCGATGACAGAACCGTCAGCTCCGCGGTCTGAGAGGTTTGCCTATCTGCGTCGTCACGGGGAGTGAATGCACCCAGGTCCCCATTCGCGAGGTCTGCATTGTTAGACTGGAGACAAATGCATCCAACTGGATGCACGTTGGATATGGGCAGGGTGATACATGGAGATTGCCCGCGTCGTCCAGGATCGGTTGGTCCGTGATGTCGAAAGTCGTCGTGGCGAGCATAGCTGGAATGGCGTGGCGATTTCATGCCACACCTCTACTCAGGTTCTGGTCATCGTCCCGTTAGTTTGATGAAACCTTGGGCATATTCATAGGTAGCCCAGTGCATCCAATTCCAACAACGTTCCGCTGCCGAAAAGCCCTGCTGATCCTCCTGGGCGCAATTGTTCTTGACAGATAAAATTCTATCACAACTATACGTATAAATAGAATAAATATCTCAGAGGTATCCATGCTCAACCGTCGTGATCTGCTGAAGCTCTCATCCATTACCGCGGGCTCACTGCTCCTCCCTAAGGGGCTCCGGCCTGCCTTCGCTGCCGGCGAGGACATCGCCATTGGCGCGCCGCTTCCAATGTCGGGGCCCTTTGCTGCCAATGGTAAGTTTGGCTCTATGGGCACCGCGATGATTGTTGAGGAGATCGGTAAGGCCCTAGACCGTAAGCTAAGCTATCTCGAGATCGACACGGAAGGGAAGCCGGCCACAGCCGTCCGCAAGGTCCAGGAGGCGATGGAGCGCGGAGTGACGCTGTTCTCCGGCGGCATCCTGTCCTCTGAGGCCCTCGCCATGGGCAAAGAGGTCGCAAAAGGGAAGGGAGTCTTCATCACCACAGCAGGCGCCGATGAGATCACCGGCTCGGAGTGCAACAAGAGCACGTTTCGGTGGAGCGTGCCGACCTTCGGCGCCATCGAGCAGACCGTGCGTCCGCTCATCGAGCAGCTTCCCAATGCGAAGCGCTGGTACACGATCACGCCTCAATACGTCTTCGGCGATGGTCTGCTCAATGCCGCCAAGGCGATCTTCAAGGAGAAGGGGATCGAGCATGTAGGCAACAGCTATCACTCCCTCACGGAGAAGGAATTCAGCGGCTATCTGACCAATGCCATGGCCGCGAAGCCCGAAGCTCTCCTCATCCTCAACTTTGGCTCTCAGTCGTCCGATACTCTTCGTCAGGCCGCCAGCTTCGGCATGAAGAACCGCATGACGATCCTGCTGGCCTGGGCTTCGGGACTCGAACAATTCGAAGCCTTAGGACCTGAATTGATGGAG
>JAESFT010000920.1_pt1 | contig 10126 bp, 12 predicted proteins | sample 9269451 | NCBI WGS metagenome assembly JAESFT01 (sample SAMN14502557, study PRJNA617106) | algae metagenome | isolation source: Scytonema hyalinum WJT4-NPBG1 and co-occurring heterotrophs from well... | place: USA: Mojave Desert, Joshua Tree National Park, California | collected 2006-05-25
TCGAGCTCACCCTCACCGATCCCGAAGCGGTGCGCCGCACTATTGCCGCGGCACGGCAGCCGGCCGCCGCCTAGACGCCGTAGAACCCCGCGAGCTGCCGCGCGATCTCGGTCATCTTGGCCCTGAGCGTCGGCGGCTCGAGCACTTCCACTTCGGGGCCCACCCGCGTGATCTCGCGCGCGGCCCAGGTCTCTTCCTCGATCGGCACGTCGAACACCGCCCAGCCGTTCCCGTCGAACTGCGGCTCCTGCGCCTCGATCTCCTCCTTGACGCGCTGGCTGATCTCCTTGAGCCGGCTCACGCCGCGGCGCGTCGCGCGCACCCGCGCTACGCCGACATAGATCTCGCGCTCGAAGCTGGCGGTGGTTTCCCGCCAGTGCCGCGGCAGGTCGAAGTCAACTGGCCTTTGAAAGTGCTCCTCCAATGGCGTCAGGGCCTGGATCTGGGTCAATCGATAGGTGCGAAAGCCGGTCTCCCGTTGTGCCACGAGGTACCAGACGCCCCCCTTCAGCACGAGCCCGAGCGGCTCCACCACGCGCTCGCTGACCTGCGTCCAGCTGTCGTAGCGGATGAGGAGCCGCCGCTCGCTCCACACCGCCTCCGCCACCGCCTTCAGGAACTCCGGGCGCGGTCCCGTCGAGAACCAGCCCTTGGGGTCGAGGTGAAAGCGCGACGACATTCGGGTGGCTTCGCTCTGCCAGTCGGCGGGCAATGCAGCGAGGAGCTTGAGCTCCGCCGCCGCAACTTCGTCGCCGAGCCCGAGCTCGCTTGCCGGTCCCGGCAACCCGGACAGGAACAGCGCCCGCGCCTCCGGTGCCGTCAGCCCGGTCAGCCGCGTGCGCCAGCCATCGAGCAGGGCAAATCCGCCATTGCGGCCGATATCCGCATAGACTGGTACGCCGGCGGCGCTCAGTTGGTCGATGTCGCGGTAAACCGTGCGCACCGAGACCTCGAGTTCCGCGGCCAGCGATTCCGCACTCATCCGCCCCCTGGCTTGCAGCAGCATCATGATCGAGAGGAGGCGGCTCGCACGCATTTCCGGGGAGGCTCACAAAGGCTGACAGTCGGTGTCAGGCAACGAGTCGTACCGTCCTTTCCCGAACAACGGAAGAGGAACGGAGTGCGTCATGCACCAGCAATGGATTGGTGGAGGCGAGGCGTCGCCAATCGTCGAGCTCCACGACCTGAGGCTCGAGGCGAGCAAGACCCGCGCCTATCTCGACCTACTCGACGGCCCGCTTGCCGCACCCTTGGCGGCGGCCGGCGTAGTTGCGATGGGTCAGTACCAAGTCGAGGGCCACGCCGACCGGCTCCTCCTGCTTCGCGGCTTTCCCTCAGTGCCGGAGCGGCGGCAAGCCATGTCGGATTTTCACGGCAGCCCGCGGTGGCAGCGCCATCGCGCCGAAGCCACGGGCCTCGTCAGGGATGCCAGCGTGCTCCTCGCCCGTACGCTGGCGCCGACCGACCGCACCCGACGGCTCCAGGTCGGCCAGCCTTGCGTGCTGCTTGTCTCCGAACTGCGCTACGCCGAAAGCATCGGCGACTTCCACCTCTGGCTGCGGCTCTTCCTGCGGAAGGCCGGGCTCGACCCCGTCGCGGTCTATGCCACTCTCGAATCAGCCAACGATGTTCCCGCCGTACCGGTTGTCGCCAATCGCACGCACCACATCGCCCTGCTCCCGGCCGGCGGCGGGGTCCCGCCGTTACCAACGGAATTGCGGGGGATGCTGCGCTTTTCGCCCGAAGTGCTGCGCCTCGCCCCGGCCCCGGCGCTGGTGTGGTGACAAATCGCCCCAGCTTGGCCAATATCCCCGTCCCGGAAACGGCGGCGGGGACCTGGGGTGACGGACGAGGCCAATCTCGACGCGTATCTGCGTCGAATCAACCATGCGGGGTCGATTGCCCCCACGCTCGAGACCCTGCAGGTCATCCAGCGCCTGCACCTGACGGCCATTCCGTACGAGAACCTCGATCCGCTGATGGAGCTGCCAGTTCGGCTGCAGCTGAGCGATATCGAGCAGAAGCTGCTGCTGGAGCGGCGGGGTGGCACCGCCTTCGAGCACAATCTGCTGTTCAAGGCCGTGCTCGAGTCGCTCGACTTCGCGGTGACGCCGCTCGCCGCATCCGTTGTGACGGAAGGTGCCGGTGAAGGCGATCCGCCGCTCAACCACATGCTGCTCCTCGTCGATGTGGGGGGCGTGCCCTACGTCGCCGATGTGGGGCTCGGCAGCCGGACGCCCACGGCGCCGCTGCGGCTCAAGGCCGACATCGAGCAGGAGACGCCGCACGGCCGCTACCGGCTCACCGGCGGCTATCCGCGCTGGCGCCTCGAGGCCGAAGCCGGAGAGACGTGGACGGCGCTCTACGACTTCACCCTGTCCCCCCGAAAACTCGAAGATTTCGTCGCCATGAACGACAGCGCCATGGCAGGCATGCGGAACACGCTTCGCGCGACACGGCTCGATGGCAGCAAGCGCGTCAGCCTCCATAATGCGCGGCTCGAGACGAAGGAGGGCACCGAGACAACTACGCGGACGTTGGGCAGCCTCCTCGAACTCCGCGAGGTGCTGACCACCACCTTCGGCGTCGCCTTGCCGGCGACCGATCGCCTCGACCCCGCTCTCGAGAAGGCGCTTCGTCCGGTTCCCGCCTGATGCCACCCTTCGCGGTCGATCCCCTCGCGGTCCACAGCTTTCCGGACGCGGCTGCCCTGCACGCGTGGTACCAGCGCAACCATGCGACGGCGTCCGAGATGTGGATCAAGATTGGCAAGAAGGGCTCGGGCCTCCAGTCTGTCACGGTCGCGGAAGCCCTCGACGAGGCACTGTGCTGGGGCTGGATCGATGCCATCCGCAAGGGCTTCGACGAGGCGACCTTTCTCCAGCGATACACGCCCCGCACCAGGACCTCGATCTGGAGCCAGGTGAATATCGGCCACATCGAGCGGCTGCGCGACGCCGGTCGCATGCAGCCCACGGGCGAAGCCCAGGTGAAGCTGGCGCAGGAGGATGGCCGCTGGGCTCGCGCCTATGGCGGCTTCACCCGCGACCAGTTCCCGCCCGATCTCCTCGCCGCCATCGAAGCCGAGCCGGACGCGCTCGAGTTCTTCCGCACCCTGTCGGCCCAGAATCGCTTTGCGCTCGGCTTTCGCACCCACAACATGAAGACCGCCGCCGGGCGCGCCAAGAAGATCGCGGCCTTCGTCGAGATGCTGAAGCGCGGCGAGACCATCTATCCGCAAGGCAGGGGCAAATGACCCGCTATGCAGCCTTCCTCCGGGGCGTGAATCTCGGCAAGCGCACGGTCAAAAGCGCCGAGCTCAAGGCCGCCTTCGAAGCGCTCGGGCTGGGCAATGTGAAGACGCTGCTCGCGAGTGGCAACGTCCTGTTCGATGCCGATCATGACGCCGGTCACAAGGAGCAAATCGAAGCGGGGCTCAAGAAGCAGTTCAGCTTCGAGGTGCCGATCGTGCTCCGGACGCTCGACGAGCTGCGCGAACTCGCTGCCGGCAATCCGTTCGGGCGTGAGGCCGGGGAAGACGCGCAGCTTCACATTCTCCTCTTCGATCGCGAGCTGCCGCGCGGCTTCACCGTCGAGCCGCTCGCCGGCGACTACGACATCGCACGCATCGGACCGCGCGAGATCTGCTTTATCATCTACCGCAAGGAGGACGGTACCTATCTGGGCCGGTCCAAGCTTTCGGTCGACAAAGGCCTGCCGGTAGGGATAGTAGCCACCATGCGCAACTGGAACACCATTCTCAAGGCCATCGCATGATCGTCGTATTCGGCTCCATCAATCTCGACCTCATTGGGAAGCTGAGCCGTATCCCGCAGCCCGGCGAAACCGTGCCAGGGTCGAGCTTCGCGACCGCTGCCGGGGGCAAGGGCGCCAACCAGGCGCTCGCCGCGCGTCGCGCCGGCGCTGCCGTCCGCATGATTGGTGCTGCCGGCAAGGACGCGATGGGCGACCAGGCCCTGCAGCTTCTGGCAGAAGGCGGCGTCGACCTCTCGCAGGTGCGCCGCACCGATACGGCACAGGGTGTCGCGATGATCTTCGTCGACGAGGCGGGCGAGAACGTCATCGGCATCGTGCCGGGCTCCAATGGCGAAGTGTCGATCGAGGATGCCGAGCAAGCTCTCGCCACCCTCACGCCCGCCGACGTGCTGGTCGTGCAGCAGGAGATCCAGCCCGGCTCCACAATCCGCGCCCTGTCGGTGGCCCGCGAGCGCGGCGCCCGCTCCATCCTCAACACGGCGCCTTTTCTTGGCACCACGCGCGAGGCCGCGAAGCGCGCCGACATCGTCGTTGCTAACGAAACCGAGTTCGTTCTGCTCGCCGGTGAAGGCGACCTCGACGAGACCATGCGCGGTTATGTCGAGGCGACCGGGCGGACGATCATCGTGACGCTCGGACCGGACGGTGCGCGGGCCCACACGCCGGCGGGCGAGACATTCAGCGTCCCCGCCCACCCGGTGCAGCCGGTCGACACCGTCGGCGCGGGCGACACCTTTGTTGGCTATCTCGCGGCGGGCCTCGAATCCGGGCTCCCGCTCCAAGCCGCCATGCGCCGGGCGGCCATTGCTGCGAGCCTTGCCTGCCTCAAGCCCGGCGCGCAGCCGGCCATCCCGTTCGCCGCGGACGTTGGGGCGGCAGTCGCCTGACGGCTCCCGTCAGGCGCAGGGGCCCATCTGGGTGCTGCCGGGCTGCTGCAGCAGCGTGGACAGCAGCGTGCGGTTGAGGAACGGCAGCGGCGTGCGTCCGGGGAGCACCGCATAGACCGAGACTGTCACGAGGTTCGGGTCCACCGTGCCGGCGGTGCAAAGCTTTGGCACCATCCCGACCGTGACGTTCTGCGAAGTGGCGCCGCGCGCCTGCGCCGTCAGCTGCGCATTGCGGATCGCGAGCTTGTCCGTCTCGCTGAAGGCGAAGAGGTAGTAGGCGCGGTCGACGCCGGGCGGTGGCAGGTTGGAGGGAATGCCGTCCACGTCGGCCTGCAGCGGCGTCAACCGCAGGTGCTCGGCCGGGCCGCCATTCGCCACGTCGAAGGTGAACAGCGAACCTGGAGCGGGCCCGAGGCCGCGCGGCAGGTCGAAGGCGATCAGCAGCGCGCCGATGTCGTCGCGCAACGGGTCGAGCGTGCTGTTGGACGGGCCTGAGCCGCCGCCCACGGTGGAGCAGGCCGCCAGCACCAGTGCCGTTACGATCGCCGCAATCAGTCGAGTCATGGTTGCCATCGGCACCTCCCGCCGCCCCTCTTAGCCCATTCGCGAGCGGCGGGATACCGGACGGACCGCCTCAGTAGCGGTAATGCTCGGACTTGAACGGCCCGTTGGGCGGCACGCCGATATAGTCGGCCTGCGACTTGCTGAGCTGCGTCAGCTTGGCTCCCAGCTTGGCGAGGTGCAGTTCGGCGACCTTCTCGTCGAGCTTCTTGGGCAGCACGTGCACCTTGTTCTCGAGCTTCTTGCTGTTGGTGAAGAGCTCGATCTGCGCCAGCGTCTGGTTGGAGAACGAAGCGGACATCACGAAGCTCGGGTGACCGGTGGCGTTGCCGAGGTTGACGAGCCGTCCCTCCGACAGGAGCACGATGCGCTTGCCCGAGCTCAGCTCCACCAGATCAACCTGTGGCTTCACATTGGTCCACTTGAAGTTCTTGAGGCCGGCCACATCGATCTCATTGTCGAAGTGGCCGATGTTGCACACGATCGCCATGTCCTTCATCTGGCGCATGTGGTCGACTGTGATGATGTCCTTGTTGCCGGTCGCCGACACCACGATGTCGGCGCGGTTGGCGGCATCGTCCAGCGTCACCACCTCGAAGCCGTCCATCGCCGCCTGCAGCGCGCAGATCGGGTCGACTTCGGTCACCAGGACGCGGGCGCCGGCGCCCTGCAGCGAGGCCGCAGAGCCCTTGCCCACATCGCCATAGCCGCACACGATGGCGACCTTGCCGGCCAGCATCACGTCCGTGCCGCGGCGGATCGCATCCACCAGCGATTCACGCGTGCCGTACTTGTTGTCGAACTTCGACTTGGTTACCGAGTCGTTGACGTTGATCGCGGGGAACGGCAGCTCGCCGCGTTCCTGCAGCTGGTAGAGCCGCATCACGCCCGTCGTTGTTTCCTCCGACACGCCACGGATGTTGGCGCGGATGTTGGAGTAGAAGTTCGGCGACTGCGCGAGCCGCTTGCGGATGGTCGCAAAGAAGATCTCTTCTTCCTCGTTGCCTGGCTTGTCGAGAATGCTCGGGTCCTTCTCGGCCTTGGCGCCGGTCAGCACCAGCATGGTAGCGTCGCCACCATCGTCGAGGATCATGTTTGGGGTCTGCCCGCCGGGCCAATCCATCATCCGGTCGGTGAAGTCCCAGTACTCTTCCAGCGTCTCGCCCTTGTGCGCGAACACCGAAACCCCCGCGGCCGCGACCGCAGCGGCCGCATGATCCTGCGTCGAGAAGATGTTGCAGCTGACCCAGCGCACTTCGGCGCCCAGCGCCACCAGCGTCTCGATCAGCACCGCCGTCTGGATGGTCATGTGGAGCGAGCCAGCGATGCGGGCACCCTTCAGCGGCTGCGCCGCGGCGTACTCCTCGCGGATCGCCATCAGGCCGGGCATCTCGATCTCGGCCATGCCGATTTCGGTGCGGCCGTAGTTCGCGAGCGAAATGTCTTTGACGGCGTAGTCGGCCATGGTGCGGTCTCCGGAAGGGCTGTTTGCCGCGCCTTATAGTGGCGAGAGGCCTCTCCGGCAAGGTGATATAAAGAAAGCTTTATGTCTTCCGTTCGATCGGAGCGCGCTCGGCGGAGCGCCGGCCGAGCGGCACCTTGCGCGCCGGCAATTGCCCGTTGCGCCAGCGGAAGGGCAGCGTCACGAAACCTAGGAACGGGTAGAGCAGCATGTAGCCGGCGGCGAAGCCCGCCAGTCCCCAGGCGAGCGCCTCGCCGGTGGCCGGTACGCCGGGCTCGAAGTTCTCGAGCGCCCGTGCGCCCACATCGCTGTCGAGGTAGCGCGGCAGCAGTTGCACCCTCTCGAGCGCTCCCGCCGACTGCAGCCGGGCCAGGTCGGCGCTCAGCCGCTCATAGCGCGCGAGCGTCATCCGCATGCTGATGCCGCGGTCCTGGAGGAACTCGTCGGGCGACACCGCATAGCGCATCAGCGCGTCCTCGCGGCTCAAGCCGAACGCCGCCGCGCCCCGATCGAAATCGTCCACGATGATGCGAAGCTCGTCGACGGCGCCGCCGAGCCGCTGCTCGTATTGCTGCGCGTATTCGGGGAATTGCGCAAAGCCGAAGGCCAGCGCCAGCCCACCCACGATACTCAATGCCCGCCGCATGCGATCACCTCAGCCCCGATCGGGAGGCAAACGGCGGGCCTCTGTCCGGCGTTCCGGGAACGACATGCAAAGGGTAAGCGTCTCGCTACTCGGCGACCGCACCCTCATTGTCCTCGTCGAAGCCATTCTCGACCAGCGTCGTGATGGCGTCGAGCGCCTCGCGCGCCTGCCGTCCCGTGGCCTGGACAAGGATGGTCGAGCCCGGCCCCGCTCCAAGCATCATCAGGCCCATGATCGAATTGCCGTTCACGGTGGAGCCGTCGCGCGTCACCTTGACGTCGGCATCGAAGCATTCGGCGGTGCGCACGAAACGCGCCGAGGCGCGGGCGTGGAGGCCCTTGCGGTTCACGATGGTCATCTGCTGGGCCAGCGCGCGGCCGGCATTGGTGGCGGAATCCATGCGCCAATGTAGTCGCGAAGCCCTTAGCCGCCAAGCGACTCGCTGGCGACGTTGATGTATTTGCGCCCCGCTTCGGCGGCCATGGTGACGGCCTGCTTGAGCTCGAGATCGCCCCGCACGCGGGCGAGTTTCACCAGCATCGGCAGGTTCATGCCGGCGATCACCTCGGCCTCGGCGGTCTTCATCACCGAGATTGCAAGGTTCGATGGCGTGCCACCAAACATGTCGGTGAGGATCACCACGCCGCTGCCGGTGTTGGCGGTGCCCACCGCCGCGATAATGTCATCGCGCCGCGCTTCCATGTCGTCTTCGGGTCCGATGCAGATCGTTTCGACCTGCTCCTGCGGGCCGACCACATGTTCGAGTGCGGATTTGAATTCGACGGCGAGGGCGCCGTGCGTCACCAGAACCAGACCGATCATAGACTATCCCCTGACAGGTCCGCCCCGGACGTGAACGGGCGGGAATTTCACCCCGCGAGTCCGGCGTTTCAAGCGTTTTTTTTGACGCGCTGCCGAGCCTGGCTAAGTTCCCGCAGCGCTTCGCGGATCAGCAGAACTTGGTGACGGCTATCCACAATGCCAGCGCGCGGAACCGGGCATCGCGCAAGCGTGATGCCTTCGAGCTCGGTCGTGAGCGAATCTTCTTCCACCATGCGCTCGAGCGCATCCACCAGGTCCACGACAAGATGCAGCGGCGCCGTCGGGACATACGGCCGGCTGACTATGCCGCGGCCGCGCAACTCGATCAGCCCGGCGATCCGCTCGGGCGTATGCATCAGTAGTTCATCGCCCTGCGCTTCGATGTCCACCCGGTCGTCGGACACGAGCCTGGCTTCAGCGCCACGCAGCTCCCACTCGTCCAGCAACTCGAGCGCCAGCAGCGACTTCCCGGCTCCGCTCGGTCCACGCAGGATCAGGCCGGTCGAGCCCAGCACAAGACCCGTCGCATGGATGTTGGTGCGGCGCATCCGCTACTTCCTCGGGCGCTGCCCCCGGTCGATGGAAGTGCGCGGCAGCGTCACGGTGAACACCGCGCCGGAGCGGTCGGTCCGGTTCGCCGCGCTAATGGTGCCACGATGCGCATCGATGATCTGCTTGCTGATCGCGAGCCCGAGGCCCGAATGATCTCCGAAATGCTCGCCGTCAGGCCGGTCGGTGTAGAAGCGCTGGAAGATGCGAGAGATATCGCCCCGAATGCCCGGCCCTTCGTCCGTCACGGTGATCACCATACGCTCCTCTTCGGTGCGAATCGCCACGGCTACGGTGCCGCCCTTGGGCGAAAAGCTCACGGCGTTGTCGATGAGGTTGTTGACCACCTGCGCCAACCGGCTGTCATGGCCCAGCGTGGTTGCCGGCAGTTTGCCGACCCGCGGCTCCAGAACGACGTTCACCTCGCGCGGCGCCGCCAGGTCGCGCTGGATGCTCACCATGGTCTCGGCGAGTTTTTCCACATCCACCGGCTCGGCTGTTTCGCGCGCAAGTTCGGCGTCGAGGCGGCTGGCGTTGGAGATGTCGGAGATCAGCCGATCGAGCCGGCGCACATCGTGCTGGATGATCTCGTTGAGCCGCTGGCGATCTTCCTCGCGCTTGGCGCGCGGCAGAGTTTCCACCGCCGATCGCAGCGACGTCAGTGGGTTTTTGAGCTCATGCGCCACATCGGCGGCGAAGCGCTCGATCGCTTCAATGCGGTTGTAGAGCGAGCTGGTCATCGAGCGCAGTGCGCGGCTGAGGTGCCCCACCTCGTCCGTGCGGTAGGTGAAGTCGGGGATTTCCTCGCGCGAGGAGATGGACGATTGCACCTTCTCGGCCGCCGCCGCCAGCCGGCGCAGCGGGCCCGCAATCGTTCCCGCGAGCAGCAGGGACAGGATGATGGTGACGGTTGCGGCCACGAGCGCGATGCGCAGCACGCCCCAGCGCTCCGCCGCGACGATCGAGTCGATCTCGCCCGGCTGCGTCGACAGCAGCAGCACGCCCACCGTGGCGCGCACCCGCTGCACCGGCACCGCGACCGAGATCACCAGCTGGTTGTCGGCATCCACCCGCACGATGTCGGCCGGGGCGCCGTTAAGGGCCGCTGCGACTTCGGGGTAGCGCTTGCCTTCGCTGGCGCCGAACTCCTGGTACTGCGGGAAATCGTCGCCTGGCACCCACGACATCACTGAGCTCAGCCAGTCGCTGCCCGTGGTGGCGGGCTTGCCCGACCGGATCACCTGACCGCGCGAGTAGATCGAGGCCGAGTCGAGGATCATGAAACCCGACTGGTCGTAGATGCGCGCCCGGGTCCGGGTGGGCGTCACGAGGTTGCGCAGCAGCGGCGCCACCCGCTCCGGGTTGATGGGGAATTCAAGGCTCGGGTCAAAATAGCTCAGAGACGAGGCCGCGCCGGACTTG
>JAESFT010000921.1_pt1 | contig 10115 bp, 13 predicted proteins | sample 9269451 | NCBI WGS metagenome assembly JAESFT01 (sample SAMN14502557, study PRJNA617106) | algae metagenome | isolation source: Scytonema hyalinum WJT4-NPBG1 and co-occurring heterotrophs from well... | place: USA: Mojave Desert, Joshua Tree National Park, California | collected 2006-05-25
CAGGTGTGAACTTCAGGGTCTTAGTGGCGGCAATCTTCACCGGCTCTCCCGTCCGAGGGTTGCGCCCCTTGCGAGCTGCACGCTCAGTGACCTTGAACTTGCCGAAGCCAAAGAGGGACACCTCCTCGCCCCTCTGTGCCGCCTCCGTGATGCTGCCGAGCACGTCATCCACGAGTTCACGGGCAAAGGCTCGCGTCAGCTCGTGCCGCTCAACAAGGATTTCGACCAGATCCGGCTTGTTCAAGGGGGCTCTCCATGGTGGCGTGTCGGTGTCGCCACATAGGGGCAGAGCGTCGGCATGGCTAGAGGGAAGTTGCTACAGGCGCTTAGACTTTCAGCCGCTTCGCTCCTGCAACGAAAGGCTCCGCACGGCAGGGGGAGGACCGGGCGGGGCAAGTCGAAGGGGTGCCTTCAAGCAGCCCGTGAGGCTGGTTGAGTGTGGCCCCATGATGTGTGGGATCAAAGGTTGCCATATCGCCTGTTACGGCGACACAGCCAGAGCACCATTGAGCCCTGCCTTGGAAGACAGGGCTCAAGAGCTTGCTAGAGCGGCAAGGCGCTGCTTCTAACGGATACTGACGCTAGAGCCAGCCACACCGCCACTTCCTGTGCCGGTCCCGCCTACGCTGACGCCAACACCTGCAAGGCTGCCGCTCCCGGTAGCATCACCGCCGACGCCAGCACCGACACCGACGAGCCCGCCCGAGCCGGTGCCGCTGCCGCCAACCCCGGTGCCGGCACCAACGAGACCACCGCTGCCGGTGCCAGAGGTATTGCCGCCTAGGCTCGTCCCGGTACCAGCGCCTACAAGCCCGCCCGTCCCTGTGCCCGTAGCATCACCACCAAGGCTCGTTCCTGAGCCAACTCCGACCAGACCGCCACTGCCGCTTCCTGTGCCGCTGCCGCCAACGCCTGTGCCAACTCCACCACCGACGAGACCACCTGTGCCGGTGCCGGTGCTACCACCTCCTACACCTGTGCCCGAGCCGACGCCGACAAGCCCGCCACTGCCACTGCCAGTGCTACCTCCACCGGTGCCCGTGCCCGACCCGATGCCGACGAGGCCGCCGCTGCCGCTGCCGCTTCCCCCAACACCGACTCCAACGCCGATGAGCCCGCCGCTGCCATTGCCGCCACCGCCAACACCAGCCCCAACGCCGACGAGACCGCTACCTCCGCCACCACGGGGGCGAGTGACAACAGCGCCAGAGCCAGGACGCGAGCCGCCAGGGACGCTACCAACAACAGCGCTGCCACTGCCAGGACGACCACCGACAATGCTGCCGCTGCCGGTTGGCGTGCCGAGACGGCCAAAGCCCTGCTGTTCAATCCTGTCGAACTGATTGATTGGAGCCAATCGTTGCGCCTGTGGGGTGATGGCGCATCGACAGATCTCGTTGCCCGCCACAATGCGCAGACGGCAATTGCCATAGTCCTCCGGGTTGCTCACGGCAGGCACGCACGCTTGCCCCGCTCTGACGGTCTGCGCCTGCGAAGATGTGGAGGCAAGAAGAAGAACGGCTAAGCCGGCTAAAGCAGCATTGAGAGATTTCGACATGGTTCACCTCGCTCCTGAGCAGGATGTGAGAGGTTAATTACTTTACGCTCATGGCAAATACTCGCCGCGCGTGGCGGAGTTCCCGAATTTTTCTTGAGGTAAATAGCCTAAGAACTTCGGCCTAGGTGAGTTGGGTGAATAGTGTGGACGGGTCGCCTAGGCCCGAAACAAACATGCAGAATGGCCGTTTTGTCGGAAGGACGGCATGGTTCACCCCGTCCATCGGGCTCTGTTCCCTTGGATAAGGAGTGGAGCCTCTGAAGGCCCGGCGCCCGCGAACACCGCCGGGCCTTTTGCTGGAGCCTCGCGCAAGGAGTGAGGAGCCAAGCAGGCTATGCGCCAAGTGCTGCCGAAAGAACTGCGGCAACCCTCAAGCAATTCAAAGCCCTACAAGCGATGGCGTATGTGCTCACCAGCCCGATACTTCAGGCCAGGAATGCCTGCACGTTCTGCAATGTCAGCGCTGGTGGATGGGCCAATAGCTATTCGCCTAGCGGCGGATGGGCAAATCGACAGTCGGCCGCGCTGTCTCCTCACCTGTGGTCGCGCTCACCCACTTGCGGGGGCTCTGACGGGATTGCACCGATACGACTGTGTAGCCTGTCTCCCCGATGGGGCGGATCGTACCGGCCTTGTTGTCGAGAGCGAGCAAACCCTGGTCGGTGTCCACCACCAGGACAGCGTGAGGCTCGCCATCTTTCGTTAGGACCACTGCGATCTGCAGGGTGGACGCATGCCAACCTCGTTGGATCAGCATGTGGCGTTTCAGGAGCGCGAAGTCCTCGCAGTCACCCTTGCCGCTCGTTGGGATGCGCCACACGTCCTCACGGCCGTACTGCTCAAGGTCAGTGACTTCCGTGATGGTTGTGTTGACGCGCTGGTTGACCTCGATGAGTTGGCGCATGCGCTCAGCGTTGACTGGCACGCGAGCCTCAGTTGCGACGGGCGAAAGCAGAAGCCACGGCAAGCCAAGAGCGAGCACATTTGCGCGTGTGAACGAGCGGGTCATCGCATCAACTCCACATCTTGCGGGAGTCGCAAGAGCGATAAGAAGCAAGTTCGATGAGCATTCCAGCTCATCTCTGCTGATAAAATCGCTTACATAGAGGAAGTCGTAAGCTCTTGTTTGGTTTCCATTTTGAAATTGCAGTGAAGAACTATGCAAACTAGCCTAGATCACTTCACTTAGAACCAGGCTGCAGGTAAAGTCGCAGCAAGCTGCAGCTCTACTGGGGCCGAGACGCTCGGCACCTATAGCGCAACGAACCCCTCCTCCAGATCCACCGAGGCGGGGTCGATGTCGTGACGAGTGGTAGCGTAGGTGCGGGACCATCCTAGGGACGGCTCTAGGTCCGGGTTGCCGTCGTTCTCGTCCAGAATGAATATCAGGCTGTCCACGATGGCCTCATTGCGAAGTGCACATAAAGCCCGCTGCGGATGTGCCGAGCGGGCTCGGGACTCTAAGATGCTGAGATGGGTCAGGCCGCAGCAGCCTGCCGTTGAGCCCGCTTGAGACGCCAGCCTATGAAGCCACCCAGGCCAAGAGCTGAAGCCAGCATAGGAGCAGCGGCGGGGAGAGGTGTTTGCGCGACTTTGATGCTGCCGCTCTGCACATAGGAGTGCTGGAGAGCTGCTTGGCGCCTCGCAAACTCGGACATGTTCATCCCGTTATCCGGCTGAAACCAACTTTCTCACTGTGAATTATTGACACCTTTGTTGTCAATCCCATACAGGGGTGCTCGTGCGCCATCTTGCTTGTGGGTCGATGCTGGGACTGCAGAGCGGTCCGGAGCAGCCGCACCCTCAGCCCGACGCCGCAAGGGCGGGCTCTCCTGGCTCGGGCGGTGCTGATCTGGCGCGAGACCTACGCCAGCGTGGATGGCCTGCTTGGCCACCAGATCGAATTGGCACACCCGCCGGTTTGCTGTTGCCTTGCCGCTGACGGGGTTCCTGCCTCTCGTCACAGGTCCTACCGCCATTGACCTCGGTAGCCTCTCAAGGCCCGGCGTTCCCAGAACCACCGCCGGGCCTTTTGTTTGTCGAGTAGGGATGAGGGCAGTCGCGCCATCCGCACCCTTAGGACTTCCATGGCCGCGAGCGCCCTCCCCTCTTCCGGCGGGAAGTGCTCCTGGAGCTGCTTGCTCCTCTGGTGGGTCGGCAACAGCCGTAACGTGCCGAGGCGGGGTTGACGCAGTCCCGCTGCGTCAATGCTCGGACCGGGCCTTTTTACCTGTGCGTTCACGGGATGAGCTGCCTGCTGACAGTTGAACCTGCAGCCGAGGGACACCAGCGATGGAAACGATGCACGACTATGTGGCAGAGATCCAAACCCGCTCTGAGGATGGTCAGCCCCCGACCGTCGAGGCTCGGCAGAACATCCTGGCTGAGAACGATCTGGATGCGCAGCGTCAAGCCGAAGAATGGGTGAGGACAGTTGAGGGCGTACACAGAGCGTCAACGTACCTTCTCATCCGCCATGACGACCGCGTGGTGATCGATCGGGAACTTGGAAAGAGCCTGTAGAGCACCAGGAGGTTTGCGGCAGGTTCCGCAACGGTATCCATTTGCCGCGGGCTGCTGTCTCCAGCGGAAGCAGGGGCACATCAGAGTCAGCTCGGATACACGGCCTTGGCTGACACGAACTCACCCTGAGAGTTGGTGGTGCACTCGAGCTCACCTTCGCGAACCTCGTGGAACTGATCAGTGGCGTAGATCACCCGCAGGCGCACCCGGCCCATATAGTTGCCGTTCGACAGGCGCAGCTCAGGAGCCAATGAAGCGGCCACGACTTGCGCCTTGCCGTACTTCTGACCTGCCCGTGTGGCTTGGTCCCGGCAGGCCTCAACCGTGCGGTTGGGGCCGGGAGCACTCGCCAGCGGCTGCGGGAAGGTTCTGAGGATATCGGCTCGCGCCTTCACGGGTCCCCAACCCTGCACAGTGACGATCTGGATCGGCTCGTCGTGAGCCGCCAGCGTTTTCGGCGACGATGGTCCCAGTTGCCAGGGCATATTCTCCTTCATGTCAGGGTCAATGGGCTGCTCGCTGCTGCCATAGACCCAGCCCCCAGGCGCATAGACCGTCGTCCCGAGAAGGTTTGCTAAACCAGCGCACCCCCCGAGACCGACAACGAGACACGCGACGGCGAGAACAGGCTTCATGTGAGGTCCCCTTCGTGAGGCAACACTAGGTTACCGGGCAGGGCGAAGGAAGTCTGGCATCTCGAAGGAGGGCCGTTGTTGAGTAGGAGGTGCCGGCTGCTCGGGCCGGGGCTGCACCCGGCTCGGTGCGGGTGTTCGCTGGCGAGGTTCAGGGCGCGGTTGGGGGCGGGTGACGGGAGGAACAGTCCCTCGCAGCGTGGATGGGCGCTCGATGCGCTCTGGAGAGGGTGCAGGAGGCTTCAACGATGGTGAGGCTTCGGGCTCTGGCGCGGGAGCTCGCGGCAAGGGCAAGGGTGTAGCCGGAACCGCAGCTGGCCCGATGACCGACTCGGCGAGAGGGGGATCGGGAGACACCACTGGCTCGGGAACGGGAGGCACTGGTGGCACGACGATCTGCTCGGCCACAGGTGCTTGCGGCGGCGGCTCAGGGGCAGGCAGTACCACAGGCGGTGCGGCGGGGGGCGGAGGTGGCACCGCAGACTCAGGTGCAGGCAGAGCCTCGGGCGCAAAGACAGAGGGGGTCACGGGCTCAGGGGTACGTGGCAGCACAGGCGGTGTGGCGGCGGTGTTCGGGGGTGGCAGCTCCGGCTCAGGAGGCGGCACCACAACCTGTTCGGGGACAGGAGGAGCGGGTAGCACCACGCCTTGCTCCGACACCGAGGGGACGGGTGTTGGACTGCTAGGTTCAGAGCGTGACTGCTCGGCTGGCCCTGACGAGGTAATCGGAGCCGTTGACGGGACCGAGCCAGGGGGCGCTGACGGATCGGTCTTTGACCCAGAGAAGCCAACCACCGCCCACGCGCCAAGGGCGGCAATGGCGATCGGAGCCAACCACCAGCTAAGATGGCGGCGAGGCTGCCGGATATGGGTGGCGGGTACAAGATCCTGCAAATGGCAAATCCGCTCGGGTGCTTCCGTGGAACTTAGGGCACCACGCCATCTGGAGCGGAAATGTGCTCCATGAGGATGGGCCTGTGTCTCGGCAAGCGTGCCTCGCCCCAAGGCGGTCTGCGTGAGCCTGATGCCGATGACAGTTCCGCCCTCCATCGTCAGGAGAGCGGCATCCAGCGTGAGCCTCATCAGGTGTGCAAATATCAGATCTCCAGGGCATTCATGAGAGCTGCTGATCAACGCCCCCCTGAGCCTTTCGATCCGGCTTTGCGCGTGTTCATACTCAAGCTGCCGGGGCAGATAGCGGCATTGTGACTGCTCAGAAGCTGTCGAAGGGATGCTCGGGCATTCCCATATTCCAGCCATGCCCCGGACTGCGTCTTCCTCTCACCTGCCTGACCTGTTCGACTCTGTTCCGCCAGCACGGCAGCGTGCCCGACGCGTGCTGCCCCAGCTTGCAACGCCCTTCCCGGACCTCAGCCACCTGTCTGACGCACGACTGGCTCGTCTTCTGGTCGACGTCACAGCTGAGGTAAAGCGACGCAAGAGCGGCGAGGCAGGTCGCCCAAGCCACCCCGAGCTAGAGGATGGAATCCGAGAAGCCGCTCGCGTGCTTGAGGCGATGCTTCCGAAGCGTGCGGGGCGGGACAAGCAGCCTCGTTCCGCGGGTGCGGCTCCTCCACTGCAGGAGGGCAAGCGCAAGGCGATCCGCACGGCGCTCCAGGCTGGTGTTGCGCCCGGCCAGGTGGCAAAGCACTTTGGCCTCTCCCTTGCTGCTGTGCGCAAGGCCCTCACAGACGAGTAGCAAGTCAGGCCCGTCGGCTCGCACCCGACAGCAAGCTCACACCACACCACCTAACCCTGGACGACAGAAAGCATGCCTCGTGCCCTGAAGCAGAAGACGCTTACCTGCATCACCCCTGCTCGTGAGGGCAGCACCTACCAGATTGAGATCGAGGATGAGGCCGGCAAGCGGGTGCTGTTCGAGCTCACCTCGGATCAGACACTCCAGCTAGCCGATGAACTCGATGCCCTCTTGGCGGATGAGGAGGAGGAGCTACATCTCCGGCCAGCAGCAGCACAGGCTGCTCCACCAGCGCCTTCGGCACCTGGGAGCCTCGGTACAGTGAAGTGGTACAACCTCACGAAGGGTTTTGGCTTTGTCACGCCTGATAACGGTGGTGACGAGCTGTTCTTGCACCGCTCTGTGCTGGAGCAGGCAGGCTTTGGTAATCTGGCTGAGGGCACCCGCGTGCGCATCGAGGTTGTAGAAGGCAAGAAGGGTCCTCAGGTGAGCACCATCACTCTCGCCTAGGATCTGTATACGGGACCAAAGCAACAGCGCTCCAAACGCAGTTCTCGTGCGAGGCTATGCACACTCAGCTACAAACCGGACGAAATTGCGCAGCTCCGTCAGCCGACAATCCACATTCGTGACCTGCTCATCGAGCCCGAGAAGCCAGGCAAGATCCCTGCGGTCGGGCACTTGGTGAAGCGCCTCAATCGTTGAAGCATACCTCTCGAGCTCCTCAGAGCTACTCACATACGCCTCGCTGACGAGCTCGTCACTCTGCCGCCGCAGGGCGCCTGCCACCTCGTACAGGTCAAGCTCGGGGTGGTACTGAACGCCCCAGAACACTCCCGCGCCATGCCGGATCTCAACCGCCTGAGCCTCGGTTACCGTATTGAAGGCCAGCAATGTCGCCCGTCAGGTAGAGTGTCGACCTCGTCGGAGTGAAAAGCCGGTGAGTCGAACGCGGCTGGCCTGCCGGCCAGAAGCGGATGTGCCTGCCCTGCCTCGCCCCTAAATCCGAACCGGCTGGTCGCCACAATGTCAGAACTCTTACGGCGGACCTTGAGCGAGTCCATCAGCATCGAGACAATCCTGGCTTGTGGGCTTTGGCGTGTATACGCAGATCCAAACCAGCTGGACAACGCTATTCTGAACTTGGCGGTGAACGCCCGCTATGCGATGCCTGAGGGCGGCAAGCTCACGATCGAGACCGCGAACGCAGCGCTTGACGAAGCCTATGCCGCCTCGCGTACGGATGTGAGGGCAGGCCAGTACGTGCTCATCTCTGTCTCGGATAGTGGGTCGGGTACGCCACGTGAGGTCGTGGAATGCGTCTTCGAGCCCTTCTTCACGACAAAGCCTGTTGGCAAGGGCACCGGCCTTGGGCTCGCGCAGGTCTATGGCTTCATGAAGCAATCCGGGGGTCATGCCACGATCTACTCCGAGCCTGGTCAGGGAACTACCGTCAAGTTGTACCTCCCCCGCTATCACGGGGTGGATGACGCTCCAGACGATACCCATCGCACGTCGGTGGCCGTGGCAGCTGGGCGAGGCGAGACCATTCTCGTCGTGGAGGATGACGAAATGGTGCGGCGCTTCACGATAGAGGCACTCGGGGAAGCAGGCTACCGGGTGCTGGAGGCAGGAAATGGGCCGGCTGGGCTCAGCCTCCTGGACAATCATCCCGATGTGGCGCTCCTGTTCACTGACGTGGTGCTCGCTGGGCCGCTGAATGGACGCCAGCTTTCCGATGAGGCCGTGCAGCGCCGCCCTGGCCTCAAGGTAGTGCTCACGACAGGCTACACGCGCAACGCGATCATCCACCACGGACGCCTGGACGAGGGGGGTCAACTTCCTGGGCAAGCCGTTCACGTCCAGCGACCTCCTGTCCACAGTGCGGGACGTACTCGATGTGAGGAGCTGACCTCACGGCCCGCACCGCAATCATGATAGATCCGGTTCTGGTCTCCAGCATGAACGATCGATACCCAGGCAGGTTCAAACATCTGCCCTATCCGCCTTTCCCACTAGACGAAGCGTTCGCCTCGGAGCCTCTTCTCGGCCAGCAGCTTAGTCAAATAGCTCTTCGATGAAGGACTTCTTCCGCTTCTGGTGCCCCTGCTGGTGAACTTGGCCGTATCCATGCGGCTGGCGATAACCGGAATTCTGGTCCTGACCACGCTGAGGGTTTGTAAACGATGATTGCTGGACCGGAGCAGCGGATGACGCATCCTGAGCGCTTCGCTCGATGATCTTGTCGAGTTCGCCTCGGTCGAGCCAAACCCCACGGCATTGCGGGCAGTAGTCAATCTCCACCCCCTGACGCTCGCTCATCACAAGAGACACACGACAGACGGGGCACGGCATTCCGGCAGCACTGGTCATAGGGAATTCTCCTGTAGCTTGGCACACCATCGTAGGCCCAACAGACACCAAGGCCTACACAAGAAGCTCTGGAAGCCTGCTAGGCGGACGAACACCACAATCGCACGACGGCATCTGTCTGACGGGCTCGGCTCTCCTAAACAACATGGGCGAGCGGAGAACAGGTTCAAGCCGACCACACTAATGTGGGCCAGGAGCTCGAAAGGAACACGGCATGCGATTGCCTGGTCGGCTGCTCGGGAGCCGGCACTACTTAACCAAGAGCCCCGTAGCTCCCGCAGCTACCGGCTGCCAGCTGTTCAACGTAGCAAGCGCCAGGAACATCACGGTGTCAGAAGACAATGACCGCTTCCGCTTAACTCTCTCGCCGGAGACGATGCAGAGTATACGACAGGCAAAAGAAGCGTTTGAGCAGATGGTTGTTGCGGTCCACTCTTTTGCGACCAGCCCTCCCCCCGTCGTGCTGGAACTAAAACGATCGCTCCATCAGTTACGTGACGACTGGACCAAGGTCGCACGAGGAGTAGCCGACGCCGTCGCAGCCTCGCGCGAGGTCTGGCTCCCGCTCCTCCGCATCGGCTATGCCTACCAGCGTCTCGATCAATCCGGCTGGCTACCTCACCACACCACGCCATTCCATTTGATTGAGCAAGCAGGTGATAGTGCCGAGGCGGTCGGAGATGTTCTCCAGAGATTCTATAAGGAGGAATGGCCCGCTGTGAGCGCGGCGTTCAGCGAGAAACTCGACACCTTTTCGATTGATGAAGAGGCAAAGTCGGCGTTCCGGGAGGCTCTGGCTGTGCACGAGCACGGCCACTATCGGGCGTCGTGCCGCCTATTGTTCCCCGAAGCGGAGCGGGTTTCACGTATGTACATCGACCCTGACCGAACAGGGGCAAGCGTAATGGAACTCCGCAAACTAGCCGGCGAACTGACCCCTGGAGAGACCGGCGGAGCTATTGCCCTGAAGCACTTCGCTAAGTTGACCGAACACCTATATGCCAAGGTTGAGAGCCCAGAAGCACTAGATGTTTGATCCCGGGGTTTGATGGTGCACTCTTCTCGTTGGAATGGAAGGATGCGCTATGGTCCAGGTTCTCCATGGGAGCGCCCGTACGACTGCGGCAGTCCGTCGAGCGATACAGCATAGTCAAGAGAGCCTGAGGGCGCTCGCCAAGCGCCACGGCATCAATCAGAAGACAGTCGCCAAGTGGAAGAAGCGCACCTCGGCGGATGACCAGCGGACCGGCCCCAAGGCGCCGCACTCGACGGTCCTCTCGCCCGAGGAGGAGGCAGTCGTCGTGGCCTTCCGCCGCCACACCCTCCTGCC
>JAESFT010000922.1_pt1 | contig 10112 bp, 9 predicted proteins | sample 9269451 | NCBI WGS metagenome assembly JAESFT01 (sample SAMN14502557, study PRJNA617106) | algae metagenome | isolation source: Scytonema hyalinum WJT4-NPBG1 and co-occurring heterotrophs from well... | place: USA: Mojave Desert, Joshua Tree National Park, California | collected 2006-05-25
GCAGTTGGAGCGGTCCGTCCTCCTTCCGAACGGCGCCGCTCCAGAGCACATCATCGATCAGGCCGCCGGACGCATGCCGGCCGCGATAGCCGTCGGGATCTCGATATCGACCTCGAGGGTCGACACGGAGGCGCCGCGGTCCATCTTGATCTGAACGTTGTCCTGCGGCACGGCCATGTGCTTGGCGATCACGGCCATGATCTCTTCCCGCAGGATCGCCACGAGATCGGACTCGGCCCCGCCCACGATGGTGCGCTCATGGGCAAGCAGGACCTGGAGCCGCTCGCGGGCAACCGGCGCGGATGTGTTGCGCTTGAAGAAACTGAACAGGCTCATGCGGCCCTCCGTGAGAAGAGTTTGCTGAACAGGCCGCGCTGCTTCTGCACCTCGACGATCGTCTCGCCCTGGAGCTTGCGAGCGGCGTCGAGATAGGCGCGGGCCGGTGCGGAATTCGGGCTGCCGAGCGTCACCGGCGCGCCGAGATTCGACGAGCGCAGCACTTCCGTGCTTTCCGGGATGATCGCGAGCAGCGGAATCGAGAGGATCTCCAGCACGTCCTCGACCTTGAGGATCTCGCCGCGCTGCGCACGGGCGTTGTCGTAGCGCGTGAGCAGGAGATGCTTCTCCACCTGCTCGCCCTTTTCGGCCTTCTCGGTCTTGGAATCGAGCATGCCGATGATGCGGTCGGAATCGCGGATGGACGAGACCTCCGGGTTCGTCACGACGACGGCCACATCCGCGTGCCGCATGGCGAGCGTCGCGCCGCGCTCAATGCCGGCCGGGCTGTCGCAAATGATCCAGTCGAACTTTTCGCGCAGGCCGTTGATGACGCGCTCGACGCCCTCCTCGGTGAGATTGTCCTTGTCGCGCGTCTGGGAGGCGGGCAGCAGGGACAGGGTCTCGACGCGCTTGTCGCGGATCAGCGCCTGCTCCAGCTTCGCGTCGCCCTTGATGACGTTGATCAGATCGAACACGACCCGGCGCTCGGCACCCATGATCAGATCGAGATTGCGCAGGCCCACGTCGAAGTCGATCACGGCGACCTTCTGGCCGCTCTGCGCCAGTGCCGCCCCCAGAGCCGCCGTCGACGTCGTCTTTCCGACACCGCCCTTGCCCGATGTCACGACAAGTACTTTCGCCATCCTTGGTTCTCCTCACCCTACAATGCTGCTCCTGCGACGGCATCACCAGCAGGTTCCCCGGAGGACCGCAGAACATGGTCGGAGAGCGGAGGCGGATCAGGCTGTCGCGGATTTCTTACGCTACGTAATGCCTATTATTCGGCGCCCGTTATGGTTACCGACCGGTTAAGATTTCCTGCTGAAACCAAGTTTTTTGTTGAAAAACCAACGATTTCCACCAAGTCAAGACCATATGAGGAATGATGTCCTCTGTCCGGACATAAAGCTGAGCTTGGCGACCCTCAGCAAGCTCCGGCCGGATCTGACCAATCCCGAGCGCAGGGACATCGCCGATCATTTTCTCAAACTCGTCGGACTCGACAAGTTCAAGCGTTCACATGTGCATGAGCTCTCGGGAGGCATGAAGCAGCCCGTTGCACTGGCCCGCGCGCTTGCGCCCGATCCGCAGGTGCTGCTCATGGACGAGCCCTTCGCCGCTCTGGATGCGCTCACCCGCGATCAGCTCTACGACGACATCCAGCGCATCTGGATGGAAAGCCGCAAGACCATCGTCTTCGTCACGCACAACGTGCGCGAAGCCGTATGCCTTGGAAACCGCGTCGTCCTCATGTCGCCGTCCCCAGGCCGCATCTCGAGAATCTTCGGGATCGATCTGCCGCATCCGCGCGACATCAACAGCCCGGATCTCGCCGGCTATACTTCAATCATTGCCGCTGCACTCAAAGGCACGTTGAAGGGAGCGGTCTCCGAATGAGGCGTTTGGCCGTTGCCCTTCTCTTCTTTGCCGCGCTGATCGCCCTGTGGGAACTTGCCGTGCGCAGCGGGCGCTGGTCCATCGTGCTGCTTCCCTCTCCCGTGTTCGTGGCGGAATACATCTGGGGCGCGCTTCTTGACGGTACGCTCGCGGAATCGACCTGGGTGACGCTCAAGCGGCTTCTGATCGGCTATGCAGCGGGCGTCGTCATCGGCCTGCCACTGGGCCTGCTGACCAGCACGACGCAGGTTCTCGAAGACACGATCGGGTCGCTCGCCCTCGGGTTTCAAACCCTGCCGAGCGTCTGCTGGGTGCCGCTCGCCCTCGTCTGGTTCGGCCAGACGGAAGGCGCGATGCTGTTCGTCGTGATCATGGGAACCGTCTGGTCCGTCATCATCGCGACCGATCATGGCGCGCGCAACATACCGCCCATCTATGCGCGCGCGGCCCGCACCATGGGCTCGGAGGGTCTCCATAAATGGACGCGGGTCGTCCTGCCGGCGTCGCTTCCCTTCCTCGTCAGCGGCATGAAGCAGGGATGGGCCTTCGCCTGGCGCTCGCTGATGGCGGCGGAGATCTATGTGACGATCCTCACCGGCTTCGGTCTGGGCCACCTGCTGCACTACGGACGCGAGCTGAACGCCATGGAGCAGGTCATCGGCATCATGATCGTGATCGTGGTGATCGGGCTTCTGGTCGATCGGCTGCTGTTCTCGCCCTGCGAGCGCTTCCTGCATCGGCGCTGGGGCACGAATGTCAAGGAAGCATAGCAGGACTGCATCGCGGCTCCCTTGGCGTCGCAATCCTGTGAAACATTTCTCCTCCCCTGTCGTTGGAAGCCGAATGTCCGGAGGAGTGGACCTATGCCTGGCCCGGGACGCAGCCCTGTTCTCATCATCGCCGCCATCCTCACGCTTCTGATCGGACTGGCACTCGCCGTCGGCGGCGTATGGCTGATCACGCTGGGCGGCTCCTGGTATTACGCCATCGCGGCGGTCGGCTTCCTCCTCACGGGTCTTCTTCTCCTCGCGCAAAAGCCCGCGGCATTGTGGGTTTACGCGCTCGTCGTGGCCGGCACGCTCGGCTGGGCGCTTTGGGAGGTGGGCCTGAACTGGTGGCCGCTCGCGGCGCGCGGCGATGTGGTGTTCCTGATCGGCCTGCTCCTGCTCACGCCGTGGGTGACGCGCAGCCTCGTGACGGACCGCACAGATGCAGCGGCCGACCGCGACAACGCACGAAGGGCTTCCGCCTTCCGCGGCGCGGGATTGCCGTTGGCGGGAGTTCTGGCCATCGCACTCGCGGTGGCGGTGGCCTCGTGGTTCACAGATCCCACACGGGTCGAAGGCACGGCTCCAGGACCTCGGGCCGATGTGCCCGACGACATGCTCGGCGTTCCGCCCGGCGAATGGCATGCCTATGGCCGCACCGCATACGGCCAGCGCTACTCGCCGCTCAACCAGATCACGCCTGCGAACGTGAGCCAGCTTCAGGAGGCCTGGACCTACCGCACCGGCGACGTGCGCGGACGGCCGGGCGACCCGGAGGAAACCACGTTCCAGGTGACGCCGCTCAAGTTCGGCAATCGCCTGTTCCTGTGCACGCCGCACCAATCGATCATCGCGCTCGACGACACGACCGGTCGCGAAGTCTGGCGCTACGACCCGAAGATTCGCGGCGAGCTTGCCCTGCAGCATCTCACCTGCCGCGGCCTCTCCTATTACCGTGGCAACGGCACCGCAGCAGCAGCACCGCCTCCGGCCCCTGCACCGGTCACGACCGCCTCCCCGCTCCCGGACCTGCCGGTGGCGGCGAGCGAACGCCCGGGGGCGGACAATTGCCCGACGAAGCTCTTCATGCCTACCGCCGACGGGCGGCTCATCGCCCTCAATCCGGAGAACGGCGCCGTCTGCACCACCTTCGGCGGCGGCACCGGGCAGATCAATCTCTGGGCCAACATGCCCAATGTGAAGCCGGGCGCCTATTACTCGACCTCCCCGCCGGCCATCGCGCGGAATCTCATCATCGTCGGCGGCACGGTGCTCGACAACGTGTCGACCCAGGAGCAGTCCGGCGTCATCCGCGCCTTCGACGTGAACACGGGCGCGCTGGTGTGGAATTGGGATTCGGGCCGTCCCGACGTGACCACGCCGATTGCGCCGGGCGAGACCTATGTGCCGAACTCGCCCAATTCCTGGTCGATCTCCAGCGTCGACGAGGCCCTCGGGCTCATCTACATCCCGCTCGGCAATCAGCCGCCGGATCAATGGGGCGGCAACCGCAGCGCCAATGTGGACCGCTTCTCCTCCTCCGTCGTGGCGCTCGACATCGCGACCGGCCAGCTGCGCTGGGTCTTCCAGACCGTGCATCACGACCTGTGGGATTACGACGTTCCCTCGCAGCCGAGCCTCGTCGACCTGACCATCGGCGGCCAGACCGTACCGGCTCTCGTGCAGCCGACCAAGCAGGGAGAGCTCTACGTGCTCGACCGGCGCACCGGCCAGCCGGTCCTGCCCGTGACCGAGAAGCCTGCCCCGCAGGGAGCCGCGGCGGGCGACCGCACGGCCCCGACGCAGCCCGTCTCCGCCCTCTCCTACGACCCGCCGCCGCTTACCGAGCGCGATATGTGGGGCGCGACGATGTTCGATCAGCTCGCCTGCCGCATCGCGTTCAAGAAGCTGCGCTACGAGGGTCGCTACACGCCCCCCTCTCTCGAAGGCACGCTGGTGTATCCCGGCAATTTCGGCGTGTTCAACTGGGGCAGCGTCGCGGTCGATCCGGAGCGGCAGATCGCGTTCACGACCCCGACCTACATCGCCTTCGTGTCGCAGCTCGTGCCGCGCCAGGACGACAAGACGCTCTATGTGCAGGGCGAGAACCGGCCCGAGAACAGCCTGCCGGCGCTCAACGAGAATTTCGGTGCGCCGTTCGCGGTGAAGCTCTCCGCCTTCACCTCCGCGCTTGGCGTTCCCTGCCAGGCTCCGCCGTGGGGCTATGTGGCGGCAGCTGACCTCACCACGGGCAAGATTCTCTGGAAGCACAAGAACGGCACTGTGCGCGATGCATCGCCGATCCCGCTCCCCTTCCCGATGGGCGTGCCCAATCTGGGCGGTCCGATGGCGACGGCGAGCGGTGTCGCGTTCCTGTCGGGCACCATCGACTACTTCGTGCGCGCCTATGACGTTTCCAACGGCAACCAGCTCTGGGAGGCGCGGCTTCCCGCCGGCGGTCAGGCGACGCCGATGACCTACACGGGTGCGGACGGACGGCAGTACCTGCTGGTCGTGGCGGGCGGCCATGGGTCGCTCGGCACCAAGGCGGGCGACTACGTGATCGCCTATGCCCTGCCGAAAACCTGACGGCATGAGGGAATTCCCCCATGCCGTGGCCTGAATGCACCTTCTCCTATTCGCGCTTCAACGATCCGGAATCCGCGCCGCCCGTCTGAGCTCCACCGGTGCCGATGGAGCCGACGGACGGGGCCGGACCACCGGCTGGGAGCGTTCCGCCGGGCTGCAGCGGGGTCGAAAGCCCCGAGGGCGCACGGGGCGGATGGGCGGAGGAGAACCAGTTGTCGTCCGAGGGGCTTCCGCCCGCCGCCGGAGAGGTCCCGCCTCCGCCATGGAGGAGCGCGTCGTCTCCCGTGGTGGATCCCTGTCCCGGCTGGCCACCCGGTCGGCTCGATGAACCGGCGGCAGCCGTTGCGCCGGATGCCCGATAAGTTCGGGCTCCTGAGGCTGTCCGCTCCGCCGTGCCGCGGCGAGACCCTTCCAGGCTGCGGTCGATGACGCCGCTCTCGAGCGGGAACGGCGGCTCGGGACGGCGGCGGGCCGCATGCACGGGCCTGTTCTGCCGCGAGCCGGCATGGCCGGACCGGGTCATGGTCCACAGGAGCGCGCCGGCCCCGATGGCGGCAAGGCCGCCGAGAACGCCGAACACGGTTCCGGTCGGGAGACCGTAGCGGCTCGGCATCACGGATTGCGGTAGATTCCAGCGCTCGGCCTCATAGGATGCGATGCGCTCGCGCTCGTAGCGGCGCCATAGCTGCTTGAGTTCCTCCGGCGAGAAGGCGCCACGGGCGACGATCATCACGCCGTTCTCCTCCAGGGTGAAGGCATGCCGGATCGAGCCGGTGAGGTCCTTGAAATCCGAGGCCCAATCGGCGCTGTCCTTGTCGGGACGGGCCGCGAGCCTGTCGAGCTCGCGCAGGATCTCGTCCTGCTTTTTCTCGAGATCGGCCAGATAGGTCGCCGTGCGCTCATGCCCGGACAGGGCCGGATAGAGGACGTTCTGCTGTGCTGCGATATGCCGTTCCAGCTCGTCCTGGAGATCGGCGAAGAGCTCCGCTCGGCTGTTGGGTCCGCTGCCCGTGGCGCGCAGCACCTCGCGGCAGAGCTCCTCGATATTGGCGTGGTCTGCCACAACCATCTGCCACAGTTCCATGGGGGCCTCCTCTCGTGCCTGATAAGCATGAACGGCTGCCGCGCTTTGCTGTTCCGCCAGCGCCGGACTTTGGCCCGTCTAACCCCAAAGACCCCCCGGCTCTCAAAAAAGCCGCAGAGGTGACAAGGATTGTACAGAATTGCTATGGAGAAATTTCAGAGCTGGGCCTTGCGCTTGGGAGGCGCAAGGGATCGTCCGATAATCCAAGAAGCGTGAGAGATCGATGAACGCGCAAACCCCGCAAGCCTTCGAAGTCGTCGCGCCTGCCGCGGTGAATCTGCCGACCTACGACGACGTCATCACGGCCGCGTGGCGCATCAACGGGGTGGCCCATCGCACCCCGGTCCTCACGTCCCGCACGGCCGATGAGCGCACCGGCGGAAAGCTGTTCTTCAAGGCTGAGAACTTCCAGCGCGGCGGTGCATTCAAGTTCCGCGGCGCCTACAACGCCATCGCAAGGCTTTCCCCTGACGCGCGCAAGCGCGGGGTCGTCGCCTTCTCCTCCGGCAATCACGCCCAAGCCATCGCCTATGCCGGGCAGTTGCAGGCGGTGCCGACCGTCATCATCATGCCGCAGGATGCTCCGGCCATGAAGGTCGCCGCCACCAAGGGCTATGGCGGCGAGGTGGTGCTCTACGACCGCTACAAGGAGGATCGCGAGGCCATCGGGCGCCAGCTCTCGCAGGAGCGCGGCCTGACCCTCATCCCGCCCTACGACCACGAGGACGTGATCGCCGGGCAGGGCACGGCGACGAAGGAGCTGATCGAGGAGGTCGGACCGCTCGACCTGCTGCTCGTCTGCGTCGGCGGCGGCGGACTGATCGCAGGCTCCGCGCTCGCCTCCAAGGCGCTCTCTCCCGACTGCCGGATCTACGGAATCGAGCCGGAAGCCGGCAACGACGCGCAGCAATCCTTCCGCACAGGCTCCATCGTCAGGATCCCCGTGCCCGCCACCATCGCCGACGGCGCGCAGACGACGTACGTGGGCAACAAGACGTTTCCCATCATGCGGGCTCTTGTCGACGACATCCTGACCGTGTCGGACGCGCAGCTCGTGGACACCATGCGCTTCTTCGTCGAGCGCATGAAGATCGTCGTGGAGCCCACCGGCTGCCTCGCGGCCGCAGCCGCCCTCCACAGCCTCGTGCCCTGCGAGGGCAAGCGCGTCGGCATCATCATCAGCGGCGGCAACGTGGACCCGAGAGCGCTGGCGGGTTTCCTCGCAGGATAGAACATCTGCCAGATCAAGGCGCGAGAGTCACTGATGGCCGGCCTGCACGACGACGGCGATCCCGTCGTGATCGCCGGTCGTGAGCTTCGGGTCGCCGATCAGCGCATTGTCGAGGTCGACGAACCGGCTCACCTTGAACTCGGTGCTGCGGTCGAGCCGTTGCGTGAAATCGTCCCGTGCCCGGTTGAACGAGCCGTAACGATGCCCCGGATCGCGGAACGGGTCGATCTCCTCGCGGCTGAAGGCACCTGCGAAGAGATATCCTTGTTCCAGCTGATGTGGCCCGAAGATGCGGCCGTGGTTGTTGCTGACCTCGAAGATGTCGTTGGAAAACGCATCGTCCCGTCCCTGTGGGAGTTGGGCATAAAACCGCCCGCCGATGAGGCCTTGATAGCCGGTCGAATGGCCGAAACGGATCGGATAACCGGCGCGTGCGGCAGCAGCGAGCAGCCTCGCCTTCGCCTCCTCGGCGCTCGAAGCGCCCTGATCGATGATGATGACGTTGATCGGCTCCCGCAGGTTCTTGCCGCGATAGATCTCGCCGAGCCAGTCCGCGGGCACGCCTTTCGCGGTGAGCATCCATTTGCCGACGGCCGGCAAGCCTTCCGGCGTTGCGATTTCGACGTCGGAAGGCTGCTGCGCACGGGCCTCGAAAGCGTTTCCGCCCGTGAGCGCAACAAAGGCGACGAGAAGTTTGATCAAGCGTTGTCCCATGGACCTTCTCCCGATGCGGCTCCAGAGGGCGCATCAGGAGAGCATGAACTTGTCCGGGGCGCCACGGCTTTTCAGGTTGAGGCCTTCACGGCGAGAACCGCGTAACGATGCTGCGTCGCGCGTTCGAGACCCTTGAGCAGCGGCAGGTTCTTCGCCTGCGCACGGTGGATCGGCCTGAGGTTGCGGTCAATGATCGCCTGCGCGAAACCCGCCTCGTGCAGCAGCATCGCCACCTCCTGCGCCCGGGCGCCCTTGGAGAAGTAGACGCGGCTCAGGATGCGCTCATGAGTCTCGCGCATGGCGTTGGGCGCATGCGGTGCTCCGGCAAGCCCCGGCACCATCTTTTCGACGAACCGGATCATGCGCTTGACGAGCGTATCCGACACGAAATCGCCGTCGACGATGAGCAGGCGCCCGCCCGGCTTGAGCAGGGAATGCCACTCCCGGAACGCGGCCTTGGGATCGACGAGCGTCCAGACGAGGTGGCGCGTGACGAGCACGTCGTAGCTCTCCGGCTTTTCCAGGGTGCGTTCCGCGTCCCCCATGACGAAGCGGATGTCGGCTCCGCGCTTGGCCGCCTTGGCGCGGGCCTGATTCAGCATCGGCTCCGACCAGTCCAGACCCGTGACGTCGAAGCCGAGGCCGTGCAGCAGGTGCGAGATCACGCCCGTGCCGCTGGCGAGATCGAGCGCCCTGCGGCCGTTGCCCGGCCCGAGATGGCGCGTGAACAGATCCCGCCAAGCCTGGCGCTCCGCCTCCGAGAAGATCTCGTGTCCGACCTGCTCGTCGAAGGTCGGCGCACGCAGAGACCAGTAGTCGCGGATCTCGTCCCGAAGGGTGTAGTTCGCGTTCATCGAGGGGCCGTGAGCAGGTGGTTTCGGCGCTCCTCTAGGCATAAATCAGGAGCCCGTCAAACTATAATCATTATAAACTGCAGAATAGAATAGTTATAAACTACAGCAATACTATCCTTCCTTTTAGAAGTTCTAAAAGATATTCCTTGCACGTCAACTATTGGAGACATAGGGAAGGCGCGCTTTCCTCAAGATGCGAGGCGCGTCATGCAACTCTCGAAGCTGGTTTTCGGCGCCGCTCTGGCGCTCGTCGGGCTCTTGCCCGTCTCGTCCCATGCGGCCGACAAGATCACGGTGACCGATATCGCGGGCCGCCAGGTTCAAGTAAAAGCGCCCGTTGAGAAAGTCATCCTCGGCGAAGGGCGGCAGATGTACTTTGTCGCCACCCTCGACACGGACCAGCCGTTCCGGCGCGTCGTCGGCTGGCGCGACGATCTGCAGAAGGCCGATCTCGACGGCTACAAGGACTACCAGGCCAAGTACCCGCAGATCGACAAGATCCCGACCTTCGGCGGCTTCAAGGAAGGTACCTTCGATGTGGAGCAGGCGGTCTCGCTCAAGCCCGACGTGATCCTTCTCAACATCGAGGCCAAGACCGCCACCGACGACGCCAAGCTCATCGAGAAGCTCGCCAAGATCGACATTCCGGTCGTCTTCGTCGATTTCCGCGAGAAGCCGTTCGAGAACACCGATGCGAGCATGCGGGTCATCGGCAAGCTGTTCGGCAAGGAGGCGCGGGCCGAAGAGTTCATCGCCTTCCGCAAAGCACAGATCGATCTCGTGACCGAGCGCCTCGCCAAGACCAATCCCCCCAAGCCCGTCGTGATGGTGGAGCGCGCAGCCGGCTATTCCGACGATTGCTGCATGTCATTCGGCAACGAGAACTTCGGCAAGTTCGTGGAGGTTGCCGGCGGGCAGAATCTCGCGGCCAAGATCATTCCCGGCACCTTCGGCGTGGTGAACCCCGAGCAGATCAT
>JAESFT010000923.1_pt1 | contig 10090 bp, 9 predicted proteins | sample 9269451 | NCBI WGS metagenome assembly JAESFT01 (sample SAMN14502557, study PRJNA617106) | algae metagenome | isolation source: Scytonema hyalinum WJT4-NPBG1 and co-occurring heterotrophs from well... | place: USA: Mojave Desert, Joshua Tree National Park, California | collected 2006-05-25
CCGAGCACCGACTCGACGAGGGCCGCCGATTCGGTACGGGACAAGCCGACCTTCTGATAGACCGCCTCACTGAGGTCGGCCCGGGTCACTGTTTTTCCGGTCATCACGCCCCCTAGCGGATGGTTCTCGAGAGGGCTCCCCATACCTGAGCGAGGATGCCCCTCCAAGAGGCTGCGCATCAGCATTCCTCGAGGAGGGAGGTATGCGCCTCCACAGGATCATTAAGCGGGTGCAGGTCCCGCACCATGGCGGCAGACCGGGAGACATCTACGTGTGTGTAGATCTCGGTTGAGCCAAGATCCGCATGCCCCAGCATCTCCTGGATCACCCGCAGATCGGCACCGTTGGCGAGCAGGTGACTGGCAAAGGCGTGCCGCAGCTTATGGGGCGAGAGGCGGTCCGGGTGGGGGAGGCCTGCTGATCGTGCCGATTCCTTGATCTCAAGCAGTGCTGCCTGGCGGGTGAGAGGCTTGGAGCCGTTCCGCATCGCATGAAACAGCCACTGGTCCGAGGCTGAACCCTGCTCGCGAGCCAACCGCCGCCACAGTTCCACGGCTTCAATAGCTCTGGCGTGGAGGGCAACAAGCCGCTCCTTACCGCCTTTGCCGATGATGGTCAGCGCTTTTGTGTGAGGCTGGACTGCTGTGGCAGGGAGGCTTAGGGCCTCACTGATCCGCATGCCTGAGGCATAGAGGACCTCGAGCAGGGCAGCCCGGCGCGCATGGCCAGCCTGCCGGTAGAGCCCAAAGGATGGGTCTGCTGCCTGGGCATGAGCTGCCTCTAGTAGACGATCCACTTCCTCGGCTGTGGGCGTGTAGGGCAGGGGAGACGAGCGCTTCATTGAGGCGACGTCACGAGTGGGATCCTGCAGACTGAAGCCCTCCGCGAGGAGGAAGCGGTGGAGAGTACGCACCACCTCCATAGGCTTGCGCCTATGCCTTATCGAGCCGTGCCGCCTGTCCGGTCGCAACTGGGTGCAGTCCAACCACAACGCAGAAACAGGCACAGAGACAGTGAAGCTCCTCTCCCGTCGAAACAGGAGAGAGGCTTTGGGAGCGCGCCGGCCAATTTGGAGTAAGACCATTCGCTACGGCGGCAGCTTAACAATGGCCCTAGCCGAATCTAGACGGCATCCAGTGCAGCTGAGAAAGGGGCAAGGAGTGCCCCTCTTCAGAGGCTACAGCTTAGGCGATGACGAAGTCGCTGGTCGAAAAGCCGTTCGAGGCTCCATCGATTATGCGCACATCGCTTAAGCCATCGCCGTTGATGTCCACGAACACATCGTTTGAGCCCTGCGTCATGATGATCTTAGCGTTCGAGGTCACGACCAGCTTATCGATACCGTGCTCGAAGTCGGTGATCACCCCCACCGAGGCATCCGTCAGGTTGCTGACTCGGAAGTCGAAGCGATCCGCCTCGGCCCCACCGGTAACTGTATCAGCGTCACCGCCGAAGATCGTGTCTGAACCGCCGTCGCCAAAGATCCGGTCTGCACCATCCGCAGCACCTGAGCCGCCGAATAGAACGTCGTTGCCGCTGCCACCTAACATCGTGTCAGAGCCAGCACCGCCGCCAATCTCGTCGTTGCCGTTGCCTCCCTTGAGATAGTCGCTGCCGCTCCCACCAAAGATTGCACCGCCGAACCCGTCGGCATCATCATCAAACACTGTGATGGAGTCGCCCCCGGCACCGCCGAGTACTGTGTCGCTCTCTCCCGCAGAGACGGTGTCATCGCCCGACCCGGCGAACACGAGATCGCCGCTCTCGTCCCCATCGGCAACAGCGATGAAGTCCTCATCGGTGCCGCCATAGATAGTGTCTGAGCCAGAGCCGCCGATGATCGTGTCGTTGCCACTTCCGCCACCAGCCGTGCCACCACCGTCTTGCAAGAACACGTAGTCGTTGCCAGCTCCGCCAAAGACGCTCTGACCGCCGATCACATAGTCATCGCCTGCGCCTGCATACACGCTGTCGCTCGCGTTGGCGTAGATTGTATCGGCGCCAAAACCGCCGAAAACCAGGTCATGATCCGCAGAGCCTTCCATGACGATTGCGTCGTTACCGTCACCCCCATACACGGTGTCGTTGGCAGCCGAGGACACATACAGAGTGTCGAAGCCAGCGCCGCCGCCGATCTCGTAGGCCATCGTGCCCCCGAGATCGGCCACGTCAGCACCAGCGCCAAGGAAGATTTGGGTCACGCCAGCCGTCGTGCCGAGAGCAGCGAAGTCTTCAGCTTCAACATAATCGTCGCCGAGGCCGCTCAGCACAGTGTCAGCGACACCATCATTGGAAAGGATGATGGTATCGTTGCCCTCGCCGCCGACAATCAAGTCGGAGCCGCCCCCGTCGAAGATGCTGTCGTCGCCGCCCAGGCCATTGATCGTCTCGGCCTCGTTGAGACCGATGATCGTGTCGTTGCCAGACGTGCCTGTCAGGACTGCCATAGATGCGCTCCAAATCTGAAAGGTTGGGCCCAACAGCGGCCGTTGCAGTGAACTATTCGATTGTTGTTCATCGCGCAGCTCGTCGCCATGGCTTAGGCCGACGTGCAAGGACATGTTGTCTCGACTACGAGATCCAGGCGCATCGGCCGGATCTCCTCACAAGCAAGTGTGTTGCGAAACGCAAGAAGTAATACTCCTGCTGACGATGCAGGAGACCGCCATTCTCAGTTGCTTACAGCGGCCCAACGTTAGCATTCATCCCGGCTGAGTGCTTCATCTATCTTTCTATTAGGGTGTGTCATCGCTTGAACGGATTGGATAGCCTTGCGTTTTGCTCCTTCTGGTGAGGAGGAGCGATGCTCAGCGACGCACAATGGGCTCTGCTGGAGCCTCGGATTGAGATCTGCCGACCGAAGGGCAAGACCCCACCGCAGGACCTTCGGCGCACCATGGCAGCGATCCTTTGGCGGCATCAGAACGGCGCCAAGTGGCGCTCAGTCCCGGAGGAACTCGGACCCTGGTGGCGAGCAGCCCAGATCTTCATGCGCTGGGCCAGAGCCGGTGTCTGGGAGCGCTTGCTCACCCTTGTGCAGGAGCGCGGGATCGAGCTTGGAATGGTGTTCCTCGACGGCACCAGCATCAGGGCACACCAGAAGGCTGCCGGTGCTGCGCGAAGGGGGGATCTCAAGCTGAGCGAGACCATCGTGAAGCACTTGGCTGCTCTCGTGGCGGCTATGGGACCAAGGCTTGCGTGATCGCCGGCGCGGCAGGACGGGCGGTTGCCTTCCGGGTCGCGCCAGGGCAGGCGCACGAGTGACCTCATGCCATGCCCCTGCTCGACCAATTGCCGGGCGTGCCGGGCTGGGTTGTCGCCGACCGGGGCTATGCCAGCCATGCCTTCCGTGAGCACGTCTGGGGCGGGGGTGCGCGTCCCGCCATTCCGACCAAGCGCACCGAGGCTCCCGTGGCCTGCCCAAACTGCGCCTACAACAACCGCAACCGCGTCGAGCGTCTCTGGGGCAGGCTCAAGGAGTGGCGAGCCATCGCAACTCGATACGAGAAGACCGCCTCATCCTCCATGGGCGTCCTCTGCCTGGCAGCCACCATGGATTGGCTCAGACGTTAACAGGCCCTAAGACTCTCGGAAGGCCCGGGCAATCTGGTCCTGCAGAGGTTTGATGAGATACTGTAGCGGAGTACGGTCGTGCGTCTGCACGAACACGTCCGCCTGCATGCCCGCAACGAGGCGGATGCCCTCCAGACGTGCAATCTGCTCCGCCGGCACATCAATGCGAATCGTGTAGTAATTTAGGCCAGTCTGCTGCTCACGGGTCACGTCGGCAGAGATGCGCGAGACCGTTCCCTTCAGCTCTGGGGTAGTGCGCTGGTTCGAGGCATGAATTCGCACTACAGCGTCCCGGCCGGTCGAGAGCTGGTCGATTTCGTGAGGTGCCACTCTGGCCTCGAGGGTGAGCGACTCATTCATCGGCACAATCAGCATGACAGGCTCAGCGGCGGTGATCACGCCGCCGACAGTGTGGATCGCAAGCTGGTGGACATAACCTGAGCTCGGGGCTCGGACTTCGACGCGCTTGAGCTGATCCTCGGCCGCGACGCGCCTCTCGTTGAGCTCCGCGATCTGGCCTTGGATCTCACGCAGCTCTTTCATAACGTCCGCCCGGGTCTGCTCGTCAACTTGGATGATTTGAAGCGACGTTTCGGCGACGCGACCTTCGGCCTGTGCCACAGAGGCTACGAGCTGGCCACGTTGGCCCTCGAGGCTCGCGGCTTCGCGCTCCAGGGCAGAGAGACGCGACACCTGTATAAGGTTCTTCTGGTAAAGCTCGCGCACGCCCTTGAGCTCGTCCACGATAATGACTGCTTCGCGCGTTTTTGCGGCCTGCTGGGCTTTAAGGCCGACGATCTCGTCGTGCAATTGGGAGATGCGTTTCTTGAGCTGGCTTTTCTGTCCTTCGCGGGCGGCGAGCCGCGCCTCAAACAGGGTCCGCTCGCTATCCATCAGTTTCACGACTGCGGGATGGTCGAGGCGCGCTTCGAACTCCGCCGGAACGGCAATGAAGGTGCGGCCGTCGCGCTCGGCCTCAAGCCGAGCTTGGCGGGCGGATAGCTCGTCGAGGTGCTTTGTTATCATGCGGAGGTTGGCGCGAGTGACGGTCTCGTCAAGGCGGATCAGGAGGTCGCCTTCGGTGACACGGTCCCCCTCGCGAACCCTCAACTCACCGACAATGCCGCCGGTCGGATGCTGAACCTTCTTCACGTTCGTGTCGACCACGAACTGACCTATACCCATGACAGCGCCAGAGAGCGTCGAGGTTGCTGCCCACAGCCCGACGGTGCCGCCGAAGAGACCAATCATTGCTACGCCGACAAGAGCGGATCGGCGCAGGGCCTTTTGGTGGATGGATTTTGTCACAGACAGACCTTCCGAAAATCGTGGGTTTGAAGGTGCCAGGCGACGCTCGGGGCGAGTCACGAGCGAACCTCGCGCAGATGCCCGGGCTGTGGAATGCTTGATGGAGCGGTAGCTGGCACCGCCACTGAGCGCTGCATGACGGATTTCATCACCTCGGCGCGTGGACCGAAGGCCTTAATCCTACCGGCCTCCATAATCGCCATAAGGTCCACGTTTGCGAGCGCCGAAGGACGATGGGTGATGACGATTACGACACCACCGCGTTCGCGTACGCGGAGGATTGCACTGTTCAGGGCTTCGTCGCCTGCTCCGTCCAGGCTAGAATTAGGCTCGTCGAGTACCACGAGGAAGGGGTCACCGAAGAGCGCCCGCGCCAGTGCGATGCGCTGGCGCTGACCACCAGAGAGCATGGCGCCGTTCTCACCAATGTGGGTGTCATAGCCCGCCGGCAGCTGCAAGATCATGTCATGGGCGCCGGCTGCGCTAGCGGCCGCTACGATGCTCTCCGATGAGGCATCGCGGCGGAAGCGAGCGATGTTCTCGGCGACGGTGCCCTCGAAGAGCTCCACGTCTTGAGGCAGATAACCGATGTGCGGGCCAAGAGCGTCCGCATCCCATTGATCAAGTGTGGCACCGTCGAGACGCACTTCTCCGCGCAGGGTCGGCCAGACGCCGACGAGAGCCCGTGCCAGGGTTGACTTGCCAGACGCGCTCGGCCCGATGAGCCCGAGCCCCTGGCCGGCGGCAATTTGGAACGAGGCATCGAGCACGATAGGCTGCCCGCTGCCAGGTGCGCCGACGACCACGTCCTGCGCGGCCAGGATTCTTACTGGCGCAGGCAGGCTCAGGCGCTCCCGCTGGGCAGGTCCTAGGAGTGTCAGGCTCTGCTGCAGACGGGCATAGCCCTCACGCGCGCTAATGAAACCCCGCCAGTTCGCTACGGCGATTTCGATAGGCGCGAGTGCTCGTGACATCAGAATGGAGCTTGCAATCATGCCACCACCGGAGAGCTCGCCTCGAATCACGAGATAAGCTCCCAGCCCAAGGCCAGCCGATTGCAGGATCATGCGGAAGACCTTGGCCATGGCCCCGATGCCGCTGATCGCGTCGCTGGCGCGCAGGCCGTGCATGACGTGGCGGGCATTCACGTCCTCGAAGCGGGCTGCAAGTGTGCCGCGCATGCCGAGCGCCCGAATGACCTCGGCGTTCCGTCGACTCACCTCGGCCAGAGAGTGCCGCTCCGTGGCGCTCTGCATCACATACTTGCTGGGCGCGCGACTGCGTGCCTCGGTGAGAAGCGTCAGGCCCACAATAACCGCACCGCCGGCGACGGCGAGCCACCCGAGTAAAGAATGGATGAGAAAACACCCCAGGAAAAAGACCGGCATGAACGGCATGTCAAAAAGTGCCGTTGGCCCCAGACCTGACAGAAATCCGCGGACCTGGTCGAGATCGCGAATTGGCTGCGCGCCGCCAATGGAGCGGGCCCCTTTCAGTGGCAGAACTGTGATAAGCTCGTAAACACGACCTGAGAGCAGCTCATCGAAGCGGGCGCCAATGCGGGACAGCATCCGGTTGCGCAGGCCGTCCAGCGCGCCCTGAAGCAGGAAGGCTACGAGCGCGATGACGGAAAGGCCAATCAGCGTTGAGACGCTGCGGCTCGCCAGCACCCGGTCGTAGACCTGAAGCATGTAGATCGAGCTCGTGAGCATCAGGACATTGATGACACCCGAGAACACTCCGACCAGTACAACGGCAGCGCGACAACTCTTCAGCGCCTCGCGCACTTCTCCGGACGCATCTCGTGCCATGGTTCTCATCACCTTACCAGCCGATGCAGGGGTTCTCCTGCTCAGCATCAGATGAGCCATACAAGAAGCGGTTTCCGATTGTCTTTCAGCCTGGTGAACTAAGTAGCCGACCTAGGCCAGGTTCTAACCTGACCATCACACACGCGGTGGAGATCTTGTTCAAGAGAATGAGCCTAGTCTCTTCGTTCCTAGCGCAGGGTAGCCGTGATGTGACCCCGTAGAAGTGGGCCAGCCCTTATGCGTTTGGGGCTGGACATGGAGGGAAGCATGGGTCGTAAGCGCCACACCCCCGAGGAGATCGTGGCCAAGCTGCGCCAAGTCGACGTACTGGTCTCGCAGGGGCAGACGGTGGATGCCGCCCCGCGCTCGACGGCGTCACGCAGACCAGCTCCGCGACGAGCTGCTGCGGGGCGAGATCTTCTACAGCCTGCGGGAGGCGCAGGTCCTGATCGAGGCTTGGCGGCGGCACTACAACGCTGTCCGGCCCCACTCGGCCCTAGGCTATCGGCCACCGGCCCCGGAGGGGGGCACTCTGGCCGGCTGCGCAGCCCCGACCCGCTCCGCCGGCCACCCCAGCCGTCGAGCAGCCCTCAATCCACTAACATTCCGCTCGGAGCACCAATTGGGGGATGGTCACACAACCTTAGCGAGGAGCGACGGGACGCCAGGGGTGAAGCACATTGCGCGTCGAACGCTCGAACGCCCAGTAGTGCCCCTGAAATGGCTGATCGGCATCTCGACTAATGGGAATGTTGGAATAATGGCGCAAGAGCAGTGTACCCACGCCGCCATGCGACACAATTGCGGTGGGGCCATCGGGTGAGCGATTTAAGACCGCTTCAACGGCTGCTGCAACCCGCACTTGCGCGTTTTTAGCGCGTTCCCAACCGCGCACGCTCTCCTCAGGAAGGGCGAAGAAGGCATCGGCAGTGCGCTCGAACTCAGGGGGTGGGAGGAAGCCGGTCGCGGTGCGGTCGTTCTTATGAAGGCCACCGTGCACGCCCACTGGTAAGCCGAAGGCGGCAGCAAGCAGGCCGGCTGCTTCGATTGCTTTCGTTTCATGACTAGCCCAAACCGCCGCAAGGTTCTGGAGATCGGATGAGGCCGCGAAGGTCCGCATGCGGTGGATCCCGCGGTCGGAGAGGTGCCAACGGGGAACCGGCACAGTGGCATCAACGATCACCTCTGGGTGGCTGATAAAGAACACAACGCTCATGCGCGTCTCTCACGAATAATGAACACCTCGAGTACACTTGCTGCCCTCGTCCACGCCGATTGCGGGCTTCCCCGGTTCCCTGCCACACGTCGAGACCTATCCTGGGTGTTGAGGCATGCGGGATGGGTCGAGGGCAGCATCTCAGAGGGCACTATTCTTGTCCTTGTGAGGCGGGAGGCTCCTTATCCCGCGTGTGCCCCGCCCCCTGTCGCGTGAGCGTGCGGTCGGTCCTCGCCCACTCGGAGGGGGCGCCACCTTTGATGAATTCCCGGTAGAGATTGACCTTGCGCCTCAAGAAGGGGCCGATGGTCGCTGCCGCCGAAAGGGGGAGGATGTCGCGTCCCACCTTGGTCCAGCAGAGGGCAATCGCCAGCGCGAGGGCGGCCAAGGACATTGCGCTGACGGTGAGCGGCGCGGCTGAGAAGCCGAGAACGGCGGCGACCGCGGTGAGTAAAAGCACGAGAGTGCACAGCATAGTGAGGAGGGTTAGCGGGGGAACGGCCATATCGAGTGAGAGAACCAGGAGAGCGACGTTACGCTCTTTGATCGCCTTCACAATGAGAGGGAGGGCGACCTTGCGGATCATTGTCAGGTGCCCCCCCTCCCACCGCTCGCGCTGTGTTTGCATACCGGTTGTGGAGGTTGGGAACACGCTCGTCACCCTGGCTCCGGGGAGGAAGAGGGGAGGGTGGCCTGCAGCCGTCAAGTCGAGTCCGAGCTTAAGGTCTTCAACCACGTGGCCGCTGGCGAGGTTTACGTCTTGTAGCGCAGTCCAGGGAACGGCCATCCCCGCCCCAGCAAGTTGGCACGGCCCGTTGAGGTTCCTCATGCCGAGGGTGCGGACAAGGTTCTTGACGCGCCACGCGAAGACAGGGAGGCTAAATTCCTGCTCAAGGCCTGACGGGGCCTCCATTAGGTAGAGGGCTTGTACAGGACGACGCTCGCGCTCGCATGCGAGCGCGAGCGCATCGATCGCGCCGGGCGAGATGCGGCAGTCTGCGTCAATGAAAATGACGCAATGGGGCGGGCTGTGGCTCAAGTGCTTAAGGGCAAAGTCGAGGGCGAAGCCTTTGCCGCGTCGCGTGGCGTCATGCCGTTCAATGACCTTAGCGCCCGCAGCTCTGGCGATAGCGGCGGTGTCGTCATTGCAATTGTCCGCCACGACCAGGAGCCTGTCGCCTGGGCTCAATTGCGCCTTGGCGTCAGCGATGGTGGGCAATAGGGCGGCGCCCTCATCGTGGGCCGGAATGACAACGGCGAGCGGGAGACGCGCCACCGGGCCGGGGTCCACCGGCTCAGGCGTGCGGGGCTTCATAAAGGCCGCAAGGACCTCGACCACGAAAACGGCTGTCAGCAGGGCGACCATTAGACTGGCCAGAAGCAGGGGCAGCACAATCAAGAGGCTCATGGGGGCGCAGTAACACGGGGCTGAGGCTGACGGGAGTCTCGAGCGGGCTAGTGCTCGCCGGAAAGCAATGTCTTGTCCGCACGGCGGAGGACTACCAATCCGCTCGGTTCGGATCCAGGAGCGACTACGTCAGCGGGGTGCCTGTCGGCTCCTAGGCCACTTTCCTTACCTTCGGCGCAGCGCCTCGAGGAGGTTGAGGCGAGATGCTCGCTGCGCGGGGTAGAGGCCAAAGAAGATTCCCACCAGCGCAGAGATGGCAAGAGCCAGCAGCGCTGATGCGGGGGACACAAGAAGGGGCCAGTGAGAGCGAACTGCGATCGGGTAGGCTGCGGCAATGCCGAGCAAAATGCTGCAAGCCCCGCCTAGGATCGACATCGCTGCAGCCTCGACCAGGAACTGGGGCGAGGGGGCGGGGAGGGGGCTGCTACTGGGAGGGGATTTGGGTGCGCGGCCATTCTGTGGCTCGAATTGGGTTCGTTTTGCAAGGTTGTGAAGCTCAGGTGGTGGCGGGTCAGAAGCGGGTCTGTTCTTGCTCCAGCCGCATTGGGCCGCCCGTTGTCCTGGTTCAATAGCATTCTCTCCGCCATGAGGTCTGCGCTGTCGGCTGTCGGCTCTGGAGCAGCGGGCTGGTGGGCTGCGACCCGGTCGCTGGCAGCTTTGGGCAGGTTGGCTGTGACCGGGGTGTTGGCAGCTGTGGGGAGGGTTGCTGCCGCATCGAGGGCTGCGAGGGCACGGGCTCTGCGGGCGAGGGCTTGGCGCTCATAGCGCTCGAGG
>JAESFT010000924.1_pt1 | contig 10086 bp, 8 predicted proteins | sample 9269451 | NCBI WGS metagenome assembly JAESFT01 (sample SAMN14502557, study PRJNA617106) | algae metagenome | isolation source: Scytonema hyalinum WJT4-NPBG1 and co-occurring heterotrophs from well... | place: USA: Mojave Desert, Joshua Tree National Park, California | collected 2006-05-25
GTTTCGATTGCACGCCGAAGAGGACGTTCCTCGGCGTCCCTGTCAACGGCAGGCGGGTTTCCTTCGCCGAGAACGTCTTCTATGAGTTCAGAGATGAAAAGATCGTGCAGGTCTGGTCGGTGATCGACAAGGCGGCCATCGAGGCTCAGATCTAGCTTATCTGCCTGCTGACGCGTCCTGCGCCTAAAACGTCTTCGCCCCGTTCACCGGCAGCATGATGGCGTAGAGCGACGTGGTGGCGCAGATGTAGAGCCGGTTCCGCTTCGGTCCGCCGAAGACGACATTGGCCACGCCTTCCGGCACCAGGATCTTGCCGATCAGGGTGCCGTCAGGGTCGTAGCAATGGACTCCGTCGCCGGCGCTGGTCCAGATCCGTCCCGCATCGTCGAGCCGGAAGCCGTCGAACAGGCCATGAGTGCAGGTGGCGAAGACCTGGCCGCCCGGGAGGCTGCCATCGGCATTCACGTGGAAGACGCGGATGTGGCGTGGCCCGTCCTTGACATGCGTCGCCCCGGTATCGGCCACGTAGAGGCGCGTCTCGTCGGGCGAGAAGGCGATCCCGTTCGGGCGCACGAAATCGTCGGCCACGATGCGCACGTCGCCCGTTTGTGGGTCGATGCGGTAGACATGACAGGCGCCGATCTCGCTGTCCGCCTTATGGCCCTCGTAATCGGAATCGATGCCATAGGCCGGGTCGGTGAACCAGACCGAGCCGTCGGACTTCACCACTACGTCGTTGGGGCTGTTGAAGCGCTTGCCCTGATGGTGGCTCGCCAGCACCGTGATCGAGCCGTCGTGCTCGGTACGCGTCACCCGCCGGTTGCCGTGCTCGCAGGTGACGAGGCGGCCCTGGCGGTCAACCGTGTTGCCGTTGGAATACCCGGCCGGATGGCGAAAGACGCTGACGGCGCCCGAGGTCTCGTCGAAGCGCATCATCCGATCGTTGGGGATGTCGCTCCAGACGAGATAGCGACCGGCCGGGAAATAGGCCGGCCCTTCAGCCCAGCGGCAGCCTTCCGCCAGCTTCTCCAAGCGCGCCGATCCCTTGAACAGGTGCTGAAAGCGATCGTCGAGGACGACGGCGACATCTCTGAACATGGTGATTGGAAGGTCCTGTCAGTGAGCCATCAGAACGGGGATCGACGTGTTGCTCAGGATATGGCTGGTGGCGCCGCCGAAGAACATCTGCCTCAGACGGCTCTGGGTATAGGCTCCCTTCACGAGAAGGTCGCAGCCGAGAGCGGCGGCTTCGGACAGGATGGTCTCGCCGGGCCTGTTCGAAGGATCCGCCGCCGTGACGGCTTCCGCGGGCAGGTCGTGCATGCGCAGGTGCCTTGCAAGTTCCGAGCCCGACGGGCCGGGAACGCCCCAATCCTCGAGTTCGAGCACGACGACGCGCCGGGCCTTCTTGAGCAGGGGCATGGATCCCAGGACAGCCCGGGCGGTCTCGGTGCTCCGGTTCCAAGCGATCACGGCGGTTTCGGCGAACGTCCGGGGTGCGGTCGGCGGCGCGATGAGAACGGGGCGCCCGGTCTCGAACAGGGCCGCCTCCACGGTGGAAAGGCGGGTCTGGCCGTTCGACCCGTCCGGCCGGCCGACCACGACGAGGTCGAACACCCGGCCGTAGGCGCCGAGGAAGGCGTCCTCCATCAGGCCATCCTGCCGCCAGCCTGAACTCAGGCCAGGAAGGCCCGCGGATGCGCGGGCAATCTGCTGGGTCGTCATGAAGGCTTCGAAGCGCTCGCGGCAGGCGCGAGCCATTTCGAGCCGGTTCTCCGGGGTGATCGGGGAGGGCACGCCGATGGCGATGTCCACCGGCAACACCACCGGATAATCGGGGGTGATCGCGATCCCCTCGATATAGCTGTCGAAGAGGCGGCCGAGATGCAGGGCTGCCTGCAGCTGAGGCTCGACGATACCGTGGTCTTCAATCGGGACGAGAATGCTCTTCATGAGGATTATTGTCGCGCTTAAACCCCGGCTCGGCAAGACCATCCGAAAGTTCACCCCGGGCTGTGGATGGGTTTGGGTTTGACATCCGATTGTCGTCGGCTCCAGCTTTGAATGCCCGGCCAAATCAAGGAGCCCTTCGCCATGCGTAAGTTCGCATTTATCAGCGCAGCCACTTTGCTCGCATTGTCCGTGTCGGTCCCCGCCCATGCCTTCGATCCGGGCAACACGAGCCGGATCAAGACGCTCGTGGATACCGGTATGCAGTATTACTGGTCCGGCGGGGACGTGAAGAAGGCGGAAGCCGAGGTCTTCAAGGGCATCACCCTGCACGGCCGCTACGACGTGGTGGAAAAGGCCTTCGCGGAAGCCTCATCGCTTGCGCCGGAGCGCCTCGATTTCCGCTTTGCCGTCGCCTCGTCGCAGATCCTGCAGAAGAACCTTGCCGGAGCCCGCGCGACCTACGAGGACATCCTGGCCAAGAACCCCGCTTCCTTCGATGCGCAGGCCTGGCTTGCGGCGCTCGCCCGCATCGAGGGCAGGGCCGATGAGGCCGCATTGACGGACCAGGCCCTGGCCGCCCTCGATCGGGAGCGCGCGGAAGCCTATCGCCGGCGTTTCGCCCGCGCCGAAGCCATCATGGCCGAGCGCCCGAACGTGGACGTGCCGGCCGTTCCGGGCCGCGTGATGATCATCGCCCTCGGCTATGCCCTGGCCAAGGACGGCACGGCCGAAAAGCCGCTCCTCGACCGCCTGGACGTGGCCTTGAGGGCCGCCAACGCCAACCCGACGGCCCGGATCATGGTCACCGGCGGCCAGCCCCAGGCGGGCGTCACCGAGGGTGACGTCATGACCAAATGGCTCGTGGAGAAGGGCATCGACCGGGACCGCATCCTGATCGAGGACAAGTCGAAGGACACGGTCGGCAATGTGCTGAACGTCGCCAATCTCCTGAAGCGCCACCCGGCCGACGCGGTCATCCTGGTGACGAGCTCCAGCCACATGCGCCGGGCCCGCACGCTCCTCGAGGACGCCTTCCGGCAATACGACATCAGCGCACCGATCCTGCCGGTCGTCGCCCTCGACGCGCCGTCCGTCGAGGAGGCCGCGAAAGTCTCGAAGGACGAGAGGATGGTGATCTACCGCGACCTGATGCGCGTCTCAGGCCTGTGGGCCTATCCGGGCATCCAGCAGTAGATTGGGCGTTCGCTATTCGACCTTGAAGTCTTCTGGGTTCCAGGAGACTTTCGGGTATTGCGGGTCCATCTCCTCGAGGGTTGCCTTGACGATGGTCGCGATGGCAGCGTTGCGAACCCATTTCCGGTCCGCGGGGATGATGTGCCAGGGCGCCCATTGAGTCGAACAGCGATGAAGCATGATCTCGTAGGCCTCCTGGTAGTCGTCCCAGTGCTCCCGGTCCTCCAGGTCGCCCGGGTTGAACTTCCAGTGCTTCGCCGGATCGGCGAGGCGTTGCTGAAGCCTCTCCTTCTGCTCGTCCTTCGAGATGTGGAGCATGAACTTGAGGATGGTCGTGCCGGTCTCCACGAGCATCTTCTCGAACGCGTTGATCTGCTCGTAGCGCTGCTCGATGACCTTCGCGGGCGCGAGCTTGCGCACCCTGCCGATGAGAACGTCCTCGTAATGCGAGCGGTTGAAGATGCCGATGGTGCCGCGCCGGGGGCAAGCGGCGTGCACGCGCCAGAGATAATCGTGCTCCAGTTCGAGCCGCGAAGGCGGGCCGAAGGCATGGACCGAGACGCCGAGCGGCCCAGTCGCATTGAAGACGCTACGGATGGTGCCGTCCTTGCCCGATGTGTCCGTGCCCTGGAGGATCACCAGAAGGGCGCGGGAGCCTTCCGCGTAGAGCCGATCCTGCAGGGTATCGATCTCCTTCGCGAGAGCGGCCGTGGCGGCCTTCGTCTGCTGCTCGTCGCCGAAGAGCGACTTGTCCCGCGGATTGCGGTCCCGCAGCCGGATCTTCTCGCCGGGTTCGATCCGGAGCTTTTCCCTCAAGGCCCGTTCCTGATCCGTCATCCGCAATCCTCCATGTCTCCAGGACGATAGGGCATGACAGCCAGAAAGGAAGGCTGGGATTGTAGCCGGCGCACCCTTTACGGGCTTGCGGGCAGGACTTACCAGAGTTCTGCCAGTCAAGATGGAAGGGGCTGCCACGATGCTTTCACTCTACTACTATCCCGGCAACGCCAGCCTGCTGCCACACATGATGCTGCGGGAAATCGGCGCCGAGTTCGAGCTGCGCCTGGTGGATCGCGGGCAGAACGCCCAGAAAAGTCCCGAATACCTCAAGCTCAACCCGAGCGGGCGCATCCCGGTGCTGATCGATGGCGACCTGGTTCTGTTCGAGACGGCCGCCGTCGCCCTGCATCTGGCCGACAAGTTCCCTGAAGCGGGCCTCGCTCCCGCCGTCGGAACGGCCGAACGGGCCGAGTTCTACAAGTGGATGATCCATCTCACGAACACGCCGCAAGCCGAATATCGCGCCTGGTTCTATCCGCATGAGCACGTGACCGACGAGGCGGCCGCACCGGCCGTCAAGCAGGCGGCCAACGAGCGCCTCAACCGCATGTTCGACGTGATCTCCGCGCAGCTCGGGGACAGAACATGGCTTCTCGGCGAGCGCTTCTCCGCCGCCGATCTCTTCCTCTTCATGCTGATGCGCTGGGGGCGGGGCTTGCCGCGGCCGCCGCGCAGCATCCCGAACCTGAATGCTCTTGCCGAGCGTGTGCTGGCGCGGCCCGCCGTTGAGAAAGCGCTCGAGGTGGAAGGGATCAAGGCCCCGATCTTCTGAGGCTATTTCTGCCGTGAAGCCCGCTTCCGCCGTGCACGTTCCGGCAGCACCTGGTCGACCTTGCTCATTCCTGCCCAGGGATCCTGCTTGAGCGAGGCGAGACGCTTGCTCAGGTTTTCGACGGTGAAGCCGTTCGGCTTGAGATCCGGCGACAGCTCGTTCCAGGCCACCGGAGTGGCCACCGGAGCGCCGGGCCGCGAGCGCGTGGAGTAGGGCGCAACGGCCGATGCCTCGCGGTTGTTGCGCAGGTAATCGATGAAGATGCGTCCCTCCCGCTCCTGCTTGACGGAGGTGGTGGTGTAGCGGTCCGGCTGGTCGGCCGCCATGGCCTCGGCTATCTCCCGCGTGAAGGCGAGCGCGTCCTTCCATGGCGCTTTCGGCCTGAGCGGCACGACCACGTGCAGGCCCTTGCCGCCGGTCGTCTTCACGAAGCTTTCAAGACCCAGCGCTTTCAGACGCTCGCGGACGGTGATCGCACCCTCGATCACCTGTGGCCATTCCACGCCTTCGCCGGGATCGAAATCGAAGATGAGCCGATCGGGTCGTTCCAGGTCGTCCAGGGTCGCGCCCCAGACGTGCATTTCCAGCACACCCGCTTGGACGAGGGCCACGACGCCCTGAATGTCGCGAACGGTCAGGACCTCCTGCCTGCTCGCTCCATCCTTCACCATGTCCGCGTGAATGAAGGAGCTCATGCCCGCCCAGGAATGGCGTTGCACGAAGCACTTCTTCTCCGCGCCGCCAGGGCAGCGGACGAGCGTGAGAGGGCGGTTGACCAGATGCGGCAGCATCCAATCGGAGATACCGGCGTAGAACGTGGCCAGCTCCTGCTTGGTGAGCCCCTGATCCTCCCACAGCACGCGGTCCGGATGGGTGAGGGGCACGCCTGCCACTTCGGCCGCATGGTCATCGGACGTCTTGGATTTCGAAGAGACGCGCTTGGCAGGCTTCTCCGGCTTCGCAGATGCGGGTTTCTTTGCAGGAGCTTTCCGCTTCGTGGAGCTCTTGGCTGCTGTGCCCGGAGCAATCTGTTCCAGCGAGCGACCTGTCTTCACCGACAGGGGCGCTTCGTCGAGAATATCCGGGTCATCCTCATTGCGGGCGTATCCATCCTCGGCTTTGATCAAAAGCCAGGATTCCTGGCGTTCGCGCGGACGCTTGGCCATGCGCACGAGATGCCACGTTCCGTGCAGCTTCTCACCATCGAGCCGGAAGGTGAGACGGCCTTTCTCATAGCCCTCCTGCGGATCGCCTTCCGGCTCCCAGGTTCCACGGTCCCATAGGAGGACGGTTCCGCCGCCATATTGGCCTTCGGGGATGGTCCCTTCGAAGTCGCCGTAATCGAGCGGGTGATCCTCGACATGAACCGCAAGTCGCTTCTCGCCCTTGACGAGACTCGGGCCCTTGGCCACCGCCCAGCTTTTGAGAACGCCGTCGAGTTCGAGGCGGAAATCGTAATGCAGGCGGGAGGCGTCGTGCTTCTGGACGACGAAGGAGGCGCCGCGCCGGCGGGAGGCTATTCCCGCCGGCTCGGATGTTTTCGTAAAGTCGCGCTTGGCGCGATAGGCTGCGAGCTTTGCCATGGCGTGGAGTCAAATCCGCGCCATGGGGTCCGGTTCCAACGTTCAGGACGCGAGGGGCTGGGTGGCCGGCTCGGCTGTGTTGCGCTCGGCCAGGAAGGCGGCCGCGATCAGGTCGCGGGTGTACTCCTCCTGCGGCCGGTCGAAGATCTCCTCGGCCGTGCCGCGCTCCACCACCTTGCCGCTCTTCATCACCATGATCTCGTCCGAGAGGGCGCGCACGACCGCAAGGTCGTGGCTGATGAAGATGTAGGCGAGGCCGTGGGCCTGCTGCAGGTTGCGCAACAGCTCGACGATCTCCTTCTGGACCGAGCGGTCGAGCGCCGAGGTCGGCTCGTCGAGGACCACGAGCTTCGGATGAAGGATCATGGCGCGGGCGATGGCGATGCGCTGGCGCTGGCCGCCGGAGAACTCGTGCGGAAAGCGGTTGCGCCAACCCGGATCGAGCTGCACCTCCTCGAAAGCCTGGGCGGCGCGCCGGTCGCGCTCCTTGCGCGAGATGCTGGGCTCGTGGACGAGGAGGCCCTCGGTCACGATCTCGCCCGCCGTCATGCGCGGCGAGAGGGAGCCGAACGGATCCTGGAACACGAGCTGGAGATGGCGCCGCAACGGCCTCATGCCGCCCCGGTCGAGGGGCATGAGATTGCGATCCTCGAACCGCACCATGCCCGAAGCCGGCTGCAGGCGCAGGATGGCGCGGCCGAGCGTCGACTTGCCGGAGCCGGACTCGCCCACGACACCCACCGTCTCCCCGGCGCGAACCCTGAGGCTCACATCGTCGACGGCTTTGAGCACATGGGTGGCCTTGCCGAAGAAGCTTTTCTCAAGGGCGAACTGCACCGCGATGTTTCGCGCATCGATTACCACGGGGGCCGTGGACGCGACGGGCTCCTTGCGACCGGTCGGTTCGGCATCGATGAGCATCTGCGTATAGGGGTGCTTGGGCGCCGCGAAGATCGCGTCGGTGTCGCCGCTTTCCACCACTTCGCCGCGCTTCATCACGTAGGTGCGATCGGCGAAGCGGCGCACGATGCCGAGATCGTGCGTGATGAACACGATCGACATGCCGAGCCGCTTCTGCAGATCTGCGAGCAGCTCCAGGATCCGGGCCTGGACGGTCACGTCGAGAGCGGTGGTCGGCTCGTCGGCGATCAGCACGTCCGGATTGTTGGCGAGCGCCATGGCGATCATCACGCGCTGTCGCTGGCCGCCGGACATCTCGTGCGGATAGGCGTCGATGCGCCGGGCCGGGTCCGGGATGCGGACGAGCTCCAAAAGCTCGATAGCGCGCTTGCGCGCCGCGGCCTTGCTCAAGCCGCCATGGGTGGTGAGCGGCAAGGCGAGTTGATCGCCGATCCGGTAGAGCGGATCGAGGGAGGTCATCGGCTCCTGGAAGATCATGGTGAGCTTGGAGCCGCGGTATTGATTGAGCCTGTCGGGGGAGAGACCCACCAGCTCCTCGCCGCGATACTTGACCGAACCTTCGGCCCAGCCGTTCGAGGCGAGAAGGCCCATGACGGACATCATGGTCTGACTCTTGCCCGACCCGGACTCCCCCACGATGGCAACGGTCTCGCCCGGGTTGATGTCGAGGTCGATGCCCTTCACCGCGTGGAGAATGCCGTCGCCGGTACGGAAGCGGACGTGAAGGTTGCGGACCGAAAGAACGGGTTCAGCCATAGGGGCGTCCTTCATGTCAGCGATCCTTCGGGTCGAGAGCATCGCGCAAGCCGTCGCCGATGAAATTCAGGCAGAAAAGAATCGCGACAAGCGTGATGGAGGGATAGAGCAGCATCCAGGTGGCGCCCTGAATGTTCTTGGCGCCTTCGGAAATCAGGACGCCGAGGCTGGTATTGGGCTCCTGGACGCCGAGGCCGAGGAAGGAGAGAAAGCTCTCCAGCAGGATCACCTTCGGCACGAGCAGCGTCATGTAGACCACGACGGGCCCCAGGGTGTTGGGGATCACGTGGCGGCGGATGATGCCCTTCGTCTCGACACCCAAGGCCTCGGCGGCCTGGACGTATTCCTGCCGCTTGATGGAGAGCGTCTGGCCGCGGACGATGCGGGCCATGTCGAGCCACTCCACCGCGCCGACGGCGATGAACATGAGCACGAAGTTGCGGCCGAAGAAGACGACCAGCATGATCACGAAGAAGATGAAGGGCAGCGAGTAGAGAATGTCGACGACGCGCATCATCACGAGGTCGACGCGCCCGCCGAGATAGCCCGAGGTGGCGCCGTAGATCACGCCGATGAGGATCGCCACGAAGGTGGCGAGCAGCCCGATGGCGAGCGAGACCTGGCCGGCCTTCATGGTACGGGTGAGAAGGTCGCGCCCGTTGGTGTCGGTGCCGAAGAAGAAGTACTGGCGCTTCAAGGACACGTCGACGACGAGACGCCGTCCTTCCTCCTGGCGCTCGACCACCCTGGCAGGCCCAAAGAGGTCGGAGCGCTCGAAATAGGCCAGCAACCGCTCGTCGATGGGACGGGTGCTGGTGCTCACGAGATTGAGATGCACGACGTCATTGTCGATGGTGATGTTTTCGGCTCTCGCGCGAACGCGGGCGCCGATGCGCTCGATGTTCGGCTCGATCTGATCGGCCTTCGGGTAGGCCTCCAGGCTCGCGGGCACCTTCACGTAGTCCGGATAGACCCGGTCGAAGGGGTGGCCCGTGAAGAACGGCCCGAAGATGCAGGCGAGCGCGATCAGGCTCAGCACGATGATGCTGGTCAGGGCTGCGCGGTTGCGGATGAGACGCCCGCGGGCCTCGGCCCAGAGGGAGCGTCCGGTAATGGGACCCGTCATGGTCTCGACGGGAAGAACGGCGCCTTCGGCCATGGGAGATCTCACTCGTAGCGAATGCGCGGATCGATAAGGGCGTAGAGAATATCGACCACGAGGTTGAAGAGCAGAACGAAGACGGCCACCACAACGACCGTGCCCATGACGAGCGTGTAGTCGCGATTGAGCGCGCCTTCGACGAAGTAGCGTCCGATGCCGGGCAGGCCGAAGATGGTCTCCACCACCACGGAACCGGTCAGAAGGGCGGCCGCCGCGGGACCGAGATAGGACACCACGGGCAGGGCAGCGCCGCGCAGGGCGTGAGCGACGATCACCCGCGTAGGCAGGCCAAGGGACCGCAGGGTGCGGATGTGGTTCGAGCGCAGGTTCTCGATCATGGCCGCGCGGGTCATGCGGGCGACGACCGCGATCTGCGGCAGGGACAGCACGAGGACCGGCATGACGAGATTACGGAGATTGCCGTTGGCCCAGCCGGCCACCGGCAGCCAAGCCAGGGCCAAGCCGAAGACGATCTGGAAGATTGGTGCAACGACGAAATTCGGGATCGTAAGACCCAGGGCGCCCATGCCGGTGACAAGATAATCGACGGTGCTGTTCTGGCGCAGGGCCGCGATGGAGCCCAGGGTGCCGCCCACGATGATAGCGAACGAGAGCGCCAGAGCACCGAGCGTCATCGAAATGGGCAGGCCTCGGGCAAAGAGCTCGGCCACGGAGAAGTCCCGCAGGATGAAGGAGGGTCCGAAATCACCCCGCACCACGGCGCCCAGATAGAGCAGGTACTGCTCGAAGAGCGGCTTATCGAGCTGATAGATCCGGTTGAGGTTTTCCATCACCTTGGCCTCGAGAGGCCGTTCCAGATCGAACGGACCGCCGGGAGCGAGCCGGATCAGGAAGAACGAGAGCGTAATGATGATGAAAAGGGTAGGGATGGCCGACAAGAAACG
>JAESFT010000925.1_pt1 | contig 10073 bp, 9 predicted proteins | sample 9269451 | NCBI WGS metagenome assembly JAESFT01 (sample SAMN14502557, study PRJNA617106) | algae metagenome | isolation source: Scytonema hyalinum WJT4-NPBG1 and co-occurring heterotrophs from well... | place: USA: Mojave Desert, Joshua Tree National Park, California | collected 2006-05-25
TTCGTAGCCGTAGGCACGCAGCCGGGATTCGTTGTCCGCCCAACCGGATTTCACCTTGACCCAGATTTCGAGGTACACCGGGCCGCCGAACAGCTTTTCCATATCCAGGCGAGACTGCGTGGAGATCTCCTTCAGCTTTGCGCCTTTCTGTCCAATGACCATCGCCTTGTGGCTGTCACGCTCCACCAGTATCGCGGCGAAGACGCGGCGCAGGTTTCCTTCCTGCTCGAACTTTTCGATGACCACGGTGCTGGTGTACGGCAATTCTTCACCGACGAAACGGAATACCTTTTCGCGGACGATTTCCGATGCGAGGAATTTTTCGCTTCGGTCGGTGATGTCATCTTCGCCGAATACCGGCTGCTCGACCGGCAGGTATTTCTTGATTTCGTCTTCCAGTACATCGAGCTGGAAGTTCTGCTTTGCAGACACGGGCACGATAGCTGTGAAGTCACGTTCCGCAGCCACCTGTTGGGCGAAAGGCATCATCACCGCCCTGTCCTTGATACGGTCGGATTTATTGATGACCAGGATGCACGGAATGTCGGCGGGAAGAAGGTTTATCACCTGCTTGTCGGCAGGACCGAACGTACCCGCCTCAACAATGAACAGAATCACATCGACGCCGGTCAATGTCGTCGTGACCGTGCGATTGAGTGTCTTGTTGAGAGGATTCGAATGACGTGTCTGGAAACCGGGCGTGTCGATATAGATGAACTGTGCGTCATCCTTGGTTTGAATACCGGTGATACGGTGGCGGGTCGTCTGCGCCTTGCGCGACGTAATGCTCACCTTGGCGCCGATCAAGGCATTCATCAGCGTGGATTTGCCTACGTTAGGCCGTCCCACGATAGCAATATAGCCGCACCGGAAGTCCGGGCGAGCAGCAGAGTCTGTCATGCGGTTTTTGGTTGAGAGGTCGCTAGCGGGGTGTTGGACTCGTCAGGAATCGGGATCTGCGCGTCGATGTCGGTATTCGAATCAATATCGGAATTCGCTTCCGGATCGGCGCTTGCATTGGCCTCGTGTTTGGATTCACGGGCACTGCCGTGCTTCGCTTCAGCTTTTGCTTCGCTTTTAGCGTCTGCCTTGGCTTCGGATCTTGCGGACTTTGATGCTTTTTTTGGCTCTGCCTCGACCGGCGCATCCGGCTGGATCGTGGCAATGCCGGCGAGTTTGAGTTGTGACGCACGTGGCCGGGTTTTACGAGCAGCGGCGGTTTTTACCAAGGCGTTTTGTACCGCCTCCAATGCAAGCTTCGCTGCCGCCTGCTCGCCGGCCCGCCGGCTGCCGCCAGTGCCGAATACCTGGATATCCAGCTTAGGCACGAGGCATTCGATTTCAAATTCCTGATTGTGTGCAGCACCATGCGTCGCAACGACGTTGTATTGGGGAAGTGCAATCTTTTTGCCCTGGAGATATTCCTGGAGCAACGTCTTTGCATCCTTTCCCAGTGTCTTCGGATCAACAGTATCAAGTATAGGAATATAGAGTGCCCGGATGACATCACGGGCGGAATCGAACCCCGCGTCCAGGAAAATTGCGCCGAACAGCGCTTCCAGGGTATCGGCCAGTATTGAAGGACGCCGAAACCCGCCGGATTTCAACTCGCCTTCACCCAGGCGCAAAAACTGGGAAAGCTCGAGCCGCTGGGCAATTTCATAGAGCGACTGCTGCTTGACGAGATTGGCTCGCAAGCGTGACAAGTCGCCTTCATCAATCTTGTTGTACCGATCGAACAACAGTGATGCAACAACGCAGTTGAGGATCGAATCCCCAAGAAACTCCAGCCTTTCATTATGCAGACTGCTATGGCTGCGATGCGTCAGGGCTTGCTGCAGTAGAGCGGCATCCCTGAACGTGTGGCCTAGCCGATCTTGCAATAACATCAGGTCCATAGCACCTTAAATTGGCCTATTGCACTGCTGCCGTTCGTTTCTGCCCCTTAGCTGTCGTCGCTTCATAGTCGATTGTGAGACTGACGGGCCCGAACAACTCAATTTTTTTCTGATAAGCAACGTTGACATCCAGACCGTCGTTCGACTTGACGATTTCCAGATCCTTGCTGGTGACCGATTCGATATAAGCAGTGTCCCGCTGTTTCTCGAATGCCCCCTGGATTTCCCGCGGAGTGGTTCCGGACGCTTTCGCAGTCTGGATCGCTTTTTTAATGGCCGCGTATTCAACCACGGTCGGCACAACCTTCATTCCCAAGATGGCGGCAAGCGCAACAATGACAATGACAAAAAGGAATCCAAAAAAAGATATTCCACTTTGTCTGGTTCTGATTTCCGAACGTAGTTCCATGATTGCGCTCCCCCTTGATTTTTTATTCAAAACCACCAATACGGCTTGGATTACTTAAATTCATCCAGATAAAAAATGCTTTTCCGACAATGTACTCGTCCGGTACGAAACCCCAGTAGCGGCTGTCCAGACTGTTATCACGATTATCACCCATCATGAAGTAATGTCCAGCAGGCACCGCACATGCAAAACCCTCGAGGTTATACGTGCACAATTCCCGATTCGGGAACGCATCCGGATTCGCCACATAAGCCGGCGATCTTTCATCTATGACAATTTTATGTGGTGTATTGCCTATATGTTCCAGGTACTGCTTGAAGTACGTTAAACGCTCTTCATCCAGATGATCCGGTAGAGCTTCGTAAGAAATCTCTTTACCATTGATCGTTAAACGCTTGTTTTTGTACACTATTTTATCACCGGGTACGCCGACTACACGTTTAATGTAATCAAGTGACGTATCTTTCGGATACTTGAAGACCATAACATCGCCACGTTGTGGCTGATTCACCTCAATAATTTTTTTATTGATAACCGGCAGGCGTATGCCATAGGTGTACTTGTTAACGAGAATGAGATCGCCAACTGCCAGGGTCGGCACCATGGAACTGGACGGAATCTTGAATGGCTCGTAAAGAAAGGATCGCAGGAAAAATACGAGCGCAATCACTGGAAAGAAGCTGCCGGAATACTCGATCCAGGTCGGCTGGCGAAGCATGTCCGCTTCCAATGCAGCCCTGCCGCTGTCGTCGGCCTTGATACCGTCGGCTCTCAGCTTCGCCTGGCGGGCATCGAAACCTGCCAGCGCGGCATCCGCCCTCACCCTGCGCTGCCGGGCCAGATAGAACACATCGAGAAACCAGATTACCCCCGTTACGACGGTCAACACAAACAGGATTAATGCAAAATTGCCAAGAATCGATTGCAAACTCATTTATCGTCCACTTGTAAAATTGCGAGAAATGCTTCCTGCGGTACTTCGACCGATCCAACCTGTTTCATCCTTTTCTTACCCGCCTTCTGCTTTTCAAGCAGCTTCCGCTTGCGGCTGATATCGCCGCCATAGCACTTGGCCAGCACGTTCTTGCGCAGCGCCTTGACGTTTTCGCGGGCGATGATATTGGACCCGATCGCCGCCTGTATCGCGACGTCATACATCTGCCGAGGAATCAGCTCCCGCATTTTCGCGGCGACCGCGCGCCCGCGGAACTGGCTATTGGACCGGTGCACGATGATAGCCAGCGCATCGACCTTGTCGGAGTTGATCAGCATGTCGACCTTGACGACGTCAGCCGCCCGATTTTCCTTGAACTCGTAATCCATCGACGCATAGCCACGTGATGTGGATTTCAGCTTGTCGAAGAAATCCAGCACGATTTCCGCCATGGGCATTTCATAGGTCAGCATGACCTGCTTGCCGTGATAGCTCATGTTGGTCTGCACACCGCGCTTCTGCGTGCAAAGCGTGATGACGGAACCCACGTACTCCTGCGGCATGTACAGATTGACAGTGACGATCGGCTCGCGGACTTCCTCGATTTTTGACGGATCAGGCATCTTGGACGGGTTGTCGACCGAAATTACCGTTCCATCCCGCAGGACGACTTCGTAAATCACTGTCGGCGCGGTGGTAATGAGGTCCATGTCGAATTCACGTTCCAACCGCTCCTGCACAATTTCCATGTGCAACAGGCCGAGAAACCCGCAGCGGAAGCCAAACCCAAGCGCTTGCGACACCTCCGGCTCATACTGCAATGCGGCGTCGTTCAGCTTCAGCTTTTCGAGCGAATCCCGCAATGCATCGTACTGGTTGGCCTCGACGGGAAACAGCCCTGCAAAAACCTGCGGCTGAACCTCTTTGAATCCGGGCAGTGGTTCGGCAGCCTTCTTTGAAGCGAGCGTGACGGTATCGCCCACCTTGGCAGCCTTGAGTTCCTTGATGCCGGCAATGATGAAGCCCACCTGTCCGGCGGACAATGTTTCTCTTGCCTGTGATTTCGGCGTGAATACGCCAATGCTTTCGGTCAGATACTGCGCGCCGGTCGCCATCAGCAATATCTTGTCTTTGGGTCGTAATGTGCCGTTGACGATCCGCACCAGCATGACGACGCCGACGTAGTTATCGAACCAGGAGTCGACAATCAACGCCTGCAGCGGCGCATCGGGATCGCCTTCCGGCGGCGGCACTTTCGTGATCAGCGATTCCAGCACGTCTTCGACGCCCAGACCGGTCTTCGCGGAGCAACGCACCGCATCGGTCGCATCGATGCCGATGACATCCTCGATTTCGCTGATGGCGTTCTCAGGATCAGCTGACGGCAGGTCGATCTTGTTCAGTACCGGGACCACCTCGACATCGAGATCAAGCGCCGTGTAGCAGTTCGCCACGGTTTGCGCTTCCACCCCCTGCGATGCATCGACGACCAGCAGCGCACCTTCACATGCGGACAGGGAGCGGCTGACTTCGTAGCTGAAATCCACGTGTCCGGGAGTGTCGATCAGATTCAGGTTGTAGATCTGCCCGTCCCGCGCTTTATAGGACAGAGCGGCAGTTTGCGCCTTGATCGTGATGCCGCGTTCCCGCTCCAAGTCCATCGAATCGAGAACCTGCGCTTCCATCTCTCGGTCAGTCAGTCCACCACAGATCTGGATGATGCGGTCGGCGAGCGTCGATTTGCCGTGGTCAATATGGGCAATGATCGAAAAATTACGAATGTTATTCATTCACTAAGATGCAATTACAAAAAAGGCGCTCTAAGCGGGGGGTTATCACCCCAAGCGAGCGCCTTGTGACAAAAGGTTGTTCGATAGCCGGCATTTTACCGGATTCCAAACGGGAAAACCGAGCAAATCGAGGCAAGTGGCATTGCGAACGCCTAGGGAAATGTGCCGGTTCGCGTCAAATCATCATTATCAACGTATCAGCTCGACTTCGATTCGGGAGACAGGAAGCTCCTGACTTTCATCTCGTCGAGGAAATAGTTGCATAGCAAAACAGCGCCATGCCCGTCCTTATCGCCAAGAAGTACAGGCACCAGTTCATCATACTGCGCTACCAGTGCTTCATCGGCGTCGACATCGATTACCTCTACTGTGAACGCGTATTCACCGCTTAAAGACTGTAGCGCCTCCAGCATGTCATCACAAAGATGGCAATAGCTGCGTGAATAAAGAATGAAGCGGGGAACAGGAGAGATCATGGCAGCAACCAAACTTGTGACTCAAGTGAAAAAGGCCGCAAGCATCCGGCTTGCGGCCCCGTTTGCACCATACCAGTGCAGCTAACCTACCTTATTGCGTAACTGGGCGAATAGGCACGAACTGAGAAGCTTCCCCGCGGCGCACCAGCAAAACGCTCGATTTCTTCGGATCAAGCTTCGACACCACAGTGCTAAATTGTTGTGCATCCTTAATGTCGGTATTGTTGATACGCAGGATGATATCGCCGGGTCGCAGCCCTGCACGGGCAGCCGTGCCTTCAACCTTATCAACCAGAACGCCGCTATCGAGCCTTAGTTCCTTCTTTTGCGCCTCCGACAGGTTGCTCACGACCAGGCCCAGCGAATTAGCGGGCTGAGGCGGCTTGACGGCCTTTTCCTCCGCCTTGGCTGTCTTTTCCGGCTCCAGCTCGGCAACAGTCAACGTCACGTCACGGTTGGCCCCCTTGCGCCACAATGTCAGCGTGGATCGTGTTCCAGGCTTCGTTGCGCCAACCAGCCGCGGCAAGTCGCTCGATTTTTCAATATTCGTGCCGTTGAACCGGAGAATGATATCGCCGGCTTCAAGCCCGCCCTTCTCCGCCGGACTGCCTGGTTCGACGCGCTGAACAAGTGCGCCCTGCGCACGCGCCAGCCCGAGCGACTCTGCGACTTCCTTCGTCACTTCACCAATCTGGACGCCGATACGTCCTCGCGTCACTCGCCCGGACACACGCAATTGATCGGCCACCCGCACGGCCTCGTCAATTGGCACCGCGAACGAAATACCCATGTAACCGCCTGAACGGCTGTAGATCTGGGAATTGATACCAATGACTTCGCCGCGCATGTTGATGAGCGGTCCGCCCGAATTCCCCGGATTGACCGCCACGTCGGTTTGAATGAGAGGCAGGTAATCGCCGGTGTCCCGCGCCTTGGCAGAAATGATCCCTGCAGTCACCGTGTTGTCGAGCCCGAAGGGCGAACCAATTGCAATTACCCATTCCCCGACACGAAGTTTGCTTGGATCACCTACGGCGAGATGGGGAAGATTGTTGCCATCTATCTTGACGACCGCCACGTCCGTCCGCTTGTCGACACCGATGATCTTTGCTTTGAACTCGCGCTTGTCGGTGAGAGTGACGTACACCTCATCGGCTCCCTCAACCACATGGGCATTGGTCAGAACAAAACCGTCGCCGGAAATGATGAAGCCGGACCCGACGCCGCGGGGCGACTCTTCCTCGGGCTGAGGCGTGCCGGGCGAGCGCCCGCGCGGCGGACGATCAGGCTGCTGAGGACGCGGCGGCACGGGCACACCGAAGAAACGACGGAAGAATTCCTGCATTTCCTCGTCTTCGGTACCCGGCATGCCGGGCTGACCTTGCTTCAAGCGCTCGGTCGTCCGGATATTAACCACTGCGCCACCGGTTTTTTCAACCAGATCCGCAAAATCGGGAAGGCTGGTGACCGAAGCGGCTGATACATTGCCGATCCCAACCAAGGAAGGCACAAAAAAGGCGCTGACAGCACTAAAAAGCACGGCTGCAGCCGTGCTTTTGCGAAAGAATATTGTTTTCATAACATCCAGGTTGTAGGCCGGTTGTACTTATTTTATTTGGTTTTGAACTCAATCGAATTCGCGACCTGCCTGATCGCAGGCGCAGGTACTTCTCCCACGATGGTAAGCCAAAAATCGCCATGGCGCTTGCCTACAATATTCATTGCGCCCTGCTGCATCGAACCTTCCGTTCGGCTATGCGTGCCCGGCTCCACAAATACTGAAATCGCTGCGAGACCGTCCGAAAATACCATCTGTGATACTTCCCGCTGCGTACTTGCCGCGCCGACTGCATTGGCAACAGCACCATCCGACACCATCCTTTTTACTTCACGAATCTTCTTGAAGCCTGGCGGGACGGATTTGACCGTCCAGCCAGACAAGCTGGCCTGGCTCATCAGTGTATTTTCAACCCGCCAGCCGCTGGTGTTCCTGAAGCTCGGCTTTACCTTGTTTTTATCGATGTTCCCGATCGCGATCTGAGTGAACGAAATTTGCTCGACCACTTCACTTTTTTCGTTAAGGGTTTGCGCCCTCAACAGCAAGCCCGTCGACTTTTCGGCCCATAGCTTATAACCATATCGAAAACCATCTTTCGGCTCGAGCACAATCGCTTGGCAATCATGGCCGGCGACTCTGCCAGCCTCATCCATTCGAACGTTATAAAACTGTGTCAGCTCGGAAGGATTTGTCGCCAGGATCGCTGGGAAAACATCATGCGTCACCCGCTTTTCGATCAGCAAAGTCTTTGCTTCGGGTACATAGCAAATCACTTCGTCATTGGTACGAATATATTCCCGGGGTTTGCCGTCGAGGATTTCCAGCTTTTCTACCTCGTTCTTCCCATCCAGCAAATGGGTAATCCGTGACGTACGAATCTGGTTACCCTGCTGGTAAACGAACGCACCTGAGTAATCCAGTTTTTGCGCCGACGATTGAATCTTCTTGAGCCAGTATTGCGCATCCCGCTTGTCGGCCAGCGAATCTGCATTTTCCGCAAAGGCGGCAAACGCAAAGAATGTGGACAGAGCAACGACAAACTTAAAAAAGCCGAGTGTTTGCCGCATACAAATTATTTAGTGGAAGCAGTTGGAAATGTGGCCGATCGAGCATATTGAGCGGAGCTGTACACGGAAGGAGAAAAGCGTTGATGCGCCATCAGGTAGTCGTCGATTTGCGGATCGCGCAGCACGACCCCTTCAGGCCCTTCGGCGACGATGACACCAGATTGGGACGGCAAGGCAGATTGCGCCTTGCCGGAGCCGGCGATCTGCATTGCGGAAGCTGCCTCGCCCTTGTTTACCACCAGTAACTGCGGCGATGCGACAAACATGACCGACGCAACTGCAGCTGCGGCCGCCATACCGGGAACCGCCCAATTCTTCATGAATGGTTTTTGGACCGGCGCATCATTTGCAGCCGCACGCGGCTGAATCACGCCGAGCATCGGCGACGAGGCGGACTTGCTGGTATTGAATGGTGCGACGACGGTAGGCTCGGCCTCGAGCCGGGCAGCCATGCGTGCAGCGAATCCGGGACTGAGTTCCACTGCCATGTCGTCGGAACGCAACACATCGCCGATCTGATGGTAGGCTTCCCAAGCCTCCCGCCCTCGGGGTTGGCGCAATGCGGCCAACGCGAGATCGATATTCTGCTCGCACAATTCGCCGTCAACGAGGGCTGAAATTTGTTCCTGGGTCATTTCTTTCGTATTCATCACTACCTCGTGCAAGCCGGGCGAATCCCTGGGTTTTCGTCAAAATATGTTCTTTATCACCTGTTTTTACCGCTACCAGCGTTTGTCTATCGCAGTCCCAAGAAGCGGTCTCAGTTTTTCCGCAATCGCTTCCCTGGCTCGGAATATACGGCTCCGAACCGTACCTATTGGACATCCCATGGCTTCGGCGATTTCATCGTAGCTCAAGCCCTCGATTTCGCGCAATGTTATTGCAACTCTCAGCTCGTCAGGAAGCGCGTCCATTGCCACATTCACCGTCTCCGCAATCTGCTTGGTCGCCAGCATTGACTCGGGCGTGTTGATATCTCTTAGGTAATCGCCGTCATCAAAAGTTTCTGCTTCCTCCGCGTCCGCTTCGGTGGAGGTTGGCGCGCGCCTGCCCTGCGTTACCAAGTAATTCTTCGCGGTGTTAATCCCGATCCGATATAACCAGGTATAAAACGCAGAATCTCCACGGAATTGCGGCAATGCGCGGTACGCCTTGATAAAGGCTTCCTGCACCACGTCCTCCGCTTCGGCCTGGTCGCGCACGAGCCGCGAAACGAGCCGCATCAGTTTCCGTTGGTACTTGGTCACCAATAGCTCAAACGCTTTTTTATCGCCACGCTGGACACGCTCGACAAGCAGTTGATCAATATCGCGTTCTGTCGTCAATCCCCATTCCCTTGTTTCGGTGCAACATATGCGCGGCTTGCTAGTTGACTGGAAGAAATATAAGAAGTTCAATCTTGCTGAACATAAATCAGATTTTTTATAGCAACGATGAATTTTTCTGCACTGCAATCCATCGACATGCAACCGATAAAGCCCTAAAGCCGTCCCGCGAAACGCTGTCGGGCAAGACCGGTAATACTGTAGTCATCCCATCATCGGACCTCAAATGAAGTAGCAGCAAATGAGACCAAAGCGTAGAGTTCTTTTGCAGGCTAACCTGCAGACCGTGATCTTTTACATGCGGCCAATTCTGTTCACGACAAGAGGGGGTCGAATCAGTTACTTTCGAGAGCCGCACCTGTCCTGTGCCCGAGATATTAAGTTGTAGAACTTTTCGGTTCCAAACAGTATGATAAAACCCAAAAAATGCGAGAAAAAAAACGAAAACCCCAACCGCGTATCGAGAAGCGGGAGGCAGATCGCCGAAGCGGGAAGAGAGAAGCAGGCATGCAATGACCACGGTCATGCCACACATGCCTCCTACCATCGCCAATAACAGACGAGACGGCCTTATAGTGACCGACGTAGCGATGGACATAGGATGAATTGAAATTGA
>JAESFT010000926.1_pt1 | contig 10071 bp, 11 predicted proteins | sample 9269451 | NCBI WGS metagenome assembly JAESFT01 (sample SAMN14502557, study PRJNA617106) | algae metagenome | isolation source: Scytonema hyalinum WJT4-NPBG1 and co-occurring heterotrophs from well... | place: USA: Mojave Desert, Joshua Tree National Park, California | collected 2006-05-25
CTGACACCCATCATGGGGCGGTCCTGAACCGACCCCGCAGAGAACCATGACCCCAGCCAGAACCAGCGCCACGGATGAGCATGGAAGAGCTTGACCCAGACGCCCCGACTAGAGAACGGGCTCTAAGCCGCTCACAAGCTGCCGAAGGTCCCCCAAATTGGGAATGGTTGTAGAGTTTAGCATTCTCAGAGCCCGTTTGAGAATTGCCCAACGGGTGGCTCAGGCGCTCCGTAAGGACCGCCAGAGAGCCACCTTTCGGGTTCAAGAGCAGAAGTTCTGGCCTCTAGCGGGCTCAGTCCTCGTCACCCCAGCCCAGGAACTAATTTCTCAAGCAGGCTCTCAGAGTTGTGCAAAAGTTGGCTGAAGCAGCGTATGTAGCTGACAGCACTGCCGGTTCGCACACGCCCAACAGCCCATACGTATGCCTGTGACCGGTATGGTCACATGCTGTGGCTGCTCTAAGCGGAGATCAATGCCAGTTCAAATGAATGACGGGGCGGGTGATGGCTTTTGCCCGCTGCCGAATTGCCCTTAATCTTGGCCTCAACTCTGGCATCTGCGCCTCGTGCGTTTCCACGAACATGGTATGGATCAAAGACTTCTCAGGAGCATCGAGAAGAGCTTCCAATAACTCAACCTCGGCGCCCTCAATATCAATCTTCACGAGATCGACGTCGCGTCCAAGGCTCCGCAGGAAGCGGCGAATATCGACGCATTCAACCTCAAATTGCTCCGGCTGCCCGACTTGCCACATATTGGAGTGGAAGGCCGATGTACCCTGCGAGGTCGCGGCCGGATTGGAGCCAAAGCTGGGGTCACGCATGAGCGTGATGGTCCCATCCCGGACACCAATCGCAGCGTTATGAGTAGTAACATTAGTGCGCCCTGCTAAACGGTTTCGGAGTTGTTCGAAGGCCCAAGGATCGGGTTCAAAGGCGTGAACGTGCGCGCCGCTGTCGGCCAGTTGCTCGCTGATGACGCCGACATTGGCGCCCAGGTCAATGCAGATGGAGCTGCCGTCCAATCGGCAACGCTGGCTTGAAACGCCGCCGTGGCGCTCTCATCCTTCTCTCTGAATCGCCTCTGCACCCATATGAAGCGGGTTTCGAAATCGGACCCGATCTTTCCTGGGAGATGGCGCAGTGCCCCGTAGGACAACAGGCGAAGGTAATCCACGAGCCATGACCGCATTGCTGGCATTGGTTGCTCCTTGTCCACTTGTCCCTCCCTCGTGTTCAACGGATTGGGCGTTGTGCGGGAGCACCAATTGCCGACGCGCCGCTTCAGGTGCAGGGACGCGCAGATGCTGCTCTCCGGTGCGACGCGGTTTGACCACGCCCACCCCGAGGTGACGTAACGAGATGCGATCTTAGCTCTTAAAGTGGAACCGCAGTTCTGATTTGAGGCGAATAACATCGGGGTTAGGCTGATGCGCGAAGCCCCAGCGCAGGGCGGCCAAAGAGACACGCTGGGTATGCAGGCAGGCGCTTGAGAGCATTCCGAACAACAACATCGCCTGTGTCCAGGGCGAGCCGCCGAAATGGTGTGGATCGAATACCCATAACCCCCTAATTATCAAACTTAGGTTCAAATTCATCCGGTTCGCAAGGTGTGCTTAGAGCCTGATTTGGAATTGGCAGACGCAACCTTAAGGCTGCCTTTCTGATGCCGCCGGATCCACCTCAAAGTCTTCCAGAGGCTCTAATTCGGCGCTTCTGGGCGTCGTAGGTGGCGCGGGAACGGGCCTCGCCAACCATTTCTCAAATGGGCTCTTAGATGTTCACTCCCGACAACTGATCAGACAGGTTTACTGTTTAGCGTAGGCCATGAGGTCCAAGTTTTACAGATGAACGCATAGGGCTACAGGCAAACGAATGTTCAATTCCACAAGGTACGCAATGGCGGCTGAAAGCCTAAGGCAAGTCGGCCACCATAAATAATTACGAGGCTCACGAGGAACAGCAGCGTAGAGGAGAGGTCCTGACTAACGAAAGACAGCCGCTCTCGCCAAAGTCCATACGTAATGATTATATAACTTGGTATACTGCTAACTGTGATACCAATAACAGCACCCAAGAGCGGTTCACGCCACATCGTACCCAGGATAATACCGCCAGTCAACGTAACGAAATTCACGCAGTTCCCGACAGTAACAAATTGCGGTTTACCAGCAGCATAGAGTGCTGGCGCTAAGGTTTGAACGACCATGTTTGGCCATGTGCCCAGCGCTAGCAGAGGCATCATCCAAGCAGCGTCGGCATAGCGTCGGTCGTACAGGATATGAACTGCATAGTCGCCGAATCCCACTATTACCGACATGCCGACCGCTCCCCCGAGGAGCACCCAGATTCGGCTACGTTGAATCTTTGCACGAAGGTCTTCACGTGGCAGATCAATCAGCTTTGCGAAGGACGGGAAAATCACTTTGTTACTTACACCGGCAACTATCGAATACGGAATCGCTGCCAGAGCAAGAGCTAATCCGTAGACACCTACAATGTCGAGCGTAAAAAATTTTCCTAATGTCAATCGATCAGACTGCGTCGCAAGAAAAGCCGCTATTGTAGAAAGAAAAATCCACTTTCCGAAGGAGAGGATTTCACCGGCTGCATGTCGGTCTAAAGCGAATCGATGGCGCAGTGCAGCTTTGATAGAGTGACTCCATACAAGCTGAAAGAGCGTACCTGCGATACTACCAGCCACAATAGCTAAGACGCTGGGTTGTAGGTAAGCCCAGCTGAGTGTCACAGTAAGACCAATCAATTGGCCAGCGAGCTCCAGAAGGACGAGCTGACGCACAGCAAGGTGTCGATTGAGTGTAAAGATCGCTGTAGAATTGAAACCCAATAGCACACTATTAAAGCCCACAAGCGGCAGCAGCCAATACAACCGGGGGTCTGCATATAGCTGTGCAACTGGATATGCCAATGCCATGCACAACAACCATAATGCGACTCCGCGCATCACTTGCAGCGTCCATACAGTATTAAGGAACGTCGGCTCGTCTCCGCGTTTGTGTCGGATTACACTAGCTCCAAGGCCAATATCAGAGAAGAGGTGTAATCCGACCAACACGCTGGTCACGATAGCCATCAACCCAAAAAGGTCTGGAGACAGTAGGCGCGTAAGCAAAACACTGCTGATGAGACGCAGAGCCTGACCTAAACCAAACCCTAGAAATATCCAGAGAGTGCCTTCCAGAGCAATCCGTTTGGTCGGGGATATGGCCCGCCGTAAGCGTTCTACTCGCTTCCACGGGCCGCGCTGGAAAACGGTTAGAATGCCCTCAGCCCACCCTGCCGCGAATTGCGCCCTCTCATGTGATTTTACATCTTTCATAATATTCAGTAAACCTTTGTCTTCCGGCACGAAACGCTAAAAAGAGAGAATGGTATCTATTTTGATCATGAGGCGCATAATGGCCGGCCACCCGCGTGTTACTCAGAGTTAATTCCCATCACTGCTCCTGGCTTGCCTTCCTCCCTTTTCATGCGTTTTCTATTTTACAGTGTTCACGCTAGCGGAAGGTCGTCAGACCCAAGATCATAGACCAGTGCTTGGCGGACCCCCTACGGCCTTGTCCAGACTTTCAACGTGTAGCTTTAGGTCTCTGCAGAAGACTACTCCGGAGGCCCACTAGGATCCTTCCTCGATATTCAATTCGGCCCCGATACGCCCCACTCCACGTAATGCACTGCGGCCGCTGGCACAATGCAACCACCGGACCCAGCTCGACGAATGTTTCTGATGTCCAAGGCATGTTCGCACTACGAAAACATTCCGCTCTCGCATTTAGGACAGTTCCGTCAAAATACTGCTTGAGCAGGACGCCTTATAGGTTTAGAGGCCCCTCCAATCCACTCCTTCGCATCAGGAAAGGAAACAGGATCATACCAACGGCTCTCAATTCTGACCGACGTGAGCCCAGTCGCGCATGCCTATTGAGGTGATGGCTTGGGGCTGGGCCATGAGCCTGTTCCAGGCCTCGCATGCAGCCTCGTAGGTGTCGAAGACCCGATTGGAAAGCCAGGTTTGGCGCAGGTACTGCCAGACATTCTCGATTGGGTTCAACTCGGGCGCTCGCGAAGGCAGGAAGATGAGCATCATGTTCCTCGGCACGTTGAGATTGGCCGTCGTGTGCCAGCCGGCGCGGTCGAGCAACAGGACGGCATGCGGGCCACGGTGCGAGAGATCTCCTCCAAGTGGAGTTGCGTGGCTTCGGTGTCGGCGTAGGGCAGCGCCAAGCCGGCGCCCCTGCCGCGCGCCGGGCAAATCGCTCCGAACAGATAGGCGCTGTCGTAGCGCTGATCGGCCGGCTGGCGCGGGCGCGAACCCCGTCTGGCCCACTGCCGCACCCTCCCGTTCTTCTGGCCGATGCGGGCCTCATCTTGGAACCAGATCCCGACCGGCTTGCCTTTGGTCACACCAGCCAGGTGGCCGTTCAGCGTCGCCGGGAAGTTTTTTAACTCCGCGACGGTCTGCCCGTTCTGTGCCGGATGGCGTGGGCGGCCGCTGATGTGGCTGAAGCCGAGCCGCTTCAGGACTTGGCCAATCGTGCGCTCGTGATAGGTCACGCTGAAGCGCTCGGCGATCAGGCGCTGCAGGTCGATCCTCCGCCAGCGTACAACGCCCTGCACGGCCCGATCCGGACCGGTCTCGACCAAGTGGGAGAGGTCCGCCTGCTGGTCCGGTGAGAGGCGCGGCGGGTTGCCCTTGGACCAGGCGTCCTTCAGCCCGCCCGGGCCGCGCTCGTTGAAGCGGTGCACCCAGTCCCGCAAGGTCTGCCGGTCCATGCCGCCGATCCGCGCCGCCTCGGCCCGGCTCATCCCGTCCAGGACAGCCGCGAGAGACAACAGTCTTCGGCTCTGGCTGGCATTCTTCTATCTTGCGGCAAGGTGCGGGAGTTCAGCGGCCGAGAAGTCGGTCCGCAGGCCCACTGGTGCTGGCATGGCGTGATTCCCCCGCACCATGGAATCAGCTCACACCTCGACCCGAAAGCCCATGAGTCACACGTCAAGGCCGCTGGTATCAGTCGTAAGTTCCTGCCGTGGCAACTAGTAAGACTAAACAGTATCAAATTTAGTCCAAGTTCGGAAGTCCGACTGCATACAGAAGGAGATTGAGCCGATCTAGACGGCGATAGAAGGTATAGCGGTTGAAGAGCGCCACACCGAGTTTCGTCCAAGACCATCTGGGACAGATTAAGGCATTGTGTCGGGCTAGAGCGCGAGCCACATCAGGATGCCAATGGTCCTTCACGGCCCCTATCGTTTCAGCTACTGGTTTTGCCGCATCAATGCCCAGCTTCAGGGTGGATGACAAAGTCTTACGATGAGGGTTCTGTGCTCCGGGCTTCGACCCGCCGATGCCGATAATGTTTCTAGGATGCTGTCGGTATAACATCAAAGGCTGGGCTATATAAGCACGAATGCCCGTGGCTTCAGCAATCAGTGCGGTATGATAGTCGAAAGGCAGAAGGAAGCTAGCCTGTCTCAATGCTAACAAGCGCAGCGAGGCGTTCAGCATGCATGTTGCTCCTTGCGCCGGATTCGAGAAGAGCATTGCCTCAATGCCCCGCCGTGCCCCTCGGGCGCCAATGAAATGAGTTGACAAAGGCTTGAGACTCTCGTCAGCCGGAATGGAGTCGCTGTGCACGAGAATGGGAACGGCAGCATGGCCCTGCTCCCGTTTCAACATCCATTCCAAAGTAGTATTGATCTTCTCTGGGAACCAGACGTCGTCCTGGTCGCAATACATCACGTACAGTGCGCTGGAGTGGGTGAGGAGATGTCGGAAGTTTCGGTTAAATCCTAGGTTGCCCAAATCGTCGTGGAGGATCCGGATCCTGCGGTCCTCAGCCGCCAGGCGAGCGAGAATTTCTGGTGTTCCATCAGAAGATCCATCGTCCCGTACAAGCAGCCTCCAGTTTTGGTGAGTCTGGCGTTGAAGCGACAGTATCTGCTCCTCCAGGTACCTCTCTCCATTATACGTGCCCATCACGATTTCGACTAATGGCTTCATGCTCTCGCCCGACGCGTATTTATTACCGTTCTGATAGATGGAGCTTCCCTTCTCACCCCCAACTCACGGCAACGGACCGGAAGCCGAGAACAGGCATAAGAATTTAGCGCTGCAAGGTAAAGTCGGCCAATCACCTGGGCCGGCGGTACAGCTGGCGCAGGCTGCGAGTTTCGCAAGGGCTGCCGGATCGCTCCTGGACCGTCTCTGCGAGCGGCCAGGTCGCCGGAACGAAATTAAGTTCCGGCCACCTGCTCTGAGTTTGGCCGACCCGGTGCCGGACGCCAATACGATCTGGATCTTCCGCGAGGCGCTCACGCGAGCGCAGATCACCGGGGAACCAGCCATCTAAGCCCTATTCCGCGCCTACAAGGCCGCGCTCACGCGGGGAGGCGCTCTTGTCATGGGTGGTCAGATCATCGACGCTTCCCTTGTTGTGGCTCCCAAGCAGCGCAACACCGAGGAGGAGAAGCGGGAGATCAGGTAGGGGCGCATCCCTCGGCCTGAACCAATTTGCCCGCCAACCTCGCTGAGAAGGACAGAAATGCCCGCTAACCCGTGAGGTTCTCCAAGACTAAATGGGCGGGCGGCTCACCGCGCGTCGTTTTGGCTGTGCCCGCCTTCGGGTACAAGTACCACATCACTTTTGATCGCCGCTGGATGGTCGAGCGCAAGCTAAAGCGGGATCCCATCAGGCTGCATCGTATCCTGCGGCGGCGAAGTAGTTGGTGCACTCACGGGGCGTGAACACATCAACAAGGCGGCCGATGGCGGTCCAGAGCCCCTCGACCGTTCGCTCAGCCGCCTTGCGCAGGAGCGCCTTGAGCTTGGCGAGGGCGTTTTCAATTGGGTTGAAGTCGGGGCTGTAGGGCGGCAGGTAGAGCAGGCTCGCGCCTGCATCCTCGATCAACTCGCGCACGCGCGGCCCTTTGTGGCTAGGCAGGTTGTCCGTGATCACGGTGTCACCCGCCCGCAGTTCAGGCGCGAGCACCTGAGCCACGTAGGCTTCAAAGGCGTCTCGGTTGATCGGTCCGTCGAGCACGAAGGGAGCCACAATCCCGTCCCGGCGCAGGCCCGCCACAAAGGTGGTGGTTTTCTAATGCCTGTGCGGAACAGCAGCCCGCAGGCGCTGGCCCTTCGGCGCTCGTCCGCGCAGCCGAGCCATGTTGGTTGCGGTCCAGGTCTCGTCGATGAAGACTAGCCGCTCCGGGTCAAGGTCGAGTTGGTCCTCAAACCAAGCTTCCCGCCGTTTCAGGATGTCGGGCCTCTCCTGCTCGGCTGCATGTGCCGTCTTTTTTCACGGTGATGCTGCGTCGGCGGAAGAAACGCCACAGACCCCCATAGCCCACCGCCACGCCGTGCTCGGCCAGCGCCGCCCGAAGCTCCTGGAGCGTGATGTCAGGCGTCGCCTCGTAGAGTGACAGGATCAGATCGCCGTGCGTCTCGATGTGCTGCGAGCGCTGGTCGCCGCCCATCTGCTTGGCGCGGGCGCGGCCCTGCTCCCGCTCCAGCGCTCGCCAGCGGCTGACGCTGGCCGCGCTGACCCCGAAGCGCTCTCCCACCTGCCGGTGGCTCAGCCCGGATGTGACGGCGGCCAGAACACGAACGCGGAGATCGAGTGAGAGCAGTGCCGACATAGCAGGCAGCCTCCTTGCAGAAGACCGTCTGAATCACGCCCACGCCTCGCCGGGAAGACCAAACCGATTCCAACCGCTCGGATCATGCTCTAGCCTGACTAGCCTAGTTCCGCCGTGGGGCGAGGCGCTACAAGCGTCAACGCGCGATCTAATCCGCTCTCCCCTCAGCTCTCGTCAGATAGCATTTGTTCAACAACTGCTGTGTTCAGAGCACTTCAACCGTTCTCTCAACAACCATACGGCACCGCGTTGAGCAAATTCTCTGATTATAGATGTCGCCTTATATCTTATGGCTGAGCATCCATAGCCACCTGGCTAGTTGCAAGCTCTAGCCTAAGCTTGCCATTGAATATCGCACGCCAAAGACAAGCAATCGGGATCGTACCGGTAATGCTGTCTCTCCGCACGACATATTCGTAGACGATAATGAGAGATAGTTATGACGCTCACCCACGACACCACCACTGTGCTTCAACCTTCGTCTTTTGCTACGATTGACGCCTATGTTGCAGCCGTGAAGGCTCTGCCTGATGCGCCCGCTCATGCGGATGATCCGGCCATGGCGGCTGAGCACACGGCCTTGTTCAGACTGGTTTCGCGAGCTGATGCGACGCACGTTGCAGTCAACAACGGCTCCTGGTTTGACCCCAACACATGGCAGGGCGGGCGTATTCCCACTGAGGGTGCGAAGGTCCTGATCCCAGAAGCCATCTCGGTAACCTATGACCAGGTTTCGAACGCGTCCCTGTTCACCGTGCGTGTGGACGGGCACCTGCAGTTTGCGACTGACCGCAACACGCGCATGGAGGTCGACACCTTAGTGGTGTCCAAGACGGGCCACCTGCAGGTTGGCTCCCATGATCATCCCGTCGAGCAGGGGGTGAAGGCCGAGATCGTGATCGCCGACAATGGTCCCATCAACGTTGCTTGGGATCCAATGCTGTTGAGCCGTGGTGTCATCTCGCACGGCGAACTCGAGATGCACGGCCAGGAGAAGACCTCGTTCCTGAAGCTGGCCAGTGATCCCATGGCTGGTGCTACCCAGCTCACCTTGGCTGAGAGTGCTCAGACCAGTGGCTGGCAGGTAGGCGACAAGATCGTTCTCACAGGCACCCACCTGGTCCGCGATCAGTGGGACGGAACGCGGATGGCTGATCAGGGCACCCAGGATGAGGTGCTCACAATCAGAGCCATCAATGGCAACGTCATCACCCTTGATCGCCCTCTCACCTATGACCACGACACACCGCGAGACGACCTCAAGGCCTATGTCGCGAACTACTCCCGCAATGTGGTGGTTCAGACTGAGAACTATGACAACGTCCCGGTTTCAGAACGGGGCCACGTGATGGTGATGCACTCGCATCACAGCGACGTGCAATATGTTGAGTTCCTGGAGCTCGGACGCACAGACAAGAGCGTCCGAGCTGTTGATGCGTCCTCTGTTACGGGCATCACCAGCGACACGAATGTGAAGGGGCGTTACGCCTTTCACTTGCATTCAACCGGTGTCGAGCCCGGCAGCGAGCCAACGTCCGTGGTTGGGAACGCAGTGTGGGGTTCACCGGGCTGGGGGTTTGTTCAGCACGGCTCCAACGCAGTTCTGGAGAACAATGCCACGTTCAACACGTACGGGGCCGGCTATGTTGCCGAGACCGGTGACGAGATCGGCGCGTGGCGCTCCAACATCGCGATCCTCGCTGCAGGAGAGGATCGGCTCGTCAAGGATGGTCCCGACACTAACGCCTTTGATCTTGCGCGCACAGGCGACGGGTTCTGGTTCCAGGGCCGCATGGTTGAGGCCGACGGCAACGTGGCGGCCGGCGTGAGACACGGCTTCGTCTACATGCACCGGGGCGCTACTCCGACAGTCGATGCAGATAATCTGTCTCAGCCGGAGATCCTGCGGTATCTCGCAGAGGGCGGCATCAATAAGCCACCCATTCAGCATTTCACCAACAACGAGGTCCTTGCTTCTGATCAGGGGTTTATCGTTGTCAAAGCCTCCCCTGAGCAGGGGCACGATGTCAGATCAGTGATCGACGGCTTTACGGCCTGGGAAGTCGATCAGGGCATGCATCTGGAGTACACGGCTCATTACACGCTCAAGGACATCGACCTCATCGCCTCGCCGCGGCCCGCGTGGTTGGAGAAGCATTATTACGGCATCCACTTTGACGTGCTCGCGTACGACATGGTCATCAACGGAGCGACGATCGACGGGTTTAACTATGGCGTGAACCTCACCAAAAGCGGTCCCGGCGGGGTCAATGACATCCGCTTTCCCGCTGAAGAGTGGGGCCATGTTCTCATCGACGTCGAGCTGAAGAACATATCCGAAGTGGGGATCAAGAACTTTGATCCACGCTACGACAAGATCATGTCGTCCAATGACTTGATCCAGCGCGACCCAAGC
>JAESFT010000927.1_pt1 | contig 9963 bp, 8 predicted proteins | sample 9269451 | NCBI WGS metagenome assembly JAESFT01 (sample SAMN14502557, study PRJNA617106) | algae metagenome | isolation source: Scytonema hyalinum WJT4-NPBG1 and co-occurring heterotrophs from well... | place: USA: Mojave Desert, Joshua Tree National Park, California | collected 2006-05-25
ATTTCTCGCCTGCTCACTTGCCGTCGCAACCTGGGCGGTCATTCTCTTTCCGCTGGCGTCAGGCTGACTTACCTTCCAGGTTTCACCTCGTCGGCGGCATCATGGCGGCCATCACGCGGGCAGGCTGCCATTCAATAATGTTCCGCGCATGCTGCATTGCCACAGCGAACAGGCAATTTCGCCATACCCTTATTCCCATTGCATTTAACCCATGCGCCTGTGAGGTGAAAACAACTATGGGAATGACCACACTTCCTATCATTCCCCATTTTTTGGGTAAGATCCCTTCTTGACGGTAAACTTTCTGCGGCGCCAGGATTGCCTGCTGCGCCGATATCGCCGATATACAGCCATTGCGAATTCACCAGCGTCATTCGAACGAATAGCAGATTCACCCATGTTGTCGACCCGCGAACCAGCCAAAATCGAAGTCCGAACCGCCGAACCCGGCGATGCCGGTTGTGCCTGTAATGTCTTGCGTCGCTCGATTTCCCAGTTGTGCGAACAGGACCATCGCAATGACAGTGCCATCCTGACGACATGGCTGGCGAACAAGACGCCCGAAACGGTAAGGAGCTGGATCGAGTCAGGGAAGAATTGCTCGCTGGTTGCGGTGATTGATAACCAGGTCGCAGGGATCGCCATCCTGACCCGTCAGGGGAAAATCGTCTTGTTCTACGTAGCGCCCGAGATGTGCCAGGCGGGCGCCGGGAATGCGCTGTTGCAGGCGATCGAACGTCGAGCCGATGAATGGGGATTGCGTACGCTGCAGGTGGATAGCACCCTGACGGCACAGCAGTTTTACTTGCGCCACGGTTTTACGTTGAACCGCACGACGACCAGTGCTTTCGGCACGGAAGCCTATTCCTTATCAAAGCAGCTGACACCGACAGGCAATCCGCAGAAAAGACCTTGCAGGTGCGGCGGCTGAATGCATAAGCAAGGCCGACGGCTTTGCATCCCTCCGCAGGGTCTCACGGTAGTCGAATCATGCCTGCCGTCACCCATACTCACAAAAGACATATTAGCCATACGCAAAATCATTGGTACGTTTCGCCGGTTCGTGCCGGAGAGCGGCTGAGCTGTTTCCTTATACCGAACCGAGCCATGAACATCGTGCATTGCGATGCGAACGCATCCTTGTCTTGGACAGGGTAGGGCCTCGGAAAAGGTTTCCTGAGGACCGATCCAATACATTTCGCATGTTGCCTTAAATTTAAGCGATATATGTCAGGAATCCAACAGACTCATCTGCGCAGGAACGGCACACTTTGCAACGTTGATAGTTTTTATGTTGCCGACAAAATGGATCACTGCACTGCGAGTTGTCCGAGACGATCTGTTCCTGCCGTTGATTGTTTTGTCAGCCGCTCAACGTAGTTTTATCCTTTGCCATTCTTGTCCGGAAGCGATCCGGCAGGCTATCGGAAACCTTTGCGGGAATCGTTTTGGGAGTTGCGGTGTACTGCATACCCGCCAGTATGAAATGGCGCGCAGGGAAGCTGCTGTCGGGAATCGATTCGCCCACGCCAGGTTGTTCAACAGCGCTGCCGACGTTCAAGCAAGCATAGAAAAGCCATCCGCGAGCGGAGACCCTGTCAGTCGTTTGAGGCTTCGAAGATTTCATTTGATGCCCAGTGTCCGACAAATAAAGAAAATACATGTCCGTTCCGATCACGCCAGACCAGCAACCTGCCAACCATCTGCTGTCATTGCTGCCGCCAGAAGACTTCCAGCGCATCGCCCCTTTGCTGCAATTGGTCCGCACCGAATTCAAGCAGGTGCTGTTCGAACGTGACAAGGTAATCGAGTATGTCTATTTTCCTTGCACCAGCGCTTTTTCGGTTCTGACGTTCCTGCAGAACGGTACTGCCATTGAAGTCGGTACGATCGGCAATGAAGGCTTCTCAGGGGTTAATTTGCTGGTCGGCACCGAGTACGCGACTGAAACGACGATCTGCCAGGTCGCCGGTGACAGCTTGCGAATGCGGACGTCCGATTTCAAGAACGAGATTACGACCGACACGCCGCTGCGTCGTGTCGGTCTCAAGTTCCTTCAGGCTTACCTGAGCCAGGTATCACAGTCGGTTGCCTGCAACCGCCTGCACACCATTGAAGAACGATTTGCTCGCTGGGTGCTGATGACGCATGACCGCGTTCGTACCGAGCAATTCCACCTCACTCAGGAGTTTCTTGCCGATATGCTGGGCGTCCATCGTCCCAGCGTGAGTCTCGTGGCGAGTTCCTTTCAGCAGGCCGGCTTGATCAAGTACAGCCGCGGCAATCTCACCATCCTCAATCGCACCGGCCTTGAAGCAACATGCTGCGAGTGCTATGGCATGGTCAAAGAACAATTTCAACGGGTTCTCGGATTGTCGCGAAGCTAGGATTTCCCATCATTCAGGCAAGTACATTACCCTGTTGTAATAGAAGTTTTTTATAGGAAAAGCCTTCTCCATCAAGCACCGCAAATAGCGGTGTTTATGTCACTCTCCATACAGACTCCCGTTATTCGATCTATCAGAATTTGTTTTTTCAAATTCATCACCGTCGCAGTTGTCACGCGCGCTTCGTGCATCCGGCCGATACTCTTTTCAGGTGGCTGGTCGTTTGCGTGATGACCGTATTTTCCGGCGGCACCTGCAGAGGAACCTATGACTGAACAAGAAATTACAATTGCGGGTCCCTACAATCCGGACCGGCTTCTCGATACATTGGTTGAAAAGCTTGATGTGGATAACGATACCGAACTGGCACGCAAGCTGAAAGTGGCACGTCCCATCCTGGAGATGATAAGGCGACGTGAACTGGGAGTCAGCGCGTCGATGCTGATGTGGATGCATGAAGCCAGCGGCATGGCGATACGCGATCTGCGGACGTTGCTTGGCGACCGGCGAGGGCGATACCGGCCGCTGCGCGCGGGCGATTATGCCGCCATAGTGGGATTGCGCAAGTAGACATCATGGCCATGCGTTGCATATTCATGCACGGCTCATAACCTGGAGAACACGAGCGAGATTATGGATATTACGAAAGACATGCTGCAAGCAGCAACCAGGAAAGCGGTGGAGGCAGGATTGCTGCCACGACGTGTTTATGTGGAAGACATCGCCACCAATGCGGAAATCATGCGAGACATTCTGGAAGCAGCACTGGAAAGTGCTGCCAAGAGCGATAGCGATCTTTCCAGTCCTGCTCCGCAACCTAATTAATCCCGTCCAATTCTTTGGTCCATCGGTTCCTGCCTGACAGACATCACCAACGCCGGGACATCTTCACCGCCCTTTCCAGGGCGGTGAAAATCCGTCAGGGAATCAGCGGCCTGCGCGTTGCCTGTTTCGCCTTGATATCCTTGATTGCTGCCTGCATTGCCGAAATCCGAGCCGGCGTTGCAGGATGCAGCGCTGTATAGGCGTTGAGCATTGACGGCGGATACTGGCTAGCTAGCCTGCTCCAGAAAGCCGGCGCGTTGTCGATGTTGTAGCCGGCGCGCGCCAGCATATACATCGACAGCTTGTCGGCGGCGGTGTCCAGCTCTACCGGGTAGGGGAGGATGCCTGCCGTGCCCGCCATCGTGCTCATGTCGGGCCGGATCAGCACCAGGTTATCGATGACGCCGCCTATCGTCGCGCTCATGCGCTGCCGGTTGGCATGCGCCAGCGCGTTATGCGCCATTTCCTTTGCCATCACGTATGCCAGCTCCTGGTCGGATCGCGCGACGTTCAGCATGCCGCGGGTAATCAGTACGCGGTAGCCATCGCCGTAGGCATTGACGTTATCGGTATTGCCCAGCTCGATGCCGAATGCACAGGCAAACGTCAACGGCACGGTAAGCGGCAGCTCGGCGCCATTGCGGCGCACCGTCAGCCTGACGCTGGTTCGTCCGGCCAGCAAGGGGCCGAGCAGGGCGCCCGCCTGACGCTCCGCGTTCTGGCCCTGGGGCATGGGCTGGTTCTCCACCGCAATCAGCGTGTCACCGCGTTGCAGGCCGGCTTTCGCCGCGCCGCTCTGCGCCAGCACGCCCATCACCTTCAATTGCTCATCCATGCCGAACACCTTCTGTGCCGCATTGACGAACTCGGACGAGTAGGAGTATTTGTTCTTCGCGGTGAAGCCCAGCAGGTTGCGGGCATTGTTCCGGCACAACTCGGGATTGCGCACCAGCAGCGGTCCAGCCACCTGGTAAAGCCTGTCCTGCTGCGCGACGAGCGATCGCAGGGCTTCTTCCTCGGCGCTGGATACCGGCGGCGGGGTGACAGGGGTGACGCGCGGCTCGGGCAGGACGGGATTGTCCGGCGGCAGCGGGACACTGGTGCACGCCGCCAGCAGCAGAGCCACCGGCAGCACGCCGGCCAGTGGTGTTGTCAGGAAGCGGGTTCGGGATGGCATTGTTGTTGTCCGGCGCATGTGATTCTCCATGAAATGGATCAGTGTTTTCCTGTGCTGCCGAAACCGCCGGCACCGCGTTGGCTATCGGTGAATTCCTCCACCACCTCGAATCCGACCTGCAGGACCGGGACGATGACAAGTTGCGCCAGCCGTTCCATCGGCTGCAGCGTGAATTCCGCTTGCCCCCGGTTCCAGGTCGATACCATCAGTTGCCCCTGGTAATCCGAATCGATCAGGCCGACCAGGTTGCCGAGCACGATGCCGTGCTTGTGGCCCATGCCGCTGCGCGGCAGGATCATGGCGGCGTAGCCGGGGTCGCCGATATGGATTGCGAGACCGGTCGGAACAAGATGGGTGTCGCCGGGTTTGATGACGAGCGGGGCATCGAGGCAGGCGCGCAGGTCGAGCCCGGCGCTGCCCGGTGTGGCGTAGGCAGGCATCTGTTCCTTCATGCGCGGATCGAGAATCTTGACGGCGATATTTTTCATTGTTGGCGGACGTAAGGTGAAGCGGCCGCCGATCCGGCGGCAGGGTTAATCAATAGCGGCGACCGGTATGGCCGGAGCTACGCAAGACGACGGGCGATCTCCGCAACCAGGTGACGCGCAAGTGCCTGCTTGTCGGCGCGGGGAAGATGGATCTGGCCCTGTTCGTCGAACAGCACCAGTTCGTTGTCGTCCTTGCCGAAGGTCTGATGGCCGATATTGCCGACCAGCAGGGGAATGCCCTTGCGCTGCCGTTTTTCTTCGCCGTAGCGCAGCAACTGCTCGGACTCGGCCGCGAAGCCGACGCAGTACGGCCGTTTCGGCAATGCGGCTACTGCGGCCAGAATGTCCGGGTTTTGCTCGAACTGCAGCAGCGGCGCACCGCCCTCGGCGGTTTTCTTCAATTTCTGTTCGCTGACATTGGCGACGCGCCAGTCCGCCACCGCCGCGACCGCGATGAAGACATCCTGGTCGGCAGCATGGGAAAGCACCACATCGTACATTTGCTGCGCAGTATGGACATTGATCCGGTGCAGGCCATAGGGCGCCGCGAGTGCGGTCGGGCCGGATACCAGCGTTACCTCGGCGCCCGCTTCGCGCGCGGCGCGGGCAATCGCATACCCCATTTTGCCGGAGGAGAGATTGGTGATGCCGCGGACAGGGTCGATCGGTTCGAAGGTCGGGCCGGCAGTGACCAGCACGCGTTTCCCCGCCAGCAATTTGAGGTGCAACGCGGCTACCACTTCCTCCAGCAGGTATTCCGGTTCCAGCATCCGGCCCATCCCGGTCTCGCCACAGGCCTGATCACCGGCCTCCGGGCCGAGAATATGGATGCCGTCCTCCTTGAGCTGGCGGAGGTTGCGCTGGGTGGCGGGGTTCTGCCACATTTCGACGTTCATTGCCGGCGCGATCAGCAATGGCAGCAGCAATGGACGCGCCACGCAGAGCGTCGACAACAGGTCGTCACAGGCGCCATGCGCGAGTTTCGACATGAAATCGGCGGAGCAGGGGGCAATGACGATCGCATCGACGCCGCGGGTGAGGTCGATGTGCGGCATGTTGTTGTCGATGCGCGCATCCCACTGATCGCAGAACACCGGATTGCCGGACAGCGCCTGCATGGTGACCGGCGTAATGAACCGGGCAGCCGACTGGGTCATGACGACCTGCACCGACGCCCCGGCCTTGGTCAGCCTGCGGGTGAGGTCGGCCGCCTTGTAGCAGGCAACGCCCCCGGTCAGTCCCAGTACGATCTTTTTACCGGCGAGATCCATTGAACCTCCTGATGTAGAGTCGGGCTAGTGTATCCGCAATATCCATGTCTGCCGGATAGCACGGGTTTCCAATCATGCTGTCGGCGGCGCCTACTTGCCGACCCGCCGCAGCTCGTCGTAGATGAACAGGGCCGCGCCCACGCAGATGGCGCTGTCGGCGACATTGAAAGCCGGCCAGTGCCAGGTGCCGACATACACGTCGAGGAAGTCGATGACATAGCCGTACAGGGCCCGGTCGATCACGTTGCCGATCGCGCCGCCGAGGATCAGCGCCAGGGCCCAGCAGAACAGGCGCTGGCCGGCGTGTCGTTTCAGCAGGTAAATGATGAAGATGGCCGCCGTCACGCCGATGGCGGTGAAGAAGTAGCGCTGCCAGCCGCCCTGGTTTGCAAGGAAGCTGAAGGCGGCGCCCTTGTTATGAACCAGGACCAGATTGAAGAACGAGGTCACCGGATAGGATTCGCCATACGAAAACAGTTTGGTGATGGTGACCTTGGTGATCTGGTCGAGCATGATGATGATGGCAGCGATGCCCAGCCAGGGAGTGATGCCGGCGCGATTGTCGGAGAACGTGTTTTTCTTGGCCATGTTTGATTGCTTGTAATTGATTCCGTTTTCGGGGCACGAGTAAGCTGCGCAGGCCCGGCGCTTTCAGTAACTGAAAGGCCGGGTCCGTCGTCAGGACTGCGCCATGCCTTGTGGCAAACGCCCGTTAGGCGAATGTGCGCGCTTCACCGCTGCCGAACAGGTTCGCCACGCAACGTCCGCAGATGCCGGCATGCTCGGCGTGCGAACCCACGTCGGCCCGGTAATGCCAGCAGCGCTCGCATTTCTGATGGGCCGACGGCGTGACGATGATGGCTTCCTCCCCTTCGTTCGCCACCTGGGTGACCGTCGCCTGCGAGGTGATGAACACGAACTTGAGGTCTTCCCCCAGTCCCTTGAGCAAGGCGTACTTTTCGCCGCTGGCCTTGATCTCCACTTCGGCCTGCAGCGACGAGCCGATGCCGCCGGCAATCCGGACCTCCTCCAGCTGCTTCATGACCTCCGCGCGCAATCCGCGCAGGGCATCGAAACGATCCACCAGCGGCGCTGCGTTCGGTACTTCCGGCAACGCGTAGTAGGTCTGGGTGAAGATGGTTTCGCCGCTTTCCGCAAAGGCTTCCTTGCTTGCGAATACCGCCCATGCCTCCTCGGCGGTGAAGGACATCATCGGCGCCATCAGGCGCAGCAGCGCCTGGGTGATGTGCCAGATCGCGGTTTGCGCCGAGCGACGGGCAGTCGAGGTCGCACCGCAGGTGTACAAACGGTCCTTGAGGATGTCGAGATAGAACCCACCCAGGTCCTCCGAGCAGTACATCTGGATTTTCGCCACCACCGGATGGAATTCGAATACCTGATAGTGCTGCAGAATTTCCGCCTGCAGTCCGGTCATGCGGGCAATCGCGTAGCGGTCGATCTCGAACAGGTCGGCCACCGGCAGCGCATCCTTTGCCGGATCGAAATCCGATGTGTTCGCCAGCAGGAAGCGCAATGTGTTGCGGATGCGGCGGTAGGCTTCCACCACGCGCTTCAGGATCTCGTCGGAGATCGACAGTTCGCCCGAATAATCGGTGGACGCGACCCACAGACGGAGGATTTCGGCGCCGAGCGTGTCCGACACTTTCTGCGGCGCGACCACGTTGCCCTTCGACTTCGACATTTTCTTGCCTTCGCCGTCCACCACGAAACCATGCGTCAGCAGGGCTTTGTATGGCGCGCGGCCGTCGATCATCGAGGCGGTCAGCAGTGAGGAATGGAACCAGCCCCGATGCTGGTCCGAGCCTTCCAGATAGAGATCGGCCGGGAACTGCGACTGTGCCGCGTGCGAGCCGCGCAGGACGGTGTAATGCGTGCTGCCGGAATCGAACCAGACGTCGAGGGTGTCCTTGTTCTTCAGGTACATGTCGGCGTCGGCGCCGAGCAGTTCCTTCGGATCGAGCGATTGCCACGCCTCGATGCCGCTCTGCTCGACACGTTTCGCCACTTCTTCCAGCAACTCCGGCGTGCGCGGATGCAGCTCGCCGGTTTCCTTGTGCACGAAGAAGGCCATCGGCACACCCCACTGGCGCTGGCGCGACAGGGTCCAGTCGGGCCGGTTGGCGATCATGCCGTGCAGCCGCGCCTTGCCCCAGCCGGGGAAGAAGTCGGTGGCTTCGATGCCCGCCAGCGCGGTTTCACGCAGCGTCGGGCCGCCGTCCTTCGGCTTGCGGTCCATGCCGGCGAACCACTGCGAGGTCGCGCGGTAGATGATCGGCGTCTTGTGCCGCCAGCAATGCATGTAGCTATGGTCGAACATCACCAGCTTGAACAGCGAGCCGGCCTCGTCGAGCTTGGCGCAGATCGGCTTGGACGCTTCCCAGATGGTCAGCCCGCCAAAGAAGGGCAGCCAGGACGCATAGCGGCCGTCGCCCATCACCGGGTTCAGGATGTCGTCGTCCTTCATGCCGTGCGCCTTGCAGGACAGGAAGTCGTCCACGCCGTAGGCCGGCGATGAGTGCACGATGCCCGTGCCGGTGTCGAGCGTGACGTAGTCGCCGAGATAGACCGGCGACAGGCGGTCGTAGCCTTTGTCGAGGTGGGCGAATGGATGACGGAAATTGATCAGCGACAGCGCCTCGCCCTTGCAGGTGGCGATGATCGAGCCCTTCAGTCCATAACGTTCCAGGCAGGCCGGCGCGAGGTCCTTCGCCAGCAGGAGCAACAGGGCTTCACCGTTGCGCTCGGTCTGCACCAGCGCGTAGTCGAATTCCGGATGGACGTTCAGCGCCTGGTTGGCAGGAACGGTCCATGGGGTGGTGGTCCAGATCACCACATAGCCCTTGTCGGTCGGCAGCTTGGGGAGGCCGAACGCCTTGGCCAGCTTGTCCTGCTCGGCGAACGGGAAGCCGACGTCGATCGCCGGGTCTCGCTTGTCCTGGTATTCGACTTCCGCCTCCGCCAGCGCGGAGCCGCAATCGAAGCACCAGTTGACCGGCTTCAGTCCGCGGTACACATACCCCTTGTCGAGGATCTTGCCGAGGGCGCGAATCTCGTCGGCCTCGTTGCGGAAGTTCATCGTCTTGTACGGATTGTCCCACTCGCCCAGCACGCCGAGGCGGATGAAGTCCTTCTTCTGTCGCTCGATCTGTTCGCTCGCATAGGCGCGCGATTTCGCCAGCACGTCGGCGGTGGGAAGATTCTTGCCGAACTGCTTTTCAATCTGGATTTCGATCGGCATGCCGTGGCAGTCCCAGCCCGGGACATACTGCGCATCGTATCCCGCCATGTTGCGTGCCTTGACGATCATGTCCTTCAGGATCTTGTTGACCGCATGGCCGATATGGATATCCCCGTTGGCATATGGCGGACCGTCATGCAGGATGAATTTCGGGCGGTTGGCGGAAGCCTTGCGGATCTTCTCGTAGATCTTTTTATCCTGCCATTCCTTGACCCATTTCGGTTCACGCTTGGCGAGGTCGCCGCGCATCGGAAAGGCGGTTTCGGTCAGGTTGACCGGGTACTTGTTTTTTTGGTCGGACATGATGGCTTCAAATGAGAAATCGGTTGATCAAACAGGCGCAAACGGAATGTTCGATCATCAAATTCGGTCGGTCGCGGAGGTGGCTGCGGCATCCTGCCGCTCGAAGTAGGCGCGGGCATCATCGGCGTCGCGTTCAATGGCTGCTGTCAGCGTCGGAAGATCGACATACTTTTCCTCGTCGCGCAGTTTTTTCAGAAACTCCACGCGAATCAACTCGCCATAGCACTCGCGGTGAAAGTCGAATACATAGGTT
>JAESFT010000928.1_pt1 | contig 9916 bp, 17 predicted proteins | sample 9269451 | NCBI WGS metagenome assembly JAESFT01 (sample SAMN14502557, study PRJNA617106) | algae metagenome | isolation source: Scytonema hyalinum WJT4-NPBG1 and co-occurring heterotrophs from well... | place: USA: Mojave Desert, Joshua Tree National Park, California | collected 2006-05-25
CGCAGTCGGGGTTCCGGCCTCCGTACATGCCGCGGTAAGGCCTACCGCGGCGATGCGAAGCAATCTGCGATACTGCATGATGATGACTAAGGAGGTGGCGAGCTAACGCCCAAGTTCAGCTGCGTGGCCGGCGCCGGCCGGCGCGGCGACGACCGCGCCGCTTGGGAGTGCCGGCGGGTGGCACATCGTGATGCTTGACGGGCCACGTCCGCTGCAACGCCACGTTAGGGCGCAGGACGACGGGATCGTCCCGCAAGAAATGGTGACCGAACGTGGGACCGAACACCAGCGTGCAGACGGTAGCGGCGAACCATGAGCCGCTGTCGGCCTCCTCGCCTGTCAGCACGACGAAGCCAAGGAATGCCCCGAAGTAGGCGGCCGCCGTGACGGTCCCGGCGAGGTAGGGCCCGATGTCCGGGATGCGGCGCAGGGGTGCCCCGAGGAGCGTGTACGCGAGACCGGCCGCGATCCCGAGCATCGGGGCGCCAACGAGGAGTCGTATCGCGTCCTCGCGCGCGGCGGGGCGTTCCAGAAACGCCGGCAGCGACAGCAGCACGCGCGCGGCAGTGAGCGCCAGGATGACAACCGCACCACCGACGGCCGGCCGCAGCCACCGCGGAATGCGCTCGAACCAGTCGAACAGCGTCCAGAGCATGTCCTGATCGTTGATGCCAGTTGCGCCCTAACGCCCAAGTTCAGCTGCCGAGTCCCAGCCGAGCGCGCGCTCGGAGGCCGAGCCAGGCGCCGGAGCGCGGCGCGGGCACAACCTGATGCTCGGTCGCTCGGTCAGCTGCAACGATACGTTAGATGGCAGGGACGACGCGCTCGGACGCGACGAGGACCGGCTCGCCTCCGGAGAGTGCTCGGAGTGCGGTGCGAACGCGCTCGCCCGGCGCGAAAGCCCACTGCTCGTGCTCCTCGGGCGCTGCATCGGAGCTGATCTCGTAGACGCCTCCACCGAGGTCGCGGGCGTTGACTGGCCGCCAGACCTCGGTGCCCTCGTCTAGCAGCGGGATGTAGATCGTCGAGGTGTGTGCGGTCATGTGCTCGTTGGCTGCCATCTAACGCCCAAGTTCAGCTGCGTGGGCAGGGCTACCACTGCGGCGGCGCAGCCGCCGCTTCCGTAGCGCCCACGTCAGCTGCAACGCCACGTTCGGCGGCGCGGGGTCGTGCGTTACGGGAGATTGGTGGAGAGCGGGACCACGTGCGGTACGGTCACCGAGTCCGACACCTCGCGGGCGCCGACCGGCAGGATGGCCACGATGATGGCAGTCCCCGGACGCACGCCGGTGACCCGTCCGAGCGTATCCACGCGCACGACGTCGGGCTGCCGGGAGACGAACCGCGGGCGCGGGGCCGGCTCGATGGGGACGCCGCGGGCATCGAGGACGGTGACGGCGAGTACCTCCGTGCCGCCGCTCACGACCGCGCCCCACCGGCCGGTGGTCACCCGGAGAGCGCTGGGGCCGGGCGCCGGCGCCACGGGAACAGTCGGGGCTGTGGGCACTGGCGGCGGCGCGACCGGATGGTCCACCCCTGCCGGGGCACCATCGCCGCATGCACTCACGGCAGCGGCCACGCCGGTGAGGGCTGCCGCGCGTACGCGCGCTTGGATGCGAGAATGCTGCATGGACTACGATTGGTGTTGGTGTCCGCCGAACGCCCAAGTTCAGCTGCAAGCGGATCAAACATGAGCCGAGGCGCAGCCGCGGCTATCCGACGACCGCTTGTCTGCTGCAACGCTACGTTAGGTCGCGCGCTCGCCGGCGCTCGCGTCCTCGCTGGCCCGGGCGGCGACGAAGCCCACGGGCCCACGCGTGTAGCCCAGGCGCTCGAAGAACCCGACGGCCTGCGGCTGTGCGCCGAGAAACAGCCTGCCGCGTGGCGTCACCGCCAGGGCCGCCTCCATCAGCTGGCGTCCGAGCCCGCGCCGCTGGTACGCCGGGTCCACGAGTATCTCGCTCACGCAGGCGAAGAAATAGCCGTCAGAGAGCAGCCGGACGGCGCCCACCAGCCGGTCCCCATCCCAGGCACCGATGTTCACACTGCGCGTGAGTGCGGCGGCGGCGCGCTCCGTGTCGTACGCGCGTGGCCACACCCGCTGAGCCAGCCTGAGGAAGGCCGCCGCGGTGAACCTGGGGTCGTCGACGCCAATGTCGAGCATGCGAGAATGTAGGTGCGCGACCTAACGCCCAAGTTCAGCTGCGGGCGAACGATACAATAGCCGAGGCGTAGCCGAGGCAGTCCCCAGCTCGCCCGTCTGCTGCAACGCTTCGTTAGCCGGCGACGTTACGAGGTCGGCTCCTGTGGCGGTTGGCGGAGCGCACGGATCGACCCATCCTGCCCCACCGTGAACCACGCCTGACCGGTGCCGTCGCGCGAGACATTGTAGCAGCCGCGCGGAAGTGGCGGAGCCTCGACCGCCACCGGCGGCGACGGATCCGTATGCCCAGGTGGTGGTGCCCACCCTGCGCGGTAGCCCGGCGGCACGTGCCCGTAGACGACGGTGTCGAGCGGCAAAGCGGGGGATGCGCCCGTGGTGATGCGCCAGATCACAGGCGGGTACTCACCGACAGCGGCGTCCGGGCGCACGCAGGGAGCCACCTCCAGGACCCCCAGTTCCGCGCGCGAACCGAAGGTGGCGAAGACAGGACGCCCTGGGGCGACCTGACCCACCACCTGTACCTCGGTGCGCTGTGGACAGCCGGTGAGCAGGGCGGCTGCCGCGATCAGAAAGGTGGCTGCCACCGCCTGAGTACGTGGCATTGGTCGCACGAAGGTGGGGACGGGGAAGCGCTGCGCGTCCGGCTAACGCCCGAGTTCAGCTGCGGCGCTCCAAGCCGGGCGCGCGCGATGGAGCCGAGCCGGGCACCTGAGCCGAGCCGGTAGAACAATGATGCCCCTGCGGCGCCGTCAGCTGCAACGCCACGTTAGAGTGCATGCGCGAGCATCCACGCGATGAGAACCGCCGACGCCGCGACGAGGCCGAGCACCAGACGGAACGAGCGACGGCGGCGCGCGAGGTAGCCCTCCGGCTCGAAGAACCACCCGCCCGCCGTGGTCTGGACGAGGAGGCCGCGCGCGGCGAGTTCCCGGACCCCTGGCGTGTGGTTGAGTCCGAGATGCTCGAGCGGGCGCGCCGTGTCCGCCGACCGCGCACCGGCGAGGACGAACGCCTGCACGATGGCAGCCTGGGTACCGGGAGCGGGGCGTGCCGTGCGAATGTCTCGTGCCTGTGCTCGCATGCCGACCTCCGTTGCACTCTAACGCCCCAGTTCAGCTGCCGAGCGCCGGGCCGAGCGCCCGCAGTGGTGCCGAGCCGGGCACGGAGGCGTCCACGGGAGAAACCTGATGCCGCTCGCTCGGTCAGCTGCAACGCAACGTTAGACCGCAGGATATGGGATACTTCTGTCTGCCGGCTCCCACCAGCGATGCTCCGGTGCCACTTCGGCGTCTGCTGGACCGTGAAGCCGCCACTGCCACGCTTCGTCCGTCGTGAGCCGGCGCACCCCGCAGTGCAGGACACTGCAACTGCGCGGGAAGGAACCGTCCACGAGCGATATACCCCAGATCTCCTCCGGATCGCTCTCGTCCCCGACGCCGATGCAGAGACAGGGATGATAGGCGCAGTCCTCGTAGATGTCGCCTGGCCGGATCTCGCCGACCCGATGGATGTCTACCGGCATGAGGCTTCGGGATGACGAGGAAAGATGTTGCGGTCTAACGCTCAAGTTCAGCTGCGGGCGAACCTAACCGTTGCCGAGCCGAAGGCGAGGCGTTCCGCAGATCGCCCGTCTGCTGCAACGCCACGTTAGACCTCAGCACGGGGGCGCCGGCCCGATTCACGCGTGCAGCGCGCGCTCAAGGCTCGCCACTCGCTCCTCGGGAAAACTGTGTCCCCAAGCGTGCTCGTAGCCCTCCCGCTCGAGTGTTCGCTCCAGGCGCCGGAACTCCGCTGCGATCTGCCCTGCGAAGGTGCGCATCCGACACTCGGCGTCTAGGACCGAGACGTCCCCGAGGGATGGGTCAGCAGCGACCCCACGTGTGGCCAACACCTGCACCCGAAGCCGGTCCTCGCCTACCCGAGTGAGGTGCCAGCGATACTCCCCCGGCTCCTCGGCAAAGACGCACGAAGACTCGGGAGCACCCCGCAGCAGCGACACGGTCGACGCAACGAGGTCGCCGATGCCATCTGTGAGATACGATGCGGTTACCGCCACGTCGTGCTCACCCAGAGTGACACGACAATCTGCCCAGCCGGCTGTGATGTCGACGTGGATGCGGGTGGTCATATCCGCCTGTTGAGGTCTAACGCCCAAGTTCAGCTGCAGCCGGATGCAACCACTGCGGCGCGCAGCGCCGCTTCCATAGCCCGGCTGTCTGCTGCAACGCCACGTTATGCCGCTACGTGAGATCCGTCCGCCCGGCACCCGGACGCTCGCGGACTACAGATCCTCAGGTCGCAGGCCGGTACGCTTCGCCACGCGCGCGAGCATTCGCGGGCCGATCTCCTCGCCGTCGTGGAACGCGAAGACCACGTCCGGCCACCCATCGCGCGCGAGCGTCTTGTGCGAGCTCTCCTCGCGCTTGACCGCCCAGCCGATCCGCAGCAATGCCGCGAGGACCCGTCGCGCCTTCGCGGCCGGCCAATGGCTCACCTCCGCTCTCCGGCGGCTACGCCGCCCGGAAGTCGAGCGGGAGCAGGTTCGGCGCGGGCTCCCCGTGCTCCAACCGGTCGGCGAGCACCCGGAGGGCGAGCGCCTGGGCCCGCGCGGTCGCCTCCTCGCGCGTGGCGCCGTAGGCGAGCACGCCGGGCAGGTCGAGGACCTCCGCGATGTAGCGGCCGTCGTCCTCGCGGTCGAGCTCCAGGGTCAGGTACACGGGGCGGTCCTCCGGGTCGGGGGCTCGGGACGCCCTCAATCTACCACGGCGGGCAGGAGCGGCATAACGCCCAAGTTCAGCTGCGCGGCTCCGGGCCGAGCGCGCGCGTCTGTGCCGAGGCGGGCGACAGGGCTGGGCCGGAGTAGCCATGATGCGCTCGCGGCCGCGTCAGCTGCAACGCCACGTTAGGTAGCTGGGTAGAGGGAGCCTTCCCGAAGTACTACTCAACCGGCCACCAACGCGAGCAGCGCGAACACCATCATGCCTGCGAAGCACCACCAGGCCCGACCCACGAGATGCCGCTTCTCTGGCAGATACAGGTCGCGCTGGAGCCGCACCGGCACTATCCAGTATGCCGCGTCCGGGGCTCTCGGATCACGGTAGCCCTGCAGGTGCGAGTCGATGAGGGCTAACCCCAGGGCGCAGATCGCTGCGCCAGATACGAGGGCGATGGTCAATGGTGGCATTCGATACAATTGTTGTAGCCACCTAACGCCCAAGTTCAGCTGCCGGCATCAAGGCGGCGGGCGCGATGAAGCCGATTGTGCGACGCCGCCCGCCCGCGCACAACCTGATGCTCCCCACGGCCGGTCAGCTGCAACGCTTCGTTAGGTCGCAGGCGGCACCCACTCGGCCGACGGCTCGCCCGCGGTCAGCACGTCCACGGTGTTGTCCATGCTCACCAGGCGGTAGTGCGTGAGAGTGACGTGCTGATAGTCGACGAGCTGTCCCTCCCCGAACGATGCCAACCACCGGGAGTCGTGCACCCGTAGCAGCGGGTACGCGTAGCCAACCCAATCGCCTGCCAGGCGCGGGACCTCGCCGGCCGTCTCGTCCGCCTGCCACGGGTGCAGGAACTCATCGTGCGAGGCACACGCCGCGACCTCGCGGCCGAACCGCAGGAGCAGGTCCCGCGGAGCGGCGTCGCGCACGAGCGAGAAGCGGAGCCGTGCGGTGACGTCGCCCGGCTCCGCGTGGAGGACGATGTCGGCGCAGGGCGCCGTCACGTCGGGCACCGGGCTCCAGCGGGTGTATGTCTCGTTCATTCGATGATGGGTGTTGCGACCTAACGCCCAAGTTCAGCTGCGGGCGAATCGTACAAGAGCCGAGCCGCAGGCGAGGCGTTACCCTAGCTCGCCCGTCTGCTGCAACGCCACGTTGGGCGGCGCGCGAGGAGCGCTACCTGTTGCCCCCTTTGCCTCCGCGGTCCACGACCGCTACCGGCAAGGTGACTGCTCCACCGCCGAGGGGCGACAGCACCGTGATCGGTCCTGCGCCGACGGTGAGCGCCGTGACGACCGCCGTGCTGTCGTCGACAGCTCGCACCGCCGCGACCATCGGCGGCCCACTCGTGAAGGTGAAGCGCCCCACCGTCGGCCGCCCGCGGGCGTCGTAGCGGGACGCGCGGATGGTGGCCGAGTCGCCCACGGTGAGCCGGAGGGACTCGGGACGCACGCGGATGTCCTCCCCCACTCCGGTGAGCACCTCGCCTTCACCGCAGGCGAGGAGGCTGGCGACGCTCGCGAATACGAGTACCCGGGCGATGCCGCTTCTCGATGACGTCATGACCTGGTGATACAGTGGATGGGAGTGCCCGGAACGTCGCCTCCAGACCTCATGCTAGGCGGCCGCCCAACGCCCAAGTTCAGCTGCGTGGGAACATCATAGAGCCAAGTGAAGCGAGGCGTACCTACGCTCCCACGTCAGCTGCAACGCCACGTTGGGCAGCAGGCGCTTAGAGGCTGGCGATCCATGCCCGCCAGGGCTCCGGCACCTTTCCCAGATCGGCCCCTCGGAGCTTCACAAGTAAATGGTGGGCGAAGTCGGCGTACATCGGCGTGCCACTCGCTAGGTAGGTGAGCACCATCTCGCCTCCGCCGCGGAGGAATGCGCGGGCCTGTGCCGGTCCGACGCCACTCTGCCGCAGGACCTGCATCAGTGGCATCGTAGCGTTGAGCGACGTGCCGTCGAGCATGGCATGAATGCCGGGGACCACGGGGCCCCAGTCGACTGGCCGGTGCGTGCGGTCGGGCAAGCGTTGCACGACGGCCACCGCCGCCATCTTGGCATACCCATTCGATTCCCGCATCGTCTCCACGAGCGCCCGCCACGTGTCGTCGCGCTCGCCGAAGTTCCGGAGCACCAGCGCCGCGACCGCCCGGTCCAACTCATTCGGGCTCTCGCGCAGGGCGCGCTGCGCCGCGCGCCGGTCTGCCTCCGCCGTCCGGGAGCGCAGGAAGGCGAGCGCCGAGGCCGCGGCGAGGTGGTCGCCCGGGTCGCGCGAGCGCCGTCCGGGGCTCAGCACCGTGTCGCCCTCGAGGAATGCCGCGACGGCCAGCTGGTAGGCGACGGGCCGCGCCTGGATCAACGCGGAAACGGGGCGCCAGACGGCCCGGCCCGGAGTCGTGTCGGCGGGCAGGTGGCGGAAGCGAACCCCCGCGGAGTCTTGGGGCTCGCGCACCACGACGACGGCGCGGGGGCGACGATCCCGATCCTCCACCTGCCCCGCGGACGCATCCGCGAAGCCCAGTATGTAGCGTAGCGTGGCGGCACACGAGTGCCTGTGCAGCGAGTCACCCGGCGCATACCGCGCCAGGGAGTCTTGCAGCATCGCGAGGGTCCAACGCCGCAGCCCAAGCACCTCGACGACACGCCCGTCCGGCAGCGACAGCACGGCCGGGGGCCGCACCGGCTGGGCGCGCAGATCGCCACTGACCGTGAGGACCAGCGCCGCCACGGTGCACGCGCGCGTGTTGCTGCTTCGCATGACTCGCATGGGGGCTACGGCGAGGACCGGTTAGCGCAGCTCACAGCCGAAGGCCGACGGTCAGCGGCAGCAGCAGCCCCCGAACCGGATGCGTGCCGCCCTCCAAGCTGCTCCGTCCACCGTTCGGCAGGAGGACACCCCGGACTTCGAGGAACACCGCCGCCCGACGGCCGAGGCTCGCGTCAACGCCGGTGCCTGCGGTCACCGATGGGCTGAACCGCGCCTCCACCTCGCGCACATGAGCCGGGACCGGCTCGCCCAACCCGTTCTGCCCGGTGCCCACGCCCGTGAGGCGCTGCGTCAGGTGGTGCACGCCGACGCCGCCGAGCAGATAGGGGCGGAGGCGCCCGCCTTGCCGAAACGCGACCGACGCGAGCGCGCTAACGCCGACGACGCGGTCAGTGATGCGATACCCGGCTTGGCCGAACAGCCCCGACTGCCGCTCCGACTGCCGCCAGTAGTCGCCGGCCACCCGGAGGCCAACGCGGCTCGCACCGAGGCGCCGCTCGTAGCCGGCATGGACCGTCCCGCCTGGCCGAAACCCGCCGTCGTCCTCACTCACGGCATCCACGCCTGCACTCACGATCCAGCGATGCGGCGAGGGCGCAGGCGCCGTCGCGGGCGCCGTCTGCGCGCCAAGGGCGCTGGCGGTCATGAGGAGAGTCAAAAGCGCAGGGGCGAGGCGAGGGATCATTTGAGCTCCTCCTTGGAGCCGATGGGGATGCGAGCTCCCCGACGGCACCGCGGCGCCGTGGGGGAGAGCGTTAGCAGCGAGCCGCGTCGCTCGTGTCGTGCTACTCCTGAGTTCCGGCGCAGGACGCGCGGAGCGCCGGTCCGCCACGACCCGGCGGACTCCCGCGTGGCTGCGACGGTAGGACTAGGGTCGTCCCGTGAAACGTGTTCCGCGGCCACTGTGCGCCGCGCACCCGCTGCGCGCTCACAACGGCGGCGAGGCTGTCCGCCTCAGGTGACAGGGCTGTCCCCGCGAGGGAGCAATCGCACGAGCGTCGACGACTCGGCGCGCCGCAGCTGCGGTCAGCCGTGTTCTGCCGCCGCTCCGTGCGCTGTCCGTAACGCCACGTTGGATGGCGGGCACCTGCTATCTGCTCCGCCCCATCCCGGCACCGAGGCTGAACGCCCCACTCGCCTCACGCCGGGCGCGGACAACAGGACCAGTCGCCGTCACATGGGCCGGCTCGTCAGCGGTTGCCGGTGCGAGCTCCGCGTGGAGCGCGGGTTGGCCCGCGAGCGCGCGCAGCTCCAGTTCGAACGCCCCACTTGGCAGCTCGAGGACGACTGGCCGGCCTGCCACCGGACGGAAGCGGAGCGTGTCGCCGCGGCTCTCGACGCCGCCGGACACCAGCGCACGGACGCTCCCCGACGCACGAAGGACCGCGCTGAACTCCGTCACCGTCGGGTCGGCCGCGTAGACGTGCAGGCGCTCGGCACGCGCCTGCGCCTGGAGGAGCATGGGCGCGCAGAGGACGAACGTGGCGAGCGCGAGTGCGGAGCGCGTCATACAGCCTCCAGATGTGGGTTCATGGCTTACTGGCATCTAACGCCCAAGTCCAGCTGCGTGGGTAGCTACTAAGAGCCTAGCGAGGCGACTCCTACGCGCCTACGTCCGCTGCAACGCCACGTTGGGCAGCGGCGCGGCGACATCCTGGGACGTACCACGCTGCACCTAGGCCTCCACGCGGACGGTGGCCTCGCGACACGTCGGCTCGCAGTCGTCGCCGTTCGGCCGGAAGGTCCGGTAGGCGGGCGCGAAGTCGCGGGTGACGGCGCCGCCCGATGTGACCACGCGCACCGTCACGCGCTCCGGGGTGAAGTCGGGGAAGAACGCGCCGGGCCCGCACCGGGCGGCGTCGGGACAGTCGAACACGTAGGTGGCGCCGCCTGGCGCCGCGGCGGACGTCACCTCGACGCGGAACGGGCCGGTCGGGCGCGCGGCGAGTTCGACGCGCAGGCCGCTGAAGCACCCGGCAAGGGTGCAGACGTCGTCGCCCGGGTCGAAGACCGAGCAGCCGGCGCCGGAGAGCAGGGCGGCCGCGGCGGAGAGCAGGGCGCGGCCGAGGACGCGCGAAGGGTGGTGCGTGTGCATCAGGGTGGTTGCGAGACGAAAGCGTGTGCGACTGCCCAACGCCCAAGTTCAGCTGCCGAGCGCTCAGCCGAGCGCCCGCGCGGGGGCCGAGCCGGGCACGGAGCGATGCCAGGAAGAACCTGATGCTCGGTCGCTCGGTCAGCTGCAACGCCACGTTAGGCCGC
>JAESFT010000929.1_pt1 | contig 9876 bp, 6 predicted proteins | sample 9269451 | NCBI WGS metagenome assembly JAESFT01 (sample SAMN14502557, study PRJNA617106) | algae metagenome | isolation source: Scytonema hyalinum WJT4-NPBG1 and co-occurring heterotrophs from well... | place: USA: Mojave Desert, Joshua Tree National Park, California | collected 2006-05-25
AGCGGTGTACCAATACGATGCGATGTTGCTGGCTGAAGAGTTCGCAGCCTCCCGAGAATGCTTCGCAAACTTCCTTCCCTCCGTCGTACCCTCACCCGGCAAGTCGCGACCCCCTCCACCAGCACCAACCCCTGATTCGGAACCACGAATATCTCGCCCGGCCGCAGCTCAACATCTTCCAGCTGATTAAAAGCAGTGATCAACGCCCGTCCGGACAGGCATTCAATGCCAATGCCCTCCGCACGAACCAGTGATAGGGGATGATTTTCGTGCAATAGCCATTCCACGTGGCTCTGCGGATTAGCGAACAGTACGGGCTGCATGATTTTCTCCTTAAGCTGCGACATGTCTGCAGAGTACGCAGGCCTACACCAGCCAAACAGATGCAGCAAACCGAAATTGTGACCATCACAGCGGCTTGTTCGCCAAACTGTTATGGTCGATATTGCGCGCTGCTGTATCTTATTTATTCGCTGCCTCACAGGTCACAATGTCGCCATGTCCGCCCAACTCAATCTCTATGAAAACTTGGCCGATGAACTCGGCACGCTGATTGCCGGAAGAGTTTTTGCGCCAGGCGACCGGCTGCCGTCGATCAGGCATCTGTCACAGCAGAAACGGCTCTCCATTAGTACCGTGATGCAGGCCCTGCGTCTGCTGGAAGACCGCGGCCTGATCGATGCCAGACCTCAGGCCGGCTTCTATGTACGCCATCGGGCCCGCACGATGGCCGAGGCAGCACCTGCCGAACGGCTCGACGCACCCGGCTATGTCGGGATTTCGAACTTGCTGATGAAGGTGCTCAAGGCCAACGAATCGCCCGGTATCGTGCAGCTCGGGTCCGCATGGCCGCCCGATGAATTGCTCCCGGTGCGGCGCATCCAGAAAGCAATTGCCACGGTTGCGCGGCGCCAGCCGGCAATGCTCAGCCGGGAAACCTGCGTCGACGGCAACGAAACCAACTTCACCCGCCAGGTGATCCGCCGATCACTGGATTGGGGGCGGATCGATCCGGCGGAAATCGTGATCACCAATTCCTGCACCGAGGCGATCAGCCTGTGCCTGCGGGCAGTCGCCAAGCCGGGCGATACGATCGCGATCGAGTCGGCGACCTATTTCGTCATCCTGCAGTTGATCGAAAGCCTGGGCATGAAGGCGCTGGAAATCCCGACCGATCCGCGAACCGGATTGTCGCTGGATGCGCTGGAACTCGCATTGCGGGAAGGGTTGGTGGATGCCTGCCTGTTCATCCCCAATGCCAATAATCCGCTCGGCACCATCATGCCCGAGCAAAACAAGAAGCGGCTCGCGGCGCTGCTGTCCGAGCACGACGTGCCGCTGATCGAAGATGACGTCTTCGGTGACCTGTGCTTCACCGCTGACCGCCCCTGGCCGATCAAGGCCTACGACACCAGCGGAAACGTCATGCTGTGCTCGTCATTCTCCAAAGCCATCACGCCTGCGGCGCGAGTGGGCTATGTCGCCGGAGGAAAATTTGCCGAACGGCTTGCTTTTCTGAAGATGGTGTCCAGTGGCACCACCAGTCACTTTTTCCAGGCGGTGCTGTCGGAGTTTTTCGTCGGCAGCAGCTACGACATTCAATTGCGCAAGATGCGGCGCGCGCTGGTGCAGCGCATCGCGCAGATGTCCGACGCGATCCTGCGTTATTTTCCGGAGGACTGTTCCGTGTCGGAGCCGCAGGGCGGGCTGGTGTTGTGGATCAGGATGCCGGAGGGTGTTGATGCGCTGGCGCTGCATGAAGGCGCGATGCGAAAGGGGATTGCGATCATGCCCGGGCCGTTGTTTTCGGCGTCGGGGAAGTTTGGGAATTACATGCGCCTGAATTGCGGGAATGCGTGGTCGCCGGGGATCGAGGGGGCGGTGAAGTCGCTGGGGGAGTTGGTATATCGGGCGGGTGAGAGAACTTAATAACCTCGTTGCATGCTGGCTAAGGGTTCCCTCCACCTTTCAGGAGGAGAGCTAGGGGTGCCCGGCGTTGGTTGGGGCGGGTCCACGCAGCGGTGTGAAGGTCGAGTAGTTGCATGCGACGAATCAACCTCACTATCCCTGCGCAGGCTGCCCCATCCCAACCTTCCCCTGTCAGGGGGAAGGAGCTTACGGTTTACGAACTTCGCTTGAACATCAAGTGCCAAGCCTTACGACTTCGGCACAATCGCTCTCAACCCGCTCGCCTTCAACCGCGATTCCAGCGCCTTGCCCTTGCGGGCCCGCTTGCCAATATGCTCCCCAAGCGCCGACGCCGACAGCGACAATTCCTGCGCCTTGCCGCCACGCCCTGTACCTGAAACAACTACGCCACGCTGGCTGATCGGCTGGGCGGCGAGCAGTTTCTCGTTCTTCTCCAGCTCCATCAGGATGACGCCGCGTCCGCCGCCCGACAAGGATTTGATTTCATCCATGCCAAACACCAGCAGCCGCCCCTGCTCCGACAGGCAGGCGATCGCGCTGGCATCGCTGCCGACCACCCGTGGCGCCAGCGGCTCATCGCCGTTGTCCATCGTGATGAACGCCTTTCCTGCCTTGATGCGGCTGATCATATCGCCGGCCTTGGTGGTGAAGCCGTAGCCTGCGGTCGATGCCAGCAGCAGCGGCGTGTCCGCCGGGCCCGCGAAGTAGTGCAGCAACCGTGACCCCGGCGCCATTTCGATTAGCGTGGTGACCGGCACGCCATCGCCGCGCGCACCCGGCAACGACGCCACCGGCACCGTGTAAATGCGGCCGTTGGAACCGAAGGCAAACAGGTTGTCGACAGTGCGGCATTCGAAGCAGGCATAGAGGTCGTCACCCGCCTTGAAGGTGAATTGCGATGCGTCGTGTCCGTGGCCGGTGCGGGCGCGTACCCAGCCTTTCTGGGACATCACCACGGTTACCGGCTCGTCGATCACCTTCTGTTCGATGACCGCGCGCTCCGCCGCTTCGATCAGGGTACGGCGCGCATCGCCGAACTGCTTGGCATCGGCTTCAATTTCCTTGATGACCAGCCGCTTCATCGACGATGGATTGTCGAGCAAGTCCTGCAGGACGGTTTTTTCCTTGCGCAGTTCCGCCAGTTCCTGCTGGATCTTGATCGCTTCCAGACGCGCCAACTGGCGCAGCCGAATTTCAAGAATGTCTTCCGCCTGACGGTCGGACAGCTTGAACGCCTGGATCAACGCCGGTTTCGGCTCGTCCGATTCGCGGATGATCCGGATCACCTTGTCGATATTGAGCAGTACCGCCTCCCGACCTTCCAGGATGTGGATGCGGTCATCGACTTTCCGCAGCTTGAATTGCGTGCGGCGGGTGATGGTATGGAAGCGGAATTCGACCCACTCGCGCAGGATGTCGCCGAGCCGCTTCTGGCGCGGACGGCCGTCGCCGCCGATCATCACCAGGTTGATCGATGAACCGGTCTCCAGCGACGTATGCGCCAGCAGGATGTTCATGAACTCGGTCTGATCCTGGTTCTTCGACTTCGGCTCCAGCACCAGGCGCACCGGCGCATCCTTGCCGGATTCGTCGCGGACGCGGTCGAGCACCGACAGCACCATCTGTTTCAGCGCCAGTTGTTCCGGCGTCAGGGATTTCTTGCCGAGCTTGACCTTCGGATTGGTCAGTTCCTCGATTTCCTCCAGCACTTTTTGGGACGACGTGCCGGGCGGCAGCTCGGTCACTACCGCTTGCCATTGTCCGCGCGCGAGGTCTTCGATCTTCCAGCGTGCGCGCACCTTCAGGGTGCCGCGTCCGCTTTCATACATCTCGGCGATGGTGGAGGAGGGTGTGATGATCTGTCCGCCGCCGGGGAAGTCCGGACCCGGAATGATGTCCATCAATTCGGCATGGCTGATCTTCGGATTGCGGATCATCGCCACCGCCGCCTTCGCCACCTCCTGCAGGTTATGCGACGGGATCTCGGTGGCGAGGCCGACCGCGATGCCGGATGCACCATTCAGCAATACGAAAGGCAGCCGCGCCGGCAACAGCTTCGGTTCTTCAGTGGAGCCGTCATAGTTCGGCGCGAAATCGACGGTACCCATGTCGATTTCATCCAGCAGCAGCCTGGCGATCGGCGTCAGCCGCGCTTCGGTGTAGCGCATCGCCGCCGCGCCGTCGCCGTCGCGCGACCCGAAATTGCCCTGGCCGTCGATCAGTGGATAGCGCAGCGAGAAATCCTGCGCCATGCGCACCAGCGCGTCGTACACCGACTGGTCGCCGTGCGGGTGCAGCTTGCCGAGCACATCGCCGACCACGGCCGCGGATTTGCGCGGCTTGGCGGTTGGCCCGAGGCCGAGTTCGCTCATTGCATACAGAATGCGGCGCTGCACCGGCTTCTGTCCGTCGCAGACATCCGGCAAGGCGCGGCCCTTCACAACCGATATCGCATAATCCAGGTAGGCGCGTTCGGCGAAGGTGGCCAGCGTCAGCGATTCGCCGTCCGCGGCCGGCATTTCTTCAAAAAGATTGGCTTGTTCAGTCATTGCGTTCGTCAGTTATTCGGTATTAATCCAACATCGCGGTCGGCATGTTGCGCCGTCCGGGTATGGTCATGTGAATGCGTTTGGCGGCGGTGCCGGAAAAGGTTGTTACAGCGAGTTTTGCCGCTGCCGGCTGGTAAAGGCGATAGAACTGCGTGACCAGCCTCACGTAATTCCGGGTTTCCGGATAAGGCGGAATACTGTTCTTGTATTTTTGCACCGCGCCTTCGCCGGCGTTGTACGACGCCACAACCAGATCGGGCTGGTCCGGAAACATCCTGTGCAGATCCCGCAGATAGCGCGCTCCCAGGCGGATATTGGTTTTCGGATCGGTCAGCTTCTGTTCCACGGTCTTCTTTTTGTCGCCCTGCAAACCGTAGCGCTCGGCGGTGGCGGGCATGATCTGCATCAGGCCGACTGCCCCCTTGGGCGATACCGCCGCCGGGTTGAAAGCCGACTCCGCCGCCATCACCGCCTTAAGCAGCGCCGGGTCCAGCGAGAATTCCTGCGCCGCCTGGAGCAGGAGGGGCTCGAACTTCTTCAGGTTCGGATGCTGTACCAGGTAATTGGTAAGCGGCGTCGAAACCTGTGCCGTGCCGGTTTCCGGCTGCGCTCCTATCCTGGAGGAGTCGAAATCGCCTCCTTGCATGAAGAGCTGATAGCGGTTATCCAGTTTTTCGGTCGAAAAATGTGCGATGCCCTCGCCATCGATATAGCCGTAGATGTCGGCATGCGCCGGCAACGCCGACAGGCCAAGGCAATACACCAGTAGCAGACCGGGCAATCGCATCGTTCAGATATCCGCTTCCGCTTCGTTGCCGTGCTCTTCCAGCCAGGCGCGCCGTGCGGCTGCCTCCCCTTTGCCCATCAGCATATTGAAGCGGCCTTCCGATGCAGCCAGGTCGAAGTCGCCAAGCGATACCGGCAGCAGGCGGCGTGTATCCGGATTCATCGTGGTCTCCCAGAGCTGCTCGGCATTCATCTCGCCGAGGCCCTTGAAACGGGAGATGCTCCAGCCGCCGTCCTTGACGCCATCCTTGCGCAGCTTGTCCTCGATCGCTTCCAGTTCGCCGTCGTCGAGCGCATAGAATTTTTGTGCTTGCTTCTTCCCGCGGGCCGGTGCGTCAACGCGATACAGCGGCGGCCGGGCAATGCAAATATTGCCCCGTGCGATCAACTGGGGGAAATGCTTGAAGAACAGAGTCAGCAGCAGCACCTGGATGTGCGAGCCATCGACGTCCGCATCGGACAGGATGCAGATCTTGCCGTAGCGGAGGCCGGACAGGTCCGGCGTGTCGTTCGGGCCATGCGGATCGACGCCGATTGCCACCGCGATGTCGTGGATCTCGTTGTTCGCGAACAGCCGGTCACGTTCGGTCTCCCAGGAATTGAGCACTTTGCCGCGCAAGGGCAGGATGGCCTGGAATTCCTTGTCGCGCCCCATTTTCGCCGAACCGCCTGCGGAATCTCCCTCCACCAGGAACAATTCATTGCGGGTGACGTCATCCGATTCGCAATCGGTCAGCTTGCCGGGCAGGACGGCGACGCCGGACGATTTTTTCTTCTCGACCTTTTGCGCCGACCGCAGCCGCGACTGCGCCTGCTTGATCACCAATTCCGCCAGCTTCTTGCCGTAGTCGACATGCTGGTGCAGCCACAATTCCAGCGCCGGGCGGGTGAAGGAGGAAACCAGCCGCACTGCGTCGCGGGAATTCAGCCTTTCCTTGATCTGCCCCTGGAATTGCGGGTCCAGCACTTTGGCGGACAGCACGAATGACACCCGTGCAAACACGTCTTCAGGCAGCAGCTTCACGCCCTTGGGCAGCAGCGAATGCATTTCGACGAAGCTCTTTACCGCATTGAACAAGCCATCGCGCAAGCCAGCCTCATGTGTACCGCCGGCCGACGTGGGAATCAGGTTGACGTAGGATTCGCGCACGATCGCGCCTTCCTCCGTCCAGGCCACGACCCAGGCCGCGCCTTCGCCTTCGGCAAATCCTTCGGCATCGGCATTCGCGTACTGTTCGCCTTCGAAAAGCGGAATCAGCGGATCGGCGTGGGACGCCTGTGCGAGCGATTCCACCAGGTAGCCGCGCAAGCCCTGGTCATATTGCCAGGTCTGGGATTCGCCGGTCTTCGCATGGGTGAGCGTGACTTTCACGCCGGGCAGCAGGACCGCCTTGGAGCGCAGCAGGCGCTGCAGTTCCCCCTGGGGAATGAGCGGTGAATCGAAGTATTTCGGATTGGGCCACACGGTGACACGGGTACCGGATTTCTTTTCGTCGCGTGCCAGAGGACGGGATTTCAGTTTCTGAACCACGTCGCCGTCGGCGAATGTGAGCTGGTGCAGGCCGCCTTCGCGCCAGACAGAAATCTCCAGACGGGAGGCCAGGGCATTGGTCACCGACACACCGACGCCATGCAAGCCGCCGGAGAATGAGTAAGCACCGCCGGAGCCCTTGTCGAACTTGCCGCCCGCATGCAGACGGGTAAAGACGATCTCCACCGTCGGGACTTTTTCCTCCGGATGCAGGCCGACCGGAATGCCGCGTCCGTCATCCTCGACGCTCACGCTGCCATCGGTGTTCAGCGTGATGATGATGTTTTTGCAATATCCGCCAAGTGCTTCGTCGGAGGCGTTATCGATCACTTCCTGGATGATGTGCAGCGGGTTTTCTGTTCGTGTGTACATGCCGGGCCGCTGCTTGACCGGCTCGAGTCCCTTGAGGACCCGGATGGATGATTCGCTGTAATCGGATGCGGAAGATTTTTTAGTGGCCATTCAGTAAGACGCTAGGTGATCGGTATGCTTGCGGACCGCATTTAAACACAAATGAGAGTCCATGCATTCTAATGAAAAAACAGACGGACCTGCCGTCCGGAAGCAGTAATCAGGGGATTTATATGGGAGCGGAATGCCGTTTTCCTAGATGCGGAAGCGGCATTTTCGGTGCGTCCCGTATCCTTCCCCGGCACGAAAAACACCCGGATCGGCACCAACCAGTCAGGATATGAAGATGGCGGTGTAATCATGCAACAAAGAAACAATTAATATGATGCAACTTTAAAAAAATTTATAAAATGCGACACTATGTCCGCCCACCCTTTCCCTTTTGCAGTTCGCATGATCGGATTTTCGTCTGAAGAAGAGGAGCAGTTCGACGCCGTTTTCACGAACGAACAGGGTAAAGGCTACGGGTATTTCCGCTTGCAGGAAGATAACTTACGGGATCCGGATATCTACCTTGCCAATGGACTGTCCTTGCGCGCGCTGGTGCGGTTGTCCGACCTCCGCCCAAGCGGTGTTCGTCCTGCGCTGCTGGTTGGAAAGCCGGACTTGGAGTTGCCTTACCCATATATCGGGCAGCCGGTCGAATGGCATAGGTTGTTCGAGGCGCTCGACGATATGGTTGAGAAAAGGGCGGACGCGCTTTCCAGGCTGGAAGCATCGGATGTCGTCACGGTCCCCGAGCGCCGCCGCCGTGACCGGCTGGACCTTGATCTGCGCGACCCGGCGGAATACGAGCGCATGCGCGCCAAGCTTCCGGAGAACGGCATGGTACTGGTGGTGGACAAGAACCCCATGCTCAGTGATCATCTCGGCAAAATGGTCGCCCGCTACCGGTTGATGGTGGATTGGGTAAGCAATGAAGCGGAGGCAGTTGCATTTTGCAAGCAGCAAAGCGTCGCGATTCTGATCGTAAATACATCCACCGCGAGCATCGATGCGTATCGCCTGTGCCGGACCGTCAAGGATAACCAGCCCGGACTAAAGATCGCCGTCATCTTCCTCACGGGCCGGAATTTCAGCTACGACCTTGCACGGGCGCGCGAAGCAGGCGCCGACGGCTATCTGACCAAACCCCTGGTCAGCCAACATTTACTCAGCGCATTGAAGAAATTCCTGCCAAATGTTCGCTGAAGCGTCGCATTGAAACATCAGCGGCGCAGACAGGCATGGGGCCTGCCGTGCCCATCGATGTTACTTGCTGAGCAGCCGCATGCCCCGTTCCAGTCCATCGATCGTCACCGGGAACATCCGGTTGTTCATGATCTGGCGGATCACTGAAATCGATTGCCGGTACTGCCACAAACCTTCCGGTTCCGGATTGAGCCAGATGAATTTCGGGAAGGTGCTGGTAAAGCGCTGCAGCCAGGTTGCGCCTGCTTCCTCGTTGTTGTACTCCACCGAGCCGCCGGGTTGCAGGATTTCGTAGGGACTCATGGTGGCGTCGCCGACGAAAATCACCTTGGTATCGGGCGTGTACTTGCGCAGGATGTCCCAGGTCGGAAAGCGTTCCGCATGCCGGCGGCGATTGTTCTTCCACAGATAGTCATAAACGCAGTTGTGGAAGTAATAAAACTCCATGTTCTTGAATTCCGTCTTGGCGGCGGAAAACAGTTCCTCGGTGCGGGCGATATGGTCATCCATCGTGCCGCCGACGTCGAGGAGCATCAAAACCTTGATGTTGTTCTTGCGTTCCGGTTGCATCTTGATGTCGAGATAGCCCGCATTGTTGGCGGTGGCGCGAATGGTATCGTCAAGGGCGAATTCCTCCTCGGCGCCTTCGCGGGCGAACTTGCGCAGGCGGCGCAGCGCCACCTTGATGTTGCGGGTGCCGAGTTCGCGTTCGTCGTCATAGTCGCGGTAGGAGCGTGCCTCCCACACCTTGACCGCCGTGCGGTTGCCGCCTTCGCCGCCGATCCGGATGCCTTCCGGATTCTCGCCGCCGTTGCCGAAAGGCGAGGTGCCGCCGGTACCGATCCACTTGTTGCCGCCTTCATGGCGTTCCTTCTGTTCCTTCAGCAGTTCCTTGAGGCGATCCATCAGCTTGTCGTAGCCGAACTTCTCGATCGCCGCCTTCTGCTCCGGCGTCAGTTCGCGCTCCATGCGCTTCATCAGCCATTCCAGCGGGATTTCCGGGTGCTTTTCGAAAATCGTGTCGATGCCCTTGAAGTACATCCCGAACGCCTTGTCGAACTTGTCATAGTGCGCTTCATCCTTGACGAGCGTGGTGCGCGACAGGAAGTAGAAATCGTCCAGGGACGGGCTGATCACGTTCTTTTGCATCGCTTCCAGCAGCATCAGGAATTCCTTGATCGATACCGGAATCTTTGCGTCTTTCAGCGTGAAGAAAAAATCGATTAACACGATACATCCTCGAGTTTGTATTGCAGATGGCGCCTGACGGTCGGCCACTCGGCATCAATGATGGAAAACACCACCGTGTCGCGGTATGAGCCGTCGGCCATGCGCTGGTGGTTGCGCAGAACACCATCCTGTTTTGCGCCCAGCCGCGTGATCGCGTTGCGGGAAGCGTGGTTCATCCAGTGGGTACGGAATTCCACAGCGATGCAGCGGAGTTCGTCGAATGCGTGCGTCAGCAACAAGAGTTTGGCT
>JAESFT010000930.1_pt1 | contig 9863 bp, 8 predicted proteins | sample 9269451 | NCBI WGS metagenome assembly JAESFT01 (sample SAMN14502557, study PRJNA617106) | algae metagenome | isolation source: Scytonema hyalinum WJT4-NPBG1 and co-occurring heterotrophs from well... | place: USA: Mojave Desert, Joshua Tree National Park, California | collected 2006-05-25
TTCTGGTCGAAACTAGCTATGCGTGCGGATCTCGTCGTCGCGCTCCAGTTTCGCTTGATGAATTAGTTTCGATGGACTTTGTAAATATCTGATAATATAGGTCTTTTTATATCTCGATATATTGTTATGTGTTTTTGAGCTTTGCCATTGACAAGCGAGACCGTTTAACTTCCCTTTAAGGACCCGAAAAGCACTTTGGCTTGATGGCCGGTCATGGGGCGATGCCATGTACCGTACGGACGATAGGATGCGAGACGACATGCCTTGTGATCGCGCTGAAGCGAAAATCGGTCTGAAGGGAGATGCCTCTTCCCTCAGCCAATGGACTCTCCTCCGCATTGCAGGCGTGACCGCGATTGCCCTTACGGCAGCCAACTGCTCCTCGAACGTCAGGGGCGGCATCGATCCCAAATATGGCGTCGCCCCGAGCCCGAAGGTCGTCGCCGACGGTCAGCCGATTCCGAAGGGCGGCGGCCGCCAGATGGTGGGCAAGCCCTACACGGTCGCGGGCCGCACCTACGTTCCGGACGAGACGCCCCGGGCAAGCGAGGGGCTGGCCTCCTGGTATGGATCCAACTTCCACGGCCGCATGACGGCCAACGGCGAGGTCTTCGATCGAGATTCGATCGCGGCTGCCCATACGACCATGCCCCTGCCGAGTTATGCCCGCGTCACGAATCTGCAGAACGGCCACTCGATGATCGTGCGTGTGAACGATCGTGGTCCCTTCCATGGAAACCGCGTCATCGACGTATCCGAGCGGGCCGCCGCGGCCCTGGGTTTCCGGCAATCCGGGACGGCGCGTGTGCGGGTCGAGTATGTCGGCCGCGCATCCACCAACGGCAGCGACGACCGGATCCTCCTGGCGAGTCTGAGGACCGACGGCACTCCGGCTGCTCTGACCGGTTCGGCGCCAACGATGATCGCCCAGGCCGCGCCTCAGCCGAACGCACCGCGCCAGGCCATTGCTCTCCGCACCTACGAACCTGATGACGAGGCCTATCCGACCCCGTCGCGCGCGATACAACCCGCCGGTTCCGGCGCCGTTGCGAGCAACGTGCCGCTTCCGCCGGAGCGGCCGTTCGACCTCGGGACGATCCCGGGCGCGGCGAGCCCGGTTGCCCGGATCAGCTCAGCGGCACATGGGACGATTGCCGCATCGCGTCCGGTGGTGGCGAGCCTCCCCGATGCGCCCACTGGCGCTGCGCAGACCGGCTTCCAGAGGAGCGGCGCCTATACGGCGGCCACTTCGTCGAAGTTCGTCCTGCGGTAGTGCAGGGTATCCACTCCACCTGATCCCGGTGACATCGCGCACAGGCCACCGTGGCCAGGCGTTGATTTGTTGTTGACGCGCCACAGATTCGGGGTCTCCTAGGGGAAGATCCTGGAGAAGTTGACGATGCGTCACGTTAAGGCCGCCCGGTGCTTTGCGGCGATTGGGTTTGTTTGGGGTGCCATCTCCCTTGCGTCCACGTGGCCGCAGGCAGCGCAGGCACAGAATTTTCAGACCAGCGCGCCTACAGCCATCCTGATGGATGCCGGCAGCCATGCGGTTCTCTTCGAGAAGAATGCCGATGAATTGACGGCGCCGGCCAGCATGGCCAAGACGATGACCGCCGAAGTGGTCTTCAACGAGATCAGGAACGGTCGTCTGAACTTCGACAGCGAGTTCGTGATCTCTGAGAACGCTTGGCGCAAAGGGGGAGGGGGCTCGGGCGGCTCGTCCATGTTCGCCAAGGTGAATACCCCTGTGCGGCTCGAGGATCTTCTGCGTGGTCTCATCGTCCAGTCCGGCAACGATGCGGCCATCGCCATCGCCGAGGGCATCGCCGGCACGGAAGAGAATTTTGCGCGGATGATGAACGAGCGGGCCAAGCAGATCGGACTGACGAAATCCACCTTCCGCAACGCGACCGGCTATGGACATCCCGAACAGAAGACCACGGTCCGGGATCTCTCCAAGCTCGCCCTCCACATCATCGAAACCTATCCCGATCTCTACAAGATCTTCGGCGAACGTGAGTTCACCTGGAACAAGATCCGCCAGCAGAACCGCAATCCGTTGCTGTTCCTCGATATCGGAGCGGATGGGCTCAAGACGGGCAATATCGATGAATCGGGGTACGGCCTGATCGGCTCCGCGGTTCAAAACGATCAGCGGCTCATCGTGGTCGTGAACGGTCTCAAGACGGCCAAGGATCGGGCTGCCGAATCCCGGAAGCTCCTCGATTGGGGCTTCAGGGCCTTCGAAACCCAGCAGCTTTTTGCCGAAGGGCAGGTTGTTGGCGAAGCTCAGGTCTTCGGTGGGAGCAAACGGTCGCTGCCGCTTGTGTCCAAGAAGCCTGTTCGTGTACTTGTGCCCCGTGGAGAAGGCGAGCGGGTCACGGCCCGCATCATCTATACGGGCCCGCTGAAGGCTCCTGTTCAGAAAGGAGCGGAGGTGGCCCGGCTCCAGGTCAATCGCGGGGACATGCAGGCTCTCGAAATGCCGCTTTACGCCAACGAGGACATCCAGGAGGGGACGCTGAGCCAGCGCGCCCTGGACGGCCTGCTGGAATTCAGCACGGGCTGGGTCCGCCGCGCTTTCACGAGCGTGATCGAAGGCATTTGATGGCAGGCTGCTTCATCACGTTCGAAGGCGGAGAGGGCGCAGGCAAATCGACCCAGATCGAGAGGCTTAGGACCCGGCTGGAGCAGCTTGGCCAGCCCGTTCTCGTGACCCGTGAGCCCGGCGGCTCCCCGCATGCCGAGGAAGTCCGCGCTTTCATCCTGGGAGGGCATGCCAAGGACCTCGGGCCCTTTGCCGAGGCCCTGCTGTTCGCCGCAGCCCGGATCGACCACCTGGACAAGACCATCAAACCGGCGCTCAGAAGCGGGACCCACGTTCTCTGCGACCGTTTCGCGGATTCGACCCGTGCCTATCAGGGCTCCGTGGGCAATCTCGACAAAGGCTTGATCGACCAACTCGAGACGGTCACCCTCCGGGGCGTGAAGCCCGATCTGACCTTCATCCTCGATCTGCCGGCTGAGACGGGGCTCGCCAGAGCCGGAGCGAGGCAGGCAGGGAAGGGGGAGGGAGCCGATCGGTTCGAGAAGGAGGACCTCTCGTTCCACCAGTCTCTCCGCCAGGCCTATCTGGCCATTGCTCGGGCCGAACCGAGGAGGTGCGTCGTGATCAACGCGGACCAGGATCCTGGCGAGGTCGAAACTGCGATCTGGGCGGCTCTTCGCGAGCGTCTGCCTCAGATGGTAGAAGCCGCCGTGAGGCCCCTCGATGTCGCGTGACGATCAGGATGTAGCCGAACCGGACCAGCTCGAGGGCGCGCGGCATCCCCGGGAGCAGTTTGCGTTCTTCGGTCATCGGGAGGGCGAGGAGGCTTTCTTGGAAGGGTTGCGCAGCGGTCGCCTTCATCATGCGTGGCTGATCGGCGGTCCCCAGGGGATCGGCAAGGCCACGCTGGCCTACCGGGTTGCCCGTGCCGTTCTCGATCCGCAAAAGAGCAGGGATCGGGCCATTTCGCGGCTGGACGTGCCCAGCGACACGAATGTGGCACGTCAGGTGGCGGCCCTGTCCCACCCGAACCTCTCGGTTCTCAGAAGGGCTCCTGCCACGGACAAGAAGGGCGCGTCGGCGACCATCCCCGTCGATGCAGTCCGTCGGGCGCTCGGGATGTTCGGCTCGACGGCGGCGGACGGGGGGTACAGGGTCTGCATCGTCGACAGCGCCGAGGATCTGACGATTTCGAGTGCCAATGCCCTGCTCAAGGTGATCGAGGAGCCGCCGCCGCGCTCGCTGTTCCTCATTGTCAGCCATGCGCCCCAGAGGGTTCTTCCCACCATCCGTTCCCGCTGCCGGCGCCTTCTGCTCCGCCCCCTGGACGATCAGGACATCAAGGCAGCGGTGGCTTCTCTCGGCTCTCCCTGGACCGAGGTCCCGGGGGATGTGGTGGATCAGGCGCTGCGATACGGCGAAGGCTCGGTCCGGCGCACCTTGGAACTGCTGGATGCCGATAAGGTTGCGTTTATCGACCAGGTCACCCGGCTCCTGAACGGATTGCCGAAAACCGACGCCAAGCAGGTCCTTGCGCTCGCAGAAGCTCTCTCCCGCCGGGATGCGGATGACAGCTACGAGCTGACCCTGGAAACCGTCCAGCGTTGGGTCTCCGAGCGGCTCCGCGAGCGGGCCGGGCTCGGCGCCTCCCGCCTTGCGCCTTTGGTGGAGGTATGTGAGAAGATCGGCCACTCGGCGCGTGAGATCGACGTGTTCAACCTCGACCGCCGGCCCTTCATCCTGACGATGTTCGACGATCTCGCCGACGCGGTACGGCGGGCGGCCTGAAGCCTCGTCGCCGAAGGATTTTTGGTTTCAAGGCTTAGGATTCGTTATGGCCGACAAGCAGAAGTTCTACATCACCACGGCTATCTCGTACCCGAATGGGGCCCCCCATATCGGTCATGCCTACGAGGTCGTCGCTTCCGATGCGATCGCGCGCTTCAAGCGCATCGACGGCTATGACGTGTTCTTCATGACCGGCACGGACGAGCACGGCTTGAAGATCCAGCAGACGGCCGACAGGAGCGGCACGACGCCGAAAGCCTTCGTCGACGAAATGGCGGCGAAGTTCAAGGCAATGGCCGACCGGCTCGACTGCTCCTACGACCGTTTCATCCGCACCACGGACGCCGACCACCTGCCTTCCACCCAGGAACTGTGGCGGCGGATGCAGGAGAAGGGGGATATCTATCTCTCCAAGTATTCCGGCTGGTACTCGGTGCGCGATGAGGCCTATTACGACGAGAGCGAGCTGACGAAGCAGCCCGACGGCAGCTGGCGCGCCCCGACGGGCACGCCGGTGGAGTGGATCGAGGAGGAAAGCTACTTCTTCCGTCTCTCGGCCTATCAGGATCGGCTGCTGGCCCACTACCAGGCCAATCCGGATTTCATCAGCCCGGAGACCCGCCGCAACGAGATCACGAGCTTCGTCCGTTCCGGCCTGCAGGACCTCTCGATCAGCCGAACGACCTTCAACTGGGGCCTTCCGGTACCGGGTGATCCGAAGCACGTCATGTATGTGTGGATCGATGCCCTCAACAATTACGTGACCGGCTGTGGCTTCCCGAACACGAGCGATCCCCGCTGGCACTACTGGCCTGCGGACGTGCATATCATCGGCAAGGACATCGTGCGCTTCCATACGGTCTACTGGCCGGCGTTCCTCATGTCGGCCGACCTGCCGCTGCCGAAGCGCGTGTTCGGGCACGGATTCCTGCTCAACAAGGGCGAGAAGATGTCCAAGTCGGTCGGCAACGTGGTCGATCCGTTCGACCTTGCCGACACCTACGGCGTCGACCAGATCCGCTACTTCTTCATGCGTGAAGTACCCTTCGGCCAGGATGGGAATTACTCCCACGAGGCGATCGTCAACCGCATCAATGCCGATCTGGCCAATGACCTGGGGAACTTGGCGCAGCGCTCCCTGTCCATGATCGCGAAGAACTGCGACGCCGCCGTGCCGCAGCCTGGAGAGTTCACGCAGGCCGATCAGGACATGCTGTGGCTGGCAGATGCCCTGCCGGGGAGGGCGAGGGCGGCCATGAAGGATTTCGCCGTCCATGCTACCTTGGCAGAGATCTGGGCCGTGGTGGCAGAGGCCAATCGCTATTTCGCCTCACAGGAGCCCTGGGTGCTGCGCAAGAGCGATCCGGCTCGCATGAACACCGTGCTTTACGTGACCGCCGAGGTTCTGCGGACAGTCGGCATCCTGGCTCAGCCATTCGTTCCGACGGCCGCCGCCAAGCTGCTCGACCTGCTGGCCGTTTCGCCGGAGGGCAGGGTGATCGCGGCGATCGGGCTGGAGCACCGTCTGGCGGCCGGAACGGCCTTGCCGCAACCTGGGCCGATTTTCCCGCGTTATATCGAGGCGGAGGCGTCCTGACGCGTCCGCTTTGAACGGCCTCGAGGGGCCCTCGGCGGAAGCGTGCGATGTACACCACCTTCATGTTCGCGACAGGGATCGAGAACAGCATCCCGACGATCAACAATGGCCGCACCCGCATCGATCAGATGGAGAAGTGCGGCCACTACACCCATTGGCAGACCGACTTCGACCTTCTGAAGGACCTGGACATCCAGGTTCTGCGCTATGGTCCGCCTCTTCACAAGACGTTCATCGGCCCGGGGCGCTACGACTGGTCGTTCGCCGACATGACCTTCGGTGAAATCCTCCATCGCAACATAATCCCCATCGTCGATCTGTGCCACTTCGGCGTGCCGGATTGGATCGGCAATTTTCAAAACCCGGATTTTCCTGATCTTTTCGCATCTTATGCCGAAGACTTCGCACGCCGCTTCCCCTGGGTTCAGCTCTATACCCCGATCAACGAGATGTTCATCTGCGCCCAGTTCTCCGCCGCCTATGGCTGGTGGAACGAGCAACTGACCAGCGATCAGAGTTTCGTGACCGCCCTCAAGCACATCGTTAAGGCCAATGTCCTGGCCATGGAGCGGATCCTCAAGGTCCGGCCGGATGCCCTGTTCATCCAGAGCGAGTCGTCCGAATATTTCCATGCCGAGAACCCGGCGGCCATCAAGCCGGCCGAAATCATGAACGCGCGGCGCTTCCTGTCCCTCGACCTGAATTACGGCCGGCGGCTCGATTCGGAGATGTACGAGTTCCTGATGGATAACGGCATGAGCCGGGACGAGTATCACTTCTTTCTCAGCCGTTCGTCTTTACGCCATCACTGCATCATGGGGAACGACTATTACGTGACCAACGAGCACCGCGTCCGGGCAGACGGGATGACGAGAGCGGCCGGAGATGTCTTCGGCTACGACGAGATCACGCGCCAGTATTATGAACGCTACCGGCTGCCGGTGATGCATACTGAGACGAACCTTCAGGAAGGGCCGAACGGCGACGAGGCGGTCAATTGGCTCTGGAAGCAATGGGCGAATGTCTTGAGGGTTCGCAACACCGGCGTACCGATTGTCGGCTTTACCTGGTACTCGCTTACCGACCAGATGGACTGGGACACGGCCTTGCGGGAGGAAAACAACCGCGTCACCCCGGTGGGCCTCTATGACCTGAACCGCAACATCCGCCCGGTGGGACGCTGCTACAAGCAGCTGATCCAGGACTGGTGCAATGTCCTTCCAGCCCAGAGCGTGTGCCTCGCGGTGCCCGTGGTCCGGCCGCAGGAATGCGACGAGGCTCCGGTCTACAGGCACCAAGAACGGTTGCGCCAGATGCGCCGCAAGGAATCGAAAGAGGATGACGAGCCGGTGGTGACCGCCCAAGGGGCACGTCGGTAGACGAAGGCCAGGATCCGATTTATGCAGCCTGTGCCGCTAGCCGCCGCAGAGGAGGGCGCCTTCGCCGATGTTGGTCGATAGTCATTGTCACCTGGACTTTCCGGATTTTCAGTCCCGCCTGCCTGAGGTTCTGGCCGCGGCCACGGCTGCAGGCGTCGGCCGGATGGTGACGATTTCGACTCATGTGGCGCGCTTCGACACCTACTGCGCCCTGGCCGAGGCGCATGAGAGCATCTTCTGCACCGTCGGCACGCACCCCCACAACGCGGCGGCCGAACCGGACGTGCCGGCCGAGCGGCTCATCGCGCTCTCGCGGCATCCGCGCTGCGTCGCCATCGGCGAAGCGGGCCTCGATTATCACTATGACAAGAGCCCGCACGACGTGCAGCAGCGGGTCTTCCGCACGCATATTGAGGCGGCGCGGGCAGCCGGTCTGCCTCTGGTCATCCATGCCCGCGACGCCGACGCGGACATGATCCGGATCCTGTCCGAGGAGATGAGGCGAGGGCGCTTCGATGCGGTTCTCCATTGCTTCTCGTCCGGCGAGAAGCTGGCCCAGGTCGGCGTCGAGCTCGGACTCTACGTTTCCTTCTCCGGCATTCTGACCTTTCGGAACTCGGAGGAGATCCGTCGGATTGCCGCGGCTGTTCCCCATGACCGGCTGCTCGTAGAGACGGATGCGCCCTATCTTGCCCCCGTCCCGCATCGTGGAAAGACCAACGAGCCGGCCTATGTGGCTCATACGGCCCATGTCCTCGCGGAGGTCATCGGGATGACCGATCAGCACGTGGCGGCACTGACCACGGCCAACTTCTATCGGCTGTTTTCCAAGGCGGCAGCCGCCGATGCGGCATCCGGGCAGGCTCTCGCATTATGACCTTGAGATTGACGATCCTGGGCTGCGGATCCTCCGCCGGCGTGCCTCGCGTCGGCGTCGGCTGGGGTGCTTGCGACCCGTCGAATCCCAAGAACCGGCGCAGGCGCTGTTCCGTTCTCGTCGAAAGATTCGGGCCGGACGGCGTCACCACGGTTCTGGTCGATACCGGACCGGATCTGCGCGACCAGCTTCTCGGGGCCGATGTCCGGCATCTAGACGCCGTTCTCATCACCCATGAGCACGCCGACCATATCCACGGGATCGACGACCTGCGCCCGCTCGCCATCGTCCAGCATCAACGGATTCCGGTCTATGCGGACCGGATGACGAGCGAGCTGCTTCAGATGCGGTTCGGCTATTGTTTCGAAACGCCGGCGGGCAGCAGCTATCCGCCGATCCTGAAGATGCGCGCCTTGCAGCCAGGCGTGACAGTCGCAGTTTCAGGTGCCGGTGGCACCGTCGAGGCCTTGCCGTTCAGGATGATCCATGGGGATATCGATGCCTTGGGGTTCCGGTTCGGCGGCATCGCTTACGCGCCGGACGTGAGCCGCATGCCCGAGGAGAGCCTGCCGGCCCTGAAGGGCTTGGACGTCCTGATCCTGGATGCTTTGCGCTACACGCCGCATCCGACGCATTTTTCGCTCTCGGAAGCCTTGGAGCTGATCGCCAGGGTCGAGCCGAAGCGCGCGATCCTGACAAACCTGCACACGGACCTGGATTACGAGACATTGCGCCGCGAACTGCCGCCGCACATCGAACCGGCTTATGACGGGCTTCAGATCGAACAGCGCTGAGCTCAGCCCGAAGAGATTGAGAAGTATAAGTCTGGGCGGAAGCACCCATAGGTACATCTCCTCACGGGATGCATGAATTTAGGTTCCATAATATATCTTATGCGAAGTTCATATGTAGCTGCCATATACAGATGTCAGTGCCCTGCCATTTAGAGATGTCAGTCTCGGGATCGTTCCCACGATCCACGAGGCGGCTGGGCAATGATGGTCATTTGTATGAGCCAAGCAGAACTGAACCGGTTAACGGTGATCATGGATTTCGCTGAAGGCCGCCTCACCGCTCGTCAGGCCGCGCAGATGCTGCGCCTGACCGAGCGCCAGGCGTGGCGGCTCCTGAGGCGGTTCCGACAGGACGGTGCGCCGGGTCTTGTGTCGCGCAAGCGTGGTCGCCCCAGCAACCGGCGCCATCATCCGGCCCTGCAAGAAACAATTGTGGCTTTGGTGCGGACGCACTATCGGGATTTCGGCCCGACCCTTGCTTCTGAGAAGCTGGCCGAGCGTCACGATCTGCATGTCGGGCGTGAGACCCTGCGCCAATGGATGATGGCGGCCGGGCTCTGGAAGGATCGCAAGCAGCGCTACAAGCCCATTCATCAGCCGCGCAACCGGCGCGAATGCCTGGGCGAACTGATCCAGATCGACGGCTCCGATCACTGCTGGTTTGAGAACCGTGGCCCGCGCTGCACCTTGCTGGTCTTCATCGACGATGCGACGAGCCGGCTGATGCACCTCCGGTTTGTCGCCAGCGAATCGACCTTTGACTACTTCCATGCCACGCGCCAGTACCTTGAGAGGCATGGCAAACCCGTGGCCTTCTACTCGGACAAGCACGCGGTCTTCCGGGTCAGTCACACGGACGCTCGTGGGGGTGACGGCA
>JAESFT010000931.1_pt1 | contig 9853 bp, 7 predicted proteins | sample 9269451 | NCBI WGS metagenome assembly JAESFT01 (sample SAMN14502557, study PRJNA617106) | algae metagenome | isolation source: Scytonema hyalinum WJT4-NPBG1 and co-occurring heterotrophs from well... | place: USA: Mojave Desert, Joshua Tree National Park, California | collected 2006-05-25
TGCTGGTTGAGGCATTAGCAGCGTCCGGTTCTCTCGAGGAGGCAGACAGAACCGCCTCCGGTTTCATTGAGGCAGGAGTTGAGGATCCTGAACTCATCCGGCAGCGGGATCGTGTTCGGATACAGATATCCAATCGATCAGCGTCAGCAATCGATACGGCGGCGCAGACATCCGAGACCACGGCTCAGGGCTATGCTGAGAGGTCAGTACCTCCCGCGGAGCTGCAGACTACTCACTCCCAGGCTCAAGCCGATCCTGCCTTCCAGGCCGCTGATCGAGCCTATCGGGCGTATGCTCGGAATGCTTATCCCGAAGCTATCGATCAGGCGAGTAGAGCCATCGGGATCAATCCGAGTAATCGAGATTATTGGCTGCTGTTGATCAACGCTCTTTCGGCAGGCGGGCGACTGCAGGAGGCCGAGAGAGCTGCCACTGCGGCCCTGTCTAGACATCGGGGAGACGGCGAGATCTTGGCGCAACGCGGCTATGTTCGCGCGGTTCTTAAACGCCACGGATCTGCTGCCGAGGATTTCTCAGCCGCTCTTCAGGCCGGTATGTCATCAGTGCAGACATCAAGACGTCTGCGGCTCGCACTCGCCGACGCGGCGCTTGCAGCCGGGCAACCACAACGGGCTCTCGCCGCCCTGGAGACGTTACGAGGCGAAAGGAGCTATGCTGTCGGAGCCCGGACCGGCTATGTATTGCTTGCGCTTGGCCGACGGGAAGAAGCTCTCGAGGCATTTCACAATGCAGGAACATATGAGGCAAGCCGGCCGGAGAGGGCGGCGGCAGTTCGAGCCGAGATCGGATTGCTCTCCGATTTAGGTCGAGGAGCAGAGGCTCGGCAGAGGTTTATGGAGACGCAGGGTCAGCTTACGTCGCTTCCCGATCTTGATCTTGCCTATCTGGCCAATCGAGTTGGCGACGACGCTACAGCAGCTGCATATTTCAGAAGAGCTCAAGCAAGTGGGCAGCTCAAGGGGCTCAGCTATGTCGATGCCGCCTATATCGAGAAACGCCTCTACAACAACGACCAGGCAAGAGCCCTCTTTAAGGCAGCCATAGATGAGGCTGGAAGTGGGCGGCTCGAGCTGGAGCCGCAGCAGCTCTACGGACTGCGGCGGGAGGTCAGCGAACTCGAGCGCACGTGGGGTGTCTATTCAAGCCTGCTTTATGGCGCGGTTGGCGTTGCGCCAGGCGTTCCTGGAGCCCCCACACCAATGGGTGGAAATGTTCTGCAGGCAGGAACAGAGATCTATTGGCGTCCTCCTGAGATTGGCTACCGGAATGGCGCAACAGTGGAAATCTTCGCGCGCTTCTTCCAAACCCTGACCGATGAGACAAACGGGCCTGTAGGTATCTCGACCACCCAGGGCTCGATCGGCGCCCGGTGGAGACCATTCACTGACATCAATCTTGTCTTCGAGGCAGGCCAGCAGTTCCCGATCGGCAGGCATGCCCGTGCGGACACGCTCCTGCGCGTAGCCTACTCGGACGGATATGGAACAGACTTGAGAGCCGACGTCTCCAACTGGTGGACCTGGCAGGTCTATGGGGATCTCGGCTACTACATCACTGAGGATCAAACCGTCGGCACTTTCGAAGCCCGGGCGGGACGCAGCTTCCGGATGGATAGCGTCACCAATGGCCTGGTCTTGACCCCGTTCCTGGCCATCGGAGGTGGGTACGATAGCTCCTTGGCAACCCCCGAGGCTCTGGGCGTGGGAGCAGGCCTCAATCTTCGCTACTGGTTCCGTGAAACAAAGTACAACGCTCCGATGTCATACATCGATATCAACGTCCAATACCGCGCGAGACTGGCTGGAGATGAACGTGCCGAGGGTTTCCTTGCTGGTGTGACGCTGTCTTACTAGTTAACGGTCGTCCGACTCGAGGTGCGAGATGGTACCTCTGGCTGCGGTCCCCCAGAAAGGTGCAGTATGAAGGGGTTTGCTAGCAAGAGAGCTCGCCAGGGTTGGCTCGTAGTGCCTCTGGCGCTGACAGCAGGCTTCGCTCTTTTTGTCTGGCAGTTGCTGCCAAGAACGGATTCAACAAGACTGATCAACGGCATCGTTTGGCAGCCGGACAATGCAACCGTCGACATCACAGGAACCTGGGAGCAGATCGGGGCTCGCCGATTGATTGTACAGTGGACCGAAGTGGACGGTCTTGCATTTGCCCCGAATACTGGCTCACCTCAAGCACTTCAGCTCCCCGATTGGGAGCGGATTTCAAGGGAGCCCTGGGCGAAGGAGGTGATCCTCGGCCTGGCCGGGCGCTTCAGCGAGACAGAGGCTCGTGCCCAAATGACAGAGTTGGTGGTGCGATCCCGCCAGCTATCGAAACTACGAACACCCTTGAATGTGGTAGGCTGGTACTTTCCAGTTGAGGTCGATCCTACGTGGGGAGAGGCTCCTCGCATGGGGTCCCTTCTTGCACAACTGCCTCGACCTCTCTGGATCAGCGTTTATGACAGCGCAAACGTCGGTGCGGACGTTCTTGCCAATTGGCTGCTAACCTGGCTTCCAACCGACATCGGTGTGTTTTTCCAGGATGGTGTCGGTGTTCACGCCCGGGATGCTCTAACAGCTCGTCAGTATGCCGATGTATTATCTAGGAAGCTCGGAGCCGACCGGTTCGGTATTATCGTTGAAGCATTTCGCCCAAATGCCAACGGAGGGTTTCGCGCTGCCACAGCAGCAGAACTCGCACCGCAGATTGCCGCTTACGACGGCCACAAGCTCTATCTGTTTGATGGGCCTCACTATGTTTCAGACGATTTAGTGCGACAACTGAAGCGGCACCGATGAAGCAAGCCTCGGGCAAAGGTATTTCGCAGCATTGACCGCACGTAGATCTTGCATGCTGAAGGTCTTGATTTGGCGTATTCTCAAGAAACGCGTTGGTCAGCTTATGAGGCAGTAAGCGGACATTGATTTAATTTGCTGTTCGTTACACTTTGACCAATCAAGACCTTCCGTATTTCGCAACCCTAGCAGACCACCGGCATGCGCAACCCTGCCAGACCTTAGAACCGTCCGCTGAGGCCGAGCACGGGTCTGTGCTGAAGCGCGTCGAACTCATTGCGCTGCCGACCTTCGCCGAAGGGCTCCCATTGACCATGTGCGTCAGCGCAGCCTGCAGCATGACCTGCCCGGTTTCGTCCCTGACGCTGTCGACGAAGGTTCCTTGATCGCCATCGGTAAGCGCATCCCTCGCCAGGTCCGGCAGGGCTCGCTGTGCCGCCGCGGGATCCGGCAGCTCAATCCCGCTCAGGTCGGGAATAAAATCCACGCGGTCGTAGGTGCCAAAGAAGTAATGCGGAGTGAGCCCCTCCTAGATCTGTCGCCTGTAACTCCGGAACCGAGCGATCAATCGAGTTTTAGGCTCTACGGTCTTGGTCGAGAAGGCGCTTCATTGCTACCTGTGCGCTGCCGCGGATCCGGTAGGTGGGCAGGGACCGGTCACGTCGTCTGGCGCCGCTCGGCGCCTCCGCCCGCGCACCACTTTTCCTTGCACCACTTTTCCTTTGGGCGTGCAACCGCGCATGGCCCCAGCGGTTAGTTAGGGTACCGCCACAAGGGGCCTCATCATGCTCAGCGGCATCCGGGTCCTGATCGTTGAAGACGAAGCCTTGGTCGCAGCCACGCTCTCAGATGCGGTGGAAGATGCAGGCGGTGAGGTCGTGGGCATCGCAAGCAGCGTCAGCGAAGCGCGGCGGCTGATCAGGATGCTTGCCTTCCATGTCGCGGTACTCGATCTCAACCTGGCTGACGGCGAGGTCACACCGGTTCTGGAGGCGCTCCATGCCAACAGGGCGCCCACCGTGATCTACAGCGGCGGTGACTTGCCCGCAAAGATCAGGCAACGCCACCCGGAACTGGTGGCACTCCGCAAGCCGGCCCTGCCGGGCCGGATCGTGGCCGAGATCCTGCGGGCCCGAAGACGGGGTGCGTAGCCGCCGAGGGATCTGCGGCTCTGGCGCCGGACGGTGCAGCAGTTCATTCAATCGTTGCGTGACCCGTTATTGCGCGATCATCTCGCGGATACGGATCGCGAGCGCTTCCACGGCAAAGGGCTTGGTGATCATCTCCATCCCCTGCTCCAGGAAGCCGCTCGCCACGGCCGCGTTCTCCGCGTAACCGGTGATGAACAGCACCTTGAGGTTAGGGCGAGGCTCGCGGGCCTGATCCGGAAGCTGCGCTCCGGACCCCAGGCAATAATCATGGGCTGTGAGGAGCCGAGCATGACGCTGACCAGCGTCTTGAGCGTCTGCAACCAGGCATGTGGCAGGCCAAGCGGGGTTGCCGTCCAGTCACGGGAGCGGATCAACGCTCCCAGGTTGCCGCCGCCGGAGAGGAAGTCCAGGAGGGTAGCAGAAGCAGGCCTGCCGTGCATTGCGCGTTGTTCCTTTTGGCAGTGTCGTCACCCTGAGAGGCTCAGAGTCTCCAGGTGTTATGTCTCACAGCTATCAGCTAAAAGGGACGCCCCTTGGTGTCGATGGAAAAGCGCCCAGGTACCTAGAACAGGACTGGACTGGAGCAACCCCAGTCCCTATGGCGCACGCTCTGCACAGCCCTCTCAGGGCTACTCGTGTGATGCAAAGGACCAGATGGTGCCTGTGGGAGCCGTTTCGGAGCTCATTACCAACGCTTGATTGCCTTGATCAGCGCCTTCTGGAGCTGCGACTGTGGGAAGGGCTTGGGGATCACCGGATGGGTGCGAAAGTCCTCCCGCACGCCTTCGGCTCCGTACCCCGTTGCAAACACGAAAGGGATCTTTCGATCCCGGAGCTTCTCCGCAACAGAGAAAACCTTCTCGCCGGCCACATTCACATCGAGCACAGCAGCGTCGATATCTGTCGCCTCGATCAATCTCAAGGCTTCAGAGACCCTGGCCGCACTGGCCACCACATTGCAGCCCATGTCGGCGAGCATGTCCTCCACCAGCATGGCCACGTGGCTCTCATCTTCCACCACGAGGAGGCGCAATCCACTCAGCTTGGACATCGAGGGCCTCAGAGCTGACGGAGCGGAAGCCCAAGGGTGCAACGCAGGCCCGCGGGATCGAAAACGAGCGTGGCCATGCCTTGAAGATCCTTGGTCATGCTGCGCTCGATCAGGCGGGTGCCGAAGCTGCGCTTGGCCGGCGGCATCACTGCCGGGCCGCCGCTTTCGATCCAGTCGATCCTTAGGGCATCGGAAGCGCCGGATCCTGAAGTGCTCCACCGCACCGTGACGAGGCCTTGCTCGGTCGACAGAGCACCATACTTGGCGGCGTTGGTGGTCAGCTCGTGCAGGACCAGGCTAAGGGCGAGGCCAACACGGGGCTCCAGCGTAAGGTCGCTGCCTTCCAGCAGAACCCGCGTGGCAGAGCCATTGTCGTAGGGCTCCAGTTCCTGACAGACGATGTCGCGCAGGTTGACGCCCGTCCATGCCCGGCGTGTCAGCAGCTCGTGCACCTTGCTCAGGGACAGGAGGCGCGCCTCGAAGTTCTCGGAGAAGGTCTCCAGGTCGAGCGAGGTCCGGATGGTCTGGGTGGCAATCGACTGCACGGTGGCGAGCGTATTCTTGACCCGGTGGTTCAGCTCGTCGATCAGCACCCTCTGATGCTCCTCCGCCTGCTTTCGCTCTGTGATGTCCACCAGCATGTTGATCCCGCCAATGATCCTGCCTGAAGCATCTCGCAGCGGTGTCGGAAATGGAATAAACGGAACGCGAGTACCATCCGGGCGTTCGGCAATCGCTTCCTCGCCGCGAACAGCACGGCCCTCCCTCAAGGCGATAGCCATGGGACATTGGTCGTGGGGCAGCGGGGTCCCGTCCGGCGTGAAGAGGCGCCAAGTGACGCACCACTCGTCACTGCCCAGGATGGGCGTCCTCCCGGAGAAATCGACAGCGGCCTGGTTGTAGTAGGTGATCCGGCCCGCGGCATCGGTGGTGTAGATTGCGGCCGGCAGCGCCTCCAGGAGTTCACGAACATGGCGCTCACTCTCGCGCAGCCGTTCCTCGGCTTGGAGGCGCTCCGTCACGTCCTGGACCACACGAACGCCGTACCGGAACCGTCCCTGCTGGTCGAGCACGGACGAACTGAGGACATTCACGAAGACGACTCCACCGTCCTGCCGCAGGAAGCGCTTCTGTACCGAATAGTGGGTAATCTCGCCTCGCACCTGGCGCGCGTACTGTTCTGCATCGTCGTCCCTGTCCTCAGGGTGTGTCAGCTCGACGAAGGATCGCCCGAGCAGCTCCTCGGGAGTGTAGCCGATGATGGCCGAGAGTGCCGCATTGACACGAACGAAGCGTCCGGCTGCATCGATCTCTGCGATGCCGATGGGAGCCTTATCGTAGGTCACCGCGAGCCGCTGCTGGCTCTCCCGCAGGGCCTCGTCGGCCCGGTGCTGGTCGGTCACATCAACCGTAAAGCAGCGGGTGTTGTGAAACGCACCACTACGGAAGTGCACGTTGGACGTGATCAGAACATGGCGGATCGAGCCGTCCTTGGCCTTTAGGCGGGCCGGGTACCGGTCCAGCGTCTCGCCGCGGGCGAGGCGCTGGAGAATGTCCCGGATCACGGGGGCATCGGCATGGAAGTCGGCGATGGGCCGGCCGATATACTCGTCCGCCGTATAGCCGAGGAGGTCAAGTTCAGCCCTATTGGCACGCAGGATGGTGCCATCCGCGGCCACCAGGTGGAGCCCCACGGCGCCGTTCTCGAAGAAGTCCTCGAGATCCTGCCGGCTTTGCCGGAGTTCATCTTCCACGGCTTTCCGGTCGGAGATGTCCTGGAAACAGTTGATTGCGCCAAGAACACTGCCCTGATCGCCCAGCAGCGGCTCGATGTGCACAAGCACGGTGCGGCGGCTTCCATCCGGCCGCTCGATCAGAACCTCGAGCCCGTGGGCGGGCTCGCCTGTGCGCAGGACCTTCGCCATCGGGGTGTCGGCATGAGCAAGCGGGCGCTCATCCAAGTGGTAGAGACGAAACGAACCGCAATACCGTTCGTCCGTCTCACCCAAGCGGGGCCTGCGGCCCCACAATTCGGCAGCCCTTTCATTGAAGCGCAGGATGGCCCCATCCGCAGCACACACATACAGCGCTGTGGGCATCGCATCCAGGATGGCCTGGCTGACGGTGGCGAGTTCCTGGAAGCCGGTCTGGGGGAAGGGATTGCTGGAGGGAAGAGCGGCAACCGTCATCGGAGTTCATCTTCCTTTTCGCCAACCATCTCTCGCGCTGGCACATCGGGCAATAACTCCGGCGCCTCGGCAGAAACACGGATCTATCCGCGATGAGGGATCATCGGCCTCAGACCCATAGCGAACATCTACAGATAGGGCGTTCTCTGCCGATTTGGAGGCCCCGTCAAGATTATTGTCCGTCGGAGAAATGCCTGAAATACGCACTCCTCGGACGAACGGGCGAGGTCTGGTTCAGGCGATCAAGAGCCGGAGCTCGTCAAATGGGCGGAATGTGAAAGTTTGACCCTGCGCAAGCCCCAAGAGCTGAGGCATGAATGAGCAAAGTTCAGCCGCAGCCTGCTCAGGCTTCCCCGTTGAGACTTGCACCGCTCCGTAATGAGGAGTGGATTAGAAGTAGATCCTTTGGGGCGGTCATGCAAGCAAGATCTCGTTTTGCGCTCACGAGCGGAAATGTTAAAAAAGTATTGAATTTTATTGGTATTTTATAAGTATTCATACGGATTGAACTGCATAGAATAAAATCGGATGCTCGTGCTTGGTTGCTAGACCATCTTGGGGTGTGTTCCTCGTGCAATGATTCGGGCATATCCCATAGAAGGCATTATCCTGATACTCAAATAGCCTTCTTAAAAATCAACAACAATTCCTTGCCTAAGGAAAGGCAAGTGGGGCGCTGCAACAATGACCTTCTTGAATAATTTGCCGATCAGCAAAAAGCTCTTGGCGGCCTTTTCCTTGATCGTTCTGGTATCTGCCGCAACAACCTTTCTGAATTACCGGAACCTGAGTGTCATTCGCGACACGGAAACGTGGACAAGCCACACCTACATGGTGCTTGAGAAATTGAATGGCGTCACCGCTGCGATGGTCGATCAGGAGACTGGTATCCGCGGCTACCTGGTCTCCGCGGATCCGAAGTTCCTTGATCCCTACAAAAGCGGCATCGAGAGCTACGGCCGTGCCTTCAACGAGATCAGGACGCTGACCTCTGACAACGCGCAGCAGCAGACCCGTCTCGCCGAACTCGATCGCTTCGCCCAATCCTGGCGCACGGAAGTGGCCGAGAAGGAGATCGCCCTGATGGTCAGCGCGGGCACCCGCGAGCAAGCCCGAGCCCTGGAGGCAAGCGGAGCTGGCAAGACCGCGATGGACGGCATCCGTCAGAAGGCAAAGGAAATTGACCAGGCAGAGCGCGCGCTCCTCGTCCAGCGGGCACAGGAGTCGCAGCAGGCTCATTCATCCTCGATGATGACTGCTCTGATCGGCATGGCTGCACTCATTGGCATTGCGATTGCGGCGGGCTCTCCCTGAGCCAGGTCATTGCCCGCCCGATTAGGCTGATGACCGAGGCAATGAACAGCCTCGCGTCGAACAATCTGAACATCGCCATTCCTGGGGTCGGTCGCCGGGATGAGGTCGGCTCGATGGCAGGCGCAATGGCGGTCTTCAAGGATGCGTTAATTGCCAAGAAGGCGGCTGACGAGGCAGCGGCCGTTGAAGCAGACGCCAAGATGCGCCGCGCTCAAGTCCTTGACGAGATGACCAAGAACTTTGAGCGCAACGTGTCGTCGTTGACGCAGGGCCTGTCGTCGGCGGCTACTGAGATGGAGGCGACCGCCCAGTCGATGACCCAGGTTGCCGACAGAACCAACAACCAGACCGTCAGCGCAGCCTCCGCGGCCGAGCAGACCTCCGCCAACGTTCAGACGGTGGCGGCCGCCACCGAGGAGCTCTCGATCACCATTCGCGAGATCGCCGCCCAGGTGAGCCAGTCGTCCCTGGTGGCCGAGAAGGCGGTGGCCGGCACGCAGCACACCTCCGCCACCGTGCAGGAGCTGGCGGCCTCGGCCGAGAAGATCGGCAATGTGGTGCAGCTGATCAACACCATCGCGGGCCAGACCAACCTCCTGGCGCTCAACGCCACCATCGAGGCGGCACGCGCGGGTGAGGCCGGCAAGGGCTTTGCCGTGGTGGCCTCCGAGGTCAAGGAGCTGGCCACCCAGACTGCCAAAGCCACCGAGGAGATCTCGGCCCAGATCGCCTCGGTGCAGCAGGCGACGCAGCAGACGGTCTCGGCCATCCAGGAGATCGCCCGCACCATCACCGAGATGAGCCAGATCTCCACCTCGATCGCAGCCGCCATGGAAGAGCAGGGTGCCGCCACCGCCGAGATCGCCCGCAACGTCCAGGAAGCCGCCCGCGGTACCGAGCACGTCACGGGCAATATCGCTGATGTGCGTCAGGGAGCAGGCGAGACGGGAGCCGCGGCGTCTCAGGTGCTGGGCGCGGCACAGGAGCTGGCGCGCCATTCCAACGATCTCGGCCATGAGGTCAAAACCTTCCTACAGGGCGTCAAAGCCGCGTAAGTTCTGAGTGTCCTTCAGATGCAGAGCTAGCCCCACGCAGGCTCAAAGATTCATCCTGTAGGTCAATCTCAAGGAAGGGTCGCTGGAAACAGTGGCCCTTTTTTCATGTTGAGCCTGTGCCGATGTCATTCAGGTCTAACCAGCCAGTACGGCAGCTTAAGTGCGATGGGTGAGACATTACTGGCTCCAGAGCAACCTGGCACGAAGGTCCGTGACTGGCAGATTACGTTGACAAAGTCGGCATCCAGACGGGCTCGGGCAGCGATGCAGCTTGCCTAGTTGAGGT
>JAESFT010000932.1_pt1 | contig 9845 bp, 4 predicted proteins | sample 9269451 | NCBI WGS metagenome assembly JAESFT01 (sample SAMN14502557, study PRJNA617106) | algae metagenome | isolation source: Scytonema hyalinum WJT4-NPBG1 and co-occurring heterotrophs from well... | place: USA: Mojave Desert, Joshua Tree National Park, California | collected 2006-05-25
TTCAAAACCTTACTGTAGCGACTTTTCGGAAATTTTTATCCTTTCTCTTTTTAAGAAATGAAATGTGGATTGCTCCCACCTTCTTTTGAAGACACAATATTAAATATTTGTCAATGCGTAAGTCCTATACTCTTAGAAAATCTAGCTAAAAGCCATTCTTCTGAAACCTACGCTACATGGGAAAGCGCGAATATACGCGTCAAGACAGAAAGAATGAAACAGCTGATATAAAAGTCATCGCTGAATGCCAAGAATGTATCAGTTAACAAATAAAAAAACATGCCTTTTACTAAAACCGTTCCAAGATAATTACAATCCACATTATATGCTTTTCGTATTGTTAGGCTGGATAAATCCGCAAGCGCCGATGTGGTTCTTCCCCAAAGCTATGAGACTTCAGACGGTAGCGTTCAACCAATTCATGTTGCATTTTGCGAACCGACGCAGAACGTGGCAACAATTCGACTGGCTGACCTCTCTTAATCACAACCTGCTCAACGGCTACTCTGGCTTCTTCTAAAGCATCAATCTCCGAATCACCACTGCTGCGGCTATAAAGTGCATTTACATCCGTGGTGTCCGGTTCGTCCATCTGCAAGCAAGACCGCAAAGCACGGGTAATTGCTGAGATAGTGTTAGCTTTAATGGTGTAAACAGGTACTTGATGGTCTGCCACCATGTCCCGGAAATTGGAGTGTTTTCTGACGTGCGTACGCAAAGCCAAAATCACCTCTGCATCATTGATATCCCTTGTCAGCACCACCGGCAAATTCAACTGGTGGATGACCTCCTCTAACTGGTAACGACTAACACCATAGGGGTATACGTGCAACGGTGAATCTTCGCTCATAGGCTGGTTGGGTTGATGAGATTCACCAAGTGGTTGCGAGTACCCTGGTTCTTCTAAAATGCTGCTATCGTCTCGCTTTTCCCGAAACGGTATGACCCGCCCAGAACTACGCCATTTCTGCGATGGTCTAGTAAAGTCAGGTGATGCAGATTCCTTAAGTTGCATCTGATGCTGGGAACTGGGTATCTCGCGTGTAATCGTTACCTGACCCAAGTCATTAATGGTTCTAACTTGCGGATTGGGTTGATGTCCCCGCAGTAAAGTATCTACCGTGTCAGCGACAGTTTCATGTACTACCCAGCGCTGGCGTTCCAACATCTCCACCGCAATTTCAAATGTGGGAGGTGCTTTGCGTTCCAAAACCGTCTTTTGGGTGCGCCGCCTTCTTGCTTCTTCATCGCCTAACGTCACGGATTGAATACCACCAACTAAATCAGATAAGGTGGGGTTTTTGATTAAATTTTCAATTTCGTTACCGTGGGCGGTGCCTACCAACTGTACACCACGTTCCGCAATGGTACGAGCAGCCATTGCTTCGAGTTCTGTGCCAATTTCATCAATCACGATGACTTCTGGCATATGGTTTTCCACAGCTTCAATCATGACTTGATGTTGCAACTCGGGATGCGCGACTTGCATTCGTCGGGCGCGACCAATTGCAGGGTGAGGAATATCGCCATCGCCTGCGATTTCGTTGGAAGAGTCAATGATGACCACGCGCTTATTAAGTTCATCTGCTAAAACACGGGCAATTTCTCTTAACGCAGTGGTTTTACCAACCCCAGGGCGACCTAGCATGAGAATCGATTGACCAGTTTCAACCAAATCGCGAATCATAGCGATCGTACCGTAGATTGCCCGACCGACGCGACAGGTTAAACCGATAATCTTGCCATTGCGGTTGCGGATAGCGCTGATGCGGTGCAAAGTTTGCTCAATGCCGGCGCGATTATCTCCGCCAAATGTTCCTACTCTTTGGATGCAATCATCAAGTTGTTGTTGAGTAACGGGTGTTTGGGATAAATATTCTGCTTTATCTGGAAAACGGGCTTCTGGACGGCGACCTAAATCTAGAACAACTTCAATCAAATTATCTCGTTGTGGGTGCTGTTCTAAACTGGAGTGAATTTCTGTAGGTAAGATATCAAGTAATTTTTTCAAGTCGTCAGTCATTTGCATATTTCTGCCAGTAGCGTTTTGAATGATAAGTTTTAGATAAGGTTGTTTAGAGTGTATTCGTTTTTAAAATTATTGTTTCAGTGAAGATTAAAAAATTAGAAAGTTGTTAGGGGGAAATTACATTTTCATTGCTTTCTTAAGCCAGCAACTTCTCTCTCAATTGGCTTTGGGAATATTAGCCATTTACTCTTATCCTCTGTGTCGTGTTGAGGATTCTTAACCATACAGTTTTACTTTAACAAATTAAGTTATAAAAGACAGTGAGTAAACCGAAAGAAAAAGGGGTGGATTTTGTTATTTATTTCTCAACTAAAAAGACTCTAACAGACATAGCAAAAACCCCCCTTTCATTCCAACCAATACGGTTCAGTTCGGAGAATGGTAGGTTGGGTTTCGCTTACGCTCTATCTAACCTACGCCTAACTAAAAAGACTGTAACTTTTTAATTCTGAAGAGTGCTTGAGATTTTGCGGCTTAAAAAGTATACACAGCAACAGTTTCAGACTAGTTGGCACTTCATGACAGCAACCTTAAGGACTATTCTCGTTCGCAAAAAAATGTATATAAAAACACAACATACCTGCTTTGTACAGGGGCGGGGTCAAACTTATACAAAGCAGACAACCACATAACTAACCGGACATCGCTTTCACTAATAAAGCAGTTGATTCAATTAGATAGCAGTTTGTATTTGTATTAATTAACACAGTCTTTTGTAACTGAGTTTCCAACTTTAGAGGGGATTTTTACAAGCAGGAGGCGGATAGCATCAAGTTGAACAAAGCAGTTGAGTGTTCTCTTGGTTCAACCTTGATCAGCCCCTGAAATGCCATCGGGGCTTTTTATAGGCATACCAAGCAAAAGTGCCCGACTACTGGAACGTCGACAAGCGCAAACGCGCGTCTGCACAGGCGGACTTTGTACTTTTTCACTTTTGATGAGCGCTTTGATGAGCGCTTTTTAGTGATAAAGTTGCTACAAATTAAAAACCCGGTCGCGTAGCTGTAACTACCACCGGGAGTACGCCTAACAAGGAAGCACACAATTTATGCATAACATAAATAAGACTGTAGCAGACAAGCAGTCTGCACGGAACTCTGCGTTAAAAAAATCTGAGTATCAACCAAAATACAACAAGCCACATATGAGCAGCTGGTTCAATATAAACAAAAACGAATGACCAATTGAGATTTGACGGGTTAAAAACTATACACAGCAGCAGTTTCAGACTAGTTGGCACTTCATCACACCAACCCTAGCATTGCCCTAATCGCCAAGACCGGGAGACAAAAACCCGGCGCAGCGGATGGCTGGCGAACTGGCGGCTATACCCTTTGCCTCTCACCCTTCTCCCCACACCACCGCCAGTTCTGCCTGACACGGGTTTTTGAGCGTCAGCGTTCTCCCGGTCGCCCGCTATCTCGCTTCTCAACTACGCCCCCTCAAGCGGAAAGGGCTTGTGGGATCATATATATAAGCTAATTTCTCAAAACCCTTACTCTGCCTTGTTTTTATTTTTTACCTTGTAGCATATTGATACCAAGTCGAGCATAATGATACGCTAATGTATCATTATGCTACGGGTGATATGCCGCGTAAACTTAGAAATATCGTCTCTTTTGATGCTGAGACGGGTGAAAAAATTGATGGCGCTATTGCTATTGAAAAACCACCTAGACTCAAGCCTCAGCACCCCTACGGTAATTTTGTTGCCGTGAACATTCACAAACAGCCCACAACTATCAATCTCGCTTCCAGTCTTTACCAGTTAATCGGCGATCCGGAAATTAGCGGTGAGACTACCAAGGTTTTAGTAGCGTTAATTTGTCACCTTGATTTCAACAACTTTGTCCGAATTTCTCTAACTGATATTGCCAGTCATCTTAATATCCATCGTCCTAACGTTTCTCGTGCTATCAAAATCCTTGAATGCAAAGGCGTTATTGAACGTGGTGAGAAGGTTGGTTCAATTTACACTTTCCGCCTCAATCCTAATTATTCGTGGCGTGGTGAATCTAATGATTTAGTTATGTTTCTCACCCGTAAAAACGGCAAATCTCCTAAAAATAAACGCAAATCTTAACCTAAGTAATAGTTAGGTAAATGCTTGATCCTATGCAAGAAGCCCCTTCCAAACCGGAAGGGGCTTCTTGCCTAAAATATTATCCTGGCACCGAGCTATTGTCACAGGCAGCTACCCACCAACTATCGTCGCCGCAACAGCGTTTCACAACTGAGTTCGAGATGGGGTCAGAGTGGTTCCACCGCGCCATTGGCACCAGGAAAAACTAGTTAAAAATTAAAAGTAGTTTTGAAATTTCATTTTGAAATTTTCAGAAACCCTGAAGGTTGCACAGCAACTTGTCTTACACCAATTGATTGAGGTCAAGCCCTCGGTCTGTTAGCACGGCTCGGCTGCATACATTACTGCACTTCCACCTACCGCCTATCAACAGGTAATCTACCTGTGACCTTACTGGCTTATGCCATGAGAGCACTCATCTTAAGGTGGGCTTCCCACTTAGATGCTTTCAGCGGTTATCCACTCCGCACTTGGCTACCCAGCGTTTACCGTTGGCACGATAACTGGTACACCAGCGGTGCGTTCCTCCCGGTCCTCTCGTACTAAGGAGGACTCCTCTCAATGCTCTTGCGCCTGCACCGGATATGGACCGAACTGTCTCACGACGTTCTGAACCCAGCTCACGTACCGCTTTAATGGGCGAACAGCCCAACCCTTGGGACGTACTTCCGCCCCAGGTTGCGATGAGCCGACATCGAGGTGCCAAACCTCCGCGTCGATGTGAACTCTTGGCGGAGATCAGCCTGTTATCCCTAGAGTAACTTTTATCCGTTGAGCGACGGCCATTCCACGCTGTGCCGTCGGATCACTAAGACCGTGTTTCCACCCTGCTCGACTTGTTGGTCTTGCAGTCAAGCTCCCTTATTGCCTTTACACTCAACGCACGATTTCCAACCGTGCTGAGGGAACCTTTGTGCGCCTCCGTTACCTTTTAGGAGGCGACCGCCCCAGTCAAACTGCCCACCTGAAACTGTCCCAGTGCCGGATAACGGCTACTAGTTAGGCTCCCAGTTCTGACAAAGTGGTATCTCACTGTCGGCTCCAGTCCCCCCACAAGGGAACTTTCAATGCCTCCCACCTATACTGCGTAGTCAAAACCAGTAACCAATTACAGGCTACAGTAAAGCTTCATAGGGTCTTTCTGTCCAGGTGCAGGTAGTCCGTATCTTCACAGACATTCTTATTTCGCCGAGTCTCTCTCCGAGACAGCGCCCAGATCGTTACGCCTTTCGTGCGGGTCGGAACTTACCCGACAAGGAATTTCGCTACCTTAGGACCGTTATAGTTACGGCCGCCGTTCACCGGGGCTTCAGTCGTCAGCTTTAGAGTTTCCCCCTGACCAACTTCTTTAACCTTCCGGCACTGGGCAGGCGTCAGCCCCCATACGTCCTCTTACGAGTTGGCGGAGACCTGTGTTTTTGGTAAACAGTCGCCTGGGCCTCTTCACTGCAACCCACTTGCGTGGGCACCCCTTATTCCGAAGTTACGGGGCAATTTTGCCGAGTTCCTTAGAGAGAGTTATCTCGCGCCCCTTGGTATTCTCAACCTCCCCACCTGTGTCGGTTTCGGGTACGGGTATTGAGCTTTCATCACATATCAAGCTTTTCTTGGCACTATTGTTTACCACGCGGAGTCCGTAAACTCCTCCCAATCCAATTAGGGTGTGGCTTATCGTCATGCGTCCCTTAATATGCTCCCACTCAATAGTCAGGGATTATTGACCCTGTGTCCATCGACTACGCCGTTTGGCCTCGCCTTAGGTCCCGACTAACCCAGAGTGGACGAACCTTGCTCTGGAACCCTTGGGGTTACGGGGCTTTGGATTCTCACCAATGTTTTCGCTACTCAAGCCGACATTCTCACTTCCGTTTCGTCCACAGCTGCTCGCCGCTACTGCTTCTACCTACAACGGAACGCTCCCCTACCGATTACAAAGTAATCCCACAGCTTCGGTACATCGCTTAGTCCCGTTCATTTTCGGCGCAAGAGCGCTTGACCAGTGAGCTATTACGCACTCTTTCAAGGGTGGCTGCTTCTAGGCAAACCTCCTGGTTGTCTGTGCACTCTCACCTCCTTTACCACTTAGCGATGATTTGGGGACCTTAGCTGGTGGTCTGGGCTGTTTCCCTCTTGACGATGAAGCTTATCCCTCACCGTCTCACTGGTAACGTGTGCTCTGGGTATTCAGAGTTTGCCGAGATTTGGTACCGGTCTCCCAGCCCGCACCTCAACAGTGCTTTACCCCCCAGATATATTCGTTACCGCTGCGCCTAAACACATTTCGGGGAGAACCAGCTAGCTCCGGGTTCGATTGGCATTTCACCCCTAACCACACCTCATCCGCCGATTTTTCAACATCGGTCGGTTCGGACCTCCACTTGGTGTTACCCAAGCTTCATCCTGGACATGGTTAGATCACCCGGGTTCGGGTCTATAAACAGTGATTAACGCCCCATTCAGACTCGCTTTCGCTTTGGCTACGTCTTTGACTTAACCTACCACTGCTTATAACTCGCCGGCTCATTCTTCAACAGGCACGCGGTTAGACGTTAAATCGTCCTTCCACTACTTGTAGGCTAATGGTTTCATGTTCTATTTCACTCCCCTATTCGGGGTTCTTTTCACCTTTCCCTCGCGGTACTGGTTCACTATCGGTCACACAGTAGTATTTAGCCTTACGAGATGGTCCTCGCAGATTCACATGGGATTTCTCGTGCCCCATGCTACTCGGGATTCAGCTACTATCCTTAAGTTTTCGACTACAGGACTTTCACCTTCTTTGGTGCAGTATTTATCTGCTTCGTCTAACCGCCAGATTCGATATTGCTGTCCCACGACCCCAACAAGTAAACTCGTTGGTTTAGGCTGTTTCCCGTTCGCTCACCACTACTTGGGAAATCGAAATTTCTTTCTCTTCCTCCAGCTACTAAGATGTTTCAGTTCGCTGGGTTGGCTCTTTCCTGTCTATATATTCAACAGGCAGTACTTGGGGTTGCCCCATTCGGATATCTCCGGATCAGTCGCTTGCTTCCAGCTCCCCGGAGCGTTTCGTCGGTAACTACGTCCTTCTTCGCCTCTGTGTGCCTAGGTATCCACCATTAGCCCTTATTCGCTTGACCACTTTTAAACATTGGTGTCTACCTGCGTTTGATGCATTCAAATACCAGTTTTGTACTGATATATAGTGCAATCAAATTCGCATTTGACAAGTTGCTATGCAATTTTCAAGGTTCTGTCTGGACTTTCACCCAGCAGTCTTGCTTTGGTGAACAAGATTGCTGAAAAAGTTTATCCAATTGAGTTTAAAGCTTTGGGTTTATTGCCTCTGGCAATGTCTCATTCCCATACCTTCCTAGTTTAACAAGCCATCAAGTTTGTTGAGTGTTAGAAACCGAACAATACTTGGCTGTTAAGAGCGAAGGTACCGAACTCAATAATAGTTTGAAAGCCAACAGCCAATCTCGAACGACCTAGGGATGACTTCTCTTGGACCTAATAAATTTATGGGTTCGGTCTCTAGTAGAAGTAGGTCTCCCTGTTAAGGAGGTGATCCAGCCACACCTTCCGGTACGGCTACCTTGTTACGACTTCACCCCAGTCATCAGCCCTGCCTTCGGCGTTTCCCTCCGCGAACGGTTGGAATAACGACTTCGGGCAAAACCAACTTCCATGGTGTGACGGGCGGTGTGTACAAGACCCGGGAACGAATTCACCCCAGCAATGCTGATCTGGAATTACTAGCGATTCCACCTTCACGCAGGCGAGTTGCAGCCTGCGATCTGAACTGAGCCGTGGTTTACGGGATTTGCTTGCCATCGCTGGTTTGCAGCCCTTTGTCCACAGCATTGTAGTACGTGTGTAGCCCAGGGTGTAAGGGGCATGAAGACTTGACGTCATCCCCACCTTCCTCCGATTTATCATCGGCAGTCTCTTTAGAGTGCCCAACTTAATGCTGGCAACTAAAAACGAGGGTTGCGCTCGTTGCGGGACTTAACCCAACATCTCACGACACGAGCTGACGACAGCCATGCACCACCTGTGTTCCGGTTCCCGAAGGCACTCTCTCGTTTCCAAGAGATTCCGGACATGTCAAACCCTGGTAAGGTTCTTCGCGTTGCATCGAATTAAACCACATACTCCACCGCTTGTGCGGGTCCCCGTCAATTCCTTTGAGTTTCACAGTTGCCTGCGTACTCCCCAGGCGGGATACTTAACGCGTTAGCTACGACACTGCCCGGGTCGATACGGGCAACGCCTAGTATCCATCGTTTACGGCTAGGACTACTGGGGTATCTAATCCCATTCGCTCCCCTAGCTTTCGTCCATGAGTGTCAGTCGCGGTCCAGTAGAGCGCTTTCGCCACAGGTGTTCTTCCCAAGATCTACGCATTTCACCGCTACACTGGGAATTCCCTCTACCCCTACCGCACTCTAGTCGTTCAGTTTCCACCGCCTTTATCTGGTTAAGCCAGACGCTTTAACAGCAGACTTGAACAACCACCTACAGACCCTTTACGCCCAATCATTCCGGATAACGCTTGCATCCTCCGTATTACCGCGGCTGCTGGCACGGAGTTAGCCGATGCTTATTCCTCAGATACCGTCATTATTCTTCTCTGAGAAAAGAGGTTTACAATCCAAGAACCTTCCTCCCTCACGCGGTATTGCTCCGTCAGGCTTTCGCCCATTGCGGAAAATTCCTCACTGCTGCCTCCCGTAGGAGTCTGGGCCGTGTCTCAGTCCCAGTGTGGCTGGTCGTCCTCTCAGACCAGCTACTGATCGTTGCCTTGGTGCGCTCTTACCACACCAACTAGCTAATCAGACGCGAGCTCATCTTAAGGCGGTTTTACCCGTTTCACTAAAAGGCATATTTGGTATTAGCAGCGGTTTCCCACTGTTGTCCCAATCCTTAAGGCAGATTCTCACGCGTTACTCACCCGTCCGCCACTAAGTTCCGAAAAACTTCGTTCGACTTGCATGTGTTACGCATACCGCCAGCGTTCATCCTGAGCCAGGATCAAACTCTCAATGAATGAGTTTGTTTGGCTCCGAATTTTAAGACGTTATATATAACGTTTTAAAATTCCGGAATCCTATAATTGTTTACTTATATCTTGGGGACTCATAATCTTACTACCCCAATCAATAAATGATTTCTGACGAGAATTGGATGCTTATTTGGCTTTCAAACTATTGCCTTTTCTTGGTTCGGCGTGTCAGAGTCACTTCGTTTGACACTCTTTCATTGTAACTAGACAATATTGGGAGTGTGTGGAGGTGAAACCGTACTTTTTCAGGATGGTTGCACTACTTCTTACTTGAGTATGAAACACATCTTCTTGTCCGGTTTGCTGTCCAGACATCAAGTCTAGCGCTTTCCCTTTGACACTTCCCTAATATAGCGTGACAACGCTGGGAGTGTGGGGGGGTTGAAACCGTACTTTCGAGAGGGATGGTTGCACTACTTCTTATTGAAGTGGACCAAACCTGTCTGTTCGGTTTGCTGTCAAGACATTGAGTCTAGGTGCAATTCTTAGGCACTAAACGAGTATAGCGTGTGGTTTTGCAATTGTGGGGATGAAATTTTAATTTTGGAATTTTTGCAGGAATCTAGGACTTACGCATTGACAAAAAACATCATCCATGTGTACTAGGCAGCACAAGTCTTGGTGAGATTGTCCACAATGTACTCACGCACAACGAAAGTGAATAAATTTCTTTGCAATTCATACCA
>JAESFT010000933.1_pt1 | contig 9838 bp, 8 predicted proteins | sample 9269451 | NCBI WGS metagenome assembly JAESFT01 (sample SAMN14502557, study PRJNA617106) | algae metagenome | isolation source: Scytonema hyalinum WJT4-NPBG1 and co-occurring heterotrophs from well... | place: USA: Mojave Desert, Joshua Tree National Park, California | collected 2006-05-25
TGAGAACAATCTGACGAACGTGTTGGGCGGCGTCGTTATCTCATGTCCTGAATGCAAACAGACCGGCGGAGTGCAACGTCCGGATTTTCAGTAAGGCTCTGCACTTAAAAAATGAGCAGGCGCACCTCGAAAGGTCTGGTTCCAGCAATGCACACTTTTTCGGATCGACCAACGTGCGTGGTCACTGTCAACATTTGAAAAACCGCTCGCTGCGCAATTTCCATGGGCTGCGTCGGCTGGTTGACGAATAGCGACGAAGCAAACGCGTAGAGAACGACAAGCTTCGTCCAATACGGCGCTATCGGCCCGCGCAGCTGATGTTATGGTTTTTCGATCCTGAAGAGTGTGGAAACAGCCAAGTAACCAAGAGCAGACCATGAAGGAGGGTTAGGGAGATGGCGTCGCCCTGAGTCGCAGGGCGCAGCGCTCCCCGGCTTGGATGTCCGCTAACAACGCAAAAACAAAAGCCCCATGCATGGGGCTTTTGTTCTTCATCACCGGATGCCGGCACATCGGCCGTTACTTTACTTGGAGTCCAATAGCTTCCAGTCGCCGTTTTCAACACGTACCAGAACGCGTGAGCGGGCATCATGGCCGAAATGATCGGTCGATGTCATATTGAACACGCCATGCGTACCGACGATTTCGCGCTGGCTTTCCATGCCGTCACGCAGTGCCTGCCTGAATTCCGGCGTTCCCGGCTTTCCTTTTTTCAATGCAGCAGGTGCGGCTGCGGCAAAGAGCAGGTAAGCATCGTACGCATGAGCACCGAAGGAGGAGAACGATCCCGGGCCGTTCTTCTCTTCGTATCTCTTGACGTATTCCAGCCCGACCTTTTTCGATGGGTGGCTGTCAGGAAGCTGGTTGGCGATGACGACAGGCCCGACCGGCAGAATCGTGCCCTCGACGGCCTTGCCGCCGACCCGGATGAATTCCTTGGTTGCAGTTCCGTGCGTCTGATAGATCTGGCCCTTGAAGCCGCGGTCAAGCACGGCAAGCTGGGGCATCGCAGATGGGGTGCCCGACGCGACCACAAGGATGGCGTCAGGCTTCGCCGAAACGAGTTTCAACGCTTGCGCGGTCACACTGGTGTCGGTCCGGTTGAATCGCTCGACGGCGATAAGTTTGATGCCAGCCGCTTCCGCCGCCTTGGTCATTTCGCTCAGCCAACCTTCGCCATAGCCATCGGTATAGCCGATGAAGCCGAGTGTTTTGACGTTATTGGCTTTCATATGCTGTGCCAGTGATTGGGCCATCACGGCGTTGTGCTGCGGAACACGGAAAACCCAGGTGTTCTTCGGTCCGGTCACTTCGATCGGCGCCAGTGCGACCTGCGGCGTCTGAGTTTCGTTTGCAATCTCCGCCACGGCTAGAGCGGGCGGCACCGATGAGGAACCGATTATCAGATCTACATTGTGCTCCGCAACGAATTTGCGGGCATTCTTGCTTGCCTGTGTCGGGTCGGTTCCATCATCGAGGACGATAAAGTTGATTTTCTCGCCTTCGATGGTGGTCGGAAAAAGCGCAACGGTATTGCGCTCCGGGATGCCAAGTGCAGCTGCCGGTCCGGTGGCGCTGACGGTGATGCCGATATTGATGTCGGCAATAGCCGGCGTGCCCCAGGCAGCGAGAGACCCGAGCATAACCAGCACGCTTCGTTTCAACTTCCTATCCATGTTTCCTCCAGCGTAATGTAGTTGATATGGGATTCGAAAAAGGCCGAAAAGGCCCGGTTGTTGCAACGACGTGATACCGGTAATTCAACGCTCCTGTGAGTTATGTTTCGCCATCAACCTCAAGATTTCCTCTACCGATGCATCGATCGACTTTCCGGTCGTGTCGATGCATGCGGGTGCCAAAGCGTACAGGTTTTCCCGCGCGCAGAGCGATTGCGTGATGTTCTCCATTGCCTCCCGTTTGAGTTGATCGTTGGCGATACGTACATCATGCTGAGCCATCACCCGCCGGAAGTGTTCTTCGGGATCGGCACGCAGCCAGACGCAGTAAAACGAATGGAGCAGCAGCTCATAGGTGGACGGTTCGGTGACGATGCCGCCGCCGGCGGCCAGCACAAACTCCGGGTAAGTGGAAATCACCCGTTCAAGGCAGCGCCGCTCCAGGCGACGGTAACCTGGCTGGCGGTAGATCAGAAACACCTCGTTGAGACTGATGCCGGCTTCCGCCTCGATTTCCTTGTTGAGTTCGATGAAAGGAATCGAGAGGCGTCGTGCGAGAACCGGACCAAGCGTGGATTTTCCTGCGCCACGCAAGCCGAGCAGGGCGATGCGGCGGGATCGTTGCACTTGAGCTTCCTGTTCGTCCTGCACCTCGTGGATCAGCATGCGCCTGATTTCGCCCAGCTTTTCATGTGACTGGCGTTTCAGAAGCTCGACGATGAGTGCATAGTCGGCACCATAACCGTCGGTATCTGCAACCAGGTTTTCAATCGGGAGATTGAGAGCAAGCGCCAGCCTGTGCAGGACGCCGATGGATACATTGCCGTCGCCTTTTTCCACGCGCGACAAATAGGGAAGTGAAATGCCGGATTTGGCGGCAAGCCGCTTGCGCGAAAGCGCGCGAGCAGCACGAGCGGCGCGTACCCGCTGACCGACGCGCGCTGCAAGATCCGTCGCGTTTTCAGATAAAGTATCGGCGGGTTGTTCGCCGGTGTCGGATGATCCCGGGAAGTCATCGGCATCAGGCACGCTTGCGTCGGTCGGTAGTGTTGGCATTCGTGAGCGCATAAAGTTTGATTGCTTGCATATTTATGACAGTGCAATGACGTCGGCGTCCGGCACAGCGGCATGTATCCTGTCGACCAGTTGCGCGCGCCGCCGCAGCACCGCCGCCTGGTTAATATAGCCCTTGTCCGTGATCTCGTTGCCATCGACCGACGGGGCATCGGTCATGACGATTGCGCGTTGTGGATAGTTCGACGTGCCTGCCCAATTCCGCTTCATTGCCATCATGCCCTTTTCGATATGGCTCCTGACCACAGGATGCGATACCACATCGGTCATCGGAGTATCCGGCGCGAGACCCGCCAGCTGCCGGCACGCAGCCGCATTGGGGAAAATCAGGAAGCCGACGAAATCGCGGTCGTGCCCGGTAATGACGATGTCCTGCACGATCGGCGCCAGTGCTTCGATGCCGCCGACGCGCAGTTTGCCGGTATTGACCCAGGTGCCGCTGCTGAGCTTAAAATCTTCCGCTACGCGGCCATCGAAGAGGAGGCCTAATTCGGGCTGGTCGCTGTCGACAAAGCGCACTGCGTCACCGATGCGATAAAACCCATCGTCGTCGAATGCTGTTTGCGTCAGTTCCGGTTGCTTGTAATAACCCGGCGTCACGTTGGGTCCCTTCACGCGAACTTCCAGCTTCTCTCCATTCGGCAGCAGCTTGAGCTGCACGCCGGGAATCGGCAGGCCGATGACGCCCGAGCGGGCCGCCTGATAGTTGCAATGGGTCGCCAGGGGGGCGGTCTCTGTCGATCCCCACGACGTCACCATCGGTACCGGATGGCCCAGCTCTTCTGTGGATAGTTCGATCAGTGCGTCCCACAGGGTTTGCGGCAATGCGGCAGCGGCGTAAAAAATGATCTGCAGCCGGGAAAAGAATTTGCGGCGCAATTCCCTGTCGGCGCGCAAGGCCGGAACCAGCATATCGAATGCACGAGGGACATTCAGGTAGAGGGATGGGGAAACATCCTGCAGATTGCGTAGGCTGGCGTCGAACATGCCGGGCATCGGTTTGCCGGAATCCAGGTACAGGGTGCCGCCATTCTTCAAGATCAGATTGAAATTATGATTGCCGCCGAAGGTATGGTTCCACGGCAGCCAGTCCAGAAGGATGGGCGGCGAATCCTTCATGAACGGCCATAGCTGTGCCAGTCCTTGCTGAGGCGCGCACAGCATGCGTTGAGTGTTGATCACGCCTTTCGGGTCCCCCGTGGAGCCGGAAGTGAAAAGAATCTTCGCCACCGTGTCCGGGCCGACTTGTGCGTATGCATCAGCGACGGCTTCGTCATCAGCGTAACTCAGTAAATCGGCGAAAGGCAGCATGTCCGGCGAGGACGCGGATGCAGGCTGTCCTACGGACGGTATGGAGTATCCCGAGATCACCAACGGCGCGGTATGGAGGTCCCTTATGGATGCCAGTGCGGCTGCATACCGGACCGGATCGGCGACATAAATCAGTCCGGGGTCGAGCAGGGTAATGAGTGTTTTCAACTTCGCGTGATCTTGCGAGACCAGCGAATAGGCAGGGGAGAGGGCGGAGTAGGGAATGCCGACATGCAGGCACGCGAGCATCAGCAGCGCATGCTCGATGCTGTTATCCGACAGCACAACCACCGGATGGTCCGGCCCTGACCGTCCATCCTTTAACAGCCAGGCAGCGATGCGGTGGACCTGCGTTAATGCCTGGGCATAGGTGAGGCCGGTCCACTGCCCGGTCGCGTCGCGTTCCTGAAGAAAGAGCCGCTCAGGCTCAAGTCGAGCCCATCGTTCCAAGTCATCGCCGATGCAGCGTCCATAGTCTTCCAGTATATGCGGCGATTCAAGTAGTACCGCACCGTCGGCGCGTTGGGTGACAGACATCCGCGGCTTCGCGAACAGCAAGCCAGTGTCTCGCGTGATGTTTCCCATGTTGATCTGCATCCTTGCCTCCGTCCTTCATGCTTTTGTTTCGGCACCCCAAACAGGTCTTCAATTCGGTTGTATGAAATACTATATGCAATTTTCTAAGAAAAATAAACTATAGTTTCATATTTTCGGATTCTGGTTTATTCTCATGCCCATACACCTTCCTCGCGACTCGACTCAGCTCTCGATCTTCCACTTGGCCTGAAAGGAAAGCATGATGAATATCAATCGAAAAGCCGCTCTCGTGACAGGCGGGGCTTCTGGTCTCGGCGCGCAAACTGCGCGCGAGCTCGCCGGAGCAGGAGTCAGAGTTACGATCCTTGATGTCAATATGGAATCGGCCGAATCGCTGGCCCACGAACTGGGGTGCTTCGCCGTGCGATGCGACATTTCCGACAGTGCGAGCGTGGCGCGGGCAATCGCTGCGGCCCGGAATGAGTATGGTTCCGCGCGTATCGTGGTGAATTGCGCCGGGATAGGCGGTACGGGGCGCCTTTTGAGAAAAGATGGCAAGCCCATGGCGCTGGATGACTTCAGCCGTGTCGTGCAGGTCAACCTTATCGGCACCTTCGATGTGATACGACAGGCTGCGGCGGACATGCTGACTTTGGAGCCGATGGCGGACGGTGAGCGCGGCGTGATTATTTCCACGGCTTCCATTGCCGCCTATGAGGGGCAGATCGGACAGGCTGCTTATGCCGCCTCCAAAGGCGGGTTGGTGTCGATGACGCTGCCGCTGGCACGCGATCTTGCCCAATTCGGTGTGCGGGTCATGACGATCGCGCCCGGCCTCTTCATGACGCCTCTGATGCAAACCTTGCCGGAATCGTTACAGGAGTCGCTTGCGGCTTCAGTGCCTTTTCCCAAGCGACTGGGCAAGCCGGAGGAGTTCGCCGCCCTGGTGCTGCATGTTGCCGAGAATCTGGCGCTGAATGGGGAAGTGATACGGCTTGACGGCGCATTGCGCCTTGCCCCCCGCTAGCAGGCTGTGTAGAAGCGCCTGCCAGCGGTATTCATGGAATAGAAGACAACAGCGCTTTCTCAAACACCCATCGTCAGGCCTTCGATCGTGTGCGCCTGTACGATAGGCTCCGGACGATCGACGATACGGCAGGTGAGGTGGCTGCGGACCTGTTCAGGCAGGCTGTTCCAGTAAGCCTTGGTGACCTGCATATCGTGATGGTCGGCGTTGCGCGCATCCGGCGCGTCCACGCCAAGTACGAACACCGGGCGCGACTTGTCGGAGCGGTTTGCGGTGCCACGGTGAATGGTGAGGGCGGAACGGGCCGAGATGTCGCCCATCTTGGGCATCTTGCGCTGCGCGCGTGCTTCATAACGATGGTAGTAGGACTTCGGCGGGAACATGCCTTTTTCGCAACCGCAGTTGCTCAAGTCGTCCCACTGCGTGCCGGGCGCAATCTCGAACGGCCCCATATCTTCATATACATCCACCGTAGTCAGGTTGAATGCCAGCGAATTAAGGCGGCGCCCCTTCGACGTCGCGTCAGGCATGGCGAAGTCGCGATGCCATGGCTGGTTCGCCGCACCGGGTCCGGGCACATCGAATCCGGCTTCAACGATACGGTAGTCCGGGCCAAGCACGGCCTCGCAGACCGCGACCACCCAGGGGTGGGTGACGAGGTCGACAAATCCACGGATCCGTTCGGGATGCACTTCCACGTAAAACCGATTCGGTCCACGGTTCAGTGCGCCGCCCGGGCGCTGCAGCGCCTCCTGGAACAGCACATCGATATCTTCACGCAGTCGCTGCACCCATGACCGGTCGAAAGCGCCTTTGCATCCGATGATGCCGTCGCCGTAAAGTCCGCCAAGGATATTTGCGGTGTCGAAGTGGTCTGCCTGCGGTTGTAGCACTGCGCTCATCTGTTCATCCTGTTCCGTTGAAAGTAGGTCAAGAGCCCGGTTGGTGCACCGGCCGTTGTCAACCTACAAATGGCCATCATTAAATGCTCCACCAGTGAGCGGAGCGACGAGACACGACAGACCAGCGCCGGGCGGGAAAGTGCCGTGCGGCACAAGGAATTTTTGATTGCAAATGCGGAAGTAGCGTGGTTGTCAAGGGAAAGAGTCCCTTTTGATGCCTGGGCGACCATTGAAAGTTGCATCATAGATACAGTTTGTTACTGATTAGAAGCAACTTTTTAAAAATATTTTGTTCGAACCCTCAAGTTGATTTTTTTGCGGTCGTATACAGACTCAGGCGACAAGCGTCCCGAAAATTTTCGGATCGGAGCCTAAAGTTTACATTCTGGCAGTCGTTATTCCTCCCATACGCCAAAATAACGACGTGTTTACAACAGTGATATGTCAGTTTGACGAGGTAAAAACACAACATACGGGTGAATTTATTACCAAGCTTTCCCTTCTATCAATGGGTAACGCCGTGCGCCGCCACCACACTCTGGCCCGCCGCAAACCCAGTCCCCAAGCGGGTTCCCGTGCTTCGATGTAAGCGCGAGATACTTGCTGTCGGTCGTTTGTAGGACAAACGCCGACAAGCGTCGACGCTCATCGTCCGACGCAAAATACCGACGCAACCCTATTTGCTCTCCTCATGGCGGCGCGCAGAATGCATTTCATCGTCGATGCATAAATGCAAACCGGCACACAAGGGAGAGACCAAATGAATGTGAATGACATGATGTCGGAGATCCGGGACGCCAACCTCAGCTACTTGATGCTTGCGCAGCAAATGATCCGCGCCGACAAGGCGACGGCAATTTTCCGTCTTGGCATCAGCAGTGAAATCGCCGACTTGCTGGAAGCGCTGAACACCAGCCAGATCCTGAAGCTGGCAGGCACCAACATGATGCTGGCCCGTTTCCGCTTCGATGACGGCGCCATCCTCGGCATGCTCACCAACTATAACAAGGACCGTGAACTGGCGCATTCCCATGCCGCGATCCTGATGGCGGGCCAGCCGATCGAGGAAATTGTTTGAAGTCTGAATAAGTAACAGGCGTCGAACGATTAACAGGAGACAGGCATGGCGAAGAAGAGTGTGGTGACCGAAGCGCAGGAAATCCAGTTGGCGATCGAGCTGATCCGCCTCGGCGCGCGGCTGCAATTGCTGGAATCCGAAACCACATTGTCCCGCGAGCGGCTGCTGAAGCTCTACAAGGAGCTGAAAGGCGTATCGCCGCCGAAGGGCATGCTACCTTTTTCCACCGACTGGTTCATCACCTGGCAGCCGAACATACATTCGTCATTGTTTATCAATATTCATCGGTATCTGGTCGAGCACGCGCATATTTCCGGTATCGAAGCAGTCATGAAGGCCTACAAGCTCTACCTTGAGCAGGTCCAGCCCGATCCGAGCGGTGAGCCGGTGCTGTCGCTGACCCGTGCATGGACGCTGGTGCGCTTCTTCGAGAGCAAAATGTTATCCACCGCCTGCTGCAGCAAATGCACCGGCGAATTCGTCGTCCATAACCTGGATTTGAACGATCACTATGTCTGCGGTCTGTGCCATATGCCTTCCCGTGCCGGCAAAACCAAAAAGGCCAAGGAAGACGCGGCCGCATCGGCGGAGCTGCCGGCCTGATCAAGCAGGGCGCGGCAGTTTCGGAGCGGGAGTCGAAAATGGGTAAGGAAATGGCGCGGCGCAGATTGCCCGCGCTACAGGCTCTCGCAATCCAAGGCTTATCCTTTCTGATTGTGCTGGTAGTGGCCCGCGTCCTGGCAAGTCAATCGCAATTCCATCTCACCATAGGTATGGCGGCGCTGCTGCAAGGCGTGACCGCCGCCGCGGTATCGCGCCTGTGCCGAATGCCGCCGTGGTGGCTCATCTTGCAGTTCCTGTTCGCACCGGCGCTGCTCGCGGCACAGTCACTCCAACTTCCCTCCTGGATCTATCTCGCGATATTCCTTTCGCTTACGGCGTTGTACTGGAATGTGTACCGCACGCAGGTTCCCTTTTATCCATCCGGTCCGGCGGTATGGCGGGCTGTGTCGGAATTGCTGCCACCGGAGCGCGGGCTGCGCTTTGTCGACATTGGCAGCGGACTGGGCGGCCTCCCGATGCACCTGTCCGGCATTCATCGCGACAGTCATTTCGCCGGCATCGAACTTGCTCCCTTGCCATGGATAATCAGCCTGCTTCGTGGCCGGATTGCCGGCAACCGTTCCCAATTCCTGCGTGGCGACTACAACCGGCTCGACCTGTCCGCCTACGATGTCGTGTTCGCCTATTTATCGCCGGCTGCGATGCCGGACCTCTGGCGCAAGGCTCAGGCCGAAATGCGGGCCGGGACGCTGCTGCTGAGCTACGAGTTTCCGATTCCGGATGCGCCGCCCGATATCATCAAAACCACATTCGACGGCGCGCCGCCGGTCTATGGATGGCGAATTCCGCGTGCCTGACTTCAAGTAATCTCTCAAGTTTGTCGGTAATCCGCCGTAATCCAAATGGAAGCCCTTTTTAGGGGTCTTGTTCATGCAATTGGCAAGCCAGGCGGATTGATATTCTGGCGATGCATTGTCCAACATGGTTAAGACTTTAATAAAGACCGGAGCATCGTCCCTTGCTAGTCATTCTCGGATATATCATCGTTGCCGCCTCCGTATTCGGCGGTTTTGTGCTGGCCGGCGGTCACCTTACCGCGTTGTTTCAGCCTGTCGAGCTGCTGATGATCGGCGGCGCCGCGGCGGGTGCATTCTTTGTCGGTAACAACGGCAAGGCGATCAAGGCCACCTTCAAGGCCTTGCCAAGTCTGCTGAAAGGGTCGAAGTACAGCAAGGCGCTCTACATGGAACTGATGTCGCTGCTGTTCGAATTGCTCACGAAAGTCCGCAAGGAAGGGCTGATGTCAATTGAAGGCGACATAGAAAGCCCCGAGCAAAGTCCGATTTTCAGTAAATTTCCCGCAATCCTCGCAGACCACCACATCATCGAGTTCATGACGGATTACCTGCGCCTGATGGTGTCCGGAAACATGGATGCGTTCCAGATCGAGAACCTGATGGACAACGAAATCGAGACGCATCATGCGGAGGGCGAAGTGCCCGTGCATTGCATCGCCAAGCTCGGGGACGCGATGCCCGCATTCGGCATCGTCGCCGCGGTCATGGGCGTGGTGCATACAATGGCGTCGGTCGGCCTGCCGCCGGCGGAGCTCGGCATTCTGATTGCGAATGCATTGGTGGGGACCTTCCTCGGAATTCTTCTGGCCTAC
>JAESFT010000934.1_pt1 | contig 9823 bp, 11 predicted proteins | sample 9269451 | NCBI WGS metagenome assembly JAESFT01 (sample SAMN14502557, study PRJNA617106) | algae metagenome | isolation source: Scytonema hyalinum WJT4-NPBG1 and co-occurring heterotrophs from well... | place: USA: Mojave Desert, Joshua Tree National Park, California | collected 2006-05-25
TCTCAAGCGGAAGACGGTCCGGCGCTCCTCAAGCGTCAGCTGCCGGTAGCACTGTCCCATGCGAGATCCTCCAGAGGCGCAAACGCCTACAAATCCTAGGGTTCGCACTTCGAGATGGAATCCACCCCATTATAGGACTATATTCGCATAACATTGATTATGGAACCTGGGCGCTGCGAAACTTGTCCGCGTACCAAACTGGAAACCGCGCTCTGCCGACGGTAAGGCTTACACCTTCGGGAGTGTCAGCTGTGTGACCCTAGCTGAGGGTTTGCACACGCTGAACGATGGAGAAAAACACGTCTAAAGCGCGATGCACCGCACTCAAAATGCGAGTGCCGCCTGCGAAAACAGGCACTTATGAGACCTGTGCGCGGGCGGGTGTTTTTCGGCCAGCGGAGCACTTGCGGGCCTTCTGATCTCATCGGGCGGCCGTGCATCGGCTGATCGCGTGTCCTATTCTGGCTCGGAGCGGTGGCTCCGGACAGATTCCGCCGCTCATCATGCCGCTTGCGCCCTCACCAGCACCATTGTTCGGCGCAGATTGTAAGCTATTGCCGTGAGGCGGACTTGCAGGCCTGCTTTGGCGAGACCGAGCCAACGCATGCGCCGCAAGCCATAGCTCCTCTTCCACGTGCCGAAGACCTTCTCGATCCGGCAGCGGACGGAGCGAACTTCAGCATTCCATGCCTCCAGCCGAGCCAGCGCCCCTTGGCCACCCCAGGTGTGAGTGTAAACAACACGAGCCGTTCCACCTCGAGCGCGGATCACGTCTGTGAAGCGGCCTGCCGAATAGGCACTGTCCCCGTACACCTCACCGGGATCGTGCGGCAGCACCGATTCCAGCATGGTGCCGTCGTGAATGTTGGCTGTCGTGACCTCAACGGAGCGCACCAGACCAGCCTCTTCATCAGTGGCCACATGCGCCTTGTAGCCGTGGATCGGCTTCTTGCGCCGGTGCCCGGCCCAGCGCGCCTCCTCGTCTGTCTTGATGCTGGCGGAGGCGATCAGGGTAGCATCCACCAGCGTGCCGGTCTTCAGGATCACACCCCGTGTGTCGAGTTGGTTCGTCGCAGCCTCAAACAGCGCCCGGTCGAGAGAGCGCGCTACGAGCTCACGGCGGAAGCGAACAAAGGCGGTGCGCTCGGGCGTGGGCTCATCTGAGGCAAAGCCACAGAAACGGCGGAAGCTGGCGCGATCCTCAAGCGCTTCGGCGAGCTTCACGTCGGAGAGGTCGTACCAAACGGCGAGCAGGAGAGCTTTAAACAGGGACAAAGGTGGCCAGGCCTGCTCGCCCTTGGCAGATGCGTAGACGAGAGCCAGGTGCCGGTCGATCTCGGCCCAGTCGATCAGCGTCGCGATCTCATCCAAAGAGCTCGAGCGGCGGCCTCGATCAACTCCCAGCTTCAGCTGCTCCTGTCCGATCCGACGTCGCGCCATGACCCGACCTCCCGAGGAGACAAGCTCATGGAATCATGGCTCCGCAATATGTTCAACGCCACTCGCGCACAGGTCTCACTTATACCAACTCTCTCAGAGTCTGACTCATGGGGGTTCCCCGGCGGCTGGTGGCGTGATTCAAGGGTGACACTCCCTTCTGGAGGTCACGATGGCGGCTCCCATCCGGCTGCGCCGGGACTTCGATGCCGCCCGTCTGCGCGCCTTGGCCAAGCGCTCTCACGATCCTGACCAGACCCGGCGTCTCCTGGCGCTGGCCGTCATCTACGAGGGCGGTTCGCGAGCAGATGCGGCACGGATCGGGGCTGTGGGATTGCAGACGGTGCGGGACTGGGTGCTGCGCTTCAACGCTGAAGGACCAGAAGGTCTCCTCACCGGCAAAGCTCCAGGCGCTCGTCCTCTCCTCAATCCTGAGCAGCGGCAAGCCCTGGAGCGCGTCATCGATGAGGGACCGATCCCCGCTGTTCATTTGGTGGTGCGCTGGCGGCTGGTCGATCTGGTGCAGTGGGTCTGGGACGAGTTCCAGATCGCGATCTCCCCACAGACGCTCAGCCGTGAACTGCGCTCCCTGAGCTACCGCAAGCTCTCGGCTCGTCCGCGCCACCATGCCAAGAGCGATGCAGCAGTTGACGCTTTTAAAAAGCCTTCCCTGCGCGTGTGGCGGAGATCGCAAAGGCTGAAGCCGAGGGTAAGCCTCTAGAGATCTGGTTCTGTGACGAGGCGCGTGTCGGACAGAAGAACAAGATGACCCGCCGCTGGGCCAGACGAGGCACGAGACCCTCAGCGCCGAAAGACCAGAGAACCCAGTCGGCTTACATCTTCGGCGCGATCTGCCCAGCAGAGGGGAAAGGGGCTGGTCTCGTTCTGCCCCGCTGCACAAGCGAGGGCATGAGCCTGCACCTTGAGGAGATCTCCCAGGCTGTTGCTCCCGACGCTCACGCTCTCGTGCTGCTTGACCAAGCAGGATGGCACCAGTCCAAGCGGCTCGTGATCCCGACCAACATCACCCTCATGCCGCTGCCCGCCAAAGCCCCTGAGTTGAACCCGGTCGAGAACGTCTGGCAGTTCCTGCGCGAGAACTGGCTCTCCAACCGCATCTTCGCCTCTTACGAGAACATCCTCGATCACTGCTGTGAGGCTTGGAACAGGCTCACAGACCAGCCCTGGCGCATCATGTCCATCGGACTGCGCGATTGGGCTCATGGGTGCTGATCAACGGGAGTTGGTATTAGCGTCACGCTAAGAAGCGGTACGGCCAGCTTTTAGGGCATCGCAGCGCCGATTGCTTCTGCGCTCTTCCCGCGCTGCCGCCCTCCTTCTGACGACCCCCTTCTGAGCTAAGCGGGCGAGCAGGTCGGCTACCGCATCCGACTGTTCGATCCAGACAATGATCTGCTCGATCTCACCGCGCAGCCCTGAGGGCATCCGCATAGCCGTCGCGTGCAGGAGCGAGCGCAACAGCGCCAGGGTCCGTGGCGGCACCCGTACCCCTTCCCTACCCTCCCTCAACCCGAAGTCGCGCAAGTAGGTCTTCCCGCGCCCGCACCAGCGCATAGAGAAGTCGGGCTGGCTCCTCATTAAACCCAAGTCGCCCATCGCGCGATACGCCTTCATCAATTCATAACCAATCATCGTGCCTCCTTCGCTAAATATCGCGGAAGCAGATCATCTCTGCTACTATGATGCTATTGCTGAAAACGAAGGACGTTACCTGTGACGAATACACACGAAGATATCGAGAACCACCTTATGAAGTCGCGTCGCATCGCTCATTATCTAGCCGCCCCGAGGGCTTGTTAGCGTCTGAGCCAATCCATGGTGGCTGCCAGGCAGAGGACGCCCATGAAGGATGAGGCGGTCTTCTCATAGCGAGTTGCGATGGCTCTCCGCTCCTTGAGCCTGCCCTAGAGGCGCTCGACCCGGTTACGATTGGCCTGCGCCATCGAAAGCAGGCGATCCCACACTCCGAGCCTGGCCCAGCGGATGAAGATCTGAGCCGCCCTCCACCAGGGTCCGAGCTCGGCGGGGATGGAGCGCCACTTCGCCCCGTTCGTGCACCGCCAGAGGATCGCCTCGACCGTGCGCCTCAGCGCCGATGGCGGCACTTTGGCGTGCGGGCGGCAGGCCTCAACCAAAGGCTCCAGCTCCGCCCACTGTGCGTTCGACAGCATCGCACCCCTCCGGCTCCAGCCAGAGGACAACGCAATCAGGCGCTAACAGGGCCTAATGAGACTGTCTAGACGGTCGAGGAGAGCACCTGTGTCCAGGGCCGCATCGTTGCGAACTGCTACGGGGTGCCCGCCGACGCGAGCACACGCTGCTACACCATCGAGTACGTCACGGAGGGCTGGACCTTCACGGCGCGTGCTGTGTGGCGCAACAGCGGGCTCATGGAGCCGCTTGCCGTCCATGTGGCGGTCGAAGGCTACTACGACGACAACGATGCTCTTGGCGGGCCTGCGGGAGCCGAAGCGCCGCGAACGCATGGCTGCGCTCGCTGCCCCTGTGATGGTCGGCAACATTACCGCCAACGATCAGGTCGCCTATCGCCAGCATTGGAACCAGGGAATGCTGGAGCACTACCGCGACCAGCGCTGCAGCCATGTCCTCACCCTCTCGTGGAACACTGGCACTCCGCTCCCGGTCGCCCGCGAGCACCTGCGACTTCTCCACGCCAAGGTGGACCGCAAGCTCCTGGGCTGCCGGTTCGCCGAGAAGGCTCCGGAGGAGCGCTCGAAAGCTGCGTTCGTCTTCGAGGGGATCGGCTCGCACCTGCACGTTCACAGCCTGTGGCGGATTCGCCTGCCCAAATGCTCCGCTTCAACCGCCTATTCCCGCAGAACCGGGGCGGCGTGTGGAACCCCATCGTGCCGAGCGGGTCCTACGAACTTGCTTTCGCGGACAATGCTCTCGTCTGCGCGGGCTACGCCCTAAAGGGGTAGCACCCCTGGTCGGACGACCGGGAGATCATCTGTCGCACGACCTCGTGCGCGCCTGAACGGCGGGCCGCCCGCCCGCGCCGATGAGACCGTCGCGCGGCGGCGGCCTGCTCAGCACCTCAGAGCCTTCCCCAGCGGGGCGCCGCGCCCCCGCAAAGCGAAGCTCTGCCTGCAGAGGGGGTAACGAGCTTACTCCTGGGGTCTGGACTCGATCAGCTTGACCTCGGCGACTACTTTCGACCCTTATCGGGGCTTGGCTCTATAATGCGCTATGTCGGGTGAGGCGTAGCAACAAGGCTTCGAAGAGCCATGAATCGACGGCCTTGCGGCTTAGGGATAGCTTCGCGGGGACCGACGCTCAGGGCAGCCGGGTCGAGAGGTCAACACGATGCGACAACCGCGCTACGACGTAGCCGTGATCGGTCTCGGTGCCATGGGCGCTGCGACGCTCTATCAGCTAGCCAAGCGCGGCGTGAGCGTCGTCGGTATCGACAGGTTCACGCCACCCCACGATCAAGGGTCCAGTCACGGGGAGACCCGGATCACCCGTCAAGCCGTGGGCGAAGGCTCTGCCTACGTGCCCCTGGTCCTCCATTCTCAAAGGATTTGGCGCGAGCTTGAAGCTGAACTCGGCGTCGAACTGTTCGAGCAATGCGGCTTCCTAGCTATCACGTCGAGCAAGACGTCGACCTCGCACCACGGCAAAGCCAATTTCACCGAGAGCACTTTGGAGGTGGCTCGCGCCTATAGCATCGAGCACGAGGTGTTGGACGCCCCAGCGATCAGGCGGCGTTTCCCTCAGTTCGCACCAGTGCTGGACAGCGCCTTGGGTTATTTTGAGCCGGGAGGCGGGTACGTTAGACCCGAGCATTGCATCGCTGCGCAACTCACGATGGCCAAGCGCCTGAGCGCTGAGATCGTGACGGGTGCGACGGTCACCGGGCTCCGCTCGGAGGATGGATCAACCGCCGTTACCTTGGACGGCGACACGATCACGGCCCGCAAGGTGATCGTCTGCGCCGGGATGTGGAGCGCGGAACTGCTGGGCGCTCCCTTCGATCACTTGCTGAAGGTGTGCCGACAGAACCTCTACTGGTTCGAGGTCGCACAGCCTTCGATCTTCCCGAAGAACTCACCGACCTTCATCCTGTCCCACGGCCCGACCGACCAAGACATCTGCTACGGTTTCCCGCCGATACCGGGCGAAGGCAGCATGAAGATCGCCACGGAGCAGTACGCGGACACGACCACGCCTAACGAACTGTGCAGACAGGTCACGCCTGAGGAATGCGAGATCATGTTTCGCACTCAGTTGGCCGGGAAGATCGCCGGAACAACATCCGAGACCGCCAGAACGAGTGTCTGCACCTACACCGTGACGCCCGACTTCGGCTTCATCATCGATTGGCACCCGCAGTTGGCCAACGTGGTGGTTGTCAGCGCTTGCTCGGGCCACGGGTTCAAACACTCGGCGGCGATTGGCGAAGCGCTGGCACAGCAACACGTCGAGGGTGAGAGCGACGCTGATCTGAGCGCCTTCAGTCTGCGGCGGTTCAGTGCGAGGAGCGCTGCGAAAGGGGGCAAGACCCAGCTTTGATGCGCTAGCGCTCCCGATAGCGCCGCTCGTCGTGACGGATTGAGCGTTTGCGGGAGCGCGTGCTTGGGGCGACGGGCGTGGTGTGGACCTCCTTCAGGCTTTGCCGCAGATGATTCGCGTCGCGCGCCGGGCTGGCTCTTCGGCATGAACGGCTCCAGCACCGCCTACTGCTCGTCCGATAACCAGAACAGGTCCGCCATCGCCGCCCCAGCCCATTGAGCGCAGGAATCTGAACGTCGTCAGCACGCCAGCGCCAGCGTCTGATTGAGTTCAGACCCGAAAGCTGTGAGCGAAGGTCTTGAACCTTCGTGCCACATGACGCCTGAGCATCACGGTCGCACTTCTGCACCTTCTCCAGGTGATCCGATTCGGCCCTCGCCTTCAGGGGCGCGAGCGGCGGCTCCGGCTTCACGATTCCGGCCTCACCGTCCTCGTGAAGATCACCTTGGAGGAGCCGAGGAAGCGCATAGCCGTAGGCGACGATGCGACGATGCCCCTCGGTCGTGCGGTTCGTTCGCGGGTCGTAGTAGCCGAGCGTGCGGTGGTGCTGGTCGGTGACTCGGTGAATGCCACGAACACCAACCTCGATGTAGGCCACGATGCGGTGGTGTCGGTTGCTGATGGTGGTGTGGGTCATGCACCTATTTAGGGTCGAGCGCTGATGCTCGTGATCAGACTGGCACGTGTCGCGAGAAGCAGTATGCGAGATCGTCTTGCGCCGTTTTCATGCCCGTCTTGAAGCGCTCGGTGAACGCTCATGCGGCTGATACCGAGAGCCCTTGCGATAGCGGTTGGACCATGACCAGCCGTCCGCATATCGCGTATCTTCTCGACAGGCAAGGATGGCTTGCGGCCCCGGGTGACCTCAGCCTTTTTCGCCGGTTCGATGCCGACTCGCTGGCGCTCCAACAGGAAGTTGCGCTCGACCTCAGATACCATTGCGAGCACGGTCAGAAGAATCGCACCCGCCGCGTCCTTCGTGGAGAAGAACAGCTCCAGCACGGTCAGGGCCGCACCACGCTGTTGCAGGTCGTGAACGATGTTTAGGAGATCGCGGATCAAGCGACCGAGCCTGCACAGGCGCATGACACATAGCTCGTCGCCGGGGCGGATGAACTCCATGATCGACGCGAGTTCGTCGCGGCCCTCGCGGCTCTTCCCGCTCACCTTCTCGGCACGGATAATCGAGCAACCTGCATCCGTTAGCCGCACTTCCTGGGTCTCGTAGCATTGCGATGAAGATGAAACCCTCGCGTAGAGCGGAGTGCAGCCCGCACCATGTTGACCGGAGCGGGCCTTGTGGTTGGCGAGGTTCGCTCCCGGAGGGACGACCCGCCCGACTACGAGGCAATCATCGACCGCAGCGAATGTGGGGTCGAAGTTACCGAACTGCTGCATCGATCGAGCCTCGAGCAATCGATCCAAGCTATCCGCGCGAGGGAGGAGGGCCGCGAGCCCGGACCCGATGCTCGCGAGGTCTATTTCGCCTGGAGTCGCGCCGATCTCATTGAGGCCCTTCAGGGCTTGATCAGCCGCAAGGACGAAGCCGAGCCGAAGGGAGGGCCATCCGCCCAACACATCCTCGTGATCGTCACGGACGAGTTCTTCCTGGACCGGCACACCGTCGAGGAACTTCTCGACGGTGCGAACTTTCACGCCGAACGCATCACTTATGTGTTCCTGGGTTTGTTCTACCACCCGAGCCCCGAGCCGGGTGAGTTGATCGAGGCTGTACCCTGCCGGATCCACACGGTGCTCACCGACAACGGCGTCCAGTTCACCCCACGCCGGCAGGACATCTGGGACAGCCAGCACATCTTTGACCGCGTGTGCGACGAGCACGAGATCGAGCACCGGCTCACGAAGGTGAACCACCCGTGGACCAACGGGCAGGTAGAAAGAATGAACCGGACCATCAAGGATGCCACGGTCAAGCGCTACCACTATGACACGCATGACCAGCTCAGGACCCACCTGCAGCTCTTCGTGGATGCTTACAACCACGCCCGTCGGCTCAAGACGCTGCGGGGTCTCACACCCTACGAGTTCGTCTGCCACATCTGGACCAAAGAGCCAGACAGGTTCAGGGTCATGCTATTGAAGAAGCGAGTGAGATCATCTCCGTTTGCCTTTCGATACAGCCATTCGAGGATGCGTTCCGCAAGCGGTGAGCCAGAAGGTCTTTGGATCGAGCTTCGAACCGACCTCAGTATGTTTCGATCTCACCCGTTGATGACCGACAATGCGCTGACATCTGCAGAGTGCGTTCTACCAAATGGTCTTCTTCAGGGTCGGTATGATTTCGAGCCGCAGCCCTTCGGCAGCCTGTTCCTGCAAAGCCATGACTTCGCACTTGGCCTGGCGACGAGCTGTAGTATTGATATGCTGGTGCTCGTCGAGCACTGCCCAAGCTCGGGTCGGTTAGGATGATGCTTGCGGCTCCGCACGGTCGCCGCGACACCCTGACGTTGCCGAGCGCTGCCTCAACTCGCGCAAGACATCGAGCGTACACTTACACGCGTCTCGCCAAGCGGTTGAGATCGGTCCCATAGTTTCACACAATAAGTGTGGGACGCGTTTGTAGTTGACGAACCCGCCTGCTCCCGCAAACGTCAGTGGAGCAGAGTATGCGGAGGCGCGGCTTGCGCAGACCAACTCTCTTGGAGCTGATTGAAGACTACTTGGCCAACTACTAATACCTCTCTGGGCGCGATCAAATGGATATACTGAGCCTCCCGCATCTATCACCGGTCGTGGACGTGCGCCAGTGGCTACATGAGCTGATCGCCGTTTAAGAGGGTCGTTGGGCAACCACCGAGCCAAGTTCCGCCTGAGGTCAGTTGGCATCGTGTCAACAACGGAGCCCAGCGAGGTCGACTTTTGGCACCTACTATGTAGATCCATTCCAGACAGGCGACGGGTGCCTCGGTGCCCTTGGCGAAGGATCGCCCGACGTGAGCCCTGCTCTTAGATGGGCTGCCGGAAGGCATGATCGGCATAGCCCCGATCACCCACCACCCAATTTGGCACACTCGGTAGGCGGACGAGGAGCGGGATTGCATGAGGCAGTTCATAGGCCTGACCAGAAGCCAGGATGAAGGCGATGCCTCGCTCGAGCCCGTCCGCGATCACACAAGCCTTGGTACCCTGCACAACGTAATCTACTGGTCCTGTTGCTCTGAGAGTCCGGTCCGGCACTCATGAGTTTCGGACCGGAGTCTTAGCCAGAGATCCAGCCCGTCGTTCCCACAACGCTGACCAATACAGATCTGTCGTCAAACACAGCCTCGGTTCGTGAGTTGTGTTGTCATCAGACAGTCGCCTGCTAGGAGCCCGTCCGAGTAACGGGATGTTCCATTGGCAAGGTGCAGGTGTCCGAAGGGGAGCAGGGGCGCCCGCACCTCACCGTCCTATCGCCTGTGCGAGCTTGAGGAGGTTGTGGGCAGTGCAGATCATCGCCCACTCGGCCCTGACCTGATCGAGACCTCGCAACAGGAACTGCCGGAAGCCTCTGGCGTGCTTGATCTGCCCGAACACGGGCTCGACCACCTGCTTGCGCAGCCGGTAACGGCTTCTGCGGCCAGCTCGCTTCAGCCTCTGAGCCATGGCGCTCATCAGCGGCATCCGGGTCAGCTTGCGACGGCCCGCAGCATCCGCTTCCCCGTGTCGCGCTCGACCGGGTGGCAGGTAGCCCTTGATCCGGCGCTCCTTCAGCGCGGCGAGGTTTGCTTCCGTGGCAAAGCCTGCATCGCCTGAGACCTCCCCGCGGCTTGCGCCCGGAGATGAGCTTGCAGGCTGTCGAGGATGGGCATGAGGGCACGATAATCGG
>JAESFT010000935.1_pt1 | contig 9819 bp, 8 predicted proteins | sample 9269451 | NCBI WGS metagenome assembly JAESFT01 (sample SAMN14502557, study PRJNA617106) | algae metagenome | isolation source: Scytonema hyalinum WJT4-NPBG1 and co-occurring heterotrophs from well... | place: USA: Mojave Desert, Joshua Tree National Park, California | collected 2006-05-25
AAGTCGTCAATGATAGCATAGACAGCAATTGTTTCATTTAACATAATTCCCCTCCGTTTTTCTTACTGGAGGGGATTTTATTATCTTTGCGATCGCCTTCTCAAATAACTAGCAACTTGGGTTATTTACCTAAAACAGCAATTCATCTCACGTCTCACCCGGAGCGGGGAGCGTGAGATGAATTGCGTGTGAGTTGACGACAGTCTTCCGACCAATGCCGGAGGCGAGGGAGGAAGACAGGTCGGAAACTAACAAATCTTTGTTTATTGCTCATATCTGCAAGTATTTATGTTATCATGAATATAGAAACACGGTAATAGGTCGATGCCCTCCGGGTATGCCTTCGGCACGTCTTCGACGAACGCCAGTTTGGCGGGACGGAAACCGACACCCTCCGGGTTCGCAGTCCCCTAGGTCGGGAAACCCTCCTTCAGGGCTGTCTCACCGCCAACTGGACTCACCATGTATAGAGCAGTTAAAGTTAGAATCTACCCCACTGATGAGCAAGAATCCTATTTAGCTCAATGTTTCGGCAATACTCGCTGGTTGTGGAATTATATGCTAAATGCTACAACTACAGCGTATAAAGAAACAGGTAAGGGACTTTCTAAAGCTGCAATGGACAAGTTGTTGCCTGGGTTAAAGAAGGAATATGAATGGTTAGGACTTGCTTATAGTCAGGTTCTGCAACGAGTAACATTCAATCTTTCCAGTGCGTTTGTCAATTTCTTTGAGGGACGTGCTAAATATCCCAACTTCAAATCTAAACATGGTAAGCAATCGATTCAATATCCTCAAAACGTAAAATTGATGCCAAAGGATTCTGTGATTAAGTTTCCTGGCAATTTGGGGATGGTCAAAGCCGTTTTTCATAAAGAACTACCAAACGCAAAATTCACAACAGTAACTATATCGAAAAATGTTGATGGTAGATACTACGCTTCTATTCTGTTTAATCAAGAGGATAAACCAGTAGTTGCGGTCAATGAAGCTATTGGGGTTGATTTAGGATTAAAGAGCTTTGCAGTAACTTCTGACGGGTCAAAATATGACCTCCCAAAGAAACGACTAGCAAAGTTAGAGAAGAATAGAAAACGGAAACAAAAGAAATTATCTAGAAAAACAGACAAAGCTTCAAAGGCACGTCAAAAAGCTAAACGTTCAGTTGCAAAAGTCTCTAGCAAAATAGCTAGAGTCAGAGAGGATTTTCTACACAAGCTATCCCGCAAAATAGCATACAAAAACCAAGTGATTTGTGTAGAAGATTTGGCAGTTAAGAACATGGTTAAAAATCCTAACTTGGCGAAATCTATTAGTGACCAAGGATGGGGAATGTTTCTAACCATGCTTAAGTACAAAGCTGAAAGATTTGGTCATACCTATCTTGAAATTGGTCGGTTCTTTCCATCATCTCAACTTTGTAGTGAAACTCTACTACCAATACCAATGTTGCAAAATGGTTATGATTCATTGGGTATCAGGTTTGTAGATTGTCCACACTGTCAAATGCAGCATGATAGGGACATCAATGCTGCAATCAATATTAGAAATGAAGGTTTGCGATTATGGAGCCAGTACGGTCTTGGGGTCTCCCCAAGTAGAGTAACTGGCGTGGCGTTAGGAACTAGCGCTTCTGCCCTTGGAGGGGATGTAAGACCAAAGTCTTCTGGACGTAAAAAATCTACGAAGGCAGAGGCAATTCCCAATGAATTGGGAAGCCTACACTCACCCCTGGGGGGAGTGTAGGTAGTTCACTTATACAAGCTGCGATACTCCCAAGGCTTGACAAATTTAGCATCACTCCACACTCCCCGCCGACTGTCTCTTGCTTGGGTTTCAGCTTGTTGAATAATGTCTTTACTCGGACACTTATTTAAATAAGAACGGTAAACAAGCGCTAACCCCTCACGCACTAATACTTCTTGGATAAAAGTCCCATCAGGCAAACGGACTTCAGCCACTTTGCGCCCGTAGCGATCGCTGTCAACAATATTCAATTTGACGCGATCGCCTCCTTGTTTCACGAGTTGCTGTACTCGTTCTTGCGCCTTCGCACCCCAATCAAATTGATCGCGCGCCAGGGAACTTTTACTTTGCTTTTCCTTTTTGGTATGCGCGATTTCCGGTGCATCTACACATGCAAAACGGACATTGAAATTGTCTCCCTTAGCGTCTTTCACCGCCAGAGTATCGCCATCACTGACTCTTTGGACTAAGTCACCAGAGGGAAAAATTCGATCACAGCCTATCAAACCAAAAATGAGGATAGCTGCACAAAGCCAAACAGGCACCTGTTGAGTTAGTTTCACAATTCTAAATCACTATATTTTCTGTCCAATGATAATAGCAAAACGAAGGAAGTTGGGGTTAAGCAGTTCTCGGCTCATGTTTTAGAAACTGAATAAATGTCCGTAAGAGTGGTTTATCCAAATGCACTTCCAGACTCTTCCCCAACCCAATAACTCAAACATCATTTAACTTTACTTAGTTTGAAACCATAATCTCTTAAGAATCCACCTCTATACCCGTAGGGTTAGGGGTGGAGTATGTCAATTAGAGTTAACTATAATCGTCGTCTAGTTAAAATTTATGATGCAAGGGGCAATGTCATTGAGAATTACACTATCAAGTAAGAGAAAAAATGAAGCCAACATCTAAAAAATACCCCGAACTCGTCGGGGTATGCGGTGCTTTCTTGTATGCAGCGTATTCCAGTGTTGTATTGTATTTTGATTTGAGTCAAGCAATTTCACACCATCCCAAAGGCGTAAAATCTTAATTTCTCACAATTTACCTTCCACAAACAGCGTTAATAATTAATGACTGTCAAGTACAAAAACCCCGATCAAGTCGGGGTTTACGGTGTTTGCCAAAACAGGTTTCCTGTGACGTTTATATTTTGCTCTGAAAACAAGCGATCGCACGCCCTCCAAAAGATATAAAGCTGAAATTTGTGATGTTGTATACATCTTACTCAAACTAATTTGAGTCAAAGCGCAAATTTGCCTAACATCTTGCGGCATTCTCAACTACTTGTAGCTAAGATCAAACAACGTCGCTGATTTCGTGCAACTTCAATGCTCATGAGCTTAGTGAGCCAGAAATTCTTCTAAGCTTGGTATATCCACCCAATTTGATGTATTATTAGATTCATGGGAGAAATCCATCAATAACTGCGAATAAACCCCTTCTCGCAATGATGGAACTATCTCCTGCTTGCGTTCAATTCCTTGCACCCATTGGTCTATGACTCTAATAAACGCAGAAATGCGACCATCGGAGTAATTTTTGGGAAATAATAAGCGATTGGGAATTTCTATTTCGGTCAGCGGTTTTCCTGGTTGAGAACCCCAAACACGGAACCCATGTATGTAATCTTTTTGATTTTCACTTCCTAATACTAAAGTACCGCGATCGCCATAAACTTCTATCCAATGAGTACGCGATGCATGAACCACTGCACTGATAGAAACTTGGCAAGGTGTCCCATCCGCCAACTCTAACATCAATAGACACGTGTCATCCGTTTCCACAGGCTTGAATTCTCCAGTGTTGGGATCGGTTCGCTGGGGAATAGCGGTACTGAAATGGGCGTTTAATTTGCGTATAGGACCAAACAGCCAGTGAATATAATCAAAAGTGTGAGAACCCAAAGACCCCAATGCACCGCCTCCTTGGTCTTTGCGAGAATACCAGTTCCAAGGGCGTGCAGCATCAGCACGAGAAGAACCTAACCAATCTATTCTGATCAAGTGCTTTGAACCCACATAACCTTCTGACAACAGTTCAGAAAATAATTGCCATCCCGGTACAAAGCGAAATTCAAAGTCTACAGCCGCGATCGCACCTGTTTGTTGCGCTAACTGATAGAGTTCTTTCGCTTCGGCTGCATTCATGGTTGTGGGTTTTTCTAGTAAGACGTGTTTCCCGGCTTGCAGCACTGTTTTTGCCATTTCATAATGCAAAAATGGCGGTGTGGAAATGCTAACTGCTTGTACTTCTTGTAGTCCGACAATATCTGCAATCGTGTTACAGACGTGGGGAATATTGTAGGATTCTGCGATTGCTTTGGCTTTATCTAAATTTCGGTTATAAACAGCAACGACCTCTGTGTGAGGATGAGCCTGAAATCCGGGAATGTGGACTTTCTGACCAAATCCCGTACCAACAACTGCAACGCCAATCACAGCTAAATTAATTCCTTATAATGTGACTGTCTGAATTATACCAGTGTTGAGTGAAGCAAAATTATATTTCTAACTTATAATTTTTATCATTTAAAAAATCTAATTGTGAAAGGGTAGCGATAATGCTGACCTTTGTAAGCCTTAATTGCTGCAAAATTCACTAAACTTAATTGCAATACCATTAAAACTGAAATAAATATACCAAGAGCAGCTATTAAATTATTAAAAACTGTTTCTAAATATTTTGCAGTCACATTTGTCGTGAGTGCAATACCACAAGTGATTAAAACCAGAAATAATGACGCAACTATTACAATTAGAGCATAAGCTGTTAGTGATAGTTGAAAATTTAAAGATTCTTTTCCTTGGAAGTCAATCCAGGGGTCTTGTATTTTTTTCCAATGCCAAATTATCAATGGTGGCACGATATTCAGGAACGGCAAATATAAAGGAATACCGAGAAGTAATAAGCTAGCTAGTGGGATCCACAACAAAGCCGAGAGATGACACAACATTGCCCATATACGGATTTGTTGCTTGGGATTTTCTCTCATGGCTTTTTATTTTTCGGTGGATTTGTTGAACAATTATCCACCGTACCATATCCAAAAAAGCTAAGCAAAATTTTCAAATCTGAGAAGTTCTCGGTCTTAATATTCCGGGTTGTTCTAGTTGCGAGACTGTGGCTTCTGAAAGTTCATTGATAGCCTCTAGCAGGAAATCTGAGCAACCTACCACTTGGTTAGCCTGTTGCTGTCCCTCTGTTGTGACAATGATAGCAATTACCCTGTGGTCATCCGGTGTTTCTGAATCAAGAAAAGCAAACCACCTTGATCACTAGCTTTTGAGTTAACCAAGGAAGCGGAGGGATGGAAAGCCTTTTATCAAGCTATTATGCAGACTGTAAATTATACAACAAAAGTGATCAAGCTTAAACAGTTCTGCATCTATTTACTAGTTGTTCTTAATCAAAATCAAAACATACTAATTCTAAATACATGGGATTTGAAATTATCTCTTTCGCTACTAAGTAGCCAGCAATAGTCCAGGTTTGATATTTTCTTGCTTCTTTGCCAATCAATCGACCATTCTTACCATCGTAGTATTCGGGCCATTCATCTTGCATTAAGCGATTTTCTGCAAGATCAATGGCTTTATGGGCAAGTTCTAAACGATTGGTTTTTTGAGCAGCAGCTACTAGTAACCAAAGTAAAACTGGCCAATTGCTGCCATTATGATATGACCAAGCGATATTTTTTGGATCACATCCTGTAACGATTCTCCACTCCATACCTTCAAGTGCTGGAAAACAGATTTTCATGGGCATATATCCCACCAAATCGCTCCAGCGTTGCTCAATTAAATCCATAATACACTCAGATTCCTGCTTGCTGGCAAAGCTGTACTAAGTCCTGCTCAAATAACAATGACAATCAGGTTTTTCAATCAGTGATTCAACTAAAGAATTCAGAGCAGTCGCAGCTAATAAGCCACCTCCCAAAGTCCCTTCAATTGTGATAAAAGGCACGGATGATTGCATCAATTGTCGCTTAGCAGCGGGAGCATGACTAAAGCCAACGGGCATACCAATCACTAACGCCGGACAGATTTTCTGCGTTTGGATGGCTTCATATGCACATAACAGCACACTAGGAGCATACCCAATCACGAATATGCAATTTGGGGAAACTTGGTGTAATTTTTCGCGCCATTCCTGATGCTGCCAAAATGCTTTTTCTGCTTCTGTGGCTGTCGTGATGTGGGGGTTATCAATTAACGTTTCTACGTGGCATCCCAAATGAGCTAATCTCGTCATATCTAGTGCAGCAGCGATCGCTGGGATATCCACAACTATCTGACAGCCTGATTTGAGGGCTTCACGACTCGTGGCGATCGCCTGATGACTCAACCTGACAAACGACGCCAAACTCACATCTCCACAAGCCAAAACCAGATTGGAGATTAGGTCTTGTTCAATTTCAGAACGGTGGGAAAGGTCAGGTAACAAGCGTTGTAAGGATTCAGCAAAAGCTTCTGGGTGAGCATGAACTTGAGCATCCAAACCACTCCAAAGTTTTTCCAGTCCTCCCAGTCCTGCTTGAGTTTCTACATCTAATAACTTGAGTTGTGCCAAAACTTCAGCTTGCATGATTTCACAATCGCGATCGCGCCCCAATAACCCTTCCAATGCAGATGCTGTTTGCCGCAATTGTGAAATTTGCTGCATCACTGCGCGATATTGTTGCTGAAGTTGCGCCATTAAACTAGGAGTTGTATCGTTTGCTGGTTCCACTTCTAAAATTTGGCGGATGTGGTTGAGTTGGAACCCTTGCTGCTTGAGTGCTACGATGCGTTGTAACCTAACAACATCATTCTTTGTGTAAAGGCGGTAGTTGCTAGGCGATCGCACTGGTTGCGGGAGTAACCCCAATTGATGGTAGTGGCGAACCATGCGGGGAGTGCAAGCGCCTCCCACGGCTTCGGTGAGTTCTTTGATGGTTAGGTTCTTAGTCATTGAAAATTTTTTAATTAAAATAATGAACTAATTTTGAACTCATTCTCAAAACCGCCGTAATACTCTATCCCTCAGATACGCCGGACTCACAGATTGCTTTGCAAAGAATTTCTCAACCACCTAATCGCACTACTGGTATTTTCTTCACGCGCAATCTGAAAGCATCGTTGCCCGATTTCTGAAATGTTAGGGAAATAACTACTTTCTGTAAGTGAGTAGCTTTCACCTTGCAGTCTATAAACCAGCAACTGATTATTTCTCAACAGCCAAACTTCTGGTACGCGATACGGGAGATAATCGTTAATATCTGTATAACTCGTGACATCAACCTCAATTGCCAAGTCAGGCGGAGGGTCGTTCTCCCAGTCAATCCGGTCCTTGCCTGACACCGCCGACCAATTCTCAATGTAGAAGCAATAGTCGGGCTCAATACCCCTAACTTCGGGCAAACTCATGGTAATCGGAGTGAATTCTTCATACTGCCGATTTAGGTGATCCAACAAAGTTGTCACTATTCGAGCGGTCAAACTTACTTTGCGTCCATGTTCTGGTAAAGGAGCCATCAATAGTATTTCACCTGGTCGGTATTTGATACGGGGAATAGCGCGATCGCCCAACTGTTCTTCCAATTTCTGGTAGTCTTGCCACGTCCCCAACATCCGCACGACTGTGCCTGGAGGGAGTTCGATTTTTTCTGGTGTGATGATTGCGTGCATTACTCTTTCTCCAAAAGAAGGATACAAGCCCCCAACTTACGCTATGGGCTAAAAAATTAAAAAATTTTATTCCTTATTTCAAGCCCCCGCATTTATGCGTGGGGTCTTTAATTTTGAATTGATAATTTTGAATTATTTTGACACAAAGCTGCTTACTTTTTTCTTTTGCATCCCATCGTAACACTTCACCTACTTCCTTTGAAGCTTGACATTGACATTAATGTCAAGGTTTAGGGTGAGAGAGTATCTGCTGATTTAACTCTCATGCTCTACCCACAACGTTTAACCCAATTTACTAAAGAACATACAGAAGCTGTAGCAGCAATCCTTTGTGGAGTGCTGTTATTTCTGGGATGGTTTGCCTTACATCTTAATTTTTTGGGATGGGCGCTGCTGCTGTTACCCGCAGCTTATGTTATTGGTGGCTATGAAAGCGCCCGTGAGGGACTGACGACCCTCATCAAAGAAAAAGAACTGGATGTTGATTTGCTGATGATTGTGGCGGCGTTGGGTGCTGCTATTTTGGGCTTGTGGCAAAGAGAGTACCACTTAATTATTGATGGGGCAATCTTGATTCTCATCTTTGCCATTAGTGGGGCGTTGGAAGGCTACGCTATGCAAAGGACGGAGCGGAGTATTCGCTCTTTGATGAGCCTAACACAAGATACAGCAACGGTTTTGCGTTTTGGGCGCGAAGAAGTGGTTCCTATCAACCAGCTTAAGGTGGGAGATGAAATTGTCGTTAAACCAGGGGAACTCATTCCCACTGACGGAATGATTGTTTCTGGTTTCAGTACCATCAATCAAGCCGCCATTACAGGTGAGTCCTTACCTATAGAGAAAACGGTGGGTGAGGAAGTCTTTGCAGGTACGCTTAACGGCTATGGTGCGCTAAAGCTGAAGGTGCATCAACCACCGGAAAGTAGTTTGATTCAGCGTGTGATTCGTTTGGTAGAACAAGCACAAACAGAAGAACCTCCTTCTCAACAGTTTATCGAGCGATTTGAAAGAGGCTATGCGCTGTTTATTGTGATAGCTGGGTTATTGCTGACAATTTTGCCGCCATTTGTCTTAAATTGGGATTGGGAAACAACTATTTATCGTGCTCTTACCTTCCTGGTGGTCGCTTCTCCCTGTGCGCTGATGGCTGCAATTATGCCAACGCTGCTGTCTGGAATTGCCAATGGGGCAAGACAAGGGATTTTGTTCAAAAATGGTGCCCAGTTGGAAAAGATTGGTAAAGTCCGGGCGATCGCCTTTGATAAAACAGGCACTTTGACAACGGGACAGTTGCAGGTTTTCAAGGTCATTCATGTTAGTGGATATACGGAAGAAGATGTGTTGAAGGTAGCTGCATCTGTGGAATCGGGTTCCGAACACCCCATCGGCGAAGCTATTGTACAGGCGGCTCATGATTTGGAGTGGTCGAGAGCCGCTGAAGTAGTAGCTCTCCCAGGACAGGGAATTAAGGGTATGAACGGAGACAAACAGGTGATTGTCGGGAAACCAGATTTTGTAGAACAGTATGTAACAAATTTACCGGATGAATTAAAAGATTCGGCTGACTTGCTAGAACAGGAAGGAAAAACAGTCGTTTGGGTAGCACAGGGAGAGCAAGTGCTGGGAGTAATTGCGATCGCAGACTCTATTAGAGCAGAATCAGCAAGAGCGATCGCCCGTTTGAAAAAGTTGGGAGTTGAACAGATTGTCATGTTAACGGGTGATAACGAGCGAACTGCTCACAGCGTCGCCCAAGCAGTGGGAATTGACAAAGTATATGCAGAACTGTTACCAGAAGATAAGCTTCATGTTATCCGTCGTTTACAGAAAGAGTATCAAACCGTGGCAATGGTGGGCGATGGTATCAATGATGCACCAGCCTTAGCTCAAGCATCTGTAGGTATTGCCATGGGCAAAGTTGGCAGCGATGTCGCATTGGAAACCGCAGACATTGTATTGATGGCAGATAAACTGGAGAAAATAGAAGCAGCGATGCGTTTGGGTAAAAGAGCGCAGGCGATCGTTAAGCAGAATATTACCATTGCTTTGGGGTTCATTGTTTTGCTTTTGGTTGGAAACTTTCTGGGGAGTGTCAATTTACCCATCGGGGTAATTGGACATGAAGGTTCCACAGTGATTGTCACCCTTAGCGGTCTGCGATTACTCAAATAATAGATATGTAGTAAGCGCTTTAGCGCTTTAGCACTGACTACGAAACCCTTAAATCAAAACTAAGAGTATCAAAAACTCATCCACGAGTATTCAAGCATCATCTGTAGCGACTGTCTTGAAAGTCAAGCGATCGTCAGGGCAAACGCATCTAAATATTGACAAAGTGGTAAGTAGAGATGTGAAATAGTGGTACAGATATACTAAGTAGGGGGATAAAGGCAGCGATCGC